>Ga0070671_100000842_pt1 | contig 22309 bp, 24 predicted proteins | sample KBSS73metaG_FD_65341 | JGI IMG/M metagenome (GOLD analysis project Ga0070671, IMG submission 65341) | Switchgrass rhizosphere microbial communities from Kellogg Biological Station, Michigan, USA - KBS S7-3 metaG | ecosystem: Host-associated > Plants > Roots > Rhizosphere > Soil ...
GCGGTCGCTCGACGCCAGCAGCACGGCGTCGCTCGGCAGCACGACGGTGTCGCCGTGCCAGTGCAGCACGGTGAGCTCCCCGTCGAGGTCGGCGAGGAGCGGATCGCCCTTCGCCTCCGGCACCAGCCACACCGGTCCCCACCCGATCTCGAGCCCTGCCTCACCCGGCACCGCGGCGCCGCCGACCGCCGCCGCGAGGAGCTGGGCGCCGAGGCACACGCCGAGCGTGGGCACGCCGGCCGCCACCGCCGACGCGAGCAGGGTCAGCTCGTCGCGGCGCGTGGGGAAGTCGTGGTCGTCGTAGGCGCTCATCGGTCCACCCATCACGACGAGCGCGTCGAAGCCGTCGATCGACGCGGGCAGCGGGTCGGAACCGGCGAGCCGAACGTCGATCGTGACGTCGCCGCGACGGAGCGCGTCGGCGATGGCGTACGGGCCTTCGATGGCGACGTGTTGGACGACGAGGGCGCGCGTCACGACACCGACCGTAGGCGCGGTTCAGCACGGTGCAAGCAGCTCTTCATGCGGTGCACATCGCATCGCCGTCGTCGCTGTCGAACATCAGTGGCATGTCTGGCGATCTCGCGGGGTTCACGATCGGCATCACGGCCGATCGTCGCGCCGACGAGCAAGCGGACCTGTTGCGACGACGCGGTGCCGAGGTGCGTCACGCCGCGGTGATGACGTGCCGGCGGTTGCTGTCGGCCGACGACCTCGCCCGCACGACGTCGCTCGTGCTCGACGATCCGCCCGACGTGTTCATCGCCAACACCGCGATCGGCATCCGGGCGTGGCTGGCGGCCGCCGAGGCGGTGGGCATCGAACGGGCGCTGCGCGAGGTGCTGGCCGACACCGTCGTGCTGGCGCGTGGCCCGAAGTCCGCGGTCGCGCTGCGACAGCTGGGCATCGAGCCGTCGACCATCGCACCGACCGAACGGCTCGCCGCGGTCTCCGAGTTCGCCATGGCCATCGCACCTCCGGGCGCGCACGTCGTCCTGCAGCTCGACGGCGGCGGAGAAGGTCCGGAGCTCGACCGCCTCCGTGCGAACGGCTACCGGGTCACGACCATCGGCACCTACGAGTGGGCGCCCCCCGACGATCCCGACGCCGTGGTGCGCCTCCTCCACCAGGCCACCGAAGGTGCCGTCGACGCGCTCACGTTCACCTGCTCGCCGGCCGTGCAGCACCTCGTGGCGCTCGCCGACGCGCATGGCCTGGGCGACGCGCTGCGCGATCCGCGCAACGGCATCGTCATGGCGTGCGTCGGTCCCGTCACGGCCGACGCCGCGCTTGCCGCCGGCCTCCCGTCGATCGTGTTCCCGAACCCGGGGCGCATCGGGCTGATGATCCGCACGCTCGCCGACGCCCTCGCGCTCCTCTCGCGCGTGGAGCGAGCGTCCTAGACGCCGTGTCGCCCGTCAGCCCGTGAGCTGGCGGCCGCGGCGGAGGAACGCGAGCGCCCGCTCGTGGTCGAGCGCGTCGTCGTAGCCGAGCGACGCGCCGAACGACTCGTTCCAGAACGGCTCGGCGCGTTCGACCGCCGACCACGGGCCGACGTAGAGGTAGGGCCACACGTGGTCGTCGTCGCCGGGCGACGCGCCGTAGTTGACGCGGTGCCCCTCGGGCCCGGCATCGATGGCGACGTCGAAGTGCTCCGGCCACAACGTGATGCCGGACGGCGTGTCGGTCTCGGCGCGGAGCTGCTCGAGCAGGGACGTGCCGAGGGCGAACCAGTCGGCCAGCAGGCGCGCGGCCTCGGGGTCGACGAACAGCGACGCGTCGGCGTCCCACTTCGTCTCCGGCGCGTAGGTGCCCGTGTCCCGGCCCGGTTCGACGCCGGCGAACGCGGCGGCTGCGCCCAGCGTCGCGAGCGGCTGGCGCCGGTCGCCGACCACGAGGTCGACCCCGTCGACGCGCGCCCGGTCGTTGCCGAAGCCGCCGGGCGTGGCCCGCAGGCCGATGCGGCCGTCGTGGGTGTGGCGCGCGGGGGCGAGCACCCACTCGGCGACGGCGTGCAGGGCGCTTCGAGTGGCGATGAGCGTGTCGGGGTCCACGAGCGGCCAGGATGCCTCGGTGATCGTCCTCCTGCCACCATCCGAGGGAAAGGCGGAAGGTGGCCGGGGCACGTGGTCGTTCGAGGCGGGGGCGTTCGGCGCGCTCGGCGACGGCCGGCGCGCCGTGGTGGCGGCGCTCGCCGAGGCTGACCCGAAGGTGTTCGGGGCGACGGGCGCCCGGGCCGAACGGGCGGCCGATGCCGTGCGCGCCCTCGTGGCCGAGACGGCACCGGCGCTGCCCGCGTGGAGGCGGTTCACCGGCGTGGTGTGGGAGCACCTCGATCCGGCGACGTTGCCGCCGGCGGCAAGGCGTCGCATCCTGGTGCCCTCGGCGGTGCTCGGGCTCTGCCGGGGCGACGATCCGACGCCCGACTTCCGGTTGAAGTTCGGTGTCTCGCTCCCGGGCCTGGGCCGGCTCGACCGGTGGTGGCGCCCCGCGCTCACCTCGGCGCTGGCGCGCTCGCGTGGGCCGGTCGTCGACCTGCTGCCGAACGAGCACGCGGCCGCGCTCGACCTGTCGTCGCTCGGGTCGAGAGTGGTGCGCGTGACGTTCGCCGACGCAGGCGGTGCGGCGGTCGGCCACAACGCCAAGGCGGTGAAGGGGCGTGTGGCTCGCACCGTGCTGGTCGACGGCCTCGACGCGCTCGCCGGGTTCGCGTGGCAGGGGTGGTGCACGGAGCGAACGGCGGACGGCGTCGTGGTGCACGCGCCTGGAAGGATGCGGTGATGGAGCAGCTCCGGGACAAGGTGTGCGTCATCACCGGTGGTGCGAGCGGGATCGGCTTCGCCATGGCCACCCGGTTCAAGGCCGCCGGCATGCACGTCGCCATCGCCGACATCGAGTCGACCGCGCTGGCGGCGGCCACGTCCGAGCTCGGGCCCGACGTTCTCGGCGTCACGTGCGACGTCACGTCGCCCGATTCGATGACGCTGCTGCGCGACGCGGTCGTCGACCGCTTCGGGGCCGTGCACCTCGTGTGCCTCAACGCCGGCGTGGCCACGTCCGGGCCGTTGCTCGAGACGCCGCTGTCGTCGTGGCGGTGGTTGCTCGAGGTGAACGTCCTCGGCGTCGTCAACGGCATTCACGCCTTCGGTCCCGGGCTCGTCGAGCAGGGCGAGGGTCACCTCGTGTGCACGGCGTCGGCGTCGGGCCTCATCAACGCGGCGGCGCTCGGCGCCTACGGGGCCACCAAGCACGCGGTCGTCGGACTGGCCGGCGTCCTGCGCGACGAGCTGGCACCGTCGGGCGTGGGGGTGTCGGTCGTCTGCCCGGGCGTCGTGCGCACTCGCATCTTCGAGAGCGAGCGCAACCGGCCCGACGCCCTTGCCGGCCCGACCCACCTCGACGACGAGCAGGCGCAGGTGTACCTCGAGATCGCGCGCGACGCACGCGGTCCGGAGATCGTCGCCGATGCGGTGCACGACGCCGTGCTGGCCAACCAGCTCTTCGTGCTCCCGAGCCCCGAGGTCGATCGGCTCATCGAGGCGCGCATCGACGAGGTGCACGCCGCCATGCGGCGCTAGATGTCGATCCCGGTCAGCACGAGACGGGCGTTTCGCCCGAATCACTGTCACACCCCCTCGTCATGATTGAGGCATGCTCGATGAGCTGATCGCCGCGTTGGATGGGTTGGATGGGTTGGCGGACGCCGATCCGTCTGCCCTGGCGGACAGTCGGACGATCATCGCGCTGCATCGCCAGTTGGCGCGGCTCGAGGCGATCGCCGCGCAGGCGACGGCGCGCTGGGATGCCGCGTCGACATGGGCGGTCGATGGGGCACGTACCGGTGCGGCGTGGTTGACGGCGCGCCTGCGCATCCCCGAGCAGCAGGCGCGTCGCTGCCTGCGGTTGGGTCGGGCCATGCGCGTGTTGCCCGACGCCGGGGACGCGTGGGTGCGCGGCGACATCGGAGGTGCGCACGTCTCGGCGCTCGCCGCCTCGCGCACGCCGGCGTTGACGGAGGCGTTGACCCGCGACGAAGCCGAGCTGGTCGGGGAGGCGATGCAGCTCTCGTTCCGAGGCTTCTCCCGGCGGTTGGACTACTGGCGTCAGCTGAACGACCTCGACGCGGAGGAGCGCCGCTTCGAACGCATGGTCGAGGACCGCTCGCTGCATCTCTCGCCGACGTTCCAGGGTGCGTGGGTGCTGGACGGGCTGTTCGACCCGATCGGCGGGACCATCGTGGCCGAGACGCTCGCCGTGATCGAACGAGAGCTGTTCGAGGACGACTGGCGCGAAGCCCGAGCTCGACTGGGTCGCGAACCGCTCGCCGCGGAGCTGGGGCGATCGGCGGCGCAGCGGCGGGCCGACGCGCTGGTGGAGATGGCGATCCGCGCCCGCACGGTGCCCGAGGGTGGACGGCGGCCGGAGCCGCTGTTCAGCGTGCTCCTCGGGTTGCCGAAGTTCGAGGCGCTCTGCGAGCTCGCCAACCGCACGGTGGTCACCCCGGGAGCGCTCCTGCCGTACCTCGACCAAGCGTGGATCGAACGAGCGGTGTTCGGACCGCCGTCGCGGGCGATCGACGTGGGGGTGCAACGCCGGTTGTTCACGGGCGCCACCCGCCGCGGGGTCGAGCTGCGCGACCGCGAATGCTTCCACGACCTGTGCGAGCAGCCGATCGAGGAGATCGACCACATCGAACCCGCCTCTTGGGGCGGACTGACCGAACAGCACAACGGGCGCGGCGCCTGTGGCTTCCACAACCGCCAGCGTCACCGGCGACGGGGGCCGCCGTGACGATCAGGGGCCGAGGTCGAGGTCGCCAAAATGCCAGCGGCCTTCGTAGCGAGACTCATCGCGGTCGTCGACGACCAAGCGCCCCAGGGCCCGCGCTCGCGGAGTCCATGGCGGTACCGTCCGAGCGGTGGTGAGCGTCGATGAGGCGGCCCGGCTTGCGTTGGCTCTGCCCGAGGTCGTCGAGGGCGAGCGGCACGGCAACCGAACGTGGTTCGTCGCCGGGAAGGGATTCGCGTGGGAGCGGCCCTTCAGCAAGGCGGACATCCGGCGGTTCGGTGATGCCACCCCGCCAAGCGGGCCGATCCTGGCCGTGCGCGTCGAAGACCTTTCTGAGAAGGAGGCGGTGCTGGCCGCGAACCAGCGCGCGTTCTTCACGATCCCGCACTTCGATGGATACGCGGCGGTGCTCATCGAGTTGGAGACGGTGACGAAGCGAGCGTTGCGAGAGGCGATCGTCGACGCGTGGTTGGCGTGTGCACCCACCACGCTTGCGGAGGAGCACCTCCGTCGGAGAACCGGTCCGTAACTTCGCAGATGGCTCTTCGACTGGTTGCCCTGTGCGTCGATGCGAACGATCCGCTCGGTCTCGCGCGGTTCTGGGCGGAGGCGTTGCGTTGGGAGATCGCGGACGAGACCGCTGAGGAGATCCGTCTCCTGCCGACCGACGGCACGAGGTTCCGGGTGGACTTCATGCCGGTCCAGGAGCCGAAGGCCGGCCCGAACCGGCTTCACCTCGATCTGACGAGCACGTCTCTGGACGACCAGCGGGATTCGGTGGCCAGGCTCGTCGAGCTCGGCGCGCGCCACATCGACATCGGGAAGCGACCCGAGGAGGGTCATGTCGTGCTGGCCGATCCCGAGGGCAACGAGTTCTGCGTGATCGGGCCGGGCAACTCGTTCCTCGCCGACTGCGGGCGCCTGGGTTCGATCACGTGTGACGGCACGAGGCAGGTCGGCTGCTTCTGGAGCGCCGCGCTCGCGTGGCCGTTGGTGTGGGATCAGGACGAGGAGACGGCGATCCGCGCTCCCGATGGCACCGGGCCGTTGATCACCTCGGGCGGTCCGCCGCTGCCCCCGAAGCTCGGCAAGAACCGGCTGCACCTCGAGGTCGCGCCCCTCGACCGAGCCGAGCAGCACGCCGAGGTCGACCGACTGGTGGCGCTCGGCGCGACCCGGATCGACATCGGCCAGGGCGACGTCGACTGGGTCGTCATGGCCGATCCCGACGGCAACGAGTTCTGCGTCTTGCGACCCGCGTAGGGACGCGGGCGGCTGCGGGGACCGCGACGGTCCTCGCGCAGCTGACCCGAGCTCAGTCCATCAGACCGGCGGCGAGCGCGGCGCCGAGCTCCCAGCAGGCGTCGCGGTCGGCGCGCGTCGGCTCGCCCGTGACGGTGACGGGGGCCTGGGCGGCGCGCCACTGCAGGCCGGTGGTGATCACCTCGATGGCTCGCAGGGCGCCGGTGACGTCGCTGGCGCCGTGCACCCACGCGCCGAACGGCCGTCGCGCGGTGGCATCGAGGCACGGGTAGTAGATCTGGTCGAAGAAGTGCTTGAGCGCACCGGAGATGTAACCGAGGTTCGCCGGCGTGCCGAGCAGGTAGCCGTCGGCTTCGAGCACGTCGATGGCGGTGGCGACCAACGCCGGCCGGAGCACGACCTCGACGCCCTCGATGGCGTCGTTGGTCGCGCCGTCGCGCACCGCCTCGAGGAGGGTGTGGGTCGCCGGCGACGGGGTGTGGTGGACGATCAGCAGCCGGGGCACGCAGGCGAGACGGTACGCCGTTCGTCACCCTGTCGAGCGGGGTACGGCGATGCCATGTCCGAGCGCTCCTACGCGATCACCCATGTGGTCGGCACGTCCCCGGACGGCGTCGACCAGGCGATCCACAACGGCATCCGCACGGTGGCGGCATCGGTCCGCCATCTCGAGTGGTTCGAGGTGGACGAGATCCGGGGCTACTTGGGCCAGGGCGACGACGTCGAGTACTTCCAGGTGACGATGAAGGTGGGTTTCCGGTACGAGGGCGACGGGTAGAGCCCGCCCGCAAACTGTCGGGGCGTCAACCGCACCGTCCAACTCGTTCGTCTCCCTGGGTCGGACGGAAAGGAAGGTGGGCTCTCTCCTCCTTGGTCTGGTGTCACCCACCTGCGCCCTCCCGTGCCCCGCTCCTCGAGCGGGGCACGGTCATGTCCGGGGCCCGCCGGTTCTCGCTCAGGCCAGGAGCTCGCCCCGCAGGACCGTCACGGCGCGGCCGGCGAGGAGCACCCGGTCGCCTTCGAGGCGGACGTCGAGCTCGCCGCCCCGCGCCGATGCCTGGCGGGCCCGCAGGGACGACCCGAGCCGTGGCGCCCACCACGTGACGAGGATGCAGTGGGCCGAGCCGGTGACGGGGTCCTCGTCGATGCCGACCGACGGACCGAACACCCGCGAGGCGATGTCGGCGCCTTCGCCGGCAGGCGCGGTCACCACGCAGACGGGGAACGCCGCCAGCCGCCGCAGGTCGGGCGTCACGGCCCGCACGGCTGTCTCGTCGGCCAGCTCGACCAGGAACCAGCCGTCGGCCGTCGCCGCGAACCGCACCAGGCCCTCGATCCCGAGCGCCTCGAGGAACCCGACCGGCGGTTCGGCCTCGGTGGCGACGTTGGCGGGGAAGTCGAGCTCGATCCGGTCGCCGACCCGTGCCGCCCGCAGCTCGCCGCTGCGGGTGTCGAAGCGGATCGTGACGTCGACCGGCACGCGCCCCTCGGTCCACAGCGCGTGGGCGGACGCGAGGGTGGCGTGCCCGCAGAGGTCGACCTCGACGGTAGGTGTGAACCACCGCAGGCCGAAGCGCCCGCCGTCGGGCACCACGAAGGCGGTCTCGGCCAGGTTCATCTCGGCGGCGACCGCCTGCATCCACGCGGCGTCGGCCGGCGCGTCGAGCAACGCCACGGCGGCGGGGTTGCCGGCGAACGCCCGGTCGGTGAAGGCGTCGATCTGCAGCAGCGGCGTTCGCACCGTCGTCACGCGGTGACCCGGTTGACGAGGGGCAACACGCGCTCGACGCGGATGTCCACCTCCGAGCCATCGGTGAGGAAGCGGCCGTCGACCATGCCGACGCCCGCGGGCGTACCGGTCGAGATCACGTCGCCGGGCTCGAGGGTCGTGTGGCTCGACAGGTACTCGATCAGCGCCGGCACCCCGAACACGAGGTCGTCGGTGTGCGCGTTCTGGCGCATCACGCCGTCCACGAACGTGGTGAGACCGATGTCGTCGGGGTCGTCGTACTCGTCGACGGTGACGAGGCTCCCGCCCAGGGGCGTGAAGGTGTCGAACGACTTGGCGAGGCCGAAGTTGCCGGTGCTCTGCTGCACGTCGCGCGCGGTCACGTCGTGACACGCGGTGATCCCCGCCACGTGCGCCCACGCATCGGCCGCCCGCACCGAGGATGCCCGCCGGCCGATCACGACGGCGACCTCGCCTTCGAAGTCGACCTGGTGTGGTGCGACGGCAGGGATGGTGATCGGCTCGCCGGTCGCGATGACCGACGACGTGACCTTGATGAACACGAGCGGCACGCTCGGCGGCTCGCGACCGGTCTCGGCCGCGTGGGAGCGGTAGTTGACGCCGATCGCCCACACCTTTCCCGGCCGGAGCACGGGGGGTCGCAGCGTCACCTCCGCGATCGGGCGGCGGTCCCGCACCGGTGCGGTGTCGAGAGGGGACAGGGATTCGTGCGCCCACAGCACGGCGCCGAGATCGGGCCAGGGGACGTCGAGCACGGCGATCTCGCCGCCGTCGATGCGGCCCACGCCGTCGGTCGTCGTGACGAACTGCACGCCACGACCGTAGAACGGTCACGACAGGAGCGTGACGCAGCGGTCCTCGAGTCGCCCCGGGGACCAGCGGCCCCAGATGCCGAAGAGGGCGCGCTTGGTCTCCTCCGTCCACCGGATCACCTCGGGATCGGTGGTGCGGCGCACCACCTGACGGATGCCGCCTTCGTGGACCACGTAGCCCGCCCAGGTGCCGGGGTAGTCCTTCGGTGAGCCGACCTCGGTCACGAGGAGCGGACCCACGCGCCGGGCGCGGTGGCGGTGCGTGTGGCCCGAGGTGACGAGGGTGGAGGGGTTGGCAGTGGCCAGGTCGCGCAGGAAGGGGCGCGTCAGGAGGACGCCTGGCGGCCAGTGCGTCAGCACGGGTCGAGCGTGGAGCTGGTGGTGCAGGGCGACGAGCGTGGCGCGGGGCGTGTCGCCGGCCGCCTCGACGATCGACTCGCCGACGTGGCGGAGCGTGCCCGGATGGCGGCCCGGGATGGTGGCATCGGCCACCACGACGCGCACGCCGGGAAGGTCGCGCACGGCGATGTCCTCGACCACGAGGTCGATGCCGATCGCGGCGAGGTGGTCCCGACCGAGGGGCGGCCCGTGCTTGACGTCGTGGTTGCCGACGGTGGCGATGGCCGGGATGCCTGCCTCCGCGAAGAGCTCGGCGGCGAGCGCCCACTCGTCGTCGGTGCCGTGATGGGTGATGTCGCCCTTGACGATCAGCAGGTCGGCACCCCACGCCGCGATCTCGGCGAGGGCGGCACGGGTGCAGCGCACGACGATCGGATCGTCCAAGCCGCCGGCGTGGCGCGCGGTCGGCAGGATGCCGAACGTCCACCCGTCGCCCATGTGGAGATCGCCCACGGTCGCGATGCGCGTGAGCTCGCGCCCGGGTGGCGTGGCCATCGTGCGCGCCGTGGTGACGCGGCGGCCGTCGACGACGACGTCGAGCACCGTGTCCGGCGCCAGGCCGTCGACCCAGCACGCCATCGGTCCACCGTCGCCGCGGACCACGATGGTGGTCGCACCCACCTCGACGGTGTGCTCGCCGATCGGGAGGGAGGGCCAGTCGAGCTCGATGGCCGTGTCCTCGACGGCGAAGACACGCGTCATCCCGTCAGGTGCTGCGCGATCCGCTCGGCTTCGCGTTGACGGAGCGCCACGTTGACGCGCAACCGCTCGAGGTGCTGCTCCACCGTCTTCGCCGCCTGCGGGACCGGATGTGCGGACACGAACGCTTCGACGTCGGCTTGCAGCTCCGGCGTCGACAACGTGACCACGCCGCCGAGGAGGCGCGGGATCGTGTTGTCGGGGAAGCGCTCGATGATGCGCGGCCATTCACGCTTCACCCACGCCCAGGTGCGCTCGTTGACCTCCCGGTTGTGCAGCAGGTGGAAGACGACGAAGGGCGCGTTCTGCGAGCGGATCTCGTCGAGGGTGAGGGCGAGCGTGCGATCGGCGAGCTCGGGTGACGGGAACATGCCGAGCGCGTACAGGTACCGCAGCTGCTCCTGGGGCGACTCGCTCGTGCGGAACCGGTCGACGTAGCGGTCCCAGTCAGCGTCGTTGCCGACGTGGGCGACGATGTTCACCGACGCCGCCGCCACGTTCGGGTCGGTTCCGGTCGCGTCGAGGGCGCGGCGGGCCCGTGCCTGCACGTCGGCGTCGTCGCCGACCGTGCCGAGCAGCGTGAGCACGAGCTGGCGCGTCTGCGCGAGCAGCTCGCTCTCGCCGAACGACGGCTCCCACCCGAGCCCTTCGGCGATGGGGCGGGCGATCCCGCGCACCAATGCCTGGAACCGCGTCCGCGCGTCGCCGTCGAGGATGCGATCGATGGCCCCGAGGGCCCCCGACAGCGTGGTCCACACGGCCGGGTCCGTCTCGTTGTCGAACCCGCGCGCGAGGTCGAGGAAGTCGGACGCCGCGGTGTCGCCGGCGAGCACCGCCGCCCACGTGTCGTCGAGCAGCAACGCCCGCTCGACCGGCTCGAGGTCGCCCAGGTGGGTGCCGAGCGCGGCGAGGAGGTCGGGGGAGTACGCGACGCGGTAGAAGCCGTGGCCGCCCGCGTTCACGACGATGCCCTTCGATGCGCCGGGAAGCGTGACGGTCGTGGACGGCCCGTCGAGCAGGACCTTCTGCGGGTCGCCGCCGCCGACGGACACGAGCAGCGGCACCGCCCACGTGGCGCTGCCGTCATCGGGCAGGTAGCGGAAGCGGCGCTGGGTGAAGGTCACGTCGTCGCCCGACGCCTCGACGGCGATCACCGGATGGCCGCCTTGGAAGATCCAGGTGTCCATGATGCGGCGCACCGGTTCGCCCGTCGCTTCTTCGATGGCATCCCACAGGTCGGTGGTCTCGGCGTTGCCGTACTCGCGCGCCTTGAGGTAGCGACGGATGCCGGCGCGGAAGCCGTCGTGGCCGAGGAACTGCTCGAGCATGCGCAGGACCGAGGCGCCCTTCTGGTAGGTCAGCAGGTCGAACATGCCTTCGGCCTCGTGCGGCGAGTGCACGGGGAACTCGATCGGCCGGGTCGAGGCGAGCGAGTCGATGGCGAACGCGGCGGCCCGCTCGTTGGTGAACGCCACCCACCGCTGCCACTCGGGCTTGAACGCGTCGACCGCGGCGAGCTCCATGAACGTGGCGAACGCCTCGTTGAGCCACAGGCCGTTCCACCACTTCATCGTCACGAGGTCGCCGAACCACATGTGGGCGAGCTCGTGGGCGACGACATCGGCGACGCGCTGTAACTCGCTCTGGGTGGAGTCGGCCGGGTCGATCAGCAGCACCGCCTCGCGGAACGTGATGGCGCCCAGGTTCTCCATGGCGCCCGCCGCGAAGTCGGGCAGCGCGATGAGGTCGCACTTGTCGCTCGGGTACGGGATCTCGTAGTAGTCGGCGAACAGCTTCAGGCAGAACGCGCCGACTTCGAGGGCGAACGGTGCCAGGTGCGCCTTGCCGGGCACGTGGATGACGCGCAGGGGCACGCCGTCGACGTCGACCGGCTCGGTGGCCTCGAGCGGTCCGACGACGAACGCCACGAGGTACGTGCTCATCGGGATGGTGTCGGCGAAGCGCAGCTCGATGCGTCCGTCGGGTCGCGTGGTGCGGCCGACCTCGCCGCCGTTGGAGATGGCGAGGAGGCCGTCGTCGACCACGAGGGTCACCGCGAACACGGCCTTGAAGTCGGGCTCGTCCCAGCACGGGAAGGCGAGGCGGGCGTCGGTCGGCTCCATCTGCGTGGTGCCGATCACCCGCTCGACGCCGTCGGAGGCATCATTCGAAGGCATCGTGAAGGTGCTGCGGTAGAAGCCCTTGAGCTTGTCGTTGAGCGTGCCCCGGAACGCGAGGTGCACGGTGTGCGGGCCCACGGCGATGGCGCGCTCGGGGGTGAGCGTCAGGCGCTCGGTGTCGGCGTCGAAGCGGTGCGTGGCGGCGATGCGGGTCCCGTTGGCGTCGACCAGCCACGCCTCGTCGATCGTGAGCTCGTTGGCGTTGAGCACCACCTCCGTGACCGGCTCGACGACGTCGACGGTGACGTCCTCCTGTCCGACGAAGGTCGCCGCGCCGAGATCGGGCTCGATCCGCAGGTCGTAGCGACGGGGGATCACGGTGCGAGGAAGCCGGTACTCAGCCACGAGCGGCAGGCTACCGGCGCGTCGGTAAGGTGCTCCTCCCGTGGACACTCCCTTGGACGTGGTCGGCGTCGGCAACGCTCTGGTCGACGTGCTGTCGCTCGAGAGCGACGACTTCATCGGCCGGTTCGGCCTCAACAAGGGGTCGATGACGTTGATCGACCCGCCCCGCGCCGAGGAGCTGTACGCCGCGATGGGGCCCGGGATCGAGATGTCGGGCGGATCGGCCGCCAACACGATGGCCGGCCTCGCCTCTCTCGGTGGCCGCGGTGGGTTCGTCGGTCGGGTGCGCGACGACCAGCTCGGCTCGGTGTTCGCGCACGACATCCGGGCCGTCGGCGTCGCGTTCCCCGGTGAGCCCGCGAGCTCGGGGCAGCCGACGGGTCGGTGCCTCATCGTCGTGACCCCCGATGGCGAGCGCACGATGAACACGCTCCTCGGCGCGGCGAGCGAGCTCGACCCGACCGATGTCGATCCCGAGTTCGTGGCGTCGGCGAAGATCACGTACCTAGAGGGCTACCTGTTCGACCGCGACCTGGCGGGCGAGGCGTTCCACAAGGCGGCCGATGCCGCCCACGCCGCCGGACGCCTCGTGGCCCTCACGCTCTCGGACTCGTTCTGCGTCGAGCGGTTCCTCGAACCGTTCCGCACGCTCGTGTCCGACCAGATCGACGTGCTCTTCGGCAACGACGACGAGCTCCGGCTGCTGTTCGAGACCGACGACCTCGAGGACGCCATGGCGCAGGCCGAGCGCCACTGCGCGATCGCCGCGATCACGCGCGGCGCCGAGGGTGCGCTCGTGTCGGCCAACGGGCGCCGCATCGCGGTGCCGGCCGAACCCGTCCCCCGGGTGGTCGACACCACCGGCGCGGGGGATCTCTTCGCGGCCGGCTTCCTCTACGGGCTGACCCGCGAGCTCGACATCGAGACGTGCGGGAAGCTCGGCGCGGTGGCGGCGGCCGAGGTCATCAGCCACGTCGGCGCCCGCCCGGAGACGCTGCTGGCTCGTCTCGCGGCGCCGCTGTTGCGCTGAACTGGCGACGAATTGCACACGAAAACGTGTTCGATTCGTCGCCAGTTCAGTCGTCAGTTCAATCGTCGTCGGGGTCGGGGGGCAGGAACTCGAACTTGAGGTCGCCGAGGCGGACCAGCGTCGAGGCGATCCAGCCGCCGATGCCCTTGAACTGCTCGTCGAGGGCGCTGCCGTCGGCGAGCGTCGACTCCTCCAACGGGATGGTGCCCTCGTACGACAGCTCGATGGCGAACTCGCCGTCGTCGAGGTCGGCGCCGTAGATCTGCTCGACGGTGGGTGTCGACCGCTCGAGCAGCTCGTCACCGATGAGCGGGCTCTGCTCGGGGAGCACGGCGAGGAACTGATCGGGCTCGGGCCGCTTCACCAGGCGCTGCACCCGGAAGGTGACCTCCACCAGGATCTCCGGGGTGTCGCTGAACGGCTCGCCGATGTACCAGTTGCGGTAGGCCGTCTGCGACCACGTCGGCCAGTCGATGGTGAGGTCGGCGCGCACCCGGGGCGGCGAGCCCTCGCCGGGAAGGCCGTAGCTCGTCTCCCACGTGACGTCGCCGAGGAGGACGTCGACCTGGAAGCGCTCCTCGAACGCCTGCCGCTCGAGCAGGGCGTTCTCCATGGTGTCGCGCAACGCTCCGATGGCATCGGTGAAGACGTGGTCGAGCATGGCCGCGCGGAGGCTAGCTCCCGGCTCGCTCCTGCAGGACCGTCAGCGTCGCCTTCTCCGCGCGGCTGAACCGGGCGGCCTCTCGCGCCCGCTTCCACGCCGCTTGCAGCTCGCCGTCCCGGTAGGCCGCCGCGACGTGCGGGTGCACGTAGCAGTTGCGGCACACGGTGCGGGTGTTGCCCAGCCGGGCGGCGGCGGCGTCGAGGGCGAGCAGCTCGTTGGACCTGGCCTCGGCGTCGGCGTCGGGAACCGGCAGCGGGGCGAGCAGCTCGGCGACGGTGACGGTCCCGCCCCAGGTGCGGAAGTGCTTGGCGGTGACGTCGTCACCCGTGATCGACCGCAGGTATTCGTTGACCATCGTCGAGGTGACGTCGACCGCGGCCCCCTCGTCGTCGAGGTACCCGAACAGGTCCTCGCCGGGCAGCTCCTGGCAGGCGCGCACGATCGCGGCAAGGCGACGGTCGCGGAGCACCACGTCCTGCTCGATGCCGCTCTTGCCCGTGAACTCGAGCTCGATGCGCGGCCCGTCGATGCGCACGTGCTCAGCCTCGATGGTCGTGAGGCCGTAGGAACCGTTGGCGTCGACGTACTCGTCGTTGCCGATGCGGATGAGCGTCTCGTCGAGCAGCCGGACGACGGCGGCGAGCACCTTCTCCTGGGGCAAGCCGCGCCGGGCCAGGTCGTCGTCGACGCGCGCCCGGAGGTCGGGCAGGCCTGCGGCGAAGTCGACGAGCCGGTCATACTTCGCGGCGTCGCGCACCTCGCGCCAGCGCGGGTGGTAGCGGTACTGCTTGCGCCCCCTTGCGTCGCGTCCCGTCGCCTGGAGGTGCCCGTTCTCCTCGGCGCAGATCCACACATCGGTCCATGCCGGGGGGATGGCGAGCGACTCGATGCGGGCTCGCTCGTCGTCGTCGACCGCCCTGCCGTCGGCGCGGTGGTAGGAGAACCCCTTCCCGCGCCGGCGTCGGAGGATCCCAGGACGATCGTCGGTGACGTAGACGAGCCCGCTCACCACCAGTCGGCGAACCGCGGCTCCGTCTCGAAGCGCACGGCAGGGGACTCGTAGCGGGCTTCGTCGACCGTGAAGTCGACCGTGAAGAGGAACGCCGACATCATCTTCACGCGCTCGTACCCCTTCACGAGCTCGGCCACGTCCTCGGCGGGCCCGCTCTCGGGGCGGCGGCGGCCTCCTCGACGGTCAGCGGGATGTCTGCCCAGGCGCTCATCCTTCCGTGAGCGCTCGCCCCGCTGCCGGGTTACCGGCCGGTGTTCGGCTTCGTGCCGTGGTTGGCCTTGGAGCTGCGGGCCTTGTGCTTGCGCTTCGCGGTCTTCTTCGACATAGGGAGGAGATGCTACGCCGCGGTCCACGCCAGCAGGGCATCGGCATCCCACGTGTTGACGATCCGATCGGGCGTGACGCCGCACTCGGCGGCCCGGTCGCAGCCGTACGCCTGCCACTCGAGCTGACCCGGGGCGTGGGCGTCGGTGTCGATCGAGAACCGGCAGCCCATCTCGACGGCGAGCGAGAGCAGCCGCCGCGGTGGGTCGAGGCGCTCGGGCCGGCTGTTGATCTCGACCGCGGTGTCGAAGCGCTCGCAGGCGTGGAACACGAGCTCGGCGTCGAACTGCGACTCCGGCCGGCCGCGACCCACCACGATGCGGCCGGTGCAGTGGCCGAGGATGTCGACGTGCGGGTTGGCCACGGCCACGCACATGCGCCGGGTCATCTCGGCGGCGTCCATGCGCAGCTTCGAGTGCACGCTGGCCACGACTACGTCGAGCCGCCCCAGGATGTCGTCGTCCTGGTCGAGGGCACCGTCGTCGAGGATGTCGACCTCGATGCCGGTGAGGATCCGGAACGGCGCCAGCTCCTCGTTGAGCGCAGCGACCACGTCGAGCTGGCGCAACAGCCGGTCGCGGTCGAGTCCGTTGGCCACGGTGAGCCGCGGCGAGTGGTCGGTGAGCGCGATGTACGCGTGCCCGAGATCGCGGGCGGCCCGCGCCATCACGTCGATCTCGGCGCCGCCGTCGCTCCAGGTCGAGTGGAGGTGCAGGTCACCCTTGAGGGCCGCGCGCAGCTCATCGCCGCCGCTGACCCGCAGCTGGGTCTCCTCTTCGAGCTTCGCCAGGTACGTCGTGCTGCCGGTCGCCACGACCTCGGCGATGACCGACGCCGTCTTCGGCCCGATCCCGTCGAGCTCCTCGAGCGTGCCACGCGCGACCCGGGTCGCCAGCTCGTCGGGAGGCAGCGCCCGCACGACCTCGGCGGCCCGCAGGTAGGCGCGCACCCGGTACGACTTCTCCCGCGCCCGGTCGAGGAGGTACGCGATCCGGTCGAGGGCGGCAGCAGGCTCCATGACCCCACCTGTCTACCCTGGCCGGTCATGGAACGGATCGGCTTCGTCGGCCTCCCCAACGCCGGGAAGTCATCGCTCTTCAACGCGCTCGGGGGTCAGGCGCTCGCGGCGGCGTACCCGTTCGCCACGGTCGACCCCAACGTGGCCATCGTCCCGGTGCCCGACGAACGCCTCGACAAGCTGGCGGCGCTGACCAACAGCGCCAAGATCGTCCACGCCGTCGTCGAGTTCGTCGACATCGCCGGCCTGGTGGCCGGGGCGCACCAGGGCGAGGGCCTGGGCAACCGGTTCCTCGCGCACATCCGCGAGGTCGACGCCATCACGTTCGTGCTGCGGGCCTTCGAGGACGACGACGTCATGGGTCCGAGCGACCCGCTCGAGCACCTCGCCACCGTCGAGACCGAGCTGGCGCTGGCCGACCTGCAGAGCGTGGAGGGCAAGGTCGAGCGCCAGCGCAAGGCCATGAAGCTCGACAAGCGGCCCGACCTGGCGCTGGAGGTCGATGCCCTCGACGCCGCGTTGGCATCGCTGTCGGAGGGCACGCCGATCTACCGCTCGTCGCTCTCGGCCGAGCACCGTGCGGCGCTGAAGCCGTGGTTCCTCCTCACCAACAAGCCAGTGCTGGTGGTGCTCAACATCGGCGAGGACCAGCTGGCCGACGCCGAGGCCGTCGCCGCACCGGTGCGGGATGCCTTTGGGAACGGGGTGGGCGTGGGGGGTGCGAGCAAGGTCGAGGTGCTGCCCATGTGCGTGCAGCTCGAGGCCGAGGCCGCGCAGCTCCCGCTCGAGGAGCGAGCCGAGCTGCTCGACGCCTACGACCTGGGCGAGGGTGCGGTGGCCCGGCTCATCCAGTCGGCGTACCGCATCCTCGGTCGGCGCACGTTCTTCACCACCGGCCCCGACGAGTCACGGGCGTGGACGTTCCGGGCGGGGGCCAAGGCGCCCGAGTGCGCCGGTGTCATCCACACCGACTTCCAGCGCGGGTTCATCAAGGCCGAATGCGTGCACTGGGACGAGCTGCTCGAGCTGGGCTCGTGGTCGAAGGCGCGCGACGTCGGCAAGCTGCGCATCGAGGGCAAGGACTACGAGGTCGTCGACGGCGACGTCCTGGAGTTCCGCTTCAACGTCTGATCTGATCGACATGTGGCTCTGTCGCGGTGACGAGGTGCTCGCGTCCGCCGAGGTGGCGTCGACGCGGCAGGCTCGGCGCCGGGGCCTGCTCGGCCGGGACGGCGTCGAGGGGGCGCTCGTCCTGACCCCGGCCCGCGCCGTGCACACTCTCGGCATGCGGTTCGACCTCGATGTGGCGTTCGTCGCTCGCGACGGCACCGTCCTCGACGTCTGCCACATGCGCCGGCGCCGCGTCGGCCGGCCCCGCTGGCGCGCTCGGTCGGTGATCGAGGCCGAGGCCGGCGCGTTCGAGCGGTGGGGCCTGCGGGTCGGCGACGTGGTCGAGGTGCGCTGATGCTCGTCCTCGTCGCCACGCCGATCGGCAACCTCGACGACCTCTCGGCGCGGGCGATCCGCACGCTGGCGGAAGCGGATCTCGTCGTGTGCGAAGACACGCGTCGCACCGGACGCCTGCTGCAAGCGGCGGGGGTCAGTGCCCGCAAGCTGCTCGCCGTGCACGACCACAACGAGGCGGCGCAGACGGGCAACGTGCTCGAGCACCTCCGCGCCGGCGAGACGGTGGCCGTCGTGTCCGACGCGGGCACGCCCGGCATCTCCGATCCGGGCGAGCGCCTGGTGCGCGCCGCCATCGACGCGGGGATCGAGGTGCAGGTCGTGCCCGGGCCGTCGGCCGCCGTCGCCGCGCTCGTCGCCTCGGGGCTGCCGACGGGGCGGTTCGTGTTCGAGGGCTTCCTGCCCCGCAGCGGCTCCGGTCGCACCGAACGGCTGCGGGCGCTCGCCGGCGAGCGGCGCACGATGGTCCTCTACGAGGCGCCGCACCGGCTCGTGCGCACGTTGGCCGACCTGCGCGACGCGCTCGGGCTCGACCGACGGGTCGCGCTCGCGCGCGAGCTGACCAAGCTGCACGAGGAGACGTGGCGCGGCACGTTGGCCGATGCCATCGATCGCTCGCAGGAGTTCGAGCCGCGGGGCGAGTACGTGCTCGTCGTGGAGGGCTCGGCGGCGCCCGAGCCGGCGGCCGACACGGAGCTGGCGACCGCGGTCGCCCGGTTGATGGCCGAAGGCATGTCGACGCGCGATGCCGTGGCCGAGGTCGCCACCGCCTTCGCGGTCCCCAAGCGCCGCGTGTACGACCTGGCCACGAAGCGCTGAATCGGGCCCGTCCCGAATTTTGTATCGTATATACAGTCGTACGAGGGGGCGCAGGTGGCAGAGCACGAGCTGGTGATCCGTGGGGGCTTCGTGGTCGACGGCACGGGGGCGCCCGGCCGGGTGGCCGACGTGGCGATCGACGGCGGGCGCATCACGGCCGTCGGCGAGGTCGGTGGCCGCGGCGCCGAGGAGGTCGACGCGCGGGGCCTGCTGGTGACGCCCGGCTGGGTCGACGTCCACACCCACTACGACGGTCAGGCGACCTGGGACTCGCAGCTGACGCCGTCGTCGTGGCACGGGGTGACCACCGTCGTCATGGGGAACTGCGGCGTGGGCTTCGCGCCCGTCCGCCCCGATCGCCACGAGTGGCTGATCGAGCTGATGGAGGGTGTCGAGGACATCCCCGGCACGGCGCTCCACGAGGGCATCACGTGGGAGTGGGAGAGCTTCCCCGAGTACCTCGACGCCATCGGGCGGCGCACGTACGCCATCGACATCGCCGCCCAGGTGCCCCACGCCGCCCTGCGCGGCTACGTGATGGGCGACCGCGGCGCCGATCACGCCGAGGTGCCGACGCCGGAGGAGATCGCCCGCATGGGCGCGCTCGCGGCCGAGGCCATCGAAGCCGGCGCGCTCGGCTTCAGCACGTCGCGCACGGTGGCCCACAAGTCGGTCGACGGTCGCCACACGCCGAGCCTCACGGCCACGTCCGACGAGTTGCTCGGCATCGCGGCCGCCGTCGGTGCCACCGGCAAGGGCGTGTTCGAGGTGGTGGCCGACCTCGTCGATCTCGACGGGGAGTTCGGCCTCGTGCGCGGCATGGCCGAGACGAGCGGCCGGCCCCTGTCGTTGACGATGCTGCAACGGCAGGGCTTCCCGCCCGACGAGTACGAGCGCATCTTCGCCCACATGGAGTCGGCGGTCGCCGACGGCGTGACGATGCGCGGCCAGGTCGCGGCGCGGCCGGTCGGCCTCCTCCTGTCGCTCGAAGGGCGCGCCAACCCGCTGGCGGTCGCGCCGACGTACCAGAAGGTGGCCCACCTGCCGCTCGCCGAGCGCGTCGTCGAGCTGCGGCGACCCGACGTTCGCGACGCGATCGTGGCCGAGGTGACCGCCGCCCGCGTCGGCGCCATCTACACGTTCCCGCACCTCTTCGCGATGAGCACCCCGCCGCGGTACGACCAGCGGCCCGAGGAGTCGCTCGGGGCCGAGGCGGCGCGCACGGGTGTCGCGCTGGAGGAGGTCGTCTACGACGCGCTGCTCGCCGACGAAGGGCGCGCGTTCATCGTCGTGCCGGTGAACAACTACGAGGAGGGCGACCTCGGCGCCGTGCGGGCGATGCTCACGCACCCGCTCACCGTTCCCGGCCTCGGCGACGCCGGCGCCCACTGCACGATGATCTGCGATGCCAGCTTCCCCACGTACCTGCTGACGTACTGGGGTCGCGACGCGCCGGAGGCGGAGCGGTTGCCGATCGAGTGGGTGGTGCAGCAGCAGTGCGCGGCGACGGCCCAGCTGGTCGGACTCCTCGACCGCGGTGTCCTCGCGCCCGGCTTCCGCGCCGACGTCAACCTCATCGACCTCGACCGGCTCTCGATCGGCCGCACCGAGATGCTCACCGATCTCCCGGCGGGCGGGAAGCGCCTCGTGCAGCGGGCCGACGGGTACGTGCGCACGTACGTGGCCGGCGAGCTCGTGCGCGAGGGCGACGAGCTCACGGGCACGCTTCCCGGTCGCCTGGTGCGCGGCGCCCAGCCGGCCCCCGCCTGACGTGGGACGGCTCAGCGGCAAGGTCGCCGTCGTCACCGGCGCCGGTCAAGGCATCGGCGAGGCCAGCGCGTTCCGGATGGGCGAGGCGGGCGCGTCGGTCGTGGTGGCAGATGTGAACCTCGAGGCGGCCGAGCGCACCGCCGGCGTGATCCGCGACATCGGCGGCGAGGCGACGGCGGTGTTCGTGAACATGGCCGACGACGAGTCGATCGCCGGGCTGTTCGCCCAGGTGGTCGAGCTCTACGGGGGCCTCGACGTCGCCCACAACAACGCCATCGGCGCCCGCCCGCCGGAGGGCTGGGACGGCACCGTCAGCAACTGGGTGCACGACACCCACACCGGCTTCTTCGACGCCCTGCTCCGGGGCGTGGTCACCGTCACCATGCTCGCGACCAAGCACGCGGTGCCGCTCATGATCGAGCGGGGCGGCGGATCGATCATCAACACGGCGTCGGTGGCCGGCCTGCGGGGCGAGATCTACAACCCGGCGTACGGGGCGGGGAAGGCCGGCGTCATCCAGCTCACCCGCTCGACCGCGGCCATGTACGGCCGGCAGGGGGTGCGGTGCAACGCCATCTGCCCGGGCTACATCCTCACGCCGTCGGGCGAGAAGGCGTTCGACGACGAGATGAAGGCGGTGTGGCGGCGCCACCAGATCATCGGTCGCCACGGCCGCGCCGACGACGTCGCCCACCTCGCCGTGTACCTCGCCTCCGACGAGAGCGAGTTCATGACCGGCCAGTCGATCACGATCGACGGCGGGATCCTGTCGCACGAACCCATGTGGGCGGACCGCCTCGACCTCGAGGCCTGAGCTCCGCGTTCTTGTCACACCCCCTGGTCATGCTGATGGCCATGGCGATCCTCGTGGTGGCAGGTGTCCTGACCGGGCTACTGACCGGGCTGTTGACCGGGCTGCTGGCCGGGCTGCTGTTCGGCCGGCGGCGGCCCGAGGCGGTCGGCGGCGATCTGGGCGCCCTGCGGGCCGAGCTGCAGCGGATGCAGGAGTCGGTGGCGCGGACCCATGGTGAGCTGCGCCAGCAGCTCACCACCACCAACCAGCAGACGGCGTCGCTCACCGCGACGGCGGGCGCGTTGCGCGAGGTGCTCGCGTCCCCCAAGGCGCGTGGCCAGTGGGGCGAGCGGATGGCGGAGGACGTGCTGCGCGTGGCCGGGCTGGTCGAAGGCGTGTCCTACGTGAAGCAGCGGGCCACGCCGCACGGCACCGTGCCCGACATCACGTTCCTCCTGCCTGGCGGCCAGGTCCTGCACATGGACGTGAAGTTCCCCGTGGCCAACTACGTGCGCCACCTCGAGCAAGGCGGTGAGGCCGAGCGCGACGCGTTCCTGAAGGACGTCCGTGGGCGCGTGCGGGAGCTGACCGGGCGGGGGTACGTCGACCCGGCGGGCGGCACGCTCGACTACGTCCTGCTGTTCCTGCCGAACGAGAGCATCTACTCCTTCGTCCACGAGCATGACCCCGGTCTGCTCGACGAGGCACTGCGGCGCAAGGTCGTGCTGTGCTCGCCGCTCACGCTCTACGCCGTGCTCGCCGTCGTGCGCCGGGCGGCGGACGTGGCGGCCCTCGAGCGCACGTCGGGTGAGGTCCTTGCCGTGCTCGGCACCTTCACCCAGGAGTGGGACCGCTTCTGCGAGGCGCTCGACAAGGTGGGCCGCACGGTCGACGCCATGGAGCGCGCCTACGGCGAGCTGGCCGGCACCCGGCGGCGCGCCCTCGAACGCCCGCTGGCCCGCATCGACGACCTGCGCCGCTCGGGCGCGGACGACGCGCCGGAGCGGCTTCGGGTCGTTCCGTGACGCTCGCATAGGTTTGACCACTTCGTCACCTGGGGGCCATCGCCCGTCCGCTTCCCCTCGTCAAGATCCTCCGTGGTCGACCATCGTCCCCCCGTCGCATCGAGAGAGGTCCACGTCCATGCGTTTGCGCACGTTCCTGGCCGGACTGGCCACT
>Ga0070671_100000844_pt1 | contig 22305 bp, 22 predicted proteins | sample KBSS73metaG_FD_65341 | JGI IMG/M metagenome (GOLD analysis project Ga0070671, IMG submission 65341) | Switchgrass rhizosphere microbial communities from Kellogg Biological Station, Michigan, USA - KBS S7-3 metaG | ecosystem: Host-associated > Plants > Roots > Rhizosphere > Soil ...
TTCGCGCAACGCGGGGAACCGCTACGATCTCGTGATCGCCGGCATGATCATCATCGGCCTGATCGGCCTGTCCCTGGATACGACTATGCGAATACTGGAGGGCACCAAGTGGGCCCGGTGGCGCTATGCGCACTAAGATCGAAGTCCGCGATCTGAAGAAGAGCTTTGCATCCGACAAGGGCCCCCTGGCCGTCGTCGACAATGTGAGCCTCACGGTCCAGGAGGGCGAGTTCGTCGCCCTGGTGGGTCCCTCAGGCTGCGGCAAGTCCACGCTGATGAGCATGATCGCAGGGTTTCTGCAACCCGATGCGGGATCCGTCGTCATCGACGAGACGCTGCGCACCCGCCCCGACTCCAAGGGCATCTTGATTTCCCAGCAGGGGTCGGTCTTCCCCTGGCTCACCGTCCGCGAGAACCTGATGTTTGGTCTCAACGGACACGCACCATCCGACAAGAGAACTGTCGCCGAGCGCTATGCCGACATTGTCGGCTTGAAAGGCTTCGAGGACAGCTATCCGCACGAGCTGTCGGGCGGAATGTTAAAACGCACCGAGCTGGCCCGTGCACTGGCGGTCAAGCCCGACATACTCTATATGGACGAGCCGTTCTCCGCCCTCGACGCTCTCATGAGTTTGCGTTTGCGCAACGAGCTGCTGCAGATCCTGGCCAAAGAGCGCCACACGACCCTGTTGATCACACACGACGTCGAAGAAGCGATTCACCTGGCCGATCGCATCGTGGTCCTTTCGCCCCGGCCGACGCGCGTCCAGACGATATTCCCGGTGCCGTTCGGGCATCCGCGCAAGGTGGCGGGCCGCGAGGCGCAGGAATTGCGTGTCAGAATCCTGAGCGAGTTGGGAGTTGATCGGGAGGAGATTGGATGAAGGTCGTCACCTACAACGTCAACGGCATCGGTGCGCGGCTCCCCAGCCTGTTGCGCTGGCTGGGCGAGACCACGCCGGATATTGTTTGTCTGCAGGAATTGAAGGCGCCGCAGGAAAAGTTTCCCGAGAGTGCGATCCGCGACGCCGGCTATGGCGTGATCTGGCACGGCCAGAAAAGCTGGAATGGCGTTGCCATACTGTCCCGCGGCTCGGATCCAGTAGAGATCAGGCGAGTACTGCCGGGTGATCCGGAGGACATCCATAGCCGCTATATCGAGGCAACCGTCAAGGGCCTGGTGGTTGGCTGCCTGTATCTGCCCAATGGCAACCCCGCTCCAGGACCGAAATTCGACTACAAGTTGCGGTGGTTGGAGCGTTTCATTGCCCACGCAGCCGAGCTCGTCAACAGCACGTCCCCAGTGGTACTCGCAGGTGACTACAACGTCATACCTACCGAGCGCGATGTCTACAAACCCGAACGATGGGTCGATGATGCCCTCTTCCGAGTTGAAGTTCGCGATGCTTTCGAGCGCCTGAAGAAACAGGGATGGACTGACTCGATCCGGACACTCCATCCCGATGCGCAGATCTATACGTTCTGGGACTATTTTCGCAATGCGTATGCGCGGGATGCTGGCCTGCGGATTGACCATCTGATGCTCAATCCGGCAGTCGCCGGCCGCCTCGTGGCGGCGAATGTAGATCGGACCGTGCGCGGGTGGGAAAAAGCCAGCGACCATGCGCCGACGTGGGTGGAGCTGCGCGACTAGTTCTGCAGCGGAAACGGCGAAGCGGACGAGTAGTGCCGGGACTCGTACTTGGCCTCGTAATTGCCGGGCCGCACGGGCCTGCGCAAAAACGTCTCCTGGGTTCTCATCCTCCATGAATACTCATCGAGGATAGCCACCTCCGCCGCGTTTCGCGGGATCGTGATGACAATCTCGCCGCTTGCGCGCTGCCCTTCCACGATCCAGCCCAACTTCGAGAGCTCCAGGCGATAGTCGGATACCTCCACGGGCAAGGGCTCCTGCGAGGCGCTCCAGAACCGGTCGCCGGCCGGATGCATGAAAGCCAGGACCAACGACCGCAGTCCCCAGTGGCAACTGCCGGTGCCCGAGTACTCATCCAGCAAGCGCGGATCCGCCTTGAAATACCCCTGTGTGAGTGCGCCATCGCGCAAGCTGTCGTGCGCAACGAAATACCGCCACACGACATCCAACCCGCGCACCGCGCGGCCGACCGGGAGTGCGCTCGAGTCCAGGAACGTCGCCGCGACCAGCGGCACGGGAACGGCCGTTCGATAGCAAACGCTGCGCCCCATGATAGGAATCCCCTGGGGGCTGATCAGGTACTGCGTCAGCTCTGCGGACTTTTCCAGGGCTCCGACAATGAAGTCCGGCTCGAAGGCCGGATCGACAGCGTGAACCCAGAACAGATCGTAGGTGATGCTCCAGGCGTTGTAGAAGTCGACACCATGCGGGCGATCGTAGAACCAACCGTGGTCGAGGTAATACTGTTTGTAGTCTGTGAAAATCTCATGGGCGCGTTGCAGCACAGGTGAGCTCGCTTCCGGGCGCAAACTCGCCAGGACTACGTCGATGACGACCGGAAATAACATCCAGTTGCTATGCGGCGTCCGCGCACCGGCTGCTGCAAGCAGCCACGCACTGATCATCTGCTGTTGTCCCGCGCTCAACTTAACCCAGATGCTCGCTCGGGTCAGCCATAGAACGCGCGCCACATCGGCGGCTTCGACAATCCGTTGATCCTCAGCCTGGATATCGCCCCAATACTGGCTCGAGTGGGGATCGACGCCGCTGAGAATTCCCGCCCGCAACATCCCGAGCCACTCGCTGGGTCGCCCGTCTCGGAGTCCGCCGGCCGGAGCATCACGTCCGGAGTAGATCCAGGCTGCCAACAAGGGCGCCGTACGGGCAAAGCCTTCCAACCCATCCACCGCGTAGCTGTTCCAGCTACCCAGCCCTGCATACTGCACGCGTGCGTAACCGGGAACCGCATGGCGGACGAAGCCCTTCGAGAAATACTCGAACAAGCCCGCAAACCGAGTTTCGATCGGCTGGTTGCCGAGAAACCGTTGGCGAACGCGCGCTTCCTCGGGCCCGATGGGCGCGGGGACCTGGTACTGACCCCATCCCCGCGCTGCCAGGCGCTTCACTTTGGGCGCACCGAGAAGAGCTGTAGCGCCGATCGCCACGGCAAGGCAACTCAGAACGTACCTGGAAGAGAGTCTGGCGACGATCGCGGGCATAATGCTCTTGTGGTGTAGCCCCCGAGAGTCATCATGCCCGATAAGGTCGATGCGATCATCATTGGTGGCGGACATAACGGCCTCGTCTGTGCGGCATACCTGGCCAAACACGGCCTGAAGCCGCTGGTTCTCGAGCGCCGCGGCGTCGTCGGCGGCGCCGCCGTTACCCAGGAGATCGCCCCGGGTTTTCGCGCCTCGACATTTTCATATCTCATGAGTCTCCTGCATCCACGCATCCAGGCCGAGCTGGACCTGAAACGGCATGGACTGCAGATCATGCCTTGCAGTGACATGCTGGCGCCGCTGGATGACGGCAACTACATCGTCTTTTCCGATAGCGTCGAACGTACTCAGGCGAGCTTCGCCCGCTTCAATGAGGCGGATGCGCGGATCTATCCCGAGTTCGACCGGTTCCTGAACGAAAACGCGCGCTTGTTCCGCAGGCTGCTGTGGGAAACCCCTTTCGATCCCACCGGGCGCGATTGGCGGACGTTCAAACAGGCCGCGGGCTTCGCCTATCGCAACTGGCGTATCGGCGGCAAGCTGTTCCGCGTGCTCGACATGTTGTCGATGAGTGCGTACGACTTCCTGTCCGAATGGTTCAGGGATGATCGCATCAAGGCAGTGTTGGCGTACTACGCCTCCATCGGAACGTTTGCCGGGCCGAAAACACCCGGCTCTGCCTACGTCATCATGCATCACGTCATGGGAGAGAATGCCGGCGCGGGCGGCTGGGGCTTTGTCCGGGGCGGAATGGGCTCGATCACACAATCACTCGCAGCGGCCGCGCGCGAGCTGGGAGCCGACATCCAAACGGACAGTCCGATTGCCGAAGTCAGAGTGGGCGACAATGGAGTGACGGGTGTTCTCACGGAGGACGGGCGCAACTACGAGTCGAATCTCGTCATTTCGAATGTCGATGCCAAGACGCTTTATATGAAGCTGGTTGGTCAGCGGCATCTGCCCTCTGAAGTTGTACGCGATATCAGCACCTACCGTACATTCAGTACGGCTTTCAAGATGAATATCGCCTGTGAGCGGCCACCCCAATACACGTGCCTGGAGCGTGCCATCCGGGAAGATGCGCTGGCGGGCTGGTCATATCCAACCTATGTCCACATCGGGCCTGACATCGACTACCTGGAGAGAGCCTACGACGATGCAAAATACGGCTCTTATTCGAAGAGCCCGTTCATCACGCCAGTGTGCCCAACCATCGTGGATACGACCCTTGCGCCTGAGGGCAAACACGTCGTCAATCTGTTCGGAGGCCACGCGCCATATCAGTTGAAGGACGCGCACTGGAGCGAGGAGAAAGCCCGATTCGAGAAGATCGTGTTGCAGACGGTGGAGCGCTTCGCGCCGGGCTTCTCCAACGATGTGATTGCGAACCAGTTTCTCATCGCCCCGGACATCGAGCAGATCGTCGGCCTGCCGCAGGGCCATATTTTCCAGGGCGAGCTGTCTCTCGATCAGTTGTTCTTTCAACGGCCTGTGCCCCACTTTGCCGATTACAGAACCCCCATCAAGGGCCTGTATCTGTGTGGAGGCTCCGTGCACCCGGGTGGAGGTGTCTCGGGTATCCCCGGATATAACGCCGCCCGTGAGGTTCTGCGGGACGTGGGAAAAGAATCGACGCTACGTTTCGCCGATTGAATCCAAGTCAAGGATGTGAATATGACGACTCGCCACAACGTGTATGGCCAGCCCATCGGAGCGGCGGTGGACGGTTGGTCCCTTCGCCCACGCCCGCAGCGAACTGACATGGTGGGCCGGTATTGCCGCCTCGAGCCAGTCAACGTGGCACGGCACGAAGCTGATCTGTTCGCGGCTTACATGGAAGCACCGGATAGCCGCGACTGGACCTATCTGTTTCAGGAGCGCCCGGAACGCGCGGAGGAATTCCACACGTACCTGACCAACCTGCAGAAAAGCGAGGATCCTCTGCACTTTGCGATCGTTGCGGCCGATACCAATAAGGCGGTGGGAACTGCAGCGCTGATGCGGATCGAGCCCACTCACGGCGTCATCGAAGTGGGCTCGATCGTGTTTTCACCGCGGTTGAAACAAACCCGCGCCGCCACGGAATCCATGTTTCTGATGATGCGCCGGGCATTCGACGAGTTGGGCTATCGCCGCTACGAATGGAAATGCGACAGCCTGAACGCACCTTCACGCTCGGCAGCACAACGCTATGGGTTCACTTTCGAGGGCATCTTCAGAAAAGCGATTGTTTACAAGGGACGCAGCCGTGATACCGCCTGGTTCTCGATCACGGCCGATGAATGGCCGCGGCTGCGCTCCGCCTTTGAAGTCTGGCTGAGCCCGTCCAACTTCGACGCCAATGGCCGGCAGAAGCAGCGGCTCACGGAACTGCGCTTCTAAGCGCCCTCCCATCGCCTCGCCCTCAGTGCCCGCCCCGTCTTTCGCGCTCCTCCAGATCGAGTTCGGTCAACATCTCCAGGGTAACGGTGTCCTCATCAGCGGGTGAGTTCCTGGCGGCCGCGTCGGCGCGCCCGAATGTGTGCTCCAAGGCATGTTCGAGCTTCCTGCTCGCGCCCTCAATTGCTTCGACTAAGCTCGGCGCCTCGTTCGCTACAGCGACGGGAGGCCGTCCTGCTACGCGCGCCTCCATCGTGACGCGCTTGTCGCGCTCGCCGCGCTTGGGCCCGTTCACATCGTTCAGGTGCACCTCGACGCGGGTGAGCCTGTCGGCAAATCGGTCTACAGAGTCCAGAAGTATGCTCGTCACGCGCTGGGCGACCGACTGGCTGCTGGTGATGCGATGATCGGAATTGACTAGTACTTGCATAGGATCTCCCGGCAATGAGATATAACCTTCCGCAATAGTCGTACCTGGATCGAGGAGCCGTATGTCCTTCCTGCGCGCGAGCGTATACATACTGGCACTGTGTCTCGGCAGCTGTGGGGGCTCTGGCACCAGCTCGCCTGCGCAGACTGGCAACACTCCGCCGCCGCCTCCCCCTCCGCCGAGCACACCAGGAGCCGCCGGCTCCGTCACTCTCAATGCGCATCTACTGATCGACCAGTTTGGATATCGCAGCGGCGATCCCAAGGTCGCCGTGATTCGCAACCCGCGCGTGGGTTTCGATTCAGCGGATACGTTTTCACCTGGGAGCACATATCAGGTACGCAAGGCAGACGATGGGACGGTGGTTTTCTCGGCAGCCATCACCCCATGGAACGCCGGCGCGGTAGAGGATTCCTCGGGCGACAACGGTTGGTGGTTCGACTTCTCGTCCGTGACCACATCCGGCACTTACTTCGTCTACGACGTCGACAAACAAGTCCGTTCGGCGACGTTCTCGGTTGCTGCGCAACCGTATGCAAATCTTCTGAAGGCAGCGATGCGGATGTATTTCTATCAGCGTGCCGGCAATGGCAGCGGCGGCGGATCGAAGCAGCCACCCTACGCCGATGCATGCTGGGCGGATACGCCGGCCTACATAGGTCCCAACCAGGACACGCAAGCGCACGACGCGACCGATCAAGGCAACTCAACCAAGGTACACGACCTGAGCGGCGGCTGGTTCGATGCGGGCGACACGAATAAGTACGTCACGTTCGCAGCCACACCCGTACATCAGCTGTTGAGTGCCTACCAAGAGAACGCGGCCGCGTTTACCGATGATTTCAATATTCCGGAGTCCGGCAATGGCATTGCCGATCTCATCGACGAGGTCAAATACGAAACCGATTGGATCAAAAAAATGCAATTCAGCGCGGACGGCAGCGTGGCGCTGAAGGTGGGATTGCTGGGTTATCCACTCGCGGATCCGCCCAGCTCCGACACGTCGCCGCGCTTCTACGTGCCAAGCTGCACTTCGGCGACGATCGCGGCCGCGGGCATGATGGCCCACGCTGCTTATGTATATGCGGGAATATCTTCATTGGCGTCCGAGGCCGCGGACTTGAAGAGCCGTGCAATCAAGGCATGGAATAATTACCAGGGCATCGCGGCGAAGCAGGAGCAGTGCGATAACGGCATCGTGAAGGCCGGGGATGCGGACTGGAGCACCGCCGACCAGGAAGGTGCGGCTGTCGTGGCGGCCGTCTGGCTTTTCGCCGCCACGGGCGACCAGGCGTACAACACGTATGTCATGAATAACTACAGGAACACACGGTCTTACAATGATGTTGGCTGGTCCCGCTACCAGCCCGAGCAAGGCAAGGCATTACTGTTCTACACCACGCTGCCGCAAGCCGATGCAACCTTGAAGGCGAACATACTTGCGGACAAGCAGAGTGATGTGAACGCAGGGAACCAGATCTACGGCTTCACCGCCAGCGACGATCTGTATCGAAACTTCCTTCACGATGCCCAATACACCTGGGGCAGCAACCAGACACGCAGCAACTACGGCAACACGAACGTCGATGTGGCGAACTACGGCATCGCCGTAGGCAGCACCACACCGTTCATCACCCGCGCGCTCGAAACGTTGCACTACTTTCATGGCGTCAACCCGTACGCCAAGGTCTACATGACCAACATGAGCTCGTACGGTGCAACCTCATCCCTCCACGAGCTCTATCACACCTGGTATTGGCCAGGGACCAAGTGGGCTGATACCACGACGTCGCAGTGCGGACCTGCGCCCGGCTATATTCCAGGCGGCCCAAACGCCGAGGCGGTGCAGAACGGAGTGCCTGCCTCAGTAATGCCACCTGCCGGGCAACCGCCACAGAAATCCTACCGGGACTGGAACGGCACGCTGACAGATACCCAGGCGTCGTATGCCGTCACCGAGCCGGGGATTTACTACCAATCGGCGTACGTCGAGCTCCTCGCCCAGTTCGCGCACTGAGACTCCCCGGATCACGGTAAAGTCCTGCGCGGCCTTGCTTGGCGGGTGGGTAATGACGGACTTTACGGACCAGGAAATTGCGGCGATTTATCGCGTCATCGCCTTGCGGCGAGACATGCGCCACTTTCTGCCTGATCCCCTGGACGACGCGCTGCTGGAGCGCCTGCTGCAAGCTGCGCATCTCGGTCCGAGCGTCGGATTCATGCAGCCCTGGCGGTTCATCCGGATTCGCGATCGCAACCTGCGTGGTGAGATTCACGCTTTGGTCGAAGCGGAGCGCAAGGTAACCGCGCGCGCCCTTGGCGAACGCGAGGATGAATTCATGCGCCTCAAGGTGGAAGGCATCCGCGAATGCGGGGAACTCCTCGTGGTCGCGCTGACCCACGAGCGTGAACGCCATATATTCGGGCGCCGGACGCTGCCCGAAATGGACCTCGCCTCAGTCGCTTGCGCGATTCAGAACCTGTGGCTGGTCGCGCGCGCCGAGAATGTTGGGATGGGCTGGGTGTCCCTGTTTGAGCCGGATAGGCTGCGGCAATTGCTGCGCATGCCCGAAGGCAGCCGTCCCGTGGCCATTCTCTGCCTCGGTTACGTGCCCGAGTTCTATCGGCGGCCGATGCTGGAGGAGAACGGGTGGGCGCCGCGCGCCGACCTGCGGGACCTGGTCAAGATTGACTACTGGGCGCCATAAGGCGTCCCCCTGCCTCAGACGGCTATGGGATGCAGCAAAGCCGCTGTAGCATAGAGGGGTCGCACCCGTATGGAAGACACCGATGACCCCTCCTTCAAGCGCAGCCGCGGCATCCCTCAAAGCGGCGACACCCAGCACGGCTTCACCGGCCCGTCCCGCGTTTGGCACAGTCCTGGCTCCGACCATGGTAGTTGCCCGGTTTAGCGACGGTAAGTGGAGTGCCCCGGAGACTCGCCCCGTAGGGCCCATCGAGCTGCACCCCGCCGCCCATGTACTGCATTACGCCAGCTCCTGCTTCGAGGGCTTCAAGGCCTATCGCTGGGCTGACGGCAGCATCAACGCATTTCGCATGGATCGGCACATCGAGCGAATGCGGCAGAGCGCACGGGCGCTCGTCCTCCCCGAGCCGGGTGCGGCGCAACTGGCGCAGATGATCCGCGCCACGATCGAGCAGAACCGCGATCAGGTCCCGGAGGCCCCCGGCGCGCTCTATATGCGGCCCCTGCTCTTCGGCACCACCCCGAATATCGGTGCGGCCGCAACCCCGGCCGAGGAGGCGACCCTCATCGTGCTGGCCAGCCCCGTGTGGGACTATTTCTCGGGAGGCATGAAGCCCTTGCGGATTTTCGTCGAGGATGTGAACTCCCGGACAGCGTCCCAGACGGGCCGGGTCAAAACGGGCGGCAACTACGCGGCCGCGCTCGGCCCGACCCTGGAAGCACGCAAGCAGTACAAATCCGATCAGGTGCTGTTCGCGCCAGGCGGGCAGGTACAGGAAACGGGTGCCGCAAACTTCATTCTCATTCGCAAAGGTCAGCTCCTGACCCGTGGTCTCGATGCGACCTTCCTGCACGGCGTGACACGCGACTCGCTTCTCACGATGGCTCGGAACGACGGCTACAAGGTCGACGAGCGCACGTTTGATGTGTCAGAGATGCTCGAATGGGCGCGAGACGGAGAAGCCGCACTGTCCGGCACGGCTGCCGTGTTGGCGGGCGTTGGCGTCCTGATACATCGCGGCAAGGAGTACAGGTTGTCCGGAGGCGAAGTGGGGCCTGTGACGCAGGAGCTTCGCCAGAAGTTGGTTTCCATCCAGCGCGGCGAAATCGCCGATCGCCACGGGTGGATTACCAGGATCTGAGCACCCTCGAGCTCGCCCCCGTACTCATCCCTCTGAGCTCGGCACGCGCGGTGCAACGCCGCGCGTGATCCTGCCCGCATGTAATGGATTACATTCCCGTTCCCAGATACAATCGGCCATGGGACGCCGAGGAACCCATGGCAGTCGAGAAATTCCAGCCCAAGCCGATGAAGTTGAGCCTGTTGACGGCCGCGTTGCAGGAGCTGACGCCGCGCGCCCGCCGGGATGCGGATCCCGACATCGCGATCGAGGAATGGCTGGGGTTCGCGCAAGAGGTCGGCAGCCCGAACATCCAGCTATCGGCGGCGTTGCATCCCAGCCAGGCCGATGTGCCTGAAGAGGCCATGCTGGATCCGGTTGCCAATACGCTCGACTTGCGGGCGCCCTTCACACCGGCGCGCGCTGCACGAGTGGCCAGCGCCATGCGGCAAACCGGTGTTGGGCTCTCGGACCTGGGCTATTTCGACAACATGTTGGCTGCCGATGCGGGCGCGAGGGCCCGCAAGCACGAGTTCATGCTACGGGTCTTCGATGCGGCCGTCATGCTCGGAACGCGGGCCGTGTGCGGGTTCGTTGGCCGCAATCCGGATCTGGGCATGGATGCCAACCTGCAGATGTTTGAGTCGCAGTTCGTGCCACTGCTGGTAGAAGCCAAGGCCCGCGGTCTCGTGTTCCGCGTCGAGCACTGCCCCATGCCCGGCTGGACTATCACGGACACATGGCACAACAACCTCGCCTACGCGCCGGGTCCCTGGATCGCCCTGCATCGCATCTGTGAGCGTCACGGTGTCGGTGATCAGTTCCGCATTCACTATGATCCCTCCCACGCCATCCTGATGGGCCAGGACACCCGCTCGCTATTTCAATATCTGAAGGAGGAAGGTTATGCCTTCCTCATCGATGGCTTTCACGTGAAGGGACAGGTCATCGACGCGCGCGGCATCGCGGCCTGGGGCTACGCAGGCCAGACGTTCCAGCGTGGCGACTGGGTCGGCGGCCAGCCCTCGGCCAATCCCGCAGATCATGTCAACGCGTGGAAGAAACAAACCGTCTTCGCGGAGCACGAGCTTCCTGGCACGGCGCGGCACGATCCGCTCGCGTACCTGCAGAATCGCACGGTGGATTGGCTCGATCATCAACTGGCCGCCCGTGAGGTGTTGGGTATCGACGCCGCGCAAACCTATCTCGTGCTCGAGCACGAATATCCGCCGGCGCGTCTGCAGGACAGGCAGCGGCTGGCCCCAATTCTCGCCGGCTCACTGGCCTTCGTACGTGCGATCGATGAAGCGGCGGCCGCTATGTACTCGTTGCAGCACGACGTACTCGGATCTCAGGGTATTCCCGTGCAGGGCTTCGGCCGCCAGCCCTTTCGCAGCTGAAGGCCCGCGGCATACGCAGCCTAAGTCGCCGCCTGGCGCCGGGATTGATCAATCGGCGCGCGGCGCATTTTTTGACTGCCGCGCCTGTTCCCGCCATCGAAGATCAAATAGGCGAGGCCGGCTATCAGCACCAACATCCCAAGAACCCTGGGAAGAAAAATCGATCTCATGATCAGCAGGCCGATCAGAACGCAGTGAACCGCGAAGGGGGCCAATGCAATGGCGTAACCCAAATCAAAACGGGCCGCAGAACGTGAGTCAGCCAGCCCGTGCAGGTACCCAAAGTAGCTGAGTGCGGTCGATGCCATAATGATGACAAAGAAGATCCGAAAGAGTGCAGCCAACATGGAGAGGGTACGGCTGACCGGTCGAAGCACGTCGTACAGCAGCCAGGCGACCGCCACGTCGCACGTGAGCGTGATGGCCAGGTTGGCGGGGGTAGCGGTGCTCGCACCGCTTGGGGCCATGATGAAGATGAGCAGATAGAAAAGCCCGGCCAACCTCGCTTTGTGGGTCGGCGCACAGAGTCCAATCACGTCAGGGGATCTAGAGGCGTTCACGACTTCAGGATAGCCCAAGAAGCGCTGTGCCGAGGAGCGACTACAGGCAGAAGGACGCAGGCTTGCGACTATTCGAGCGCCACGCTTCAATCGGGACCTATCGCGGTCAAACTCCCGGCCGGTCCAGTAGGCCAAATATCACCTGGCGCATCGCTCACGACCGTTCACGGTGGATGGCCCTTTCGTCGACGTAAGCCCGACAGGCTGCTAGCGGCCGTAAATCTGTGCATCGACAAGTGCGGGTGTGTTCGCCACTCGCTTACAAACCGCGGCGCCGGCGCTGCTCAGATCGACACCCAGATGTTGCCGTTCCGCGAAGAATGCAACACGGCTTCGACGAACCGCATGCCCCGGACTCCCGCCTCGATATCCGGGTAAGCGCCTGGGTCCACCGGTAGGCCATTGATGGCCTTTGCAGCCCCGCGATAGATGTTTCCCATGGCGTCGAAGATTCCTTCCGGATGACCGGGTGGCATCTTGGTCGCGGCGCGCGCCTCGGGCAGATTGTAGGCATGCCCCGGTTTGATCACCGCAAGCGGCTTGCCCTCCTGCAGGAACTCGAGCTGATTGGGATTTTCCTGCGCCCAGCGCAAACCACCGGTGCGGCCGTAGACCGCCACACTGAGATTGTTCTCCTCGGCCGTCGCAATCTGGCTTGCACACAACACGCCCTTCACGCCCCCACCGAGCCGCAACAGCACTGAGCCGTCAACATCGAGTTGGTTGTCAGGGTACAGCGTGCCGAGGTCCGCCAGCGCCTGCTCGATCTGCAGCCCCGTCGTGTATTCGATCAGATTGAACGCATGCACGCCGATGTCGCCGATACAGCAACTCTGGCCGCCCTTCGCGGGATCCAACCGCCACACGCTCTTGCGTGCGGCCGGATCGTGAATGACCGTGTTGATCCAGCCCTGGTAATAACGGGCATCCACCTTCTGAATCGGCCCGATCATTGCAGCGGCAATCATGGCGCGCATCTGCCGGACCATCGGATAGCCGGTGTAGGTGTGGGTAACCGCAAACACCTGTTGCCGTGACTTCAGCAGTTTGGCGAGATGGATCGCCTCAGCGGCCGTGGACGTCACCGGCTTCTCGCAGATCACGTGGAACCCGGCCTGGATCAACTTCAGCGCCATCCCATAATGCAGGAAGTTGGGCGTTGCAACGGTCACCGCCTGCACCCGCTCACCGGTCGGCAAAGCCGTCTCGCTGCTGATAAAGGCGTCAATGTCAGCGTACGTGCGCCGCGTGTCGAGCCCGAGGTCGCGGGCGAATTGCAGCGCCCTGGCCGGGTCGCTGTTGAACACGCCGCCAATGAGTTGATAATCGTCGCCCATGCCGGCGGCGATCCGGTGGGCGATGCCGATGAGCGAATCCGCGCCGCCGCCCAACAGAGCCCACTTGATCTTTGCAGGTTTCATTTTACGTAACGCACGTTCTCGTTGCGGAACAACAGCGCGAACAGCACGAAAATGACCGCGGCGAACACGGCCGGGAACTGCCAGATGGACTTCCAGTCGTGGGCGGCGCCAGCGGCGTAGTAATCCGTGATTTTCCCGGCCGCCCAGAACCCGATCAACATGCCGGCGCCGTAGGTGGCCAGGGTGATGAGACCCTGGGCGGCGCTCTTGATGCGCGGCCCCGCCTTCGAGTCGATGTAGATCTGCCCCGAGACGAAGAAGAAGTCGTAGCACACCCCGTGCAGCGCAATCCCCAACAGCAGCAGCACGACGAGATCGCCGGCGTTTCCGAACGCGAACAAGACGTAGCGCACCGCCCAGGCGAGCATGCCGGCCAGCAGCGTGATCTTCATCCCGAAACGATTCAGGAAAATGGGAATCAGCAGCATGAACAACACTTCGGACATCTGGCCCAGGGTCTGCTTCCCGGTGGCGTTCGGAACCCGCAGCTCCGTCAGGAACTGATTGGCATTCTGATAGTAGAAGGCGAGCGGAATGCAGATCAGGATGGAGGCGATGAAAAATATCAGGAAGTTGCGGTTGGCCAGCAGCCGCAGCGCTTCGAGCCCGAGGATATCGCGCAGCTCCGGGCGCGCCGCCGGGTCCGCAGCCGGCGGTGTCCGCGGCAAAGTCAGGCTGTAGAAACCCAACACCAGTGAGGCTATGCCACACATCAGAAACGTATTGCGGAGCATTCCGCGTGCGATCGATTCCGGGGAGTCCCACGAAAAGAGGTAACTGATACACAGACCGGCGACAATCCAACCTACGGTTCCCCAGACACGAATGGTCGAGAACTCCCGCGACGGATCCCGCAACTGCCGGAAGGCGACCGAGTTGGCCAGGGCCAGTGTGGGCATGTATAGGATCATGTACAGCAGCAACAGGGGGTAGAACGCCCCGAAATGTGCGGAGCGCGCCAGTGCGAGCATGAGGACACCGCCGGCCAGGTGAGCTGCCGCAAGCACCCGCTCGGCGTTGAAGTAACGATCCGCTATCAGTCCAAATATGAAGGGCGCCACGATTGCGCCCCAGGACTGAGTTGCATACGCAAGGCCGATCTGCGAGCCGCTCGCCGCCAGCGTCGCTCCCAGGTAGCTACCCAGGGTGACGAACCAGCCGCCCCAGACGAAGAACTGCAGGAACATCATCAGGCTCAACCGGAATTTCATGCGGCGGCGGTCCGATCTTCCAGCGGGGCGTAGTTAGTTATTGGCACGGAATGTAATCCATTACACATCGGGTTGTCGAGGGCCTCCCCTCGCCGGCTGCATTGCCTCGCCGGCCGCCGTTGCCTCGCCGGCCGCCGTTGCCCCAGGGGCTGTTGTGTGCCACATCCACCGACAGCGGACTCAGATCTTGGCCGCAGGACGTGGCGGCGCGCCCGTACTGGAGCGGATTTCCAACTTGTGCGGCAACGTAATGGACACCGGGCTCGTCACAGTACCCTGCAACACTCCAAGCAGCAGCCGTACGGTTTCCCTCCCGATGTCCAGCATGGGCTGACTGATGGTGGTCAACGCCGGGCGCATGTAGCGAGCAAATCGAATGTCGTCAAAGCCAATCACGGACAGTGACTCAGGGACGGCCTTGCCGATCCGCACGGCGTAGTCGAGAACACCGATGGCCATCTCGTCGTTGAAGCAGAAGACCGCAGTGGGTGGCGTTTCCTGCGCGAGCAGACGCGCCGCACCCGCGATTCCCGACTCGATGGAGAAGTCGCCGTTGACGACCATGACCTGGCGCCCTGCCCCATTGTCCTTCGCCGATGACTGTGCACCCCGGAGCCGGTCGCGGCTCAACGGGCTCGCCAGCGGCCCGGTGATGACACCTATCTGGCGGTGACCGAGCCCATACAGGTGACTCATGGCCTCGTAGGCGGCCGCCGCGTTGTCAACGTGCGCGCTGGGCACGCCGAGGCTCGGGCTGTACTCACATCCGTTGACGATGGGGGCCATTTGTCCTTTCTTCATCATGGCACTGACGGATTTGCTCATGCTGTGGCCGAGAAAAATAAGGCCGTCGGCCTCACGGCGCAGCAGCATTTCTCCATAACGTTCCTCGCGCTCAGCGTCGTGATGGGTATCACCCAGCACGACCGCATAGCCCTCCCGGAGCGCAGCCTCTTCGATCCCCTGAATGATCAGCGAGAAAAACGGGTTTGCAATATCCGGCACGGTGACGAGCAACTTGCGTGTGGTCAGCGTACGCAGGCTCTTGGCGGCGGCGTTAGGGGAATATCCGAGCTGGTGTACAGCCTTGAGGACGCGCCGCCGCGTCGCTTCCGACACCTTTTCCGGATTGCTGAGCACTCGCGAAACTGTTGCCGTGGAGACTTCGGCACGGGCTGCGACATCGTGGATCGTTGGCATCGTGTGTCCGTAAAAGCGGCGAGCGCTGAGCTGGCTCCCGGGCCGGGCCCGGGCATACACGAGTATAAGCTGTTACTCTCAACTAAAGAGTCCAGCAGGACCTTACGGAACCTCATTGTCATGCGAAAATTGGCTTCGATTGCAGGGCTTCTCGTCCTCGTACTGGTGCTCGCCTTTGCCCTGTGGATGTGGATGCGCCCCGGCCGCGGCACCACCGGCGAGGTCAGCACGAAGTTCCGTTGGATTGGTCCCAACGACAAGATAGTCGTGGACGGATTCGATGATCCGCGGGTACGCGGTGTTGCCTGCCATATCAGCCGCGCGCTGACAGGCGGCATCAAGGGCGAGCTCGGCGTCGCCGAGGACACGAGTGATGCCAGCATAGCCTGCCGCCAGGTAGGGCCCATTCAGGTGCCCGCCGACCTGAAGGATGGCGAGTCAGTGTTCGAGGAACGCCGAAGTTTGATCTTCAAGCGCCTGCACGTCGTGCGCTTCTACGACAAGACCCGCAACGTACTCGTCTACGTGTCGTACAGCGACCGCGTGATCGAAGGCAGTCCCAAGAACTCCATCAGCACAGTACCGGTGATGGGTTGGGTTGCGCCGCAGCCCGTGCCCTGAATGACAGATCCAACATTGGATGGAGCGTTGCCAGCCCGGTTGCGTTGCCGGCCGGTTGCACCACCAACCCGGCTGCACTGGCAGCCCCGGCTCCGCACTGTCCGTTAGCGCTGCACACTCCGCGTATCGGCTGCAGCCTCGTGCAGCGCCTCGTAGGCAGCCGCCCCCAACTTGATCTTCCCGCCAGGTTGCGGCACCGCAATCGGCGCGACGACAACGAGCGCAACGCCCTTGCGTTCACTTAGACCGATTCGGCGGGCAGTCGCCGGCGACAAATCCACTATGCGTCCGGGTACGTAGGGCCCGCGGTCCCGGATCTGCACGACCGCGCTCTTACCGGTTTCAAGGTTCGTGACCTTGGCAGTTGTGCCCAGGGGCAATGTCTTGCTCGCGGCATTGTCGCCGCCCGGATCCATGGGAGCGCCATCCGCCATCGGCCTGCCAGCGAATTCCTTTGCATAGAACGACGCCGTTCCCATGCGCTTCTTAGCCGAAAAGTCCGGCTGATGGCGCTTAGCCTTCTCGGCAGCTCGGGTTTCGGGGGTATTTCTCAGGCTCTGACCCGACGGTTCCTCGGCTCGGCAGTACTGGGGAAAGCCCGCTGTGATGGCCAGAGCCGCCGACAGCGCCAGCGGCACCCACCGGCGGGAACGGAACCATGCATGTAACCCGTTGTTACCCATAAGGAAACAACGGAAGAACAATAGAGCGGTTCCGCCCCGCCCAGGTGCCAGCAGGCGTGCCTGTATGTCAGGAGATTCCTACAGCGGCTGATTGATCGCCCAAAGCACCCCGAAGCGGTCCTTCAATTGGCAATACCGCGCGCCCCAGAACATGTCCTGCACCGGCATGAGGACCTCGATGCCGGCCGCGACAGCGCGCGCAAACCAGGAGTCAATGTCCTTAACCTGCAGTGTCAGATTGAACCCCTGTGGGGTCTGCAGACCGTGTCCATACTCGGGATATGGATCACCCAGCATCACCGAGCTGCCGTTGATATGAAGGTGGATGTGCATGGTCCGTCCACTCTCATCCACAGGGTGACGAAACACCTCTGTGGCACCAAATGCACGACCGTAGAGCTCGGCCGCATCGCTCGCACCGCCGACCTGTAGATACGGAACAACGCCACCCTTCACGGGGGCTTCGTTCGCGGTGCGGGCTTTAGACGTGGCGATATCGGTCGCTGGGCTGCTCATGGGCTGGACTCCTGTAGCGTAAATAATTGATTTTCATGAGGACATGCCTCACCTCGCTACGAGGACGAACCAGCAGCCGGCAATCCGACAAAAATGAAATGACGGGGCAGCTCAGGTAGGCGGAAACTTGGCCAGCACGGAGTCGACCGCCTTACGGATCGCCTCGGCCGAGTGCTCCATATCGTTGCGGGTGAGCTCTTTCTTGGCCCAGCCGTGCCATACCGGGCGGTGGCTGTGCGCATCGAAGACATCGATCGACAAAGTCCCCTCGCGATATTGGCGCACATCCAGGTTGTCACCCCAATAAGGACCACCCCACCAGCCGCGGCGGCCCCAGCCCCACCCCGGGCCAACATAGGGATCGGGATACGAGTTGATATCGGTCCGCTCCTGCGAGCCGACTGTGAAGTCCACAGCAAAGTCCGCCGCGGCTGGATCATCCGTCAGCTGATAGCCCCTGCGCTGCAACTCCGCCTTGATGGCATCGTCGGCCCGCTGCACCACCAACGGGTTGGTGGCCGGACTCGTGCCGTGATGCTCGCGCTTCATCAGGGTGAACGTGTGATAGTTTGCGAAACTCGCACTCTGGTCGAAATCGCTACCGACCTGCACGGTGGCGCAGCCGCCGATCAGAGTCATGGCTGCGGCAGTGAAAACCGCCAGCGTAAGCGCAAAGGAAAAGGACCTGCGCGGCTCAATCCAACACGCCGCGCCGCGCCCTGTCGTAGCGCCGGCCCCTGCCGCACCGAGCATTCTCACACGCATCTCAAGCTCCTTGACCGTCGCAAGCTCCTTAGATGACCGCCGGCTTTCCTGTGGCTCCGCACGCGTCCCCGGCGAGGGGGAGCCGGGTAACCGCCTCTCCCCCTCGCCGCTGGCGTCGAACGCCCAACCTCAAGCCAGCTAACTCAGCCCGAGGCCTTCTTCGCTTCCCGGACGCACCTTCCGCCCGGGTGCACTTCCTCTGATCAGCCGCTGCCCTTCATCTGCGCCTTGCAGGCCTTCTTGGCGTCGGCCTTCGTCATGCCGGAGTTGTCCGACTGCTGCTTGGCAATGCAGTCCTTCATTTGCTGCTTGCTGGCCATCCGAGTCGTGTCCTTCGTCGCCTGCTGCTGATGTGGCGTAGAGGCCGCCGACGGGCTCGTGCTGCTCGTATTGTCAGTTGACGAAGCCTCAGGCGAGTTGCTCCGCGTGGTATCCCGCTGGTGCGGGCTCGAGGCAGCGCTAGGCGATGTCTGATCCGACTGAGGGTCGGTTTGCGCCAGTACCAGGGCGGTCGGGGCCATCGAGATCAGTGCTGATAACAAGAGTGTTCGACGCAGGCTCATGAAACCTCTCCTGTGGTTGAACTCCATGCAGCTTGAAGTGCCGCGCCCCGGGGCACTATCGGACCTGTCTGAGCCTGGCGTGGGACCGGTCCTACTTGATGGTAAGCCCGCGTGGCCTTTGCAATACTCCCGTACCGTCGAGCCAAAGGTCACATCATGCGAATGACATCCTTACTGCGAAGCTCGCTCCTCACTATCTCGCTGGCGGTGCCTGTAACGACGAGCTGGCCGGCCGCTGCGGAGCCAGCGGCACAGCACGGGACGACCGCCATCCGCGCCGGTCGCCTGCTGGATGTCGAATCCGGGCGGGTACTAACCAGCCAGGTGATTCTGGTCCGTGACGGCCGTATCCAGGCGGTTGGTCCCAATCTGAAGGTTCCGGAGGATGCGAACCTCATCGACCTTACGAACCAGACCGTGCTTCCAGGCCTGGTCGACTGCCACACCCACCTGGCTGATCTTGCCGATTCCGAGCCTTTGAGCCTGCTGCGCAAGTCGGCGGTGGAAACCGCGTACGCCGCGATTCCGAATGCACGCCTGACACTGATGGCTGGCTTCACCACCGTGCGTGATGTTGGTGTTTATCGCGCTTTCAACGACGTCGCCATGCGCGATGCAATTGCAAATGGAATCATCGTCGGCCCGCGCATGTATGTTGCGGGCGCGTACATAACGATCAGCGAGGGTGCCGGCGCAATGACCGGTCTGCCAGCCGACATTCAACTCCCACTCGATTATCGCTTTGGCGAAGCGAACAGTCCCTGGGAAGTGCGGCAGAAGATTCGCGAGCTGGCGCATCGCGGCGCCGATCACATCAAGATTCTGACGACCGGGGCGGTTCTCACCCATGGGAGCAACCCCAAGTCCATCGAGTTCACCCCGGAGGAAGTCCAGGCGGCAGTGGAGGAAGCGAACAACTTCGGTCTGCGGGTGGAGGCGCACGCTCACGCGGCTGAAGGTATCAAGAACGCCATTCGCGCCGGCGCGGCCTCCATCGAGCACGCGACTCTGATTGACGATGAAGGGATCGCGCTCGCGAAGAAGCGCGGGACTTATCTGGACATGGACATCTACGATGAAGAATGCATCCAGTCAGCTCCGGGCACCCCCGCGGACTTCCTGCAACACGACCGGGACCTTGCCGAGGCACAACGCCAGAACTTCACCAAGGCAGTCCGTGCCGGGGTCAAGATGACCTTCGGCACGGACGCAGGCGTTTGTCCTCACGGAATCAATGCGCGGCAGTTCGCCTTCATGGTGAAGTACGGCATGACGCCGCTGCAGGCCATTCAGTCCGCGACGGTCAACGCCGCGGATCTCATCGGCCACTCGGAGCTTTTCGGCTCGATCAAAGCCGGCAAGTCAGCCGACATCATCGCCGTTGCCGGCGATCCGCTCACTGACATCCGGGTCCTCGAGAACGTGGCCTTCGTAATGAAAGAAGGCGCGGTCTACAAACAGGACGGCCGGGCGCTTCGGTAGGCCCTAAACGGCATCAAGCCAGGGATACGAATTCCCGCTGTGGCGTTGAATTCGCCGCCGCCGTACCGCAGTGGCGTGCCGCTTTGCGCCGGCGCACGAGTACCTCTACATTGCAGGCCGCAACCAGCTCACAGTAAACGCGCGATCGCGACCGGTCGTATTCCTGGGCAAGTGCCATCGCTTCGGCAGCGAGACTTCCCAGCCGAATGAGATCCGCGAACTGCAACCCCTCGAAATCAATTTGCGTTTTCATGACTTAACTATGACTCGGGAACCGCGGGCGAAGCGCGACTTCGGTCAGACAATTTCCGGTTTGCGCCGCACGTGAAGGAATCCCTGAGCCGACCAGTTCACATCCGCCAGCCGCCTTTTGTCATATTAGCCCCTCCGCATACAATGGCGAATGCTCCAGCAAGCGCACAAAGCCACTGGCATTACCCGGATCGAATGGATCCTGTTCTGCACGGCATTTGCTGCGGGCGCCGTAGACATCCTTGGTTTCGTGCAGCTGGGCGGCGTGTTTGCATCGGCCATGACAGGCAACTTCGCGTTGCTCGCCTATCATGTTGCTGAAGGGAACACACTGTCTGCGATCGGCTCGGTGATTTCGCTGGGCGGCTTCGTGACGGGCTGCGTCATCGGCTTCAGCCTGCGCCGCGGCCGCTCAAACCGGACCACGATCAACCTTCTGCTGGGTACTGAAACAGTACTGCTCCTGTTGTTTGCGGTGTATGCATTGTATGCGCCATCCGCGGCTCCAGCAGCGGACCGGGGTGTGCAGACCGCGTTCATATCCGGAATACGTCTGCAGATCCTCATTCTCGCCGTCGCAATGGGCCTGCAGGCAGTCGTGGGCCAGATGGCCACTCTTTCAACCATCGTGTTCACGACCACACTGACGCGCCTCGTCGGTGGCATTACCGACGCAATCGCGACTGCGGACTCATCAGCACTGCACGAGGTCAGAGTTCAGATCGCCCTGATCGCCTCGTATCTGTTGGGAGCCTTGCTGGCAGGCATGCTGGCCGTTCACAAGATACATGCGGGCGTGTTCCTGCCGCTGCTCGCCGTCGCCATGGCTTTTACGGCGCACCGTTTTTTCCGTGCGAACCAAAGTCAGTCAGTCCAGAGTTGAGCTCGTATCGGGCGCCTCCTCACCGCGGTAGGCCTCGACGGGAATTGCGCCCCCGGCGCGCGCCACCCTGCTCTTGTCATCCTCGGGCAACGTTTCCGCGAGCACATCAATGCGCTTCCACGCCGGAAACGGCTGCCGGCCATTTTCATCCGGCACATGCGGCGATAAGGTCCGGCTCTCCAGCTTGTGAATGTAGCGCCCGCAATTGACAAAGATCTGATCTACGGCGACGTGCACCAGGTATTGGGCGCCCGGAAATTCCCCAAGCAACTCCTTCCCCATCTGCACCCGCGCCGTGCCCTGCACACGCAAGCGGCGCGGCGACTCGAAGTCGATGAACAGCATTCCAACATGCGCCGAACTGACTATGTTGCCGAGCGACAGGAACATTCCGTTGCCGTCGTAAACCGGAAATACCATCTCACCAGGAGCGGTGATGCGGACGAATCCGGGGGCCCCACCCTTGTATGACACGGTGGGTCTGCCCTTCTCATCGACGGTTGCGAGAAAGAACATGGTCGCGCTTTCGATGAAGGCGCGATCGTTGGTATCGAATTCGGTGCGTGCCAGGGATTCGAGGCGGTCTGCGAGGTTCCGGGTGCCGCGCCCGTCCTGGAACGAACGGTGCGCCTCGCCATATAGTTCACTCGCGACTGGCTCACTCATGACCGCCCCCTCATTTGCCGCTGGGCGTGAGCTTATCGCACGTCGACGCACACGCGCCGCGGTATCGGCAGCTGCCTGGTGGCTTCCCCGGCGCGGCGAATCCGACCGCCGCAGAGGGGGATCTGCCGCCTCAAGGAGCCGCGCCGAGGAGCCAGGATGTAAGGTATCGGCGCCCGGGATTTCCCACAAACGACGATTGCTCATATGCACATGACCCAATCGGATGTAACCAGGTTGTCACCCGCGGCCCGCGCCGTCACCGTTTTCAAACGTCATTGGCCTTACGCGC
>Ga0070671_100000846_pt1 | contig 22282 bp, 13 predicted proteins | sample KBSS73metaG_FD_65341 | JGI IMG/M metagenome (GOLD analysis project Ga0070671, IMG submission 65341) | Switchgrass rhizosphere microbial communities from Kellogg Biological Station, Michigan, USA - KBS S7-3 metaG | ecosystem: Host-associated > Plants > Roots > Rhizosphere > Soil ...
ATCGTGATCTTCGGCGCTTCGGGCGATCTCACCTGCCGAAAGCTCCTTCCCGCCCTCTACCAGGACTGGCGCCAGGGGATGCTCGCGCCCGGGACCGCCGTCATCGGCATCTCCCGCAGCGAGATGACCGACGACGCGTTCCGCGACAAGGTCCGCACGGCGATCAAGGAGGCCCACCACGAGGGTCCGCCCCCGGACGAGGGCGTGCTGAACGAGTTCGCGAAGGCCGCGTCGTATCTTCCGGGAGCCTTCGAGGATCCGGTCCCCTACCAGAAGCTCGCCGAGAAGCTCAAGGTGCTCGACCGGGAGCGCGCGCTCGGGGGCAACCGGCTCTTCTATCTGGCGACGCCCCCGGCCGCCTTCCCCGTGATCGTCCGCAACCTGGCCGCGGCGAACCTCGTCAATCGCGCGGCGGACGGCCCGTGGACGCGGATCATCGTCGAGAAGCCCTTCGGCCACGACGGGGCGAGCGCGCGCGCGCTCAATCAGACGGTCGGCGAGGCCTTCCGCGAGGACCAGATCTTCCGCATCGATCACTACCTGGGCAAGGAGACCGTCCAGAACATCCTCGTGCTGCGCCTCGGCAACGGGATCTTCGAGCCGCTCTGGAACCGCCGCTACGTCGATCAGGTGCAGATCACGGTCGCCGAGTCGCTCGGCATCGAGGGGCGCGCCGGGTACTTCGAGGACGCGGGCATCATCCGCGATATCGTGCAGAACCACCTGCTGCAGCTGCTGACGCTCACCGCCATGGAGCCGACGGCGAGCTTCTCGCCTGACGCGGTGCGCAGCGAGAAGGTGAAGGTCCTCAACGCGATCCACGTGCCGACGCCGGACGAGGTCCATACCGATGTGGTGCGGGGCCAGTACGGTCCCGGCGTGATCGATGGGAAGCAGGTGCCGGGCTATCGGCAGGAGCCGGGCGTGAAGCCGGGCTCCATCACCGACACCTATGTGGCCCTGAAGCTGCGCATCGAGAACTGGCGATGGGCGGGGGTCCCCTTCTATCTGCGGGCGGGCAAGCGGCTCCCCAAGCGCGTCACCGAGATCGCGATCTGCTTCAAGCCCGCGCCGCACTCCATCTTCCGATCGACCGGCCGGGCGGCGAAGGAGCCGAACGTCCTCGCCCTGCGCATCCAGCCCAACGAGGGGATCTCCCTGTCGTTCGGCGCGAAGATGCCGGGGTCCGAGATCCGCATCGACCCCGTCCAGATGGACTTCCGCTACTCCGCCGCATTCGGGGCGGAGCCGCCCGAGGCCTACGAGCGCCTGCTGCACGACGCCCTCGTGGGAGATTCGACGCTCTTCGCGCGGCGCGACGAGGTGGACGGCGCCTGGACGATCGTCGATGCGATCGTCAACGGCTGGAACCAGAGCCCCGCGCCCGATTTCCCCAACTACGCGGCGGGTACCTGGAACCCCGAGGAGGCGGTCGAGCTGCTCACGCGCGATCGCCGCTGGTGGCGCAAGCTGTGACGTTCCGAGGGGGGCGCTCCCCCGCCCGCCGCGGCGCGCGGACGCGCGCGGCTGCGGCGCCGAAGTCCGCCGCGGCTCGCCCTCCGGGCGTCGGACGCGCCCTCCGCGCGCGCCTGCTGCTCGCCGGGGACGTGGGGGGCACGAAGACGAACCTCGCCCTCTTCGAGGCGCGTCCGCGCGGCGTCACGCTCGTCGAGGCCGAGCGCTACCCGAGTCAGGAGCACGGTGGGCTCGCGGAGATCGTTCGCGTGTTCCTCGCAGGGCGGCGCGCCGCGCTCGCCGCCGCCGCCTTTGGAATCGCGGGGCCCGTGGCCGACCGGCGCAGCCGCGTCACCAACCTCCCCTGGGTGATCGACGCGCGTCCGCTCACCCGGCGGCTGGGAGTCCCCGTCGCGCTCGCCAACGATCTCGCCGCGACCGCCTGGGCGATCCCCGAGATCGACCGGCGCCGCCTGGCGACGCTCCAGAAGGGGACGCTCCGGAAAGGCACCGGCCCCCAGGACGGTAGTCTCGCGCTCATCGCCGCGGGGACGGGTCTGGGAGAGGCGTTCGTCCTGCGCGAGGGGGGGCGGTTCCTCGTGGGCGCCACCGAGAGCGGCCACGCCGACTACGCCCCCCGCACCGACGAGGAGATCGACCTGCTGCGCTTCCTGCGCGCGCGCTTCGGCCACGTCTCCGTCGAGCGCGTGCTTTCGGGGCCCGGGCTCGTGAACATCGACGACTTTCTGGCGTCGCGAGCGCCTGGGACGGCGACCGTCCCCTCCGTCGAGGCCGAGGCGGTCCCTGACCGCGCCGCCGCGATCTCGGCGGCGGCCCTGGACGGAAGCTCCGAGCGGGCCGCGCACGCCCTGCGCCTGTTCGTGGCCGCCTACGGCGCGGAAGCGGGCAACCTCGCCCTCAGGAGCTTCGCGACGGGAGGGGTTTACCTGGGAGGCGGCATCGCGCCCAAGATCCTCCCCGCGCTGATGAGCGGCGGCTTCCTCGAGGCGTTCACGGCCAAGGGACGCTTTCGGGACCTGCTCGGCTCCCTCCCCGTCCACGTGATCCTCGACGATCGCGCCGCCCTCCTCGGCGCGGCGCGGATCGCGCGGTCGCTCACCAGGAGCTAGTTCCCGCCCGTTCCCGAGGAAGTGGTTTCCGGAAGGGGGGCCCCCTACAATGTTCGGCTCATGAACCCGCGCCGGCGGAAAGCCGTCTCGTCCACAGGCCTGCGCGAACGCGCGCGGCGGGGTTTCGCGCTCGCCCTGCTCGCGGCGGCGTGCCTCACGCCCGTTTTGGGGGCCGGCTCCGGCGCGTCGCCCGCGAAGCCCGCCGCGCGCGGCCCGAAGACGCCCGGCGCCGGCGCGGGGGCCGCGCGCGCGGCCGGCGACCGTCCCAACCTCCTGCTCATCACACTCGATACGACGCGCTCCGACCATCTGGGCTGCTACGGGGACACGGACGCCGCGACCCCGAACCTGGACGGTCTCGCGAAGAGCGGCGCGCTCTTCACGCGGGTCTTCTCTCCCGCCCCGCTCACGCTGCCGAGCCACTCGACGATGATGACGGGGCTCGTGCCGCGCCACCACGGCGTGCGCGACAACGCGATCTTCCGTCTCGGCGCGAGCCCCGCGACGCTTGCTTCGAGTTTGAAGGCACGCGGCTACGCGACCGCCGCAGCGGTAGGCGCCGCGGTCCTGGATCGCCGGACGGGAATCGGCCGCGGCTTCGATGCGTACGACGACAAGGTGAGGATCCGGAGTCGCTCCGAATTCAACTTCGAGGAGCGGGCCGCCCAGTCGGTCGTCGAGGCGGCGCAGACGGAGCTGCTCCACCTGAAGCCGCCGTACTTTCTCTGGGTCCACTTCTACGACGCTCATCATCCCTATGTCCCTCCTCCTCCGTACGACGCGCGGTTCCGGGACCGGCCGTACGACGGGGAGATCGCCTACGTCGATGCGCAGATCGGCCGCCTGCTGGACATCCTGATGAAGCGCGGGGACGGCCCCTCGACGCTCGTCATCGTGGCCGGGGACCACGGAGAAGGGCTCGGCGATCACGGCGAGGACCGGCACGACGTCTTCGTGTACGAGGCCACCCAGCGCGTCCCCTTGATCCTCAACGGGCCCGGCGTGGCCCCCGGTCGCCGGATCGACCGCGCGGCCGGACTCGTCGACATCATGCCGACGGCGCTCGAGCTCTGCGGGGTCCCTCGACCCTCCGGGCTCGACGGCGCGTCGCTCGCGTCCCTGATCGCGCCGGCGAAGACGCAGGCGGCGGCAGGGAGCGGCGCGGCCGCGGCCGCGCCCGTGCCCGATTACGAGATGGAATCCTTCTTCCCCGCCTACTCCTACAACTGGGCCCCGCCCCTGGCGCTCGTTTCGGGCCGCTGGAAGTACATCGCCGCGCCGCGGGCCGAGCTCTACGACCTGGAAGCCGATCCGCGCGAGGCGAAGAACCTGCTCGCGGGTGGCCCGTCGAAGGCCCCCGATGCGGAAGCCCTCGCCGCCGCGAAACGCCTCGCGGCGTCCTTGCGCGCGCGCTACCGCAATGACGATCCCGCGCGCGCCTTCGGAGCCCCGGAGTGCACGCCCGCGATCGAGCCCGGCTGCACGGCGCCGACGCCGCCCGCCTCGGGAAAGAAAGCCCCCCCCGCGGGCGCGAGCGACGACGATGCCGCCGAGCAGCGGGAGCGCCTGGCCGCGCTCGGCTACGTCGGCGGCAGCGTCGCGCCCGGCGCGACGGCTCCCCCGGGCCCGCACCTGGATCCCAAGGACGGAATCGGGTTCCAGCGGGATCTCGACCGCGCGCGAGTCCTCGCGGCGTCGGGCAAGTCCGCGGAGGCCATCAAGATCCTCGAGCCCCTCGCGGCGCGCGATCCCCGCAACTTCCCCGTGATCGCCTCGCTCGCCTCCGCGCTGCTCGGCGCGGGAGACTACGATCGCGGGATCGAGATGCAGCGCCGCAACGCCCTCGCGCGTCCCGATTTCGAGCTCGCCCATTCGAACCTCGCGGGCGCGCTGCGCGGCAAGGCCGCGTCGCTCGACGGCGCCACGCAGGGCGTGCCGGGCACGACGCCGGGTCTTCCGGCGGCCACTGCCCTGCGCGACGAGGCGGCACGGGAGTACGAGACGGCCCTGCGGCTGAACCCGCGCGACTCGGAGAGCTATCTCGGGCTCGCGAACCTCGAGCTCGAGCGCGCACATCCGCCGGCCGCCGCCGCCGTCCTTCAGCGGGCGGTCGTCGCGCAGGCCGCGGACCCCGAGATCTACGTCCTCCTAGGCCGGATCAAGGGATACCTCGGGGATCCGGACGGAGCCCGCTCCGCCTTCAATCAGGCGCTGGGGCTGCAGGAGCGCTCCGCAGAGGCGCACGCGGCGCTCGGCCAGCTCGACTTCGCGGCCGGCGACGCCAAGTCCGCGGAGGCGCACTACGCGCGGGCCCTGTCGCTGGCCCCTACCGCGGACATCGCCAAGACCCTGGGCGCGATCCGCCTCAACGCGCTAGGGGACCGGCCGGGCGCGCTGGCGGCGTTCCGCCGCGCCCTGCAGCTCCTGCCGGAAGGGCCGGACGCGCAAGAGATCCGCGACATGATCAAGGACCTGGAAGCAGCGCCCTAGCGAGGGAGGGAGACGATCTTGTCCACGGAGACGAACGCCGCCGACGTCGAAACGCCGCTCCCCGGCGTCGCTTGGACCAACATCAAGGACCCGTCCTCTTCCGCCCTCGACGCCCTGGGGGAGAAGGAGGGCTTCCATCCGCTCGAAATCGAGGACTGCCGCCATCGCAACCAGATCGCGAAGATCTCGGAGCACGAGGACTACATCTTCATCGTCATCAAGACGATCCGCTTCGATCGCAAGGCCTGCGAGATCGCCTTCGACGACTTCGATCTCTTCGTCAAGCCTCCCCTGCTCGTCACCGTCCAGGAGAAGGGCGACTCCGCGCTCGTCGAGCGCGCGCTCCAGCGCATGCGCAAGGAGCAGGCGCAACGCCCCTGGAGGATCGTTCACGCCCTGGTGGACGTGGCCGTGGACGACTACCTGCCGGTCCTCGATGCGATCGGCGAGTCGATCGACCAGCTCGAGAGCGACGTCCTCGAGCGTCCCACGCCCCGCACCCTGCAGAGGGCCCTCGATCTCAAGCGCATCCTCATCGAGTTCCGCCGCAACGCCACGGCCATGCGCGAGGTCCTCAACCATATGCTTCGGGACGCTCCTCGCGACCGGCTCGTCTACATGCGCGACGTCTACGACCACCTCGTGCGCATCATCGACTTCATCGAGACCTACCGCGATCTCGTCTCGGGCTCGCTCGACATCTATCTCTCGTCGATCGCCAACCGCACCAACGACATCGTGAAGGTCCTGACGATCTACGGCACGGTCGCCTTGCCGTTGATCGTCATCACCGGCTTCTACGGCATGAACCTCGACCTTCCGCTCCAGCACAGCCCGCACGGGCTCGCATTCGTGGTGGCCCTCATGATGGGCAGCACCATCGCCATCTTCTGGTACTTCCGGCGTCGCGGCTGGTTCTAGCGGATCGCGGCGCTATCCCAGAGGGGAGCCGGCCCCCGCGAGCTGAAGGCGGAAGTCCAGCATGCGCTCCCCCACCGTCCCGGCATCCCCGTCGAGCGCGCGCTCCGCAAGAGGCAGCATGTCCTCTTCTTCCGCGTCGATGTGGCTCAGGATGGCGTCCTCGATCTGCTTCATGCCGGCGGCGAAGTGGCCGTTCTTCATGGCCGTTCCCTGTAGCTCGATGATGAGATCCATGACCTGGTCCTGCTGGCGCAGGGCCGCACGCATGAGACGCCGCCCCTCGAAGCGAGACCGGCTGCGGATGATCGGATAGAGAACCTCCTTCACGACCTTCGCATGGAGCTCGATCTCCTCGAAGAGCCGCTCCGCGATTCCGACCTGTGCCTCTCTACCGGCATCGTGGTACTCCGCCAGAAGATCCTTCATCCTCGCGTGATCGGCTTCGATCATCTCGATCGCATCCCTACCGTTTCGCCTGCTGAGCGTATCCATGACTCGACCTCCCGATGGGCGTCTGCGTGCTGCGTGCGCGTCCCTCAAGCACCCTGCTTCAGCAAGCCCCGTGCCTGAGCGTCAGGAGCGTCCACGGCCGGTCGCATCACGAGAATGCGCGGTGTTCGTGTGGTCGAGTGGGCGGGAATTCCGGGCAATGCGAGCGGAAGGCCGACGACTCCTGTCGAGAAAAGCGGGACGTGAGACCCAGGATCACCGTGGGCGCGCGGCGTTCTTGGCCCAAGATCGCGGTATCGCACCGCGGACCGAGGGTAGGCACGGCTCCTGCAAGTGCACGTGGCATGGCGGGAGGCGGGCGGCGTCGCCCGGACACGAGTCTCGCCGAGAGCGCTTCAGGCGCCATGTGAAAGGAGTCCGTCATGCTTTACTGGGCATTGGTGTTCTTCATCGTCGCGTTGGTGGCCGCGCTGTTCGGGTTCGGAGGCATCGCCGTCGCGTCGGCCGGGATCGCCAAGATCCTCTTCTTCCTGTTCCTCATCATCTTCCTCGTCACCCTGGTCATGGGTCTGGCCAATCGCGGCCGGACCGTCGTCTGAGCTACGGAAGCGCGCCCGGTCCTCCTGCCGGCGCGCTTCTACTTTCTATCGGGGAGCGTGGTCGCAGGGTAGGCGTCGGACCAGGTCGGCGGCAACGGCCTCGTCGGAACGTTCGTCCCCGGCCGGCACACGCTCTCTGAGGAAGTATCCGCGACGACGCGCGGGGCAGGCCCATCCAGCCACGATGGTGCGGCCTGGAGGATGAATGCCGGAGGGGTCGGAGGCCGAGTCCGATCCTCTCGCGCGCGCAACGGCCATATCGTGGCCGTTGACCTTGACCGTCGTCTCGAGCGTCGCGCCGCCGGGACCCGCCAGAACCGTCACGATTTCGTCGAGCTCATCGTCGATGCCCAGAGGACGGGCGAGCCACAGGGCGTCCGTCGCGGCTCCCCCTGCCCCCTCTAGTGTGCGTCCGAGGAGCACCCAACGTAAGGGGTCGGCCGCCGCCGGAAGCTTCGTGAGGATGATCGCGCCACGGCGCGACTCCCTCCCGAGCGCCGCGTCCGGCGCCGCGGCGAATCCGTCCCGCGCGAGCTCGACCCGCGTCGAGGACTCGGCGGGCGCCGGTCCCGCCGCCAGGAACAGCTCCCGGTGGGTTCCCACCAGCGTCGCGATCGTCTCCGGTAGCCGGCGATCGAAGAGATCCCCCGGCGCCTCGAGCTCCAGGATCGGATGGTCGTCGGAGTTGATCGCCCCTTCACCGGAGTACGTGGCCGTCTCATCGGGGCCGCCGGCGAAGCCGCTCAGGATCCCGGCATTGCCGGCGTTCAGGATCTCGGAGAGCGCGAGCCGGATCCGCGCGGGAACCGTGTCGGCCTCCGGCAGGCGGGCCATTCGCAGCGGCCCCTTCGATCCGATCAGGATCATGTCGCCCTCGAAGCGGCGGCTCCGCGTCAGGAAGAGGGCGCACTGCGGAAACCGGCGCTGGAACGTGCGCACCAGCAAGCGCACGTGCTCGGGCGACATCGAGTAGAGGTGGAACCACTGGCACGCCACACCGCCGGGCGCGAGCCTGGCTTCCACGTCCGCGAAGAACTCGTCCGTGAAGAGCGCGGACACGCCGGCCATCCACGGGTTCGACGGCTCGCTCACGATGATGTCGTAGGTGGCCGGCGGCTGGAAGTGGAGGAAGTTCCTCCCGTCGTCGAGATGCAGGGTCACTTCCGGCTCGTCGAGGACCTTTTCGTTGATCGGGTCGAAGTAGAGTCTTGCCGCGGTGGCGACCTCCGGGGAGATCTCCGCCGCGTCGATGTGCGGGATCCCGAACCGGTGGAGCATCGCGACGGTCGTCCCCGACCCGACACCGATGACGAGCGCGCGCTTCGGAGCCGGATGGAAGAGCGCCGGGACGATCCCGACGAGACGCTGCTGGACCATGTCGGCAAGGATGTTCGAGGCGTCGGCCTTGCCGTTGACATAGAGCGAGCGGCTGCCGTTGCCGAACTTGCAGACGGAGACGGTCGCCTCGGCCCCTTCCGCGAGGTATTCGATGTCGTAGCTCACCACGATGGGCCACAAGGTGCCGTCCTCGTAGCGCTTCACGAAGGTCGGCGGATCCTTCACGTACTGTGAGTGGGCGAGCTTCCAGTCCCAACGCGGGAGCTGGAAAAGGAGGAGGAACGACGCGGCGACCGCGTAGCGCCACAGCGGACGCCAGCGCCCGCCCCTGCCGCGCGACGAGCCCGGGGCGAGCGCGAGCGCGGCCGCGACGAGAACCGCGCACAGCTCGAGCGTCGCCTGGGAGCCCAGGCGCGGAACCAGGAGGAAGCCGGCTACCGGCGCCCCGAGCGAAGTGCCGATGGTGTTGACGACGTACGCCGTCCCGACGCTGGACCCCGTCCGGCGTCCGGCCCGGAACAGAAGATCGACGACCGCCGGGAAGACCACGCCGAATCCCGTCGCGGGGACGATCACGAGCGCCACGATGACGATCCCCGTCGTCATGAGGAACGATGCGTGCGTGACGCCCGCGCGGATCATGAGCTCGACCTGCGGCAGCGAGATCCGGTCGAGGAGCGGGATCGGGATCGCGGCGCCGAGCGCCGCCGCGAAGAGCCCGCCGTGAAGGAGGCGGGCGGGGTCCGCGCCGCGCGCCGAGAAGTGCGCGTAGAGGCTCCCGCCGAGGAACAGGCCAATGAGGTAGGCGAAGAGCACGAACGCGAAGATGTGGATCTTGGTGCCGAAGAAGATCCCCAGATGGCGCGTCCATACCGTCTCGAGCCCGAGCGCGGCGAAAGACGAGAGGAAGAACGCGGCGAGCAGCGCGGCAACCGACCCGCGAGGGATCGGACGCGGGAGGCCGGGCGTCGGCGCGGCGGCCGTGGAGGCTGCGGACATCGTCGCGGCCGTCGCGGACGGTGCGGCGCCGAGCGCGGCGGACGCGAAGGGAGCGGCGCCGAGCGGCGCGATGGCCGCTGGAGACGCAGGCGCCCCCACCTCGCGGCTCGTCCCGTCGATGGATCCGCTCGGAGCGCCGCGCGTTCCGAGGTGGACCAGGAGCGCTGCGGCGCCGTTCGCGAGCGCGGCCGCGACGAGCGCCCACGTCACGCCGAGCCAGGGCAGGAGCACGAAGGGCAGCGCGAGCGTGCCCAACGCCGCGCCGGCGGTGTTCACGGCGTAGGCGCTCCCCGCGGCGCGGCCCATCTCCCGTCCCCCCTCGCGCAGGAGCCGCACCATCAACGGGAAGGTGCCTCCCATGAGGGTCGTCGGGATCGCGATGAGCACGAACGATACGACGAACCGGCCGGCGAAGAGGCCCGCATGAGAGTCCGCGGCCCAGCCGTGCACGAGCGCGTAGAGCGTCGCGCCGGTCGCGAAGAGCGCCTTGCACGCGAGACCGTAGAGGCCGATGCCGCACTCGGCCCCCACGTAGAGGATCCCCGCGCGCAGGCTGGTCCGGTCCGCGAGCTTCCCGAAGATCCAGGCGCCGAGTCCCAGGCCGAACAGATAGGCCGCGAGGAGCGTTGCCGTCGCGGTGGCGGTCGATCCCATCACGTGCGCGAGCAGCCGGAACCAGAGAAGCTCGTAGACGAGCGCGGCCGCGCCCGAGAGGAAGAAGGCGCCGGCCAGGGTCCACGGCGGCCGTGATGGGAATGGGCGGCTCAATGGGGGTGCCTGAAGGGGGGCTTCCCCGGCCCTGATGCAGCTGACGGCCGCTGCGCGGCCGCAGCTGATCGTGGGCTGGTACCACTCAGCCTTTGGAAGTCGCCGGAGAGCTGATCGAGACGGGCGCGTCTCCTCTTCTCGTAGTCGCTCGTGAGCGGATCGGGGCTGGCCCGTCTCCGCTTCTCGAAGTCGCTCGTGAGCTGATCGAGGCTGGTGCGTCTCAAATCTTCGAAGGCGCTCGTGAGCTCATCGGCCCGGTTCGTTTCCGTTCTTCGGCGTCGCCTGTGAGCCGATCGGGGCTGGTGTGCTTCCACTTTTCGGCGTCGCTCGGGAATGGATCGCGAACGGGGCTAGTCACGTTCCTGTGCCGCGGCGGCCGGCGCTTCGCCGCTCTCTCCGGGCGTCTCGAAGGCGCGCACCTCCCCGAGCAGCGTTGCGGGGCTCATCTCCGGAAGGCCCATCGACCGCAGGAGCGCGTTCGCCTTCGGGATGTCCGATTTCTCGAGCGCCTCGACCTCCTTGCGGACGTCGGCGAGCTCGCGCTTCAGGGCGTCGGTGCGCTCGACCAGGTACGTCGCGGGCTTGCCTTCGTAGCCGACGAGCGCGCTGTAGAGCTCGTCCGTGTTCTCGCGGATCCGCTGCTCGCCCGTGATCGCGCCCCCTTCCTTCGTGGCCACGATCTCCTTGCGGGCGGCGTCGGCCTTCGCCGTGAGCGCTTCGAGCGCGCGGCGCGCCGCGCTGTCCTTCTCCAGGCCGCCGGCCGACTTCTCGCTCGAGGCGCGGATCGCCTGGATCCGGTCCACGAGATCGCTCATCTCGCCGAAGAGGCCGTGCACCTTCATCGCCGCGTCGAACTGCTCGCGCCGCTCGGCCAGCGTGTAGGAGGCGCGCCGGTCGAGACCGATCGCGAGCTTCGTCTCGTACGTCTTCCCGTCCTTCGTCATGCGGACCGTGTAGTCCCCGGGCAGCACCCTCGGCCCCGTCCCCGCACTGAAGGAGACCTGCGCGGCGCGCGGGACGCGGGGGGGCGGCATGCGCATCGCCCAGATCACGCGGTTGATCCCGGACCGCTTGCTGGCCGGGATCGTGTCGATCGTCTTCCCCGCCGGATCCAGGATCTCGATCTTCATGTCGCCGAAGAGGTGGCGCGTCCTCTGGTAGTACGTGATCACGGCGCCCGCGGCCACCGGCGTGCCGACGAAGATGTTGTCGCCCAGCGCCCATCCTCCGATCCCGTCCATACGCTGCTGGGTCGGCCGCGACGGCAGGAACGCGGCCTCCTTCTGGAGCAGGTCGTCCGTGAGCGCGCGCAGGGGCGCGATGTCGTCGATGATCCAGATGCCTCGCCCGTGCGTGGCGATCGCGAGGTCCCCTTCCCTGGCCTGGATCGCGAGGTCGCGCACGGCGACCGCGGGGAACCGGTTTCCCTTGAACTCGGCCCAGTTCTTTCCGCCGTCCATCGAGATCCAAAGACCCATCTCCGTCCCCAGGAAGAGGAGGCCGGGCTTTTCAACGTCTTCCTTGATGACGTGCGCGTAGCCGCGGACGCCCCGGTCGGGCCCCGCAACGCGCACCCAGGTCTTCCCGAAGTCGCTCGTCCGGAACGCGTAGGGCGTCATGTCGCCGAGCGCGTGGCGGTCGATCGTGACGTACGCGCCGCCGTCCTCGAACCGGCTCGCGCTCACCGAGGAGACGCATCCCTCCTTGTCCACGCCCGTGAGGCCGGAAGCGACGTTCGTCCAGGTCTTTCCGGAGTCCCGCGTCACCTGGACGTTGCCGTCGTCGGTCCCGACCCAGATCACGCTCCCGCTGCGCGGCGACTCGCTGATGGCGTAGATGGTCGTGTGCATCTCCGCGGAGGAGTTGTCCACGGTGATGCCGCCCGACTCCTCCTGCTTCTGCTTGACGGGATCGTTCGTCGTGAGGTCGGGCGAAATGCGCTCCCAGCTCTGGCCGCGATCGCGCGAGCGGAACAGGAACTGCGCCCCGATGTAGACCGTCCCCTTCACGTTGGGGCTGGCGTAGATGGGCGCGTTCCAGTTGAAGCGGAGCTTTTCCTTGTAGCGCGCCTTGGGCTGGATGTCGCGGGCGAAGCGGGTCTTGCGGTCGAAGCTGCCGATGTTCCCGCCCTGCGCCTCGGCGTAGACGTGGTTCGGGTCGGCGGGATCGGGAACCACCCAGAAACCGTCGCCGCCGTAGATGTTCGTCCACTGGGCGTTGGTGATCCCGCCCGGGAAGGACGAGCTGCCGATCCACGAGCTGTTGTCCTGCAGACCTCCGTACACGCTGTAGGGGTCGTCCTCGTCCACGGCGACGTGGTAGAACTGCGAGACGGGAAGGTTGTCCACCTTCCACCAGCGGTTTCCGCCGTCCTGCGAGACCCACAGGCCTCCGTCGTCCCCGCCGATGACGTGCATGGGGTTCTTCGGATCGATCCACACGTCGTGCCAGTCGCCGTGCGAGCCGCCGCTCGCGCCCGCGAACGTGCGCCCCCCGTCGTCGCTGACGACGAGGTTCAGGTCGGTCTTGAAGACGCGGTCCGCGTTCGTGGGATCGACGATCAGGTTCGCGAAGTAGAAGGGGCGCCAGACCACCATCTGGCTCTTGTCCCTCTCCTCCCAGGTCGCGCCGCCGTCCTCGGAAACGTAGAGCGCGCTGTGCGCGGACTCGATGAGCGCGTAGACGCGCCGCCCGTCGCTCGGCGCGAACTCGACCTCGACGCGTCCCCAGGGCTTCGCCGGGATGCCGCGGGCGCTGCCGGGCGTCAGCTCCGTCCAGTGCGCGCCGCCGTCGCTGGATCGGTACAGGCCGCTCCCGCTCGCGGCGTCGGGGCCGTTGCCTCCCGAGCGGAAGGTCCACGGCCTGCGGCGGAAGTCCCACAGGCCCGCGAGAACGACCTGCGGATCGCGCGGATCGAGCGTCACGCCCGAGCATCCCGTGGAGAGGTTGGGGCCGCGCAGCACGAGGTTCCAGCTCTTGCCGCCGTCCGTCGTCTTGTAGAGCCCGCGGTCCGGCGAGTCGCTCCAGAGCTTGCCGGGGACGCAGGCGTAGACGATGTCCCCGTTCTTCGGATGCACGACGATCTTGTTGATCCTCTCGGATTCGGGCAAGCCGACGTTCTTCCAGGTCTCGCCGCCGTCGGTGGATTTGTAGATCCCGTCGCCGATGGACACGGAGTTGCGCGTCCAGGACTCTCCCGTCCCGACCCAGACCGTGCTCGGATGGCTGGGATCGATCGCGATCGCGCCGATCGACTGCACTGGCTGGTCGTCGAACACCGGCTTGAACGTCGTCCCCCCGTCGCGCGAGCGCCAGACGCCTCCGCTCGCGGAGCCGACGAAGAGCTCCACCTTGCCGTCGGGCGTGTTGTGCGCGTCGACGGCGGCGATCCGGCCGCTCATCGTCGCCGATCCCACGTTGCGCACGCCGAGCCCCGAAATGACCGTCTTGCCGAAGACGGCGCGCTTGGACGGCGCGCCCGCCGCGGCCGCGCCGGACTCGGCGGCGTCGCTCGAAGCGGCGGTGCCGCACGCTCCGGCGAGCAGGACCACCGCGGTCGCGCGCACGAGGCGCGCCGGGCGGAAGATCTTCGATCCCGCGCGATCGCGGCTCATCGTCCACCTCCCTTGCCCGTGCTCGCGGCGGGGGCCGCCGCGGCGGGGAACTGGAACAGCGAGTCGTCGATCGGGACGTTCGCCTCGATCCTGGTCAGCGCGATGCGAAAGCCCTTCGGGCCTCCCGGCTCCCCGGTCTCGATCGAGAAGGGCATCATGACGCCGTTCACCTTGGCGTAGTTGCCGGGATCGACCTCGGTCTCGCCGACGACGCCGCGCACGGTGCGGCGCTGGATCTCGCGGATCTCGAGGAAGTAGTCGGGATCGAGAAACACGTCGACCAGCGTGCCGTCCTTGAGCGTGAGGTGCAGCTTGTGCGCCTCCGTGCCGTCGACGTCCTCCGTTCCCATGTATTCCACCAGGTGTCCCTTCTTCTTGTAGTCCACGAGCGGCCCGTCCAGATCGGCGTCGAACGCCAGGCTCTTGACGGCGTCCGGCGGCAGGCGCTGCGGCTCCCGGCGCCCCCGGAAGGGATTCACCGTCCACCCCGTGGTGCCGTCGAACGCGGTCACGGTCGTGAGCCCCTGCATCGAGCGCTCGCGACGCAGGCTGCCGCCGCGGGTCTGGAGAAGCGTGAAGGCCTGCTCGATGACCCCATCCCCGCCGCCGAGCCTCGCGATTCCGGTCTCACGGATCGAGGTGATCGCCTGGATGCGCGCGAGCCCTCCGCGCGCTTCGATGTTCTTGGCGATCAGCTCGTCCGCGGTCATGGCGCGGACGCCTGTGATGGCCAGGCACAAAACGACCAGCAGGGCCGGGCTTGTCTGTCGCATCGGGACCTCCGGAATGGGCGGCTGTCGCCGCGCGCGCGCAATTCTACTCGCCTTTGGCCCGCCAAGGCCTTCCTGAAGGCGGGTGCTAGGATCGGTGCCGCGGCGAGGCATCCGCGCCGGGCATTTTTCGCGCGAAAGCCGCGGAGGTGATGAGGACGCGATGGGTCTGCTGGCAGTGATGTTCCTTCTGGTCGCCCTGGGCGTGATGTTCCTGGTGGGGATGCTGGTACTGGCGACCCTGTCGAGCCAGCGCGCGGGGAGGCTCGAAAAGCGCGTGGCGTTGCTCGAAGGCGCGCTGGCGCGCCTGGAGCGTGCCCGGCGGACGGCCGAATCGCAGCCTGCGGACGCCCTCGCGCCCGCCGTCCCCGTCCCCTCGAGACACGCGCCCGTGCCTCCCTCGGAGCCTCTCGCGACCCCGCGCGCCGCTTCCACACCCGCTCCTGCGACGCCTCGTGAGCCTCTCACGCCTCCGACATCGCACGCGGCGCCGGGGGCGCCGGACGCGCCGCCGCAATCGCCGTCCGCACCGCCCGCGCCGCCCGCGCCGCCCGCGCCGCCCGCGCCGCCCGCGCCATCCGCCCCGTCCGCACCTCCCCGGCCCGCCGCACCCACCGGGCCGACCGCGCCCTCCGCAGCTCCCGCAGCGCTGCCACCTCCCGGCGCGTCCGCAACGCCCGCGCCGCCCGCGCAGGCTCCTCCCACGCACGGGGGCGGCGCGCCGAGCGCCGTGCCGCCCGCCCTTGCAGCCGCGAGGGCAGCGGGACCCGCTCAGGATTCCTCCTCCCCCTTCCGGATCCTCCCGGAGCCGGCGCACCAGGAGTCCGCGCCGATCGATTGGGAGCGCTGGGTCGGGATCCGCGGCGCGGCGGTGCTCGGGGGGATCGTGCTCGCGATCGCCGGCCTCCTTCTCTTCCAGTACGCGATCCAGCACGGACTGATCACGCCCGCAATGCGCGTGGGGATCGGCGTCACCTTCGGGATCCTCTGCCTCGGCGTCAGCGAGTGGCTGAAGTCGCGCGGTTATGAGTACGCGCCGGAAGCGACCTCCGGCGCCGGGATCGTCATCCTCTATGCGGCTTTCTGGGCCGCGTACCAGCTCTACGCGCTGATCGGGCTCCCCTTGGCCTTCGCGCTCATGGCGCTCACGACACTGACCTGCTGTCTGCTCTCGCTGCGGCACACGTCACAGATCATCGCCGTGCTGGGGCTGGTGGGCGGGTTCGCGACGCCCCTCATCCTGCACTCCGACGCGAACCGTCCCATCGGGCTCTTCGGCTACACGCTGCTCCTCGATCTCGGACTCCTCGCCATCGGGCGCGGCAAGCGGTGGCCCGCGCTCGGGATCCTGAGCGTGCTGGGGACCCTGATCCTGCAGATGTCCTGGGTCGGCGCGCGCATGACCTCCGATCAGCTCGGCCTCGCCCTGGGGATCCTCGGCCTCTTCGCGATCCTCTTCGCGCTGTCGGGCGAGGCGCGCGGCGAGGACAGCGATCCCGACGCGGCAAAGGTCTGGCTCGCCTGCCAGGCCGTGGGACTTCTCCTGCCCTTCGCCTTCGCCGTCTCGTTCGCCTTCCGCACCGACCTCGGGCCGCACCTCTATCCACTGGCGCTCCTGATGGGGCCGCTCATCATCGCGGCAGGCGTGCTGGGCCGGCGTCACGGAGCCTCGATGTTCGCCTCGGCGGCGGCGTGCGGGGCGGTCGCCGTCACGGGCGTCTGGATGGCGCAGCGAACCCTGACCTCGCCGCTGGCGTGGGAGGCGGTCGCCGTCGGGGCGATCCTCACGGCGCTCCTTCACGTCTTCGCCGAGCTCGATCCGCTGGATGTGCGTGTCGAGGGCCCGGCGACGGCGGTCGGCATCGCGGCGGCGGGGTTCTACCTGGTCTCGGTGGGCGCCGCGGGGGCCACCGGAGGCGCGGGCCTCTGGCCCTGGCTGACGTTGTGGATCGTCCTCGCGGCCTTCCTCATGCGTCTCGCGTGCGTGCCGGACCGCGCCCCCCTCGCGCTCGTCGGCGGGATGGGAACCGGCCTGGGCCTCGCCGTCTTCCACCTCTCCCATGCCGCCGACGCGGGCACGTTCCTCGGCTGGTGGACGTACCTGCTGGTGGCGCTGGCCGTCTCGGCGCTGGCCGGCGCGCTCCCGCTGGTCCTGCGTCCGGAGCGCGCGAGGACGTTCGCGGCGCGCTCAGGCGCCATCCTCCCCTCGATCGTCCTTGCCTCGCTCGCGGTCTCCGGACAGTTCACGGACCTGTCTCCGTTCCTCACGCTCGGCGGGGCGCTCGCCCTCGGCCTTCTCGCCGCGGCTCCCTCGGCGATCGTTCCCGAAGGCATCTGGCTCGCGCTGGGCGCGGGCCTCACGCTCATCATCCACACGGCGTGGACCGGGAACCGGCTGAACCTCCTGCGCGGGCTTTCGAAGTCCCTGGACAAGGAGCTGGGCGAGATTATCCGCAACGCGGTGTCGAACGATCCCGCGTCGCTCGCCGCGCAGGCATCGATCGCGCGCACCGCGCTCGCGTTCGCGCTTGCCGCCGCGCTGGTCTTCTCGGCGTGGCCGTTCGCGGCGCGGCGCCGCCTGCGGGGGGACGTCGTCGCGTGGACCACCGCAGTCCTCGCGCTCCCGCTCTGGTTCCCGGCGCTGAGGCGGCTCTTCGTCGCTTCGTTCGGCGACGGAGCGATCGGCGCCCTCCCCCTGGCGCTCGCGGCGCTCGCGGCGGGGGCGGCGTTCCTGTCAGCCGAGACGCGGGAGCCGTCCGATCCTCTGCGCCGCGGCGTGATCGCCGGGTTCGGCGCAAGCGCGTTCGCGCTGGTCACGATCGCCGTGCCGCTCCAGCTCCGGCATGAGTGGCTCACGATCGGGTGGGCCCTCGAGGCGCTGCTCGCGCTCGCCCTCTGGCGGCGGCTCGAGCATCCCGGGCTCAAGTGGGGCGCCCTCGGCCTCTACGCGGTCGTCGCCGCGCGCCTGCTCGTGAACCCCGAGGTCCTCTCCTACCATCCGCGCTCGGGCGTGCGCATCCTGAACTGGCTGGCGATCACCTATCTCGTCCCGGCGGCGGCGATGCTGGCCGGCGCGTGGATTCTGCGGGGCCGCGAAGCGACGCGCGCCGCGCGCTGGGAGTCCGGTCTCTACGGCGGCGGGCGCGACGTCGGGGCGGTGGGCGCAACCCTCGGCGGGATCTTCGTCCTGTTCGCCTGGCTCAACCTCGCGGTCCTGGACTGGTTCGCGACGGGGACCGAGCTGACCCTGCACCTCGAGCACACTCCGGCCTGCGATCTCACTCTCTCCATCGTCTGGGCCGTGTTCGCGCTCGTGCTCCTGGGCCTGGGGATGGCGGGAGGGAGCGTCGCGTTCCGGTGGCTGAGCCTCTCCTTCCTCGTCCTCACGATCGGGAAGGTCTTCCTCTACGACCTGGGGCAGCTCCAGGACCTCTATCGCGTGGCCTCGCTCGTCGGACTCGCGCTCTCTCTGCTCCTCGTCTCCCTGCTCTACCAGAAGTTCGTTTTCCGCAAGACGCAGAGCTAGAACCGCGACGCGAGAGCCCTAGTCCGCGCTCGTGCGGCGCGCGGCCTTCTTCCCGCGCGCGTAGTGGCGGCGCGCTTTCGCGCGGTTGCCGCACACGGCCATGTCGCACCAGCGGCGCGTGCCGTTCTTGCTGTGGTCGAGGAAGAGCCATGAGCACGTTTCCAGGTTGCACTCGCGCACTCGGCCGACGTCGGGAGAGGTGAGAAGCTCCGCCGCCGCGCGCACCACGGGCGCCAGGATCGGCGCGGCGCCCTCGTCCTTGCACGAGAGCGACCAGGAGAATCCCTCGCGGTCCGGCCCCAGGCGCAGGCACGAATAGGCGCCGGGGACTTCCCCGTTGAGGACCTCGAGAGCGTCCTCCGGCGCCTTCTCGCCCCGCGCGTGAGCGGAGAAGAGCTCGAAGATCGCCTCACGCAGCGCCACGGCGCGGCGCAGGGTCGCCGCCGCCGCGCGCGCATGGTCCTTCGCGCCGGCCCTCAGGCGCTGAGCCTCCTTCTCCTTCAGAAGCCCCGCCTGCTCGCCCCAGGTCACGAGACGCCCGAAATGCGTCAGCCGCTCGCGGTTGTCCGCGGGATCGGGCCGCCGGCTGACGGTGTTGGAGAAGTCCAGGGCGAGATGCCCCCCGGAGAGCTCGAATGCGTACCCGTCCGGGGCCGCGGCGCCCGGGTCCGGGTCCGGGACACCCTCGGTCAGGTTTTTCATATAACCACAATTTACCACTTGACAGGTTAGAAGTCACGCGGTATCGTCATAACCGTCAAAGTTAATTTTGACGGTTAAACCACCGGGCCGACAAGAGGCCCGCGAAAGGAGCCCGCCCATGAAGACCGTGAATCCCATCAATACGGTGAAGCGTCAGATCACCCTTCTCCTCGTGCTCACCGCCGTGGCGATCGCGGCCGCGCTGCCCTCCCTCGCCGTCACGTCGAAGGAACGGGTTCGTTTCGATCGCAGCGCGACCGTCGGAGGCGCCGTCCTCGAGCCGGGCGAGTACCGCCTGGAGCTCGCCCCCGACCTCGCCGCCGTCACCTTCTATTCCGGCAAGCGCGCCATGGTCACCGCACGCTGCAAGGTCGGGCTCGCCCAGGGACGCGTCTACGGCGATGCGATCCACTTCGCCGCGGGCGAAGGGGACCGCCAGATCGTCACGAAGCTCGTCTTCTCGGGGTCGCGCCTGTCGATCGAGCTGCTCCCCCCGGCCGTCGATCTGTCCCCCATCGCGCAGACCGAGAAGGACGCCGACTCCCCCGCTCAGTAATCGAACAGGAAGGGCGGAATCGCCCGCCGCGTTCCACCCTCCTGGCCGGCGTCTTCCCGCCGCGGCGCTCCTCCCCCTCGTCCGGGCGCCGCGGCGGGCGTCCGGCCCCCCCCATCCCCTCGGGCTCACCATGGCGAGCGCGCACGCACCGATGCGGGCCGTCGCGTCTCTCGTATAGACTTCCAGGATGCAGGGCATCTTCCTCGAGGGGATCGCGGTGGGATTCTGCCTGGCGGCTCCCGTGGGGCCGATCGCGGCGCTGTGTCTTCAGCGCACGACGACCGAGGGGAAGCTCGCGGGGATCGCCACGGGCATCGGCGCCGCGCTCGCGGACGCCTTCTACGGCAGCCTGGCCGCGCTGGGGGTCACGGCAGTCTCGAGCTTCCTCGCGGTGCACCGCGACATCATGCTGCGTGCGGGAGGCGTGGTCCTGCTCGTTCTCGGCGCGCGGCTGCTGTTCGCCAAGGCCACGGAGCGCGCCCCGAAGCCCGACGGCGCCGGCCTCGTTCGCGACCTTCTTTCCACCCTCGCGCTCACCCTCACCAACCCCATGACCTTCGTCGCCTTCGCGGCCGTGTTCGCCGCGCTCGGCCTCCACGCGGGACACAACCGGCCCCTGCTCACGCTCCAGCTCGTGCTCGGCGTCTTCACGGGGTCCTTGGCGTGGTGGCTGGTGCTCGTGGCTCTCGCCACGGTTCTCCGCGACCGCATGCGGGGCAGCGGCATGGTCTGGATGAACCGCGCTGTCGGCGTGTTCGTGATCGTCGTGGGCGTGCTCTACCTGACCGGTGTCGCGGGCGCCCTCGTGCGGTCGCACGCGCCTCCTCCCTCCTGAAGAAGAGAGTACGATGGGGTCGATCCGCGAGGTCCCCCATGATCCGAATCCGCCCCGCCGCCGAGCGCGGCGTCACCCGAACGAGCTGGCTGGACAGCCGTCACACCTTCTCCTTCGGCGGCTACGTCGATCCCCGCCACCAGCATTTCCGGGAGCTGCGCGTCATCAACGACGATCGCGTCGCGCCGGGAGGCGGCTTCGGCTCGCACAGCCATCGCGACATGGAGATCATCACCTACGTGCTCGAGGGCGCGCTCGAGCACCAGGACAGCCTCGGCAACGGCTCGGTGATCCGTCCCGGCGACCTGCAGCGCATGACGGCGGGGCGCGGCGTGACCCACAGTGAGTTCAACGCCTCGCGCGACGAGCCGGTGCGCTTCCTCCAGATCTGGATCCTCCCGAGGAAGGACGGCGTGGACGCCGGCTACGAGCAGCGCTCGTTCGCGGGGCGCGAGGGACTGTGGCTCGCCGGATCGAGCTCCGCGCGCGCGGACGCCGTGCACATCGACCAGGACGCCGATCTCTGGATCGCGCGGCTCGCTCCCGGCGCGACGGCTTCGGTGAAGCTGGCTCCGGGACGCCATGCGTGGGTCCAGGCAGCGCGCGGCGCGATCGCCGTCAACGGGCACGATCTCGACGAAGGCGACGGCGCGGGTCTCACGGAAGAGTCCGCCGTGGAGCTGATGGCGCGCGGCGCGACCGAAGCGCTCATCTTCGACCTGGCCTGAGCGAGCGCCTTCGCCCGCGGGGAACGGCGCCGCCTTCACCACGGGAAGCGTTCGGGTTATCGTCCGCTCGGGGGGAAGCGTGCGCGCCGACGAGCATCCGCAGGACCGACCGGTATCGCCCTGGGCGCGCTTCGCGCGCGCTGCCCGACGGACCGCCGCGATTCTTCTTGCGGCGCTCGCCGTCCTGGCCGTCGGCGTGCGGGGCGTCCGCGCCGACGATCCCCCCACGAAACCTGGCGACACGAAGCCGGCCGATGCGCCCAAGCCGGCCGACGCGCCGAAGCCCGCCGACGCGCCGAAGCCCGACGCGCCCAAGACGGACGCGAAGCCCGACGAGAAGAAGAAGCCCGACGAAGGCAAGCCCGAGGAGCCGGTGCCCGCCCGCGTCACCGAGCAGGTCGTCGTCTCCGCCACGGCGACCGGCGTCGATCCCATCGATGCGCCGGCTGCGGTCGACGTCCTTCAGGGCCAGGCGCTGCGGCATCAGGCCGGCGACCATCTCGTCGACTACCTGCGGCGCGTTCCCGGGATCAACGTCGTCCAGTTCAGCGCGCGCGACACGAACATCGCCTCGCGCGGATCGACCGGCGGGATCAACAACACCACGGTCGCCCTCGTGGACGATCGATCCCTCTACCAGGACTTCCTCGGCTTCATCCTGTGGGAGTTCGCGCCGACCGACTTCTCTCTCGTCGACCGCGTCGAGGTGGTGCGCGGCCCCGCGTCCTCCGTCTGGGGCGCGAACGCGGTGGGAGGCGTCGTCCAGATCTTCACGCTGAGCCCCTTCGAGACGCTCGGCGGGGAGCTGACCGCGAGCCTCGGGACCTACGACGCGAAGCGCCTCACGGCCGAAGAGAGCTTCCTCGCGGGGCCCTGGGCGGTGCGGGTGTCGGGCAGCCTCTACGAGGCCGACGCCTTCGACCGTCCCGCCACCATCACCAACATGTTCGGCGAGACGATCGATCCCGACTTCGGTCTGATCCCGGACGACGAGTTCAGCGACTCGGGGACGGAGCAGCCGCGCGTAGACGTGCGCGCGGACCTGGGAGACGACGCGCCCTGGATCCTGCAGGCCGGCTACGGCCGCACCCGCGGCTGGATCGCGACGGGACTGGGCCCCTTCGACGTGGATCCGCACACGGCGCTGGCTTACGCGCAGGCGCGGTACCGGGGCGGGGCCTACGAGGGGGACGTCTACCTCAACTACTTCGACGGGAAGGCCAAGAACCTCATCAACGCGATCCCCTTCGACTTCACCTCGGCGCTCACCCACGCCTCGTTTCGAGGCTCGCACGGGACCGGGAGCTGGGGCGTCTTCGGCTGGGGAGCGCAGGCCGAGCGGACCGAGTACGACCTGAGCATCGCGCCCGAGGGGGACCTGCGCGAGATGGCCGGCGCCTT
>Ga0070671_100000849_pt1 | contig 22267 bp, 18 predicted proteins | sample KBSS73metaG_FD_65341 | JGI IMG/M metagenome (GOLD analysis project Ga0070671, IMG submission 65341) | Switchgrass rhizosphere microbial communities from Kellogg Biological Station, Michigan, USA - KBS S7-3 metaG | ecosystem: Host-associated > Plants > Roots > Rhizosphere > Soil ...
GCCGATGGGCTTGCCGTCCGAGGGTCGTGCGATGTGCGAGGAGCGCTCGCCGGAGATCGTGATCGTGATCTGACCCACACCGTCCCTGGGAATGCCGACCGTGACCTCCGCCGTACGCCCCACCAGGGTGTTCATACGGATTTCGCTGGAGGCTTGTTGCGAATAGAGGACCTTCGCGAACTGGTAGACGAGGCTCGCCATCGCCACACCGAACACGATGCCGATGCCCGCCGAGGCGAGCTGCGGCAGCTCGAAGTAGCGGGCGATGGCGCCGCCGCATCCGAAGGCGGTGAGGAAGGTGGCCATGATCCGGGCGCTGAAGATGCTCGGACCGTGGCCCTGATCGCTCATGTCATGGCCGTGGGCCTCGAAATGAGCGTCGTGATCCCCTCCGAAGATCTCTCCGACGAAGAGCATCGCGAGGAGGAAGAGCAGCCCGAAGGCAGCGATGGCGGCGTACAGCAGCATGTCGTGCCTCTCATCCCCGAAAAATCGGATGTGGGCGTCACGCTACAACCCCCGTCGGCGCGTGTCAACGCGCGGACGCCCGCAAGGACGCGGGCGAGATGCAAGCCGGTCCGGCGCTTCCGGGAAGGCGGCGTTCCGAGCCGGACGGGCGTCCCGCCGGGAGCCCGCGGACCGCGTGCCGCGCCCTTCGCGAGGGCGGGCTGGCGGGGGCGGAGGAGGCCCCTATAATCGGGAACGTGAGCCCCCTCCCGCCCCAGAGCCGCTCCGGCGCGTGCGCGCGCGTCCTGGCGACCGCCGCGGTGGCGGCACTGTCGGCGATTCCGGCCGCGGTCGGGCAGGCCCGTGTGCCGGACGAGGGACGCCTGCGCGGCGAGATCTCCTTCAACCGCCAGAATCCGGTGGTCGGCGCCAACGTCGTGGGCACCCACGAGGGGGATCCGAGCCGGCTGCTGCTCGGCGTCACCGACATGCACGGCTACTTCCGCTTCGAGTCGATCCCCGCGGGAGCCTGGACTCTCGACGTCACCCGCGAGGGAACGGTCCCCCTCACGAAGAAGGGGATCCTCGTGCAGCCGCCGGCGCGGTGCATCGTGGACCTCCTGATGATCAGCTCCGGCGCGCGTCCGGATCCCCCCAAGATCGACCTCGCGCGCTTCGAAACCGCCGAGACGGAGATCCCCGCCGATCAGCGCATGATCGTCGAGGTGTGGGACCCGGAGCTGCGGCCCATCATCGACGCGCGCGTTTCTTTACGGAGCCGCGGTCCCAAGGTGGACCCGATCCGCGGCGCGGCCGACGCCGAAGGGGTGGCGCGGCTCGCGGCGCCCGAGCCGGGAGAGTATCTCTTCAAGGTGGCGGTGCCGGGCTATCTTCCCGCGACCATCGACCGGCTGGTGCTGGGCCGCAAGGCGCCGCGCGTCACGGTCGTCCTGACACCGCGTCCGCTCGACTACCCGGCGCGCCCCGCCGAGCTCCTCCCCGAGGAGCGCGCGGTTCCGCCGGAGGGATTCCCGGGAAGCCCGGAGAACGCGCCTGCCGTGGGATTGATCGCCCCGCCCGCCTCGCCGACCGCTCCGGTTCCCGCCCCCGGTACGGCGGGGAGTCCCGCTCCGGGTGCGGCGCCGGCGCCGGGAACTCCCGCTCCGGCTGCTCCGCCCGCGGCGGGGACGGCGTCACCCACGCCCCCCAAGCCCTGAGGATGTTCTCGCCGCCCTCGCGGCTCTCGCCGTGCGCGCCCGGGTGACGCTAGCGGTCGCCCGAGGACCGGACCATCTTCGGCGTGTGGCCGTGGCTCGAGGCCTTCCCCGAGCCCGAGCGTCCGCGCCCGCCGGCGCCCGCGGATTCGGCCCCGTCGCCGAGGACCTCGATCTCACCGGCGTCGATCAGGCGCTTCACGCCGGAGGCTTCCACGGCGGCGTCCGCGATCTGCCCGCTCTTCAGCGGCCCCAGATGCAGGAACTTCCCGCCCGGAAGCGTGACCTTGAGCGGCTTGTGGGTCTTGTTGGTGATCGTCTTCAAAGGACCTCCATTCTCCTCATTCAGTATGAGGTCCGGAGGGCGCCGGGGGCAACTGGCGGAGCGAACCGCGCGAGCGGGAGCAGCGGCGCGAAGAGGGAAAGGCCGGGCGCCCGGTGAAGACGCCCGGCCTCTCGAAGAGCGCGCTTCTCAGTGACAGGAATAGATCGCGTTCTCGCCCGCGTTCTCGTCCGAGGTCTTGCCCTTGTTCTCGCACACGTCGAAGGAGGGGTACATCAGCGCGTTCGGCGAGTTGACATGGCACAGGCCGATCACGTGCCCCATCTCATGGGCCGTCACGCCGTTCAGGTAGAAGGCGGAGCCCGCCGCGCAGGGGCACTGGCCGCCGCCGCTGGTCCAGCGGTAGGTGGTCGTGATGCGCACGTCGGCCTCGTAGAGGTTGGCGAACGTGTTCGCGCCGCAGGCGACCGTGCGGGTGCGGTCGTAGTCGAGATAGTTGGTCACGCCGAGGGTCTGGCCGCCGAGCTTCGCCCAGCCGACGGTGTTCTGGCCGTCGCGCTTGTTGGGGATCTTCGACGTCGTCCCGGCGTTGCGCAGCTCCCCCCAGGCCGAGACGCCGCCCGTGACGGCGCTGTCCATCTGCGAGGCGCTGATGCACTGATTCGCGGTGAGCTTGCCGGACGGGTTGTAGTAGACGTTGACGGGAGTGGCGGGCCACCTGACGCCCGTGAGGCAGTAGGGGAAGATCGCCGGCGTGGCGGCCGCGAGGGCCACGGCCGCGGCGGCGAGAACGATCGTGCGGCGGGACATCCTCAGGGCGCTCACTTGGCCACCTCTCTCTCCGCGCGCTCGCGCAGCATGGGATGGTCGAAGACGGGCTGCTCGAGGGACGTGTTCACCCGCGCGCGCATCGTGGCGGCGGGGATCGGGCCGTTCTCGACGGCCACGTCGCCGACGACCACCAGGCCCTCGCGCAGGGCGCGCGTGTACTGAACCTTGCCGGAGCGGTTCTTCGCGACGTCCCAGACGCCCATCGAGAGCCCGAGGTTGTAGAGCCGTCCGTCGATGTCCTCGAGGAACACGAGAACCGTCTGTCCGGACTTGATCTCCGCCTCGCCGATCGCCTGGCTCGACTCGCCGCCGACTTCCCCGCTGCGCGTGTGGAAGACGAGGTTCTCGCCGCGCCGGACGTCCCCCTTGAGGACCGTCTTCACCGCGAGCGTGACCTCCGTCTCGATCCCGTTATCGGCGTCATCGACCCCGTGCTGGCCGACCACGCGCCCCACGACGACGTACCTGGACAGCCGCGCCTGGTCCTCGATGGACAGGCCGATCACCGTGCTGGCCGTGGCGAGACCTATCGCGAGGACGAGCGCGGCCGTGGCGCCCAAAGCCCATCGTGCTCTTTTCATCCCGGTCCTCCTCTCGTGAGTGGTGCCGGGACTCTCTATACCGCGCTTTCGCGGCCGAGACAATGGGAAACCGGGGAGCTACGAGGAGGAGCGGGCGAGGGCGTAGTAGCCCTTGCGGGCGCGCACTTCCTGGCCCTTGGTCTTCGTCTCGAGCTTGATGGGAACCCAGCGCCCGTCGAATTTCTCGTTCTCGGAGGCGTAGGTGAGGTAGTACTGGCTCCTGAGCTCCTCGGCGATCTTGGCGTAGACGCCCTCGAGCGCGCTCGCCTTGCTCGCCGTGAAGAACCGGCCGCCCGTCTGCTCGGCGAAGTCCTTGAGCTTGCTGTGAGCGGCCATGTCGCCGAACGCGGAGCCGAGCGCGATCGTGTAGACGATCGTATCGGTGTTCTTCACTTCCTCGAAGACCCGGTCGTAGTTCATGGAGCTCTGCGTGTCGTCCCCGTCGGAGAGGATCACGATCGCCTTGCGCGCGTCGAACTTCTGGAGCCGCCGCAGCGTGGTGTGCAGCGCGTCGTAGAGCGCCGTGCCGCCGAGCGCCTCGGTCGTTTTGAGGACCTTCTTGAGATGCTCACGGTCGTTGCTCAGGTCGGAGAGCATGTAGACCTTCTCGTTGAACTCGACCAGCATCGCGCGGTCGGTGTCGCGCAGCGTGTCCACGAAGCCGCAGGCCGCCTCCTGCGCCGTGTGCATGTTGTCCAGCATGGAGCCGGAGACGTCGAGAAGGATCCCCATGAGGATCGGGCGCGTCTCGGGGGCGAAATCGACGATCTCGCGCCGGGCGCCCGCCTCCGTGACGGTGAAGTCTTCCTTCTTCAGCCCGCTGACGAAGTTCCCCTCCTTGTCGAAGACGGAGGCGTTCAGGACGACGCGATTCACCTTCACGGCGAACGAGATGTCGATCTTGCGCGTGACGATGAAGTCCGAGACGGTCACGCCCTCGCGGTGGTAGGCGATCGCCTTGATGACCAGGTTCTTCGAGACGGGGCCGAAGTCGTAGAGGCATTCGTAGGGCGCCTCGTCGTCGATGAAGACCAGCTTGTCGCCCACGTAGAACTCGACCTTCTCGACCGCCTCGGGCTTGTCGATCTTCACCTCCGCCGCGATCTTCGTCTTACCGATCACGAAGTCCTGATTCGCGGGCTCCGTCACCTTCACGGAGAAGCCGCGCCGCCGGGAGCCCTCCTGCGCGAGCGGGAGGCCGGCGAGGAGCACGCAGGCGGCCGTGAGCGCGGCGAGCGCCGCGAAAGCGCGGCGGCCGGCAGAGGCGCCGCGAGGAGAGACGCGTCCCCGATCCACGGGCCTCATGACCCTCCCTCCGATCCGGATCCGACGGGGATGGGCGCGCCTCCCGAGGGCGCCGGCTGCGGCGGCTTCCAGCCGATCGAGGTGAGGAAGCGCCGCACCCGCTCGGACGATTCGCCCTTGGGAGCCGACGCGAGGTAGCGCGCGAGAGCGTCCCGGCTGCCGTTCTCGTCCCCCGTGCGGAACAGGGCAATCCCCAGGTTCAGGTTCGCCTCGAGGAGCTTCGGATCGATCTCGAGGGCGCGCCGGTAGGCCTCGATGGCCCCCGGATCGTCGCCCAGGGCCGCGCGGGCCAGCCCGAGGTTGACCCAGGACGCGGCGTCCCCGCTCCCCGCCGCGAGAGCCTTCTCGTAGAGGGGGAGCGCCTCGCGGTAACGCCCGAGCTGCAGGTAGAGGAAGGCCAGGCGCCGCAGGACGGGGCCGGACGGGTCCTTCGCGGCGAGACTCTCCTGCCACGGGAGCGCGGCCTCGTAGCGGCCCGCTCCGATCTCGAGCGCCGCGAGCCGCGCGAGCACGACGTTGTCGGCGTCGCCCGTGTCCACGCGTCCTCGCAGCGCGGCCGTCTCGTCGCGCTCGCGCGCGATCGTGGCCCTCTTCTGCTGGTAGAGGATCTTCGTTTCACGGTCGATGATCTCCCGCGAAAGGGCGTCGTCGATCGCCTTGAGGGCTCCCGGATAGTCCCCGAGCTTCGACTGCGCCTCGGCGAGTCCGGAGTAGGCCTCGAAGTAGTCCGGATCGAGGACGAGCGCCTTGCGGAAGGACTCGGCCGCGGCCGTCGGCCGCACGAAGAGGAGCTGCGCCTTTCCGAGCGAGACCAGGTGCGTGGGGTTCTTCGGCTCGTACGCGATCGCCTTGCCGATCGCGGCGATGGCCTCGTCGTAGAGCCCGAGGCGCGCGTCGACGAGCCCGAGACGGTTGAGTCCCTCGGCGAGATCGGGCCGCAGGGAGAGGGCCCTCGTCAAGTAGGTGACGGACTCCTCCAGGTCCCCGGCGCGCGCCGCGAGATCCCCGAGGTGGAGCAGGGGATCGGGATAGCCGCGGTTCGCGGCGATCGCCCTCTTGTACTGCTCCTCGGCCTCGGTGTTCTTCCCCTGCGCCTCGGCGAGCCGACCGAGCCCGTCGATCGCGGGCGCGAAGTCTTCCTTGACCTTCAGCGCGAGGGCGTACTCCGCCTGCGCGTTCTCCTGATCGCCCAGACGCAGGTAGGTGTCCCCGAGCGCGACGTGCGCCTGCAGATGGCTCGGCTGAAGGTCGAGCGCGGTCTGGAGCGGCTCGATGGCGTCGTGATAGCGCCGCGCCGAGTAGAGCGCGAGACCCAGGTAGTAGTGCGCATCGAAGGAGGCCATCCCGATCGCGGAGGCGATCTTGAGCCGGTCGATGGCGAGAAGATAATCGCCCGATTTGTAGGCCGCGGTCCCCTGATTGAGCAGATCGAACGAGAGCTTGTGCGCCTCGGGGGCCGATTGGACCTGGAACGTGGGAGCGGGGAACGTGGGCTCCTCCATCGATTCGACGGGGGCGATCTTGCGCGGCTCGACGGCGGGAGCGCCGGTGGCGCCCGTGGCTCCGCCGGCGCCCGTCGCGCCGCTCGCGCCCGCGGGGCCGCCCGCGAGGGAGCTGCCGCTCGCTCCGGCGGGACTGCCCGTGGCGCCGTTCGCGCCGGACCCCCCCGTCGTCCCCGCCGCTCCGCTCGCTCCCCCCGCCCCCGTCTGCCCCGTCTGACCCGTCGCGCCGGTCACTCCGGTGGCCGCAGCGGGCGGGGCGGTGGGAGGGGCGGAGGAAGGAGCCGGGGCCGGGGCCGGAGCGGTGGCTGGGGCCGGGGCAGCCGGAACGGGCGCGGCCGGCGCCGGCGCCGCGGGATCGGAAGCCGCACCAATCTCGGACCCGGCCGGGCACCGCCCGCCGGACCCTCCCGCCCCTCTCGAGAGGCTCGGAAGGAAGCCCGCGGCCGCGCCGAGGGTCAGCGCGGCCAGCAGGAGCGCGGCATCGTGGGGGCGAGCGGGCACGGGACGATTCTAGTGCGTACCGGGTCCGCGCGCTCCACCCGCCGGAGATTGCGCTGCGCGCGTATCCGCGCGGCGGGACGGGCTCAATCCTTGAGCCAGAAGGTCACGATCGCGCCGAGCAGGGCGCTCGCCGCGTCCCGCGCGGCGGGTCCGAACGAGCCCGGGCCGAACACCACGTAGAGGGCCAGCGGAAGCAGGACGGCGGTGAGGACGATCTGGACCATCGCCCGGGTCTTCAGGATGGGGTCGCCGGCGGCGTTGGCGAGAAGCGCCTCGAAACCCAGGGCGGCCATCGTCCGCCGAATCTCGCGTCCCAATGCGCGACTCCTTTCCCTCTCCCGCGGCGTGATACGGAAGAAGGCAGGCGCGCGTTTGAAGCGGCGGAGGGTTTCTCGCCGGAGGGTGAGCGCCACCCGTCCATGAGCTCCCTGAACGGAAGCCGTCCCGGCCTTCGCGGGGCTAGGCGGCGCCGGCGCCGAGGCTCTTGCGGATCGCCTCGGCGATGCGGGAGGCGGCGGACTCGATCACGGCCGCGTCCGAGCCCTCGACCATGACGCGCGCGAGCCGCTCGGTCCCCGAGTAGCGGACGAGAACGCGCCCGCTCCCCGCCATCGATGTCTCGACCTCGCGGATGATCGGGCCGATCTCGGGGTGCGAGTCCAGGGGAGGCTTCGATCCGACCGGGACGTTGACGATGACCTGGGGATAGCGCGCGATCCCGTCGGCGATCTTCGCCAGGTCCAGCTTGTCCTGAACGACAGCCTCGGCGATCCGCAATCCCGTGAGGATCCCGTCCCCCGCGCGGCACCTGTCGAGGAAGATGACGTGACCGGACTGCTCCCCGCCGAGCGCGATCCCCTCGGCGAGCATCCGCTCGAGCACGTACTTGTCGCCGACCGGAGTTCGCAGGAGCGTCACGCCGTCCTCGCCGAGCTTCTTCTCGAGCCAGAGGTTGCTCATCACGGTGGCGACGACGGCGCTCCGGGGCAGCGCGCTCCTGCGCGCGAGCCGCAGGGCCTCGACGTAGAGGATGAAGTCGCCGTCGAGCAGGCGGCCGGTCCGGTCCACGAGAAGGCAGCGGTCGGCGTCCCCGTCGAAGGCGAGCCCCAGATCGGACTGCGACTCGCGGACCGCCTGGGCGAGCCCTTCGGGATGGAGCGCGCCGCACTTCTCGTTGATGTTGCGCCCGTCCGGCTCGGCATGGCGCGTCACGACCGTCGCGCCGAGCGAGGCGAACAGCGACGGGGCGATCGCCGAAGCCGCGCCGTCGGCGCAGTCGATGGCGAGCTTCAGGCCCGCCAGGGACGTCCCCGGCGCGATCGACTCCACGAGGAAGCGGCGATAGTGGTCGAGCAGGCGTCCGGAGATCGTGTCTTCCTCCGCGCTCGGCGGGGCCAGATGGCCGGCGGCGGGGCGCGTGCGGGCGGTCGCGCGGATCTCGGGCGCGACGTAGGAGGACCGCACGCCGCGCGCGGACACTTCGGCGACCTCGCGCAGGATGTCCTCTTCCAGGGCGCGCTCGATGTCGTCCGAGAGCTTGAGCTGGTCCGGGGCGAACACTTTGATGCCGTTGTCGGCGTAGGGATTGTGGGAGGCGGAGATCATCGCGCCCGCATCGTAGCCGCCGTGGCCGGTCAGGTAGGCGAGCCCGGGGGTGGTGACGATCCCCAGGGGATCGGCGTCACCGCCCGCGCGGCGCACGCCCGCGATCAGGGACTCCTGGATCCAGGGGCCCGATTCGCGCGTGTCGCGTCCGACGAGGATGCGGACGGGGCCGCGGCCGTTGCCTCCGCGGGCCCCGGCGCGCGCGGCGAGGTGGCGGACCAGGGCGGCGCCGACCGCGGCGATGGTCGGGGGGTCGAGCGGGAATTCCCCCGCGACCCCGCGAATGCCGTCGGTCCCGAACAATCGTTTCATCTGCAGGCTCTCATGGGCAGGCTCATCGGCGTTCCTTCTCGATATGGACGGTGATCTTGACCGGCCGGGCCTGCGCAAGGCGCACACGCGGCGAGGGCACGGGGACTCCGGCCATGGCGATGAAGGTCTGGCTCCTCCCATCCAGTAGGATCGGTTCCGTCGCGGTCATCGACAAGGGGGCCAGCTCGCTCTCCGGCCCCTCGAAAACGACGTGGTCGGGATCCAGCTCGACCCCGGCGAGGACGAAGCCCTTGGCGGGGGATCCCTGCAGGCGCGGCTGAAGCTGGATCGCGCGGGATACGCGGCGCTCGACGAGCAGGGAGACCGACGCCGGAGTGATGTTCTCGACGGCGGCCCCGGACGGGACCCCCTGGACGTTCTCCACCGAGACCGCCGCGTCCGCGCGCTCTCCGGCGTGCAGCCGGCTGACGTCGATGGGGATGTGCAGGTCGTCCGCCGCGAGGCTGCGCAGAACGGCATCGGATCCCCGCACACGGACCTGGACCGTGCCCTGCGTCTCGCCCGAGAGGATCCGGTCGCGCCCGAGCGCGGTGAAGTCGAGGGGGACCGTGTAGGTGCGCACCGATTCCTCCTCGCCGGAAACCACGATCCAGAGCGCGGCGGCGATGACGAGCGCGAGGACCTTCATCCCCGGGTTCTTCGCGATGAGGTTCGTCACGGGTGCTCCCGCGAGCGCGGCCTGTCGGGGGAGGCGCCTGCAGGCTCTGCGGCGCCTCCGGGCGCGGGAGAGCGGTGCGGCGGGTCGTCGTCGACTAGGTCCTCGTCGTGGGCGGCCGGATAGGGAGGCGTCGCCCCCGGCGATACGTCATCGGACGGGGTGGCCGCGGGGCGCGCCGTGGACGCCTCGTCGGGCCCGCCGGGGCGGCGCCTCGGGTGCGGGGGCGCCAGGATGTGCAGGAGGGCCGTGCGGAGCTCCTGCGGTTCGAGCCCGCGACGGATGCGGCCCTCGCGCACCAGCGAGACCGCGCCTGTTTCTTCCGAGACCACGAGCGCGACCGCGTCGGTCTCCTCCGAGATCCCGATGGCGGCGCGGTGGCGCGAGCCGTACTCGCGCGAGAGGCGTGCGCCGGTGGTCAAGGGCAGGAAGCAGGACGCGGCCCGGATGCGCCCGTCCGCGATGACGACGGCTCCATCGTGCAGCGGCGTGTGCGGCATGAAGATCGTGGTGAGCAGGTCGTAGGAGACGACGGCGTCGAGCTCGATCCCCGTCTCGGCGAACGTCCTCAGCCCCTGCTCCCGCTCAAGCACGATGAGCGCGCCGTGGCGCTTCTGAGAAAGCGTCGCGGCCGCGAGGACGATCTCTTCGACCATCTTCTCGCCCCCGGAGCTGCGCTGAAGACCGGCGAGGGGGTTCGATCCGACGATGGCCAGCATCCGACGGATGTGGTTCTGGAAGAGGACGACGATGGCGAGCGGGGCGAGCAGCAGAAGCGCGCCGAGCACGCGGTTGACGGTCGGCAGCGCGAGCGTGCGGCCGGGTCCGGTCAGGATGTAGGCTATCGCGAGGACGAGGATCCCCGACAGCATGCGGAAGGCCCGCGTCCCCCGGAAGATGCGCAAGAGCTGATAGATGATGATCGCGAGGACGAGGATGTCGGCGAGCGAGCGCCATCCGAAGCGGTCGATGTGGAGGAACTGGACGAGCGAGTGGATCATGGGTTCCGTCGCCCCGCGGCGGCGATCGCGTCCACGACGCGCAGCATGCGGGCCGTGGACGCGACGTCGTGCGCCCGCACCATCGACGCTCCGTTCATGACGGCCGCGGCCGTCGCGCCGAGCCCGGCCTCGAGCCGCTCGCCGGCGGGCAGCCCGGTGAGCGCTCCGAGAAACGACTTGCGTGAAACGCCGATCAGAAGAGGCCTTCCCAGAGGGATCAGGAGCGGCAGATGCGCCAGGATCAGGGTGTTCTGATCCGCCGTCTTCGCGAAGCCGATCCCCGGATCGAGTGCAATTCTATCATCCTCGATCCCGGCGCTTCGCGCGGCCTCGAGCCGCTCGCCCAGCTCCGCGGCGATCTCGCCCATGAGGTCCTCGTAGCGCGCCGACGCCTGCATCGACTTCGGCGTGCCACGCATGTGCATGAGGACGGCGGCGGTGCGGGTGCGCGCGAGCAGGGGCGCCATCTCCGGATCGCCTCGAAGGCCCGTCACGTCGTTGACGATGTCCGCGCCCGCGTCGATCGCGGCCGCGGCGACCCGCGCCTTCGAGGTGTCGACCGAGAGGCGCACCCGGCCGCGCGGTCCGGACCCCGCCGCCTCGAGCGCCTTGCGCAGGGCCCGGATCACGGGGACGACGCGCCGCAGCTCCTCCTCCGCGGGAACGGCGTCCGCGCCGGGCCGGGTCGATTCGCCTCCGACGTCGATCGCGTCCGCGCCCTCGGCGGCGATCGCCAGACCGCGCGCGGTCGCGGCGCCCGCATCGGCGTAGAGTCCGCCGTCCGAGAAGGAATCGGGAGTGACGTTGAGGATGCCGAGAAGACGGGTGCCCGCGGCGAAGTCCCAGGCCTCGCCGTCGACGAAGACCCACCGGCGGTCGCTCGTGATCATCTCCGACGAGCGTGGCGCAGGGGCCGGAGCGCCGGTCAGGCCGGCTGCTCGGTCGGCGGGCCGATGATCTGCGGACCCACCTTGACCTTCCCCTCGGACGGCTTCTCGACGGGGGCGGGAGCCCCGCCGCCCGCCACGGGAGCCCTGAAGGGAGGCAGCTCCTCGCCGCGCACCAGCTTCTCGATCTCCGCGAAGTCGAGGACCTCGCGCTCGAGCAGGGCGTCCGCAATCCGCAGGAGCGTGTCGCGGTTCCCTTCGAGGATCTGCTGGGCCTTCGTGTAGCAGTCCATCACCAGTCTCTTGACCTCGCGGTCGATCTCGACGGCGGTGGCCTCGCTGTAGTCCTGGTGCTGGGCGATTTCGCGCCCGAGGAAGATCTGCTCCTCCTTCTTGCCGAAGGTGAGCGGGCCCATGGTTTCGGACATCCCCCATTCGCAGATCATGCGGCGGGCGATGTCGGTCGCCTTCTCGATGTCGTTGCCCGCGCCGGTCGTCAGGTGCTTGAGGAACTGCTCTTCCGCGACGCGTCCGCCCATGAGGACCGTGATCTGGCCGAGCAGGTACTCGCGCGTGTAGGTGTGCTTGTCGTCGAGGGGCAGCTGCTGGGTGACGCCGAGCGCCATCCCGCGCGGGATGATCGAGACCTTGTGGAGAGGATCGGTGCCGGGAAGGAGATACGCCACGAGCGCGTGTCCGCCCTCGTGCACGGCGGTGTTCTTCTTCTCTTCGTCGCTGATGATGAGGGACTTGCGCTCCGTCCCCATCATGACCTTGTCCTTCGCGATCTCGAAATCGGAGGACTCGACGACCTTCTTGCCGTAGCGCGCCGCGTAGAGCGCCGCTTCGTTGACGAGGTTCGCCAGATCGGCGCCGGAGAATCCGGGGGTCCCGCGCGCGAGCACCGTGAGATCCGTGTTCGGCGCGAGCGGGATGCGCCGCGTGTGCACCTTGAGGATGTCCTCGCGGCCCTTCACGTCGGGCCGCCCGACGATGACGCGCCGGTCGAAGCGCCCCGGCCGGAGCAGCGCCGGGTCGAGGACGTCCGGGCGGTTGGTGGCCGCGATCAGGATGACTCCGTCGTTCGATTCGAACCCGTCCATCTCGACGAGGAGCTGGTTCAGGGTCTGCTCGCGCTCGTCGTGCCCGCCGCCGAGCCCGGCTCCGCGGTGGCGGCCGACGGCGTCGATCTCGTCGATGAAGATGATGCAGGGAGCATTCTTCTTGCCCTGCTCGAACAGATCGCGGACGCGGGAGGCGCCGACACCGACGAACATCTCGACGAAGTCCGAGCCCGAGATCGAGAAAAAGGGCACGTTCGCTTCGCCAGAGATCGCGCGCGCCAGGAGGGTCTTTCCGGTCCCGGGAGGGCCCATCAGGAGCACGCCCTTGGGGATCTTCCCGCCGAGCTTCTGGAACTTCTGCGGGTCCTTGAGGAATTCGATGATCTCCTGCAGCTCTTCCTTGGCCTCTTCGACGCCGGCCACGTCCTTGAACGTGACCTTCTTGCCCTGGCTCGAGGAGAGCTTCGCCTTGCTCTTGCCGAACGACAGCGCCTTGTTCCCGCCGGACTGCATCTGGCGCATGAAGAAGACCCACATCGCGACCAGAAGGAGGAGCGGGGCGTAGGTGATGAGGGTGAGCATCATCGAGGGGTCCTTGGGCTTCTCGGCCTTGATCAGGACCCCGGCGTCACGCATCTTCTTGAGGATCGCGTCGTCCTTCACGATGTAGGTCGTGAAGCCGTCCTTGTTGCTGGCGGTCCTCTCCTTGTACTGCCCCTTGAGAGCGAACCCCACCGCGTCCCCCGTCATCGTGACGGACTGGATCTTGCCTTCGTCGACCTTCTGGTAGAAGGCGCTCTGCTCGATCCTCTCGCTGCCCAGATCGTTGGCCGTGAAGACGCGAATGAGGATGAGGACGATGGAGATGATGACGACCCAGATCAGGATCGTCTTGACGTGCTGGTTCAAAAGGGGGCTCCCTCTATGGAAATCACTGGTTCCATCGCACTAGCCTTGTCGGTACCCGCATGAACTGCGGCCGCGCCAGCGACCGTCGGCTTCATGAGGGCCGGATGGCTTATTTTACGGCTTGTGTCCAATAAATGCACGAATGGGCCCCAATCCGCGCTTTTCGAGGTGCTCCGAGCGCGAAGAGGCGCTAGACCCAAGTGAGAAAGGGGAGGTTGCGGTCCTTCCCGTCCGCGTCGAGGCCGTAGCCGACGACCCATCGGTCGGGGACGAGAAGCCCCGTCCAATCGGCCTCGATCGCGGTCCTGCGGCCGGCGGGCTTGTCGAAGAGGATGCAGGTCCGCAGCTCCTCCGGGGCTCCCGCGCGCAGCCGCTCGAGGATCCGCACCAGGCTCTCCCCCGTATCCAGGATGTCCTCGACGAGGAGCACGCGCGCGCCGGCCAGCGGGGGGAAAGGCGGGATGGGCGTCCCCTCGCGGTCGAGGAACCCGATCCGCAGAGGTCCGGGAAGGAGCCGCACGAGGTCCGCGAGGAAGATGAAGGATCCCTGCAGGACGCCCAGCACGAGGATCTCGCGGCCGGCCGACCACGCGGCCACCTGCGCCGCAAGCCGCTCGATCGCCGCGTGGATCTCCGCGGCGCTGTAGAGGACCCGGGAGGCGGGCGCCGCCCCGGGATCCTCCCGTGACGTCGCCTCCGCCTCCTTCGCGCTCGCCGCGCGGTCGCGACTCTCGGGGGCCGTCTCCTCGCCGGACGTGCCGGCGGGAGGCGGGATCTCGACCGCCTCGAGAATGGCCACCTCCCGCGTCGCGTCCGTGATCCGGAACGGATCCGCCAGGCGCAGGCCGACTGCCCAGACGATCCGCCCGCCCGACTCGACGACGAGGCCGCGGCGGCGCGCCTCGCGCCCCACCTTGAGGTCGCTACGGAGGTCGCTGAGCTTGCGGGATCCCGGAGCGCCGAGCGGATGGAGACGGTCCCCCGGCCGCGGCGCGCGCACGGTCAGCGGCGCTTCGAGCGTCCCGGCGTCGACGTAGACCCTGTGCGCGGGCGCGCGGCGGTATTCGGACTCCACGCTCGCGCGCGGGACGAGGCGCGCGCGGATGACGACTCCGGCCTCGGCGACCGCGGCTTCCCCGGGAAGGCCGAGCGGCCGTGCGGCGGCGCGCCCGGTCGTGGGCCGCCGCCCGCTCTTTTCGAGGCGCAGGAGCCCGTATTCGAGCCTCGCGCTGAGCGATTCGCCGAGCGAGAGGTCGCGGTTCTCGCCGCGGGACGCCAGATCCAGGAGCTCCTCGACGCGCGCCCGCGCGAGATCGCGTCCCGAAAGACCCGCGCGCCGCAGCGCGAGGCGCAGGACGCGCCGCGCGATCGGGACCGGCATCCTCCGCAGGCGCGCCGCGTCGAGGACGGGAGAGGAGACGGCGGTTTCCTTTCCGCCCGCGACGCCTCCCTCGTTCCCACCGAGCAAAGCCGCGAGCGCACGCCGCGCGCGGCGATCGAGGTAGTCGTCCTCCGCGCGCAGGATCTCCGCGGCGCCGGCCAGCGCTTCCGCGACGCGAGGATTGAGGGATGCGCGCAGGAGCGGCAGCACGTCGTGGCGGATCCGGTTGCGCGGGAAGCGCCGGTCCGCGTTCGAGGCGTCTTCACGGGGGACGATGCCGCGGCTGTCGAGATACGCGAGGAGCTCCGCGCGAGGGATTTCGAGGAGCGGGCGGATGAAGAGTCCTTCCGAGACCGGCCGGATGCCGGCGAGCCCGCCGCGTCCCGCGCCGCCGACGAGGCTCAAGAGGACGGTCTCCGCCTGATCGTCGCGATGGTGTCCCAGGGCGACGCGTCGCGAGCCCGTCGCCTCCGCGACCTCGCGCAGGAACCGCCGCCGCGCGATCCTTCCCGCCTCTTCCGGAGAGCGCCGCTCGCGCCGCGCGAGCGCGCCGACATCATCGCGCCGGGCGACGCAGGGGAGGCGCAGCCGCTCCGCCATCGCCTCGACGTAGGCGCGGTCGGCGTCGGAATCGGCGCCGCGCAGCCCATGATCGAGATGCGCGACCGTGAGGCCGAGCTCGAGCGACGGGCGCAGCTCGAGGAGGAGATGGAGGAGCGCGACCGAATCGGGCCCCCCCGAGACCCCGACGACCACGCGATCGCGCATCGCCAGCATGCCGTGGCGCCGGATCGTGGCGATGACGCGGTCGAGGATCATGGAGGTGGTCCCCGGCGGCGCTGAAATCCGGAGGCAGGTTCCGATTCTATGGTGGCGGCGCCGGGATTCGAACCCGAGACCTAAGGATTATGAGACCTTCGCTCTACCGGGCTGAGCTACACCGCCACTGACGAAGCTTCCTGCGGGGATGGGGCCCCTGGGACCCTTGCAGACCTGCGATCGAGCCCGAGATCCTAGGCTGGTGGAGGGGGGCTGTCAAGAAGCCGTGCGTGCCCTATATTGGCCCACGCGCGGGAGAGCCACGTCCCTTGTTCGGTATAATCCGCGTCGGGGGAATGCCTTTGTTGAAGGAAACGGAGATCGGCTGTGAGCTCTGCGGCACCTCGGCGGATGAGCGCCGTACGCAGAAGTGCGCGATCTGCTACAAGAGGTTCTGTGAAGAGTGCGGCATCAACCTCAGCGGCCGAAGCTTCTGCAGCCGTTTCTGCGGCGAGTACTTCTTTTTCGGCGGTGAGGACGACGCTTAACGCCCTACCGCGCTCCTCCGGTCGCAAGCGCCGTCCCGCGGCTCTCCCCGAGACCCTTCTGCTGCTCCCCTCGATCTCTCCCTCACGGTCCCGCGCTCCGTCGCGCGCCGCCGCCCGGGGGCGCGCCGAGCTCGAGGCCCGGGAAAAAGCGGATCTCTGGAGGAAGGTGGAAGCCGACGCGCGACGCATCGCGGACCACTTCGGGCTCACGTACCGCACGATCGAGCCCGAGCGGGAGGGCGTCCGGCGGCATTACGGGATCACCTACAGCGACGGCACGATCCGGATCCGCCTGCGCCACGCGAAGACCCGGCGTCCCCTGAAGTACTCGAGCCTCGTCAACACGGTCTGTCACGAGCTCGCGCACCTGAAGCACTTCAACCACGGCCCGCGCTTCAAGAAGTACTACTTCAAGCTCCTCGACTGGGCGCGCGCGGAGGGGATCTACCGGCCGGCGACCACCGATCCGCTCCCGCCCCTGCAGCTCGGGCTGTTCATGCCGAAGCGGCCCATGGCCGCGCGCGACTGATCGCGGTCCGCGCATGCGATACTGCGCGCCATGAAATTCCTCTATGGGTCGATCGCCGTGATCCTGTTCCTCGCGCTGGTGAACGCCGTGGCCTCCTGGTTCGGCCTGGACGTCGCTTCCGCCGGCGAGGAAACGCACGACGCCCCGCACTAGGGCATCGCTAGAGCGGAGAACGCGCTCTCATCCGTATTGGATCCCCCCGCAACGCCCCGAGTCTCTTCTGTCCGAAAGTGCCCAGGATCACCTGCGGCCGCGAAGCGGCCGTCAGGTGCATCAGGGCCGGGCGCGTCCCCCTGAAGGCACCCTACTTGACGCGCTCGAGGTAGGAGCCGTCCTCGGTCGTGACGCGGATGACCTCGCCCTCGTTGACGAAGGCGGGGACCTGCACGACGAGGCCGGTCTCGAGGGTGGCGGGCTTGCGCTGGGCGCCGGCCGTGCCGCCCTTCACTTCGGGGGACGTCTCGACGATCTTCAGCTCGACCGTCGTCGGCAGCTCGATGCCGACCGCGCGCCCCTCGTAGAAGTCCACGCTGATGATCCCTTCGGGAATGATGTAGTTGACCGCGTCTCCGAGGACCTCTTCGGGGATGTGGATCTGCTCGAAGGTGTTGTTGTCCATGAAGTGGAAGTCCTCGCCGTCCCGGTACATGTACTGCATGTCCTTCTGGTCGAGATGGGCCTTTTCGACCTCGTCCTCCGAACGGAACCGGTAATCCTTCATGGCTCCGTTGCGCAGGTTCTTGATCTTGGTCTGGACGCGGGCGCGCAGGTTCCCCGGGGTCTGGTGCTCCACCTCGAAGACCCGCCAGAGGTCCCCCTCGAACTTGATGATGTAGCCGCGCCGCAGGTTGTTCGCCTTCATGAAGACCCTCTCCAGGAACGTGGGAAACCGCCATTCTGCCACACTCCGCGGGCCTTCGTGAAGGCGCGAGCCGCACGGCGGGACGCGGACGCGCTCCGCCGCCGCGCGCCGGCGGGCCCGATTGACACCCCGCGCCGTAACCGATACCGTGAGCGCACCGAAGGGTCCTTCCGGCCGGGTTTTGTGCGCTTTCGATGAAGACAAGGTCCGTCGAGTCACCTCCGTTCCTGCTCTTCAGCCTGACTCTGGGGCTCGTGGGGCTCGTGGCGCTTCTGGCCGCGAGCGCCAGCGCCGGAGGGGTCGCCTCTCTCGACCTGCCCGCGATCTTCCTTCTCGCCGCGATCGCGCTGACGATGCGGCTCAACACCTTCACGATCCCGCCCCAGATCGTCGTGTCGCTCGTCTACACCGTGCAGCTCGCCACGGTGCTCCTCATGGGAGGCACCGTCGCCGCGTGGGTCTCCGTCGGGACCTTCCTTCTGGCGCTCGCGGCGCGCTATCCGCGCGGCGTGCGGCCGCGGGCCTTCCTCGCCGTCGTCTCGTTCAACGTCGGGATGGAGGCCCTGATGACGCTCACCGCCGGGGCGGTCTATCGCCTCGAGCGGGTGGGCGGAGGGGGCGCGACCGGCGCCCTGGACGCGCTCTTGAGCGTGCGCGGACTTCTCTCGATCCTCGTGCCGGCCCTCACGCTCAAGGCGGTCAACGAGATCCTGATGACCGCGGGATCGTGGCTGCGCGGCATCACGGTCGGCGAGTACCTCGCCGGGGCGCGGCGCGTCCTCCCCGTCGAGGCCGGGATGCTCCCCCTGGCGCTGCTTCTCGCTCTCGTCCACCTGAGCGCGGGCTGGAAGGGGCTGGCCGTCGCCGCCGTCGTTCTGATCGCGGCGAGCGTCCTCGTGAAGCGGCTCTCCAACACCCGCGACGAGCTTCACGGCGCGAACCTCAGCCTCGAGCGGCGCGTCGGCGAGCTCGACGTCCTGGGCCGCGTCGGCCGCGACATCTCCGTGTCCCTCGAGCTGAACGAGGTCTTCGAGGCGATCCTCAAGCACTGCTCCCAGCTCGTGGATACCGGTAACTTCTTCATCGCGCTCCTGGATCGCGACGCGGGGCAGGTCCACATCCCCATCCACACCGAGGCGAGCGTGCGGCTCCCGCCGAGGCGCCAGGGCCTCGGAGAAGGGCTCACGAGCCTCGTCATCCAGAGACGCGAGCCGGTCCTCTTCAGGGACCTGGACGAAGAGGCCTCGAGGCTCCCCATCAAACCCGTCGTGGTGACCCCCAACCCGACCCGGTCCTGGCTCGGCGTGCCGCTGATCGCCGGCGATCAGGTCCTCGGGGTCATCGTGGTTCAGGATTCGCGCCCCGGGGCCTATGACGAGCAGACCGTCCGCGTGCTCACGACGATCGCGGCGCAGGCGGCGATCTCCATCCGGAACGCCCAGCTCGTCCAGAGGATCATCGACCAGGCGCGGCTCGAGCAGGAGAACAGCGACCTCCGGCTCGTCAACCAGCGCAAGAACGAGTTCGTGAACATGGTCGCCCACCAGCTCCAGGCGCCGCTCACCGCGATCATCGGGTTCTCGGATCTCGTCCGCAGGACGCCGCTCCCGCAAGAGGCCCAGGAGCACCTCCTCATGATCCACCGGGAGTCGCGGCGCCTCTCCGATCTCGTGGAGCAGCTTCTCTCGCTCTCGCGGATCCGCTCGGGGAGGATTACGCCCGTGCGCCGCACGGTCGACCTGAACGCCATCGCGCGCGAGGTCGTCGATTCGCAGGTCCTCCTCATCCGAGAGCGGGCTGTCGTGATCGACGTCGGGCTCGAGCCCAAGGGCCTGCTCGTCGACGCGGACCCGGCGCTTCTCCACCAGGTCGTCGCGAACCTCGTCAACAACGCGATCAAGTACTCGCCGGAGCGCTCGACCGTGGCGATCCGCACGGAGCGTCGCGCTCCCGGAAGCGGCGTGAACGGGTCCCTGGCGTTTCTGTCGGTAGGGGACTGCGGCCCCGGCGTTTCCGCGGAGGACCGGGAGAGGATCTTCGAGGAGTTCTACCGCGCCCCTCGTCCCGAGACGCAGCAGGTGAAAGGATCGGGGCTGGGGCTCACGATCGCCCGGGAGATCGTCCACATCCACGGAGGTCTGATCGGTGTGGATCCCGGGCCCTCGGGCGGAAGCGTTTTCTACTTCACGCTTCCCGCCGCCGCGTAACCTCTCGCGGCTGCGTCAGAAAAAGAAGGGAATCTCCCACGCGGCACCCGTCGGTCTCGGTCTTCCGGATCGGGTCGGCGGTCCCTTTCCGGTTGAATTCGACTCCAGTTTGCACCGCGCAGGAGATCCAAGCGATTGACGTTGTCGTGACATCCAGGGGCCGGCCCCGGTCGAAGGCACGGGGAGAGGTGGCCAGGGGAGCGAGGAGGAGGACGGCCGGGGCCGGAACCTGGCTGAGAATTTCTTCGTTCGGCGACGTGTTCATGACGCAGGGGGATATCGCAAGGACCGGACCACGTAGGCCATCCCCGAAAAAGCGCGTCACGACGCCACAAGAGTTGTTTCGGGGGTCACCCGGTGTGAAGTGAAATGCCTGCGTTCCTACAGGGTCGAGCCGCTTCCGCGAGCCGAGCCGGCCTTAGCCGCTCCGGTAGTCCTCGGGGCGGATCTCGTGCTTCTTCATGAGGTCGTAGAACTCGGCCCGGTACTTCCCGGCTTCGCGCGCCGCCGCGGCGACGTTCCCCCGGTTCTTGCGCAGCAGGCGGACCACGTAGCCGCGCTCGAACCGGTTCTTCGCCTCGCGGAAGGACACCTCGTCCGGAGCGAACGCCCCTTCCTCGAGAGGAAGCATCTCGGGGAGGACCGTCCCTTCCCGCGCGAGGATCGCCGCCTGACGGACCTTGTTCTCGAGCTCGCGGACGTTGCCGGGCCAGGGGTAGGCGAGCAGCCGGTCGACGGCCTGCTTGGTGAACCCCGTGAGCGGCTTCCCGGTCTCGGCGGCCGCCCGGGCCAGGAACCGGTCCGCGAGCAGGATGATGTCCTCCTTGCGCTCGCGCAGCGGCGGCACGCGCACAGGAAAGACCGAGATCCGGTAGAAGAGGTCCTCGCGAAACGCTCCGCGCGAGACCAGGTCCTTGAGGTCGCGGTGCGTCGCGCAGAGCAGGCGGACGTCGACCTTCACCGCGCGGTTGTCCCCCAGCCGCCGGATCTCGCCCTCCTGCAGGACGCGCAGCAGCTTGATCTGCAGGGGCGCCGTCATGTCCCCGATCTCGTCGAGGAAGAGCGTGCCGCCGTCGGCCTCCTCGAAGAGCCCGCGCCGCTCGCCGACCGCGCCGGTGAAGGCGCCGCGAACGTGCCCGAACAGCTCGTTCTCGAAGAGGGTCTCGGGGATCGCCCCGCAGTTGACGGTGACGAACTTCTTCCGCGAGCGCGGGCTGCGCTGGTGGATCGAGCGGGCGACCAGCTCCTTGCCGGTGCCGCTCTCCCCCTGGACCAGGACGGGATAGTCGGTGCCCGCGACCATCTCGACCTGCGAGAGGAGCTGGCGGATCCCCGGGCTGGTCCCCACGATCTCGCGGCCGAGCTCGCGCTGCGCGATCGTCTCGCGCAGGATGCGCAGCTCTTCCTCGAGCCTGTACTTCTCGACCGCCTTCTCGACGCGGAAGATGAGGTCCTCGGCCTGGAAGGGCTTGCGCAGATAGTCGTACGCGCCCTGCTTCATCAGCTCGACGGCGCTCTCGATCGATCCGAACGCCGTCAGGATGATGACCGGCACCCCCGGCACGCGCATCGCGAGGGCGCGCACGAGCTCGTCGCCGCCCATCCCCGGCATGTTCAGATCCGAGACGATCGCGGCATAGGAGGAGGCCTCGGCTGCCGCGAGCGCTTCCTCACCGCCCGATGCGGCGGTCACCCGATAGCCGGCCGATTCGAGGATCGCCTTGACGAGGCGCCGGGACGAGTCCTCGTCGTCGACGATCAGTATCGCGGGGAGGGGTCCGGAGGGCGCCGGAGGCGTCCCTCCGGCTTTTCCGGCATCAGGCTCGGTTTCGGCCATCTGCCGGATTTCGTACGCCGATTCGTACACCCTGTCAAGGGAGGGTGACTGGAAAGCCCTTCGAGGTGAAGCCCGATCCGTACGGATCGAGGCTCAGTCGTGCACGACGAGGGTGGTCCCGCGAGGCATGATGCGCTTGGTCCCCGCCCCCTGGAAGCGGATGGTGAGCTTCAGCGAATCGCCCGCCCCTTCCTTCTGGAGGATGGTCCCTTTCCCGAACATGGGGTGGGTGACGATCCGTCCGACGGCGAAGTCGTCCCCGCCCCCGAGGTCCGGAACGAACGAGCGGGAGGCCGCCGGCCGGGCCCCGCCCGGGCTCCCCCGGAAGCCGCCGCGGTAGGATCCGCCGCCGCTTCCGCCCCCGCCGCGGCCCGAGCCTCCGCGATAGCCTCCGCCCGAGCCTTCACGATAGCCGCCGCCGCCGCTCCCGGCCCCGCCCCAGGCCGATCGCGTACCGGGGGCCTTGGAGGGGAGCCCCATGCCGCTGCGCCCCGCGGGCGGGGATCCCGCCGGCGCTCCGGCGCGCAGGGGATCTCCGATGACGCCCGCGTACGGGGAGGACTCGGAGTACAGGAGCAGCTCCTTCGGGATCTCGTCGAGGAAGCGCGAGGGCGGATTCTCGACGAAGTCCCCGAACGAGCGCCGCATGAACGCGTTGGTGACCACGAGCCGCTTCTTCGAGCGGGTGATCGCGACGTAGCAGAGCCGTCGCTCCTCCTCGATGTCTTCCGGCACCTGGATCGACCGGGCGTGGGGGAAGATGTTCTCCTCCAGTCCGGTCAGTACGATGGCCGAGAACTCCAGCCCCTTCGCGCTGTGCACGGTGAGCAGCGTGACCCCCGTATCGCCCTGGACGTCGTCGGTGTCCCCGCGAAGCGAAGAGCGGTCCAGGAAGCCCTGGAGCCCTCCGCCCGGGGCCTGCTCGTCGTACTCGGCCGCCGCCGAGGCGAGCGCCTCGACGTTGCCGACGCGCTCCTCGAAATCGCCCGGGTGCGCGCGCGCGAGGTGCTCGCGGAACTCCGTGAC
>Ga0070671_100000850_pt1 | contig 22247 bp, 32 predicted proteins | sample KBSS73metaG_FD_65341 | JGI IMG/M metagenome (GOLD analysis project Ga0070671, IMG submission 65341) | Switchgrass rhizosphere microbial communities from Kellogg Biological Station, Michigan, USA - KBS S7-3 metaG | ecosystem: Host-associated > Plants > Roots > Rhizosphere > Soil ...
CCGCCGAACAGCTCATCGCACAAGGTCATAGCAGCCGCGATGTGATGGCGTACACGCCGCGCCAGTTGCAAGCATTCGGGTTTATTGCCGGGCGACGGCGGTTGCGCGAGATGAGCGAGACCTTGCATCTCAATACGCTCGCCGCGCGGGGCGAAGAAAAGTCGATCCGCGACCAGCTCCGCGAGTGGGAGAAATAGCGCATGGCGCAGTCGGCCAATCAACTCACCATCTCGATATCGGCCGATAGCAGCAAGCTGCGCGCCGATGTGGCGCTGGCAACGGCCGAATTGCGGAAGTTGAAGAAGGAGGAGCAGGAGGCCGCTAGAGCGTTGGCGGGCGGCACCGGCAGCGCAGAGGCGCTCAAGGAGATATCGACGCAGGCCGATATTGCCGCGCGCAAGGTCAAGGGACTGAGCGCTGCTTACAACGAGCATAACAAGATGGCGGCCGCGGCAGCGCGCGAGGTCGGCGGCATCTCCAGTGCTGTCGATGGCCTGGGCGCCGCGGCGGGGCGCGCCCAGGCCGCATTTCGAGCTTTATTCGCGCTGCAAGGTATGCGCCAAGCGGCAAACGCTGTCGGGGATGTGTACGATGAAATAAACAAGCTTAATAAGGAGGCAGCGGGCACCGGCTTTACTCCGCAAGGCGTTGCGACCGTTAAGGAAATTCTCGACGACGTGGGCGTCGGTGCCGATGCGTCGAGCGCAGCTCTCTCCAAGTTCAACGAAGCGGTGGTCGCCTCGAAAGAAAAGATGGGGCTACTCAAGGACGGCTCGAACGCAGCCGCGGCCGGCATCAACGTCATGCGCGGCGAACTGTCCAGTATGGGCGATAGCGGCGAGGTGTCGGTGTTCCGCGGCGATAAGAAACCGATCGACGACACGACAACCGCCTTCGGCAAGCTGACGACCGCCATGCGCGGCATCGGCAAGTCGTTCAATCCTCGCCAGTGGCAGACCAACGAAGACCGAATAAAAGCCGTTTCCGGGGCGCTGGCGGATCTGACCAAGGTCGCGCCAGACGTTGCCGCATCGCTCGGCCGCGAGATTTTCGGTCGGAACTACGCCGAGATGGCGAAGGGCATCCTCAAGATCGGCGAGGCGTGGAACCAGACGCAGGCCGATTTGAAGAAGTCAGGCCGTATGCCGTCGCCGGATGATGATAAGAAGCTGGCGGAATACCTAGCCGCAGTAGATGCGGTCGGCGACGCATGGCTGGCGGCCAAGAAAAAGTCCGTTCTGGCAACGCACGAAACAACCATTGCGGTGCTGAACGCTGCGGCCGATCTGGTCGAAAGCGCCGGCAAGATCAACGATGCCTTCGACAAGTTCATAAAAGACAGCGGCGCGCCGCTTGGCGGCAACCTCGTCAAAAACACGCTCAGCGAGTTTGACGGACTGCAAACATTCTTCGGGACAACCCTTCCTGATTGGGTATCGCGCGGCTATGCCGCCGTCAACGAGGCGATTGCGAACTCGGGCATCCTGGCGCGCAATCAAGAAGAACTCGAAAAGCTGAAGGCGGCATGGTCGGCGTTCGGAACGTATCTGATCGAGGAAGTGTGGGCGCTGCTGCCGCCCGCATGGCAAACCACGCTTCAGCAGTTGACGACCAATGCGACCGAGAATTTGGCGACGCTGAAGACGACGTTCGAGACGATCTTTGCCGACATCAGGAGCGCTGGAGAGACGCTGTTTTCGTGGCTCGGCAGCAAACTGTCCGAAACGTCGTCAGCACTCAGCAGCGCCTACGGTTCAGCCGGCGGTGTGCCACTCCCAGCTCCCGGCAATGCCGCCGGCGGTCTGATTCGCGGTCCCGGCAGCGGCACGTCGGATAGCATCCTGGCGCGGCTGTCGGACGGCGAATACGTGATGCGAGCGCGTGCGGTGCAGCATTGGGGGCCGCAATTCATGGCCGCCCTAAACGCCATGCGCAACCCGTTCGGCTATGCCGGCGGCGGCCTGGCGAGCGGGCGTCGGGTGCCGCGCTTCGCCGCGGGCGGCATGGTGACGGCTCGCACGAGCGACGGGACGCCGGTGCATCTGCACATCGGCGGCAGCTCGTTCGCGCTGCGCGGCGATAAAGCGATCGTGGAGTCTCTGACCCGCGAGGCGCGGCGGGCGTCGATGCTCTCGGGCGGCAGGCTGCCGGGGGCGGCGTTCGGCTGATGGCGATGCTGCCCGCAAGCGGTACGCTGCTGGTCATTAGCGGGCCGGGGATACCGTTGTTCGCGGCCAGGGGGCTATCACAGACGCTCGATCCCGTAGCGGAAAGCGCGGTCACGGCGCGCACCGTCAACGGCACGCTGATCGACCTCAGTCCGCACCAGTTCCGCAAATATACGTCGACCATATCTTGCACCGACGTGGACGGGCCGGCGCTCGATGGCGTGTGGCCGGGGATGCCGTTGACGGTCGATTGCGTCGCCGAGCTGGGGTATGCAACGGCGGGTGGTGCTCCGGCACGCCCGGTCGTAACCGGATCGGAGCGGGTCGTCGGCGGCTATACGTATTATCGGCCACGGCTCGAAATGCTGGTCGTGAAATACACCGTCAGTGCCGATGAGTACGGCGCCGCGATAAGCTGGACATTGGAACTTTCAGAGGTGTAAGCAGTATGAATGTCGATATGCTATATATATGTTTACGAAATTGATGGCGTCGTTCGCTATATAGGGCGAGGGAGGGGCAGGAGAATATTGCACCACCTTGCGGCAGTGCAGAAACGGAGCCTGTCAAGAGCAAGCGGCGCGGCGTTGCGGCCGCATCGGTTCTACGACCGCTTAGAGAATGCTATCCAATCCAATGCGAAAATCGTAGGCCGGATGATACACGTCGGACTGACAGGCGATCAAGCCGCAGCGATGGAAATGCAGGAGATACGGAAGTATCCGCCAGAGGAATTATGGAACACAATTACCGCGTCAACACCCAGAATTTGCGACGCGGAGTGGCGTGCCAGGCAATCGGCCGGCGCAAAATTAATTATGGCAGACCCGGACCGACGCCGTGCGGTATCCGCCAAATTGAAATCCTATAATGACGATCCGGTTCTACGGCAGCGGAAAGCGGAAGAGACGCGAAAAAGATGGGCTGACCCAGCACATCGCGAGATGCGGATACAAGCCCAACGCCGGGCTTTTGCGGAGCCGGCAGAGAAGGCAAGAAAGCGAGATGCGACAACGAAAAGCTGGACTGATCCTCAGACCCGAGCCAAGCGGGCTGCCGGGCTTAGTGCCGCATTGGCTGGGCCGGACTATCGCGCGAAGCTGTCTGTACTGCAAAGGGAACGGCTTTCAGGGTTCCCGGCAATCGGTCGAGCGTGGTGGGCGGCAGAAAGCCGGCTCGATTTGCTTCGTTGTCTGCGTGAGGCGGGGATAACGTATCCGCAGATAGCGGAGCGTCTCGGAACTTCCGTTTCGCGCGTCGCGACGATGGCCCGGCGTCTCGGCATTAAACCGACTGTTGCGTGATGCCCGGCCCGTTTTATTTCGCCTGGTCGGACGATGTGCCCTTCGACCCGCTCGTCCACGCGGTCGAGGACGAGGCGATCACCGAGCTGTCGATCGGTCAGCAGGAGGGCGAGTTCGCCTCGCTCCAGATCACCGTTTTGAACCCGTTTCAGGGCTTGCTGGCGCCGGGTCGGTTGCCGTGGTGCTGGCTTAGCTGGGATGACGGCACGGCCATTGTGCCGCTGTTCCACGGCCGGCTGACGGGCGTGCCCGAGGCGATTGACGGTGAGACGGTGAGGCTATTATTCACGGCCAGGCCGACCGGCTACGAGGGGCTGCGCGACGATCTCGCGGCGACGCTGAAGGTGCTGCCGTACTGGGACAAGGTGTGGATCACGGGCGACACCACGGACGCTGACAATGTGCTCGAAGCCTACGGGGCGCGGTGGCACATCGACAGGACGACCCTGGAAGTCACGATCTCGGACGAGCTGGTCGGCGAGGATGGGACGCTGACGTTCGGCGAAGCGGATCATCTCTATGACGACCTGAGCATCTCCTACGCTGGGCCACCGCTCAGCCGAGTCGAGATCGAGGGCACGCTCCAGTGGACGCAGGGCGGCTCCGGCACGATCGATTTGACCGAGCGCATCGTTCACGCTTTTGCTGAACACAACTCGCTCATCGTTGCCCATCCCAAGGGCGGCATCATCGAAAGCATGACCGGCGAGGGGTTGGCGAGCGACTGGCCGGAAGGCGGTGATAGCGTCGATGGGGGCTGGACGGTCAACGACGACACTTATTGCGAGGAACTGTCCGACCGGCTTTATACGCGGTATGATTACCACGTCGTCTATCAGGCATACACGACCGGCGTTAACCCGGAGTACGACGCGGTTGAACCGGAGATGGAGAATGGTTACGCGATCAGTTGGTTCCGGTCCGATAATTGGTGGTTCGTCGATTTCCCGATCTATCAATTAAAGCAGGAAACTAAGTTTAATTGGGAAGCGAACCGAAGCCGCATCGAAACAATTAAATGCACGGTCGTCGCGGACATCCAGCCGCTACTCGCCGAGCCGCTGCTTGATGATTTCATCGGGAAGGTAAGTGTCAATGCCACCGACACCGTGACCGAGCCGGACGACGATGGGGTCATCCCGATCGGTGATGTCAGGCGGAAATCCTATCTCGACACCGACCGGGGAACGTCCAGCGTCGAATACCTCCTGCTGCTGGCGCGGGCGCAGTTGCGGCGCAGCGCGCGTGCGGTCGAGGTCGAATGCAAGGTGCCGTGGCGGCGGGGCGTCGGCGCTACGCTGCGCCACGACGCACAGATCGTGGACTATCGCCTGCCCGGCGGCGAGGCGTTCGGCAAGGTCACGGCGTATGAAATGGCGGCGTCCGGTACGGGCGAACACACCGTCAGCATCACTATCGGCTGTGCGATCGGCTATGGCGGAAGCGTCGCGGGACAAGCGGGCAACGCGACCTGGGTTGACGACTTGTATGTGGACACCGGCTATCAGGTCATGACCGGCGCCAAGATCCTGGCGCCGACCGGCGACCTTGCCTACGAGGCGTTGACGGACTTTCCGATCGATGACGACGGCGTGGACCTGCTGACACTGGACGAGTTCACCGGCGTCACGAGCGTGGAAGTTACTAACGGTCTGAAGGAACAAGCGGCGGTTATCGATGCGCAAGACCCGGTCGAGGCGATGGGGCAGCTCGCGACGCGTATCTGCGTCCAGTTCGTACCGCTGACGGATCAGGAGTTCGAGACGATCTTCACGCCGACCGTGGAGCCGCTGCCGATCCCGCGCACGATCGATCTTGAAGCCGCCTGATGTATATCCCGGCCCCGAATGTAAACCTCTACAACTCGCCGCGGTTTCAGGCGCGCAAGCTATTCACCGAAACCACGCGGATCAAGCGTAAGCCGCCGAAGACGACCGGCGCGGACGAGACGGTCGGGCTGTTGTGCTGGGGCACGGTCGGCACATTGCCGAGCGCGGAAGCGGTGCCGACGGTCGATGTCAATGTCCACACCGAGGTCTCGCGCGAGACGACGGCGGTGCGGATCGAGAATCCTAACGACCCGAGCCAGTACGTCGATGCGCTGCAAACTAATAAAATGAAAACGGAGAAGCAGGAGCCGAAGGAAAAGAATAACAGCGCCACGAAGGACGCCGAATTTACCGAGGATTATTGGGAGAGGGTAGAGCAGATAAATGCATTTGAATCAGCCGGGGGGCCACCGACGGTGGTAACTGAAACCTGGGTTTACCATCCGCCCGAGCGCGTCATTTGAAAAGCTACGGCACGGCCGACAATCCCTGGCCCGAGCTGCCGCCGGCAGCCTCGCTCTACTCGGTCAGTTGGGCGGGCGACATGGCGGTGGAGCTGCGCAACACCGGGCACGGCTCCACGGCAACCCAATACCGATACATCAAATACTCGCCCTCGATGGACACCGCGCAGGGATCACTCTGCTATTGGGTCAAGATCGCGACCGATGACGACGGGTATATTGCCTGGGACACTTGGCCGGGGCTGATCGTGCCGGGTGTTTATCAAGGGGAGTTTCACGCCGATCAATACTTCCAATATGATGGAAATTTCATTCAACGGGTAAACTCGATTATCGCGAGTGCAGGCGAAAACTGGTGGCCGATATGCCGAGACACGGGGATTACCTTTGATCGATGGATTGCGGTACAGATGAGTTGGGATGCGCCGGGCGATAAATTCACGATCGCGGTTGATGGCAGGGACCGCGACTGGACTTACCTCGCCAAGCTCGGCACGGTGCGGACATTGCGAGGGCCTGAGCAGATCATCGTGAGCACCAGTTTTGAAACCGTGTCGTATTATGACGTTTGGTTCTCGCGCGAGTTTATTGATTTCGAGCGGGCGGACAATCGGGCGCGGTTTATCGACAGTGACAAGAAGCCGGTGCCGCTCGGCGCGGACGGCATCAAGGGATCGCCGACCGAGCGCAAGCCGGAGTTTTTCTTTCATTGCGGCAGCGGTGACGACCCGCGGAAATTCTTTACCCATAATCTCGGGACCGAGGGGGAGATCGCGGGCGAGGGCACGTCGCTAACAGTCTTTACTAAGGTCGCGAAACCGTTGGCGGCAGGGGAACCTTAATGGCAATCGTCTACCGTACCGATGGCGCTTGGGGAACCGGTAAGGGCAGCAACCTCGCGCCGGCCGAGGTGGACGGCAACTTCTACGATCTCGACACGCGGGTCACGTATTGGGAAGACAACCCGCCCTTACCGATCGAGCCGGTATCGATAACGATCACCGGCTACAATTTTTACATGGGTCTCAGCAACGGCGAGACGTTGGGGCCGGTCATCATGACCATGCCTGTGCCCGAGTGGCGCGGGGAATGGACGCCGGCAACACCTTACCACGACATGGACTTTTTCACTGCGCCCGATGGCGGGTTCGGTGCGGTGATGCAAGCCCATACCAGCGCCGCGACGTTCGACTGGGCGGCGCTTGGTACAAACGGCCTGGCGAATTATCGCCAGATCGTCGGTAGCAGCGGGGGCACGGTCGGCGTCTCCGATCTCACCGACGTGGCGCTGTCCGGCCTCGCCACCGGCGATATGCTGGTATGGGATGGGGCAAGCAGCTATTGGCGCAACCTGGACCCGGCTGAGGTCGCCGACAACTTTGCGGTGTTCGGGGGCGATACCGGGGCGGGCGGCACGCAGGGCATGGTGCCGGCACCGGCGGCTGGTGATGGCGCCGCGCACAAGTTCCTGTCGGCATCGGGTGCGTGGGTCGTTCCGGCCACCGGATCGGGCGGTTCCACATCGCTGGCGGGCCTGTCGGACGTGTCGATCAGCGGGCCGGTCAACGGGTCGCTGTTGCAGTATTTCGCGTCGGATGGAAAGTGGCACAACGCCACCTTTGCCGACCTGGGCGCGGGTACGGTCACGCGCGTCGATACGACCGGCGGGGTCTCGGGCGGGCCGATCACCACCACCGGGACGCTGAGCCTCACGCCGATCGCGGCGGCGCACCTGCTGGCCAATCCGCTTGGCGCCACCGCGGCCCCCTCCGATACCTCGCTGTCGCAACTGCTCGACGCAGCGGTCAGCGCCGATCGCGGCACCGTGCTGCGGCGCGATGCGACCGGCTGGACCGCACTGGCTCCCGGCAGCGATGGGCAATATCTGCGCAGCGGCGGCAGCGGCGCCGATGTGTCGTGGGGTTCGCCCGCGGGCCTGGGGACCGTTACGGCAGTTTACAGCGGGACAGGTTTGGCGGGCGGCCCGATTGTCGCAAGCGGGACGCTCAGCCTCGCGCCGATCGCGACGGCGACGTTGCTTGCCAATACCACCGGCGGGTCAGCCGCGCCGGCCAGCACGAGCGTGTCAACGCTTTTGGATGCCGCGGTCGGCAATGCCCGCGGGATGCTCCTGCGGCGCGACGCAACCGGCTGGTCAGCCTTGTCGCCCGGCACCGCCGGCCAAGTGCTGACAACCGGCGGCAGCGGCGCCGATGTGTCGTGGGCGGCGGGAGGCGGCAGCGGCAGTAGCGGCCTGTCGGGGATGTTCCCCGGCCAGATCCCGATTGCGGCGACAGCAACCACAGTCACATCGTCAGGAGATTTGTCCGGCGATGTCTCGACCTCGGGATCGCTGGTGACGACGCTGGCGGCGGTGAACAGCACTGTTGGGACGTTCCAAGGGCTGACGGTCGATGCCAAGGGGCGCGTCACGGCGGCAACGAACCAAAGCTATTTGAACGCCAACCAGACGATCACGCTGTCGGGCGACGTGTCCGGCGGCGGCGCGACGGCGATCACCACCACGATCGGTGCCGGTGCCGTAACTTATGCCAAGGTGCAGAACGTCGCGGCGGCGCGGCTTCTCGGCAACCCGACCGGATCGGCGGCGGCGCCCTCCGAGATCACGCTGGGAACGAACCTCAGTTTCAGCGGGACGACGCTCAACGCGGCGGGCGGGGCCGGCACAACACCGACTGTCACGACCAAGACCGCAAATTACACGGTCGTCGCCGGTGATCTTGACAACACGCTGGTGCTGGCCGGCTCCGGTGGGACACTTACTCTACCCGCCGGCATTTTCACGCCGGGTAAGTCGCTTACTATCCATGTTGCGGGAACAGGCTCCTGGGCTGTCACCAATTCGACGGGTTTGACCCTGGTCGGTAATAACAGTGTAGGGCCTAAGGTCGGTACGGCGGGGACTTATGTTGCCAACGCCGACGGGACGACGCTCAATTTCGTTCCCGGAATGCAGGTTCCGACAACAACGAGTCTGGGCGGCGTAAACGCCTTCGTGGCAAGCACGAACAATTTCCTTACCGGCGTTAATTCCAGCGGTACGTTCCTGTCGGCGCAGCCGAGCTTCTCCAACATTTCAGGCACCTTGGGAATCTCGGCGGGCGGCACCGGAGCGACCACGGCCGCGGCGGCAGCGACGAACCTGTCCGTATTGCCGCTCTCGGGCGGGACGCTGACCGGGGCGTTAACCGTCACCGGCAATCTGACCGCTACGGGCACGCTTAAAGTCGGCAGCGCCACGACGGCGACGATTGTGGAAGATGCGTCATTCACCAATCTTGCGTCGCCCGACGGCAGTGGTGGTATGGGCGGCATCGCGCTGGGGGCGGCGGCAAGCGGCACGCATTTGTACCGTAATGCCGGGCATTATTTTCAGGACCGCAACGCCACGGTAGGGTTTTGCCAGTTTACGTCGGCCGGGACCGCCAATGTCTCGGGCGCCTGGACCGTTATCAGTGATCCGGAGCTGAAGGAGAACGTCACGCCTTACGAGCGCGGGCTTGAGGCGATTATTAAGCTGGAGCCGGTGCAATTTCAGTATCGCGCGGGAACGCCGTTCGCGACAGAGAGTGAGCCGAGCAAAATGTTGATTGGGCTGCTCGCCGATCAGGTCGAACCGCACGTTCCGGAGATTGTAGGTTCAACCACAGCGACGATAGGTAAGACTGAGAAAGAGGTTCAGAGCCTAGAGCCGGGACTGCTGGTGTTCGCGCTGGTTAACTCCGTGAAAGAATTGGCAGCGCGAATCCAACAGCTCGAAGACATGCTCGCGGGGGCGGCGCGATGACAGGCGCGCGTCTCGGTCGTTGATGTGTTCGCCGTCATCCTGGTCGCCGCGCTGATCCAGCTACAGGGACCGGGCGGGCAGGTGATATGGCTGAATCCCGAAACCGTCATCTCGGTGAGGGAGCCGCGCGGCGTGCCGCAGGGGCATTGGCCGGCGGATACCAAATGCGTTGTGATGACCGTGGACGGCAAATTCCTGACGACCGCCGAGAGCTGCAACCGCGTCCGGCAGAAGTTGTCGCCGCCGTGAGCCTGGAGGCCGACCGATGATCGTCTTGCTGCTGATCGTGGTGCTGGTGCTGGCGCTGGGCGCGCTGCCGCAATGGCCTTACGCGAGCCGGTATAATTACGGCTACGGACCCTCCGGTCTGTTGGGGCTGCTGCTGATCGTGCTGATCGTGCTGCTGCTGCTGGGGCGGCTGTAGGCTATAATAAGCGGCGAACGCGGGGCAGATACTAAAGCCTGCCTTGCATTGTTCCACGTGGAACAATTAGCCAGCCCGGCGCATCCCGATCGCATCTCCAGCCAATACCGCAAGCGCGGCGCGGATCATCGTCGCCTCATCGGCAACCCGAGCCAGCACTGCGGGGCGGGGAGGCGGCAGGAATTTGAGTTCACGGCGCAGATCACGCGATAGCGCACGCAGCGGCATACGGTATCCGGCAGGCGCGAGAAGGGAAGCGCAGTGCAGTTGGTCCGCCGCGTCGGCCGTGCGCACGCGCGAGATATCGCGCCGGCTGAGATCGCGCGCAACGTGCAGCGCGGACAGCGCGTCGTCGAGAATCCAGATCGTGCAGCGCAGCTCGGCGCGCCCTGAGAATTGAGTCATCCTGCCCTCAAGATCCGGATCGTCACGACCGCACGGCGCGGATACACCCCGCCGTCTTCCGGCTGCACACTAACAGATTCAGATCTTCGATCCAAGACATTAGACTGCATTTTATATAAATGGATAATGCAATTGCCGCTTTGCTTGACGTCGTTAGGATGTCGGGAGGCACGCGACCAAAGAACGTTGAAGCGGCATAAACGTGGAAAAGGAGGCGCGGGGTGGTAATTTTTCGGCCGATCGGCGAGGCGCCGGTTCAGCCTGGTATACGATTTGGGCCGTGTGTACTCGGTCCGGGACTGAACGGAGAGGACTGGGTGGTCGGGTTTTGGGACGGCTACGCCTGGATCTGCCGCGACGGCTTCTCGTTCACTCCGACGGTGTTTTTTCTGCTTGGCCCGGTTTCCGAGATTCTGGCTGCTCTGGGTCTGGCGCCTCTATCAACCGCATAAGCTGCCGCAGGATGAGGTCGGCTTCCTTGGCCGTCGCGGTACGCTCGGTGTCCAGCGACATATACAGATGAGTAGCGAGGTGGCCGATCAGGGACAACCGGCGCAATAAAGCCGAATCGACCCGTGAGATGATCGGCGGGGAATCGAACAGCAGGTCGGTTGACGGCACCTTTAGGGACCGGGCCAGCGCGAAAATGGCACGCACGTTGCGCCCGGCATGAGTGGTCTTCGACAGATAATCGCCGGTCAAGTGGGCCGTCAGGCACACCTCGCGCAGGCTACGTCTCTGTGCCTCGGCAATCGCGGTAACGCGCGCGCGGAAGGCCGCGTCATCCCACTCGTCTTTGGAGCCGCTCATCTCGTGTCCTGATTATCACAGAGTCCTGCATCACGCAGATTTTTTTCTGTGTCCGGACACTGCGGCTTAAAGACTTTACATGCAAGATTAAAATCACCCATAATCGCGGCATGAGACTGTCTGCCGACGATTTGCTTCTTCTCGCACGCACCTACGCCGACTGCCGCGGGATCTCACTGATCACGGCAGGCGTCCATTCAGCCGGCAACGACAAGATTTTCGTGCGCCTGGCCGATGGCCGTACCTGCACGGTCCGCTCGCTCGAACGCGCGGCGCAGTGGTTTGCGGCCAATTGGCCAAAGGGCTTGGCATGGCCGGAGAGCGTGCCGCGACCCACCCGGCCGGGCGCACTGGGTGAGGCGTGCGTCGGGGGGCTGGCGCAGACGGGAGCACCCGGCCGGGACGGCGGCACATGATGACGCCAGCCGAGAAAGCGCAGCTCCTCGCCGGCTATGCGCTGCATATGGAGCTGGCCGACCGCGGCATTGCGTGCGGCGTCGATAACCGACCCGACGACGCGCCGTGCGTCCGGGTCGCCGGGATCACCGCGCTCGAAGCGGTGCCGCTCGCCGATGGCCGCTTCGAATTGTGGCAGGTCGGGTCGAGCCTGGCGCCGCTGGCAGCGGACTTGTCGCTAGACGAGGCGGCGGCGCTGCTTGCCACGATCGAGGGCCGCGCTTGACTCCCGCGGGCTTCCGGTGGGCGGTGCTCCTTGGTGCCGCCCTGTGGTGCGTCCTCATCGCCGCCGTGGTGCTGCTGTGGCCGGCGTGAAGGCGCCGCACCCGCCCTGCCCGCTGTGCGGCAGCGCTGTAAAGCGGCGCGCGGGCGAGATGGCCAACAACTACAAGGCTCGCCGTTACTGCTCCCGCAAGTGCGAGGCGGAGGGGCGCAGCCTGTCGGCCGTCGCCAGCCACCCACCCAAAAACCCGCAATGCATGGGCTTCTCCGGCCAATGCTTCGCACCCTACGAGATCAAGCCCGGCCCGTCGTTCGGGCGTGTCGGTCTGCCGGCGACGGTGCTGCTGCGGGGCACGGTGCTGGATGGGGAATGACCAATGAACAACGAGATAGGGGACACAGCGCCCCTAATGCCGGTGGCGCGTCCCGGCTCTCAGTACGCGCAAATCGTGGAGTAACTGAAAATGGAAACCAATACGGAAGTTAGTTATCCGGGCGTTCCGCCACTGCCGTCTACCGTTGTTGAGTTGCAGGCGCAACGCAAGGTCATGCGGCCTCCATCGCTAAACGATGAGGTCGATCGGTGCCATTGCGAGCTGTGGGACAATCGAGACTACCGCGCTCTGTTTGCGGCGCTCTGGAGTTCGGAAGCGGTGGAGGGTCACACGACCGCGGATGATCTCCGGGCGGCGGATTTTATCCGCCGGCACGCTATCGAGAACCGCATTCCCATTGCTGCCAGCGCTAAGCTCTGGTCGCTCGTTCTGTCCCTTCGTGTCGTGTGCCGTCGCTACGGCATAGGGCGGCCGGAACGGCGGAACCTCGTTAACGGCCAACAGGTCCGCAACCACGAGCAGATCCAGCACGCTGCTGAGTAATTGTGGAAAGGGGGGCGGCGCATAAGCCGCTCCTCTCACTGGGAGGTCGTCAATGAGTATTGAGGAAAACGTCGTACAGCTCCCGACGCTGTTGGAGCGGCTGGCTGTCAAGATTAGAGGGCTTCTATCTAAGGACGCGGCGAACCGAGAAGAATGGATCGCCATTCAAGAAGACAAATGCCTGACGCTCGCCGAGGCACGGGACGCCCCAGAACTGAAGGCCGATATTGCCTTTAGCCGCTGGTGTGAGGACAACGGATTTGGTGAGGACGTTCTTAACAAGAATGAACGGGCCGCAGCTATCGCAATGGGCCGGGAGCCTGAAGCACTGCGCCAGTGTCTCGAAACAACAACGCGCAGTTCGTTACAATATATCTATCACTCTGAGTTCAGTCGGTTTCCTTACGTAAGGAAACCGAGAAATCGCCGTAGGCAACCATCACTGCTCGGTGCGCCGCCACGCCAGCGCAAGAAAGCGGAAGCAGTATACGACGAACTCGCCGCAGGCGGTGCGCCGATCTCCGTTCGTGAGTTAGCAGAGAAGGCTGGAGTTAGCGAAGCAACCGCGGCAAAGGCGCTGCTGGTAAAGCGGGTCGAGGCGGAAACCGAGCCGCTCGATCCGGCTGCCATGCGCGCCACTATGCGCAAGCGGTACGAGGCGACCGTCCGAGCGGCTAAGAAAGCGCTGCACGAGGAAATCACCGCCGAAGTGACGGCCGCTATTTGTCATGAATACGATGGATACCTTGTGCATCTTCGCGAGCGGGAAGCCTGGGCGCAGAAAATCATCGCTGGGCACAACGGGTTTATGAGCCGGGACATCTACCGCAAGATAAAGGCTTGTCTGCACCCGGACCACAACACGTTTACCCACGCGGCCGAGGCGCTCAACCTATTCACTGAGCTTGAAGCGGTTCTCGTCAAACCGGAGGGGCCTGTCTTCTCTGGGCCACCGCTCCCGACCACCGCGGCAGAGCTTATGGCGAGGCGGCGGCAGAATAAGCGTTGATGACGGCCCTCATCGAGAAGGCGCTGCACCAAGAAGTGATGCTGCGGCTGCGGCTGTTGCCGGTCGTCGCGTTCAGCGTGCCGAACTCCGTCTACTTGCCCGCCCGTACCGAGGCCGAGCGCACGATGGCGGCGCGCATCATCCACCAGATGAAAGCGACGGGGCAGATGACGCCTGGTGCGCCTGACATTGTAGTTTGTGCCCGGCATGGCGCCGTCCTCTGCGAATTAAAGAGAGAGAAGACCCGCGACCTGTTCACCACCCGCCCCAAGGGCCGCCTGTCACCCGAGCAGCGCGAGTTTCAGTCCCGCTGCGCCGCGGCCGGCGTCCGCTACGTCGTCGCCTACGACTGGGAAGATGTCGCGTGCAGCCTGGAGGGGCTGTGGTGATGACCAGCGCCGACAATCGCGCCGTCGTGTCGGACGACAACCAGACAATCAGGCTGAAGGTCTATTCGATGCGCGCGGCGGCACGGGTCGAGGTCGATCTGCCGCCGCTGGTCGCGCTGCGCTTGGCCGGCGACCTCCTGCACGCAGCGGCGGCGCATCTCGCTCGGGAGACGCCGCCATGAGTCTGCGCCGCGACATGCTCGTGGAGCTGCGGCGCCGGTTCGCCGTCGCGAACGCTATGGAGAAATCTCAGCCGCGCGACACCGACGCCTTCACGCCGAGCTGGGCGAACTTCTTTACCGGCTATCGCGATGCCCTGCACGAGGTCATTGCGTGGCTGGAGGCGCACGACGAATGAACGAGCCGCACGCGCCGCTCAGCGAGGCCGAATTAGAGCGCGACGCGATCCACTCCTATTTCGAGGCAATGCGCGCAATCGGCGAACAGGTACGACAGGGCCGCGAATTGCCGGCGCTGTTCCGGCCGACCCGGCGGGAGGCCGAATGAGCGTCGCGGTGCATCACGGCGATTGCCGCGAGATCGTCCCGGCACTCGGCTGTCAGGTAGACTCCATCGTTACAGACCCGCCGTATCATCTGACTAGCACGCTTGCCCGGTTCGGCAATATCGACATCGGGGCCGATACCGCGACATCGCGGAGGCTGCGCAAGAAAGGCGACGGTGCGGCCCGGCTCGCTCACGGCTTTATGAATCAACAATGGGACGGCGGCAACATCTCCTTTGACGCCGAGACATGGCGCATCATCGGCGCCGCACTTCGCCCCGGCGGGTTCCTACTCGCATTCGGCGGCACGCGAACCCATCACCGCCTCGCCTGTGCGATAGAAGATGCCGGGTTCGTCATTCAAGATTGCCTCATGTGGCTGTTCGGGACCGGCTTCCCGAAGCGGCGTGATGCGTTGAAGCCGGCCTACGAGCCAATCGTCATGGCGTACAAGCCCGGCGGCAAGCGGGCGCTGTCGATTAATGAGTGTCGGATTGGCACGGGCGAGGACAAGGGCGAGTGGCCTATTACAGAAAGACGGCGCGCTGATAAAGGGTGGGGGATGTCTCCGATTGAGACGAATAGCGCCGGTCGTTGGCCCGCGAACATCCTGCACGACGGCAGCGACGAGGTTGTCGGGATGTTTCCGCAGGCTGGCGGCGGATTTGGAAAAAGCGGCGGCAGTCCTGATGGTAATGGAATCTACAATAAGGGATTTCCTCGGGGGAACATGGAAATCGTTGGCTATGGCGATTCCGGTTCAGCCGCCCGCTTCTTCTATTCAAGCAAAGCCGGTGCGCAAGATCGCTGGGGATCACGGCACCCGACCGTAAAGCCCGTCGAATTGATGAAATGGCTCGTGGCGCTGGTCACGCCGCAAGGCGGCACGGTGCTCGATTGCTTTGCCGGCAGCGGGACAACTGGAGTTGCAGCTTTAGCAACCGGGCGCAATGCCATCCTAATCGAACGCGAGGATCAATACATCGCCGACATCCGCGAGCGGATGGCCTTCTATGAAGGAGCAGGAGCGCATTCCGTACAGGCGATAAACCGCAACCGCACCGTGGATCACGGCCCGTTGTTTGCCGGCGAGGCAACGTCATGAGCGAGCCGCGCCGCGAAAGCCGCGTCATCGACGCCATTGGACCGTGGCTCGAACAGCGCCGGCAACACGTCACCGCCTCGCGTGTCGGGGCGGTATTCGACCGGCACCCGTTCCTCACCCGCGAGCAGCTTGCCGGCGAATTGCGCGGCGAGAGCACCAAAGGCGACACGCCCGCCATGGCAAGAGGGCGGAAACTGGAAGCAGCCGTGATCGAGGGGCTGAAAGAAGCCCATCCCGAATGGACCATCGAGCGCTGCCGCACCTATCATTGGTTGCCAGAGCATCGGCTCGGCGCGACGCCCGACGCCTTCTATAACGATGATGGGCTGGTCGAATGCAAGACGGTCCATCCCCGAAAATGGGATGAGTGGCACGGGGGGCCGCCGCTTCAGTACCTCCTTCAGACGCTGACCGGGCTGCTTTGCACTGGGCGTCAGAACGGTGTCTTGGCCTGCATGGTCCTGTCGGGCGATTACCCTATCCACGAATATACCGTGTCACGCCACCCGGCTGCCGAACAGCGCATCCTCGATGCGGTCGCGGAGTGGTGGCGGCAGTATGACGAGGGGCTGATCGCGGCACCGGCTCCGGTCGAAGAACTGGAGTCCATGCTTGACTCGGGCGATCATCTCGATTGGAGCAGCAACAATGAGATGCGCGAACTAATCGAAGTACGACGTGATCTAAAGGCACAGGTCAGCGCGCTAAACCAACGCCTCAACAATGTGGACTACCAGATCAAGAATTGTATGGGACCGGCCTCGACAGCGTGGCTGCCGGGCTACTCCCTGAGCTTCAAACGCCAGCTTCGCAAAGAGTACACTGTTCAAGAAGCGTATGTGCGGACACTGCGCATAAAGCAAGTAACGAGTGAGGAGTACTAAAAATGCGTTCGCTACCGTGGCACTTTGCTGAACCGTATCGCGTGCAAACGCCCGGCTACGAGAGCGCATACGGCGATGCGTGTGGCGCGTTCGTCATCCCGCACGCATCGACAAGCGCGACGCTCGCCGTGATTGCCGTTTCAGGGGAAATCTCCCGTGCGGATCTGGGCGATGCCTGGGCGTGGGATCACGTCAGCGTATCGCTTAAGAACCGCTGCCCGAATTGGATCGAGATGTCGTTTATCAAGTCGCTCTTTTGGGACGACGACGAAACCGTGATGCAGCTTCACGTTCCAGCGGCCGAGCACCGTAACTTGCACCCGTACACACTGCATTTGTGGATGCCGCTGCTTGTTCCGATACCGCGACCGCCCTCCGACGCGGTTGCAGTGCCCGGAGGTGTGGCTGAAAGCCAAGCTCACATGGCAGCACTTTTGAAGCGGGAGAAAATGGCATAAGCGACTTAACCTACGGTCAGAAAGCAGTTGGGGTGCCGAGCGCGCGCGTCTGTTTTCGGCCGCCATCACCGAAGCACAGTCGGCGCAGATGTGGGCCGTAAAAGCAATTACTTGGAAAGATTGAAAGGGGGTTAATAGTGAATGATATCGTTGCTTATCGCCGCACCGGCGCACCGGCACTTGAGTTCAACCTGGATCAGGTAGAGTTGATAAAAACAACCGTTTGCCGCGGGGCAAATGACCTCGAGCTACAATTGTTTCTGTATCAGGCAAAGCGCCTCGGCCTCGACCCGTTGGCCCGTCAGATATACGCGATCAAACGCTGGGACAATGAGCAAAAGCGCGAGGTTATGACGCTGCAAACCAGCATCGACGGGCTGCGGCTCATCGCCGATCGCACCGGCAAATATCGCGGCCAGGAAGGGCCGTATTGGTGCGGATGGGACGGCAAATGGGTCGATGTGTGGCTCGCTAAAGAGCCGCCGGTCGCGGCCAAGGTCGGCGTGCTGCGCAGCGATTTTGCCGCGCCGCTGTGGGGCGTCGCCGTGTTCGACAGTTATGCCCAGCGGACGCGGGCGGGCGAGGTGACGCGGTTCTGGCGAACCATGCCTGACATCATGCTCGCCAAGGCGGCCGAGTCATTGGCATTGCGCAAGGCATTCCCGCTGGAGCTGGCCGACCTCTACAGCGACGAGGAGATGGCGCAGGCGGACAGCGCGCCGCGGCCGGAACCGCTCGATACACGCCGCCAGCTCGATGCCTTTGCGGGGGACGACATTGATGCAACGGCGCTGGAGCGCGACGGGCGCACGGCGGCTGCCGCGGGCCTCGATGCCTTGCGCGCCTGGTTCCGCGGCCTGACACAGCCGCAGCGTGATGCGATCGGCTTCCTGGTCGGCACCGCCGAACAGCCCGGCCCGCTGCTGGCGGCGGCCCAGCAGGTCGACGACGAGACCACCCCGACCGGCATCCCCCCCGCTCGTGGCGCCCCAGCGGCAGACATAGCGGCGCCGGCCGGGGTGCGCTCCTACGATCCGGACAGCGGCGAACTGTTCGATCAGCCGGCGGCTGACGACCGCAGCGATCCGTTGTGGCGGGCCGAGTTCAGCGCGCTTGAGCCGAAGCCGACCGGGGACGGCGATGGATTGGATTGGGGCACCTATGCCGAAGCCTGCATCTACATGCTTTTGCGGGCAAGCAAGGCCGACTTGGGCAGCGTCGAAATCGCCCGCCACCCGCATCTGCGCCGGCTGCGGGAGGAGAACGTGGAGCTGTACCGCAGCGTCACCGCGGCCATCGCGGCGCGGGCGAAGGAGCTGGCAGGAGCCGGGGCCTAGTGGCCGTCCAGATCATCATCGGCGACGCCTTGGAACAGCTTCGCTTGTTGCCCAGCGAGAGTGTGCATTGCGTTGTTACTTCGCCGCCGTACTACGGATTGCGAGACTACAACGTTGCCGGGCAGATCGGGCTTGAACCGTCGCCGGGTGAATATGTCGCGCGGCTGGTCGAGGTGTTCAGCGAAGTGCGCCGGGTACTGCGGGCGGATGGTACGGTGTGGCTGAATTTGGGGGATAGTTACGTAAGCAACGGGCGTTACGCTTCCGATAGGTCCAAGTATGTCGGCGACTTAGCAAAATATGCCATTACCAATCCGCGCCCCGCTGCTAGAGCATCCGGCATTAAACCAAAAGACCTCATCGGCATACCCTGGATGCTCGCCTTCGCATTGCGCGACGACGGCTGGTATCTGCGCCAGGACATCATCTGGGCGAAGCCAAACCCGTTGCCGGAAAGCGTTACCGATCGTTGTACCAAGGCGCATGAGTATGTGTTTCTGCTGAGCAAGTCGGCGCGGTATTATTACGATGCGGATGCGATTGCGGAGCCGTTTACCTATTCTGGCGACTGCCGGATGCAGACAGCATATGCCAAGGCTGTCGGGACAAGCGTTGGGAGTGTGTATCGTCAGCCGGTTAATAGACCCGGCAGAAACAAACGCTCCGTCTGGACCGTCGCCAGCGAACCCTATGCCGAGGCGCATTTCGCCACATACCCGCCCGCGCTGATCGAGCCGTGCGTGCTGGCGGGCACCAGCGAGCGCGGCGTCTGCGCGGCGTGCGGGGCGCCGTGGGTGCGGCAAGTCAAAGACAGCGGCGTAGATCGTAGCCGCAACCTGAAAATTGCGACCGAGAAATCCCTTGCCGGTGTGAATGAAGCCCATCGGCTGAATGGGAAAGATTACGTCCATGCCCGGGTGGCGACTGACCTATGGCAACCCTCCTGCGCCTGCGACGCAGCGACCGTGCCGGCAACCGTCCTCGACCCCTTCGCCGGCGCCGGCACGACCGGCTTGGTCGCCGACCGGCTCGGCCGCAACGCGGTGCTGATCGAGCTTAACCCCGCCTATGCCGCCCTCGCCCGCACCCGCATCGAGAGTGACGCCCCGCTGTTCGCGCAAGTCCGCGAGCCGGTGCGGAATGCAATGCCAATGCAAGAAATGCTGCTGTGAGGATCCAATGATCTACGAGGTCTCGATAGTGGCGCCTGGGATTGACGAACTGGTCGTCACCGAAGCCGACAGCCCAGAGCAGGCCAAGGAGCGCGCGGTCTACAGCGCGCTGCAGCGGCAGGCCGAGGCGGCGGTCGTCGTCGTGACCGAGCAGGGGCGGTCCTGATGGAGACGCATCGCGACTTGCCGGGGTGGCGCGTTTGCGCTTACGATTTCTGGTCTGAAATAGCAAAACCCGCCTGGGGAGGCGGGCTTGGCATACCGGCGGGACCGCCGGAGAGATCAGTGCGTTGCAGCCCTGATCCTCCCCGATGCCGCCTTCCTTTGCAACGGCAATTTTTGCCGCAGGGGAGTCGTGTGCCAGGCCCAACCGTTCCGAGCGCAGTTTTGCGCCAACCGCGAGGTGATTGAGCATGTGTGAAATCAAGCACATAGATTTTTATGCGGGCGATTGGATCTCGGGAACCACGGCGCTGTCGCTCGAAGAACGCGGCCTATTCATTACCGCCTGCGCGATGATTTACGGGAATGGCGGGCCGGTGGAGCGTGATCGCCTGCACCGCGCCTGCGGCGTTCATGGGAGAACGTTCAATGCAATCCTCGGTAGGCTGCTGGCGTTGGGCAAGCTGTACGAGGAGGCCGGGAAAATCGGTCAAAAACGGGCTGAAAACGAGCTTAAAAAAGCTCGAAAACGTCTCGAAAAATGGGCCAAAAATCTCGACATTCCAATAAAACCAAACGGTTACGCCGACCGCGCGGCAGGCAACGCGCGCGCGTCCTTAACCACCAACCACCATCCTAAAGCTGACGCTTTAGGGGAAGTCGCGCGCGCACGCGCGATCCCACCCGATCCCCCCGATCGGAAAATCTCGCCAGGGCAGGCAAAGGAGGGGTTTGCCGCCGACTGGCTGCCGGACGAGGAAGGCGAGCTGTTCGCGCTCGACCGCGGCTACTCGCAAGCATGGGTCATCGAGGAGGCCGAACGCTGCCGCGACCACTACCGCGCCAGGGGGACGGTGTTCGTGGACTTGGCCGCGGTTTGGCGTGGCTGGGTACGCACGGCACGGGAGTTCGAGCAACGATCACAGGGAGGCACCAATGGACGACACCAGCTATCGGCGCGCGATACCCTCCACCTCGCCGGCCAGCTCGCGGCGCAAGACCTCGACCGACAGCTCGGAATTGTCAGCGATAGTTACCCGGCTGATGTCGCACTACTGGACCGATACGGACCACATTGAGACGCGCCGCGCCCAGATCGCCGACTGGCTTGAGGACACGATCGAGTTCGGCCCGGCGATCGTAGCGGAAGCGTGCCGCGAGTGGCGGCGCACGCAGACGCGCCGGCCTGTGCCCAGCGAGATCCGGCGTCTGTGCATCGAGCGGCAAACCGCGTTGGCAGAACGGGCAACACACGGCGCCCCGACCGACATGGACGCCTACGCCCGGTCAGTGGGGTTCGCAGACAACGTCGAGCGCATGGAGGCAATCCGCGCGGCGAAACGCGATACCGCGGCTGATGGCGAGCGGCTGCGGCGGATTGAAGACGAACTGAAGTTCCGCCGCGTCGCGGTAGCGGCGCATACCGCGAAATCACTCGGCGTCACAGCGCGCGAGGTGACGGACGAACTGCGCGCCGGCCGGATCGCGCTTGGGCTGGAGCCGGAACCGATCCCGCCGCAGGCCGCCGAGTAGCGATGCAAACCCCTTGGCGTTACGGCCGCGGCCTGCCGATCACCATGCTGTTCGCCTGGTTAGCGACCGAGGCAGACGGCGGGCAGACCGTGGTCTCCGTGAACTTGGACCTGACCGGAGGCAGCGTGCAGCTCGTCGGCGCGGACGTGGATCAGGTGCGGGCCATGCGGCCCTACGCGGAGGCCATGCGGCGGGCCACCGGGTGCCCGGTGCGGCTCGTGCGGTTCGATGCGGCGCAGGGCTTGGAGGAGGTGCCGTGAGCGGCACGCCCACGTACGGCAAAAAGATCGAGGCGATCTACGCCTGGGAGATCCTTGAACCCGACGACGGCTCGAGCCGACCCGTGCCCGGTATCGCCGGCTTCCACCCGATGATGGGGGCCGATCTCGATCGGCTGAGGTCATACCGCGTGTATGCCGAACACATTCGGCAGGCGACCGGCTGTCGGGTGCGGCTCGTGCGCTTCGTGCCGCACGAGGTGCTCGAGGATTTGCCGTGACCCGAACCGAATTGCGCGAGCGGTTGCTGGCACTGCTCGAAGATGCCATCGACACGGTGATGCTGGGCGAGACGATCGATCACGGGGTGCTGAACCTGATTGCTAACGTCGATAGCGCTTTGGCGGCGCTCGACAGGCTGGACGGTCGCGATGACCGATAACCCATTCCCACCCGAGCGGTTGCAGCACGACCGCATTACCCGCGACAGCGTGCAGAGCACGGATAGTCAGGGCGGCGTCGGCGTGCCCTACCGGGTCGAGGGTTTGCTCGGCAGGCTGGAGCGGCACGGCGACATCGGGCCGGGCGAGCGCATGGCGGGCGAAAGATTTCAGGAATTGTTCGAGGCGGCGCACGGTGGGAGCCTGTGCGCGGTTGACATGGCCCGCAGTTGCCACGCGGAGGCCGCCGGTGAGCCGAAAGGGGTT
>Ga0070671_100000851_pt1 | contig 22233 bp, 23 predicted proteins | sample KBSS73metaG_FD_65341 | JGI IMG/M metagenome (GOLD analysis project Ga0070671, IMG submission 65341) | Switchgrass rhizosphere microbial communities from Kellogg Biological Station, Michigan, USA - KBS S7-3 metaG | ecosystem: Host-associated > Plants > Roots > Rhizosphere > Soil ...
CCATGGCCAAGCACGGCTGGCATCGCGGCGCGACCATCCTGGTCGCGTGTCTTTCGATCGGCGCGGCCTGCTCGCCTGCGCGCGACAAGGCCGGCGCCGCACCCGCGGCGTCGGAGCGGCTGACCGCCGACACGCCGCGAAACACCGTCGAGGGTGCCACCTTCATCGCTCCCGCGGAGTGGAGCGTATCGGTGCGTGGCCCGGCCACCATCCTGGAGCCGCCCGAGGGCGACTCGCACATCGCGCTCGTGGACGTGCACGCTCCCACCTCCGACTCGGCGGTGGCGCTCGCGTGGGCCGCCTACAAGCCCGACGCCAGGTGGCCGCTCAAGGTCGTGAACCCCGTGCCCGACAAGGACGGCTGGACCGACCAGCGCAACTACAGCTACCAGACCTCGCCCAACGAGAAGCGCGGCGTGGGCGTCGGCACAGCCCGCGCCGGCGACACGTGGACGGTGGCCATCTACGACATGGCCGACGCCGTGGGCGAGAAGCGCGCCGGCGCCGTGTCGCTCATCTTCGACCGCCTGCACCCGAAGGGCTACAAGCCGGAATCGTTCGCCGGCCGCACCGCCCACGCGCTCGACGCCGAACGCCTCGGCCAGCTGGGCGCGTTCGTGGAGCAGGCCCTGAAGGAGACCGGCGTGCCCGGCGCCGCCGTCGGCATCGTGCAGGGCGGCAAGGTGGTGTTCGCCGACGGCTTCGGCGTGCGCGAGCTGGGCCGGAAGGAAAAGCCCGACGCCGGCACCATGTTCATGATCGCGTCCAACACCAAGGCGCTCACCACGCTGATGCTGGCGCGGCTCGTGGACCAGAAGAAGCTGACGTGGGACACGCCGGTCACGACCCTCCTGCCCACGTTCCGCCTCGGCGACTCGGCCACGACGCGGCAGGTGCTGGTGCGGCACCTGATCTGCGCCTGCACCGGCCTGCCGCGGCAGGACCTCGAGTGGCTGATGGAGTTCAAGACCGCCACCGCCGAATCCACGATGGCGACGCTCGCCACCATGCAGCCCACCAGCCGGTTCGGCGAAGCGTTCCAGTACTCGAACCCGATGGCGGGCGCCGCCGGGTTCATCGGCGGCCACGTCGCCTACCCGGCCCTCGAGCTCGGCCGCGCCTACGACGAGGTGATGCGGACGCAGGTCTTCGGGCCGCTCGGCATGACCGCCACGACGTTCGACTACGCCAGGGCGCTCGCCGGCAACCACGCGTCGCCGCACGAGGCGAGCATCGACGGCAAGCCGTCGGTGGCGTCGATGGCGCTCAACTACTCCGTGATCCCGGTGCGCCCGGCGGGCGCGGCCTGGAGCAACGTCCGCGACATGCTGAAGTACGTCTCCATGGAGCTCGCCGAGGGCACGCTGCCCGACGGGAGCCGCTACCTGCAGAAGGAGACGCTGCTCGCCCGTCGCGCGCCCAACGTGCCGATCGGCAAGGACGAGACCTACGGCATGGGCCTCATGGTGGACACCAAGTACGGCACGCCCGTGGTGCATCACGGCGGCGACATGATCGGCTTCCACAGCGACATGATGTGGCTGCCCGAATACGGCGTGGGCGCGGTGGTGCTCACCAACGGCGATCCGGGCTGGCAGATCCGCACCCTGTTCCGCCGCAAGCTGCTCGAGGTGCTGTTCGACGGCCGCGCCGAGGCCGACGCCGACGTGGCCTCGCAGGCGAGGTCGTACTTCGCGCGGATCGCGGCCGAGCGGAAGCTGCTCACGGCCCCGGCCGATTCCGCCCAGTCGGCGAAGCTCGCCACGCACTACGCCAGCACGGCGCTCGGCGACATCGCCGTCCGCCACGACGGCGCCCGGACGATCTTCGACTTCGGCGAGTTCACCAGCGAGGTGGCGTCGCGCCGGAACCCGGACGGGACGACGTCCTTCATCACCACGAGCCCGGGCAGCCAGGGGTTCGAGTTCGTCGTGGGCGCGGCGGCGAAGCGCACGCTCACCATCCGCGACGGGCAGCACGAGTACGTGTTCACCGAGTCCTGACGTGCCATTCCCCTCCTGCATGAGGTCGCTCGTGATCAGGCGTCTGCTGCTGCCGTGCCTTCTCCTGGCGCTCGCCTCCCTGGCGCCATCGTTCCTCGCCGCGCAGTCCAGCTCGGCCGACCCGTTCGTGTGGCTCGAGGAGCTCGAGGGCCCGAAGGCGCTGGAGTGGGCCAACGCCGAGAACGCGAAGACGCGCGCCGTGCTGGAGAAGGACCCGCGCTTCGCCGGGTTCAACGACGACGCGCTGAAGATCGGCGAGGCGAAGGACCGGATCCCGAGCCCGAGCATCATCGACGGCCGCGTCTTCAACTTCTGGCGCGACCAGGAGCACGTGCGCGGCATCTGGCGCTCCACCACGCTCGCCGACTACATGAACCCCGCGCCGGCCTGGACCACGGTGCTCGACCTCGACGCGCTCGCGGCGTCTGAGGGAAAGAACTGGATCTGGGAGGGAGCGGACTGCGACTCGCCGAGCCGGCACCGGTGCATGGTGTCGCTGTCCGAAGGTGGCGAGGATGCGGCTACCGTTCGCGAGTTCGACCTGGCCACGGGCCAGTTCGTGGCGGACGGCTTTGTGCTGCCACGCAGCAAGCAGAACGTCCAGTGGGTCAGCGACGACACGCTGCTGGTGTCGCGCGAGTGGGTGCCGGGCGAGGTGACCACCTCGGGGTATCCGCTCGCGAGCAAGCTGGTGGCGCGCGGCGTTCCACTCGAGAACGCCGCCGAGGTGTCGCGCGGCCTGGTAAGCGACGTGGGCAACTGGCCGTTCGGCTACGTGGACGGCGAGGGACACCGGGCCGTGGGCGTGGCCCGCGCCGTCACGTTCTTCACCACGGAGTACAGCCTGCGGACGCCCGCCGGGCTTCGCCGGCTCGAGTTGCCGCTCAAGGCCGAACTGACGGGCCTGATCCGGAACCGCCTCCTCATCCGCCTCGCCGAGCCGTGGACGGTGCACGGCACGCGCTACGCGGAGGGCACGCTGCTCTCGGTGGATCTCGCCGAGGCCACCGCCGATCCCGCGCACCTCAAGCCGACGCTGGTCTATGCGCCGGGCCCGCGCGAGTCGTTCGGCGGCGCCGCCGCGACGCGCGACCGGCTGGTGCTGGTGACCTACGAGAACGTGCGCGGTCGTGCGTTCATCTACACGCCGGAAGCGAACGGTGGCTGGTCGCACCGCCGCCTCGACCTGCCCGACAACTCCTCCCTCCGCATCGGTTCGGCGGACGACCGCGGCAGCGACGCGTTCCTGTCGGTGACGAGCTTCCTGACGCCCACGACGCTCATGCGGGTGGACGCGGACGCCGGCACCGCCGTCGTCGCGAAGTCCACTCCCGCCCGCTTCGACGCGTCGACCCATGTCGCGGAGCAGTTCGAGGTGACGTCGAAGGACGGCACGCGGGTGCCCTACTTCGTGGTGCGGCCGAAGGAGATGAAGCTGGACGGCAGCACGCCGACCATCCTGTCCGCCTACGGCGGGTTCGAGGTGGCCAACACGCCCTCGTATCTCGGGACCACGGGCAAGCTGTGGATCGAGCACGGCGGCGCATACGTGCTGGCCAACATCCGCGGCGGCGGCGAGTTCGGGCCGGCGTGGCACGAGGCCGGTCTCAAGACCAACCGCCAGCGCATCTACGACGACTTCACCGCCGTCGCGAAGGACGTCATCGCGCGGAAGATCTCCTCGCCCCGCCGGCTCGGCATCTGGGGCGGGTCGAATGGCGGGCTCCTCGTGGGCGTCGCGATGACGCAGCACCCCGAGCTCTACAACGCCGTCGACATCGCCGTGCCGCTGCTCGACATGCTGCGCTTCGAGCAGATCCAGGCGGGCGCGTCGTGGGTGGGTGAATACGGCAGCGTCTCGGTGCCGGCGGAGCGCGCGTTCCTCGCGTCCATCTCGCCGTACCACAACCTCAAGCCGGGCGTGAAGTATCCCGAGCCGCTGGTGTGGAGCACCACGAAGGACGATCGCGTCGGGCCGCAGCACGCGCGCAAGTTCGCCGCGAAGCTGGGCGCGATGGGCCTGCCGTACCTGTTCTACGAGGTGCACGAGGGCGGGCACGGCTCGGGCGCGAACGCGAAGGAGCAGGCATTCACCGACGCGCTGCAGTTCACCTACTTCACGCGGAAGCTGATGGACCAGCCGGCCATCCCGTGACCGGCGCCGGAAGCATCGGGCCGGCGCTGTTCACGCCGCTCACGCTGCGCGGGCTGACGCTGAAGAACCGCATCGTCGTCAGCCCGATGTGCGAGTACTCGAGCGTCGACGGCTTCGCCAACGAGTGGCACCTGGTGCACCTCGGGAGCCGGGCCGTGGGCGGGGCCGGCCTCATCATCACCGAGGCCGCCGCGGTGCTGCCGGAAGGGCGCATCTCGCCGGCCGACCTGGGCATCTGGAGCGATGCGCACGTCGAGTTCCTGTCGCGCATCACGGCATTCGCGCACGCGCAGGGCTCGCCCATCGGCATCCAGCTCGCGCACGCCGGCCGGAAGGCCAGCACGGCGCGGCCCTGGGAAGGCGGCCGGCAGGTGAAGGTGGCGGACGGCGGCTGGATCCCGGTGGCGCCGAGCGCCGTGCCGTTCCATCACAGCGAGATCGCGCCGCAGCCGCTCGACGAGCGGGGCATCGCAGACGTCGTGGAGGCGTTCGCGGCCGCCGCCCGGCGCTCGCTCGCGGCGGGGTTCGACCTGGTCGAGATCCACGCCGCGCACGGCTACCTGCTGAACCAGTTCCTCTCGCCGCTCGCCAACCAGCGCACCGACGAATACGGCGGCTCGTTCGAGAACCGCATCCGCCTCACGCTCGAGGTCACGCGCGCGGTGCGCGACGCCTGGCCCGGGCACCTGCCCGTGTTCGTCCGCATCTCGGCGACGGACTGGGCGGAGGGCGGCTGGGACCTGCCGCAGTCGATCGAGCTGGCCCGGCGCCTGAAGGCGCTCGGCGTGGACCTGATCGACTGCTCCTCGGGCGGCACCGTGCCGGGCGTGAAGTACCCGGTGGGACCCGGCTACCAGGTGCCGTTCTCCGAAGCGGTGCGCCGGGAAGCGGGCATCGCCACCGGGGCCGTCGGACTCATCACCGACCCCGAGCAGGCCGACGCCATCCTGGCCACCGGCCAGGCCGACCTGGTGCTGCTCGCCCGCCAAGTGCTGCGCGATCCCTACTGGCCGCTGCACGCGGCGCACGCGCTGGGCGTCACGGTGTCCTGGCCGACGCAGTACCTGAGGGCGGCACCGTCCTGAATTAGCATTCGGCACCTCGTGCACGGGCGGAGCCGCACATCCCGTCGAATTTCGCGTCCATCGGCTTTCCCGTCGCCTCCGGCGACGATTTCGTCCGCCTCGCCACCGAGACGGGCCGCATCGCCACCCCGGTGACCGCCACCGCCGGCGACTACCTGCGCTGGTCGCCGGCGTCGGGCGAGGAGCTGTGGCTGCAGGTGACTCCCGATCACCGGGTCATCGGCATGAACCCGCACTTCCGCGGCCGCTCGTCGATGCGGGTGTGGCTCGACTCGCGCATCGCGCGCGACGATCACACCACGCTCGACGGCGCCTTCCACGCGTGGGCCATGCCCGAGGGCGACGACGAGGACGCCCGGCTCTTCCCCTTCGTGTTCGACGCCCCCGATGCCGACGTGCACGCCGCCCTCGCGCTGCCCACCACCGCGCTGGTGCAGCTCGCCGGGTTCGCGCACGATCTCATGAGCTTCCCGAGCCTCGACGCGTTCACGGCGTCGCCACGCGGCGCCACGTTCGCCTCGAAGGCGTTCGTCCCGACGGGTCTCTTCGCGCCCGACGGCGAGGAGGCGCCCCAGCCGCGCGCGTACGCCATCATCATCGGGCACGTCATGGAGAGCGCCACGCTGGAGAACCAGCTCACCCACCTGCCCTACCACTGGGCGCTGGTGCACACGTACGGCGGCGCGCTCGACGTGGTGATCGACCCCGCGGTGCTGCCCGAGCTCCCCGTGCCGGGCGGCGTGGTGATGGGCAGCTTCTGGCTGTCGGGTCGCATCCTCGGCGGCTAGGGCTGAGTCGTGTTTCCCCTCGACGAGTTCCTCTCCCGCGCCGACGTGCGCGAGCGGCACGAGCTGCCGGTGCGCGCGCCGGCACCGCTCGTGTACGAGGTGGCGAGCACGTTCGACCTCCAGTCCGTGCCGGCCGTGCGCGCCATCTTCCGCATGCGCGAGCTGGTCATGGGGTCCTCGCGCCGCAGCGACACCGCTGTCGCCCGGCTCGATGTCCCGGGCCTCAGGAAGCTCGGCTGGGGCGTGCTCGCCGAGCGGCCCGGCCGCATGCTCGTGGTCGGCGCCGCCTGCCGGCCGTGGCAGGCGGACGTGGTGTTCACGCCGCTCGACGCCTCGGGATTCGCCGCGTACGATGAGCCGGACGCGGTGCGCATCGCCTGGACCATCGAGGTGGATCCCGTCTCCACCGACGTGTCGCGGCTCGCCACCGAGACCCGCGCCATGGGCACCGACGCGCGCGCCCGAGAGCGGTTCAGGCGATATTGGCGCTGGGCCCGGCTCGGCATCGTCGCCATCCGGCGGCTGATGCTGCCGGCGATGCGGCGCGAGGCCGAGCATCGCTGGCGCGATACGATCGACCGGCGCCAGCAGGCATGACGTCACACCGTGCTCGGAGCGGAGCAATCGCGACCATGTCCCGGATCCACCAGATCACGCCCTGCCGCATCGGCCGGCCGCTGAGGCCGCGGTGACCGCCGTCGTGCACCGCTCGAGCCGCACGCTCCCCGCGCTGCTCGCCGCACTCGCGGCCGTCATGCTGCTGATGGCCCTCGACGCCTTCCATCGCGGCGCCTTCATCACGGCCTGCCTCGGCGTCGCCATCGCCGTCGGCGTCGGGATCATAGCGTGGCGCACGCCGTGGGTGCAGGTGGACGACGCCGGCGTGCGGGAGACGTCGCCCCGCGGCGTGCGCTCGCTCAGGTGGGACGAGATCACGCGCGTGGCCGGCGAGAAGAAGTCGGGCAAGGGCGTGATGCGGCTCTATCGGGACGAGGAGAGCTGGGAGCTCAACTTCCTCGCGTTCCCGAAGCCGGAACAGGTGGTGAGCTTCGTCACCACGCGGCTGCCGCGGACGGCGAAGGTGCCCGGAACGACGCCGACGGAGTAAGCGCGGGGTACGGATGGACATGGAGGTCCGCATGTCCACACGCACCCCGTTGCTCGTGTCCGCCGCGCTCGCCTGCCTGCTGCCCGCGGCGCTCCATGCCCAGGAAGGCGACTCCGCCCACCGGCGCGACACCACCCGCACCGACTGCCCGATGGGTGTCGTCGAGGAGACGCATCCCACCACCGAGCGCATGCCGGTGGTCACGCCCGGCACCCGCGACAGCTCGGCCCCGGCACCCATGCCAACCGTCCGGCCCAAGTGCCGCAACGACGCGGTGCCACCGCGCTCGCGCCGCGATTCCAGCCCGGACACCACTCCGCGCTAGCGCCAGGTCCCCGGCGGGCGCTCGCCTCGCGTAGTATTCGTCCGATCACGCCCAGCGTTCGTCCAGTCCCCCGTCGAGGACCGTCGTCGATGCCCGAGCCCCGGGTCGACGTCCGACTGCTCCGCCGCGACGAGCATGCGGTGCTCGACCACGTCGCGCCCGGCGTGTTCGACGCCGGGGTGGATGCGCGGCTCACGGCCGAGTTCCTGGGCGACGCACGGCATCACCTCGCCGTGGCGGTCGATGATGCATGCGTCGTCGGATTCGCCTCGGCGGTGCACTACGTGCACCCGGACAAGCCGGCCGAGCTGTTCATCAACGAAGTGGGCGTCGCCGCATCGCACCGGCAGCAGGGACTCGGGCGCCGCCTGCTGCAGGTGCTGCTGGCCCACGGTGCCTCGCTGGGCTGCCGGCAGGCCTGGGTGCTCACGGGCACCGGCAATCACCCCGCCCGGCGGCTCTATGAAGCGGCCGGCGGACGCGCGGCGGCGGAGTTGTCGATCATGTACGAGTTCCCGCTGGTGCCGAAGGCCGACGCATGACCACGCCCGCGATCCGCTCGCAGGTCCCGCTGCTCCACGTCGGCGACGTGGCGCGCACGATCCGCTTCTATGACCAGCTCGGGTTCGTCGTGGCCAACTCGGTCACCGCGAACGACGGCACGCTGCAATGGGTCTGGCTCGTGGCGGGCTCGACCTCGCTCATGTTCGCGCGCACCGAGGAGCCGGTCGTGCCGGGGGCTCAGCGTGCCCTGCTGTACCTGTATGCCGACGACGTGGCCGCGATGCACGCTCACCTGCGTGCGCACGGCGTGGACGTCGGCCCGATCCAGACGCCGTTCTACTCGCCGCGCGGCGAATTCCGATTCGCCGATCCCGACGGGTGGGGCCTCATCGTGGCCCACACCTGACACGCCCCCGCATGCCACGAGACCGCATCATGCCTCGCACCGCCGCCCTCGCCTTCGCCCTTGCCGCCGCCGCCCTGACGCCGGCCTCCACGCTGCGCGCGCAGTCGCCTACCGCCGATCCCGCCGACGTGCGGAGCATCGAGGACATCGTGCGCGTGTCGTACGAGGTCATCAGCGGACCGCCGGGCACGCCCCGGCAGTGGCGGCGCGACAGCACGCTCTACGCGCCGGGTGCGATGTTCCACGCGCTCCACCAGGATGCGCAGGGCCAGGTGAAGGTCACGAGCATGACGCCCGAGGAGTACCGCCGCCGCACCGATCAGGGCTTCGTCAAGAACGGGCTCATCGAGTACGAGATCGGCTCGCGGGTGGAACGCTTCGGCAACGTGGCGCAGGTGCGGAGCGTGTACGCCACGCGCCGGACCGAGAACGGCCCGCTGCTGGCGCGGGGCATCAACTACTTCCAGCTGTACTGGGACGGCAGCCGGTGGTGGATCGCCGGCATGGTGTGGGAGGACGAGCGCCCCGACAACCCGATTCCCGCCGACTGGATCACCGCGAAATGAGCCGCGCCGCCGCGTCGTTCGTCGTCGGCCTCGTCGTCGCCACGGCCTGCAGCCCCGCGCGTCGCGCCGCCGACGCACCCTACGATCTCGTCATCACCAACGGCCGCATCGTCGACGGCACCGGCAATCCCTGGTACGAGGGCGACGTGGGCGTGCGCGGCGATCGCATCGCCGCGGTGACGCCGAAGGGCGGGCTCGCGGCGGCCGCCGCTACGACACGGGTGGACGCGAACGGGCTCGTCGTGGCGCCGGGGTTCATCGACATCCAGGCGCACTCGTGGCAGCAGCTCCTCTTCGCCGACGGGCGCGTGCCCGGCAAGGTCACCCAGGGCGTCACCTCGGAGATCCTGGGCGAGGCCAGCACGCCCGGGCCCACCAACGACAAGGTGGACTCGCTCTTCGACGGCGGCGACCACGGCGACACCGTTTTCCACCAGCACGCCGTGCACTTCCGCGGCCCGCACGGCTTCGGCATGTGGCTCGACTCGATGGCGGCGCACGGCAACACGGTGAACGTCGGCAGCTATCTCGGTGCCGCCACGGTCCGGGCCTACGCCATGAGCTCGCACGAGGGTGCACCGGACGCCGCCGCGCTCGACACCATGCGCGCCGTGGTGCGGCAGGCCATGCAGGATGGCGCATTCGGGATCGCGAGCGCGCTCATCTACCCGCCGGGCAGCTACGCCGGCACGGACGAGCTGATCGCCATGGCGCAGGCGATGGCACCGCTCCACGGCACCTACATCTCCCACGTGCGCTCGGAGGAGAACCATCTCCTCGGCGCGCTCGACGAGGCGCTCCGCATCGGCCGCGAGGGCGGAGTGCCGGTGGTGATCTACCACCTGAAGGCGTCCGGGAGCCGCTTCTGGAACCTCGCGGGGCCCGCGCTCGCCAAGCTCGACTCCGCGCGCGCGGCCGGGCAGGACGTGAAGGCGACGATGTACCCCTACGCCGCCAGCGGCAACAATCTCTCCGCCTGCATCCCGGGCTGGGTGCACGCCGACGGCCGGCTGCTCGAGCGGCTGCAGGATCCCGCGCTCCGCGCGCGCATCCGCCGCGAGATGACCGACACCGCAGGCGACGCGCCGATGTACTGCCAGCAGAACGTGCCGCACGCGTACCAGATCTCCGGCTTCACGAGACCCGAGTGGAAGCGGTTCGACGGCTGGCGGCTCGACGCCATCGCGAAGGAGCTGGGCGTGGACTGGGTGGATGCCATCGCCCAGCTCACCGTCGGGGAGCGCAACACCCTCGGCAAGGTGAACTTCAGCATGTCGGACGAGAACGTGTCGCGGATGCTGGCGCGCCCGTGGGTCGTCGTAGGCAGCGACGCCGGCGGGTACGATCCCGACACCACGACGCAGCTCGTGCACCCGCGCTCGTACGGCACGTTCCCGCGCGTGCTCGGCAAGTACGCTCGGGACGAGCGGCTGTTTCCCCTCGAGGAAGCGGTGCGGAAGATGACCTGGAGCACGGCGCAGATCCTGGGACTCCGCGACCGCGGCCTCGTGAAGGAGGGAATGTACGCCGACCTCGTGGTGTTCGACCCGGCCACGATCGCCGACCGCGCCACCTTCGAGCGCCCGCACCAGCACTCCACGGGCGTGCGCGACGTGTTCGTGAATGGGGTGGCCGTGCTGCGCGATGGTGCGCTCACCAGCGCTCGGCCGGGGCGTGCGCTTCGAGGTCCAGGATGGGTCCGGTCAGCTACGGATCACTGATGAACTCTTGCGCAGCCATGTACGATGTCCAATATTCGTACGGTTCCCTCTCAAAATTTTCAGCAGCGCGGCATACGCATGCAGATGCAGGCCCAACTCCGGATGGAGGTGGCAGCATGGAGCAGGCGCAGGAGTCGGATGCGGAAGCGCTCGAAGCGCTCGTCCGTTATGGCTGTTATCGCCGCGTGCTGCTGCTGGTGCGGTCCTGCCAGCGCGTCGCGGTGACGCCCGATCGGCAGTCGGCGTACGCCAAGGTGGAGCGCGCCGTGCTGCACCTGATGGACGAGGAGTGGCCCAGCCTCGCGGCCGTCGAGGGCGCCACGCCCCCGGAGCTCCTCGCCAGCTAGCTGCAGGCCCGCTCGCTCACGCGGGAAATGCGGCTGAAAGCTCCTCGCCAAGCGCGGTGACGGCGTCGTAGGTGGCGCAGGCACCGTCGAGCACGGTCTCCGCATGTGCGGCGGGAACCGCGGCGTTGAATGCCTCCTTGAACGCCTGCCAGCGTTGCGGCTGTTCCTCCCCGTAGGGATCCAGGTAGCGCGTTCCGTCCACGCCGGCGAGTCCTGCGCCGCGCCGGACGTTCCGTGCGATGTACCGCCCGCCGTTCGTCGCGCCCTCCAGCACGTACCAGGCGCCCAGCAGCTTCCACGCCTCCGCCGGATCCGCCGCCCAGGCCTCGCACCGGGCGATGAACGCCTGCACGGCGGGCAGCGGCGTCACGCGCGACGACTCGCTCCCGATCACGGCGAGGTCGGCGGCGATGCTCGCCGTGCGGTGCTGCGCGTCGGTGATCGGCCACGTCGTACGCCCCGCCGCGCGCACGCCCTCCTGCTCGAGACGCTCGAGCGCCTCGTGCAGCAGGCGCATCTGGCCGAGCCAGGCCGCGTAGGGCGCCGGGCCGTGCTTGCCGGCCACGAGCCGCTGCTGGAACTCGGCGTGCTCCGCGCGCTGGTGATGCTCGCGGGTGGCGGCACGGATCCGGTCGGTCACGGTCGCGGCGGCGGCGTCGGGCATGGAGCCTGGGGTCATGGTCACGGGCGGTTGAGGGCCACGAGGATGGCGGGAACCGCGAGCCACAGCAGTCCCTTCACGAGGAAGAACAGGAAACCGAGCACTCCGATCCCTGCCAACGATCGCCGGAAGTGCATACAGGACTCTGGTTGAGAATGAATGTCAACTAGTGTTGAGGGAATATTCTGCTCGGCTTTCCGTTGCGCAAGGGCGGCCCGCCCGCCGGCCGCCGGTGGCGCGACCGGCGGATGCCCGGCATCCTTTGAGCGTGCCGACCGACGCCGAGAACCGCCTGAATGTCGCGCTCGCCGAGCGCTACCGACTCGTGCGCGAGCTCGGCCGCGGGGGCATGGCGGTGGTCTACCTCGCCGACGACCTGCGCCACGACCGCCAGGTCGCGATCAAGATCCTCCGACCCGAGATCTGCGAGCTGCTCGGCATCGAGCGCTTCTCGCGCGAGATCGCCATCGCGGCCCGGCTGAGCCATCCCCACATCCTCCCACTGCACGACTCCGGCATCGCCGAGGGCCTGCACTACTACGTCATGCCCTTCGTGCGCGGCGAGTCGCTGCGCGAGAAGCTGCGCCGCGAGGTGCAGCTCTCGGTGGACGACGCCATCGGCATCGTGCGCCAGGCCGCCAGCGCACTCGACCATGCGCACGCGCAGGGCCTGGTGCACCGCGACATCAAGCCCGAGAACATCCTGCTGCACGAAGGCGTCGCGATGGTGGCCGACTTCGGCATCGCCGTGACCGTCTCGCCGGGCGACCGCATCACCTCCGCGAGCGTGGCGCTGGGCACGCCGGCGTACATGAGCCCGGAACAGGCGGCCGGCGAGTCGGCCCTCGATGCGCGGAGCGACCAGTACGCGCTGGCGTGCGTGCTGTACGAGCTGCTCGCGGGCGAGCCGCCCTACACCGGCCCCACGGCGCAGGCCATCATGGCCAAGCGGTTCACCGACCCCGTGCCGTCCATCCGGCGCGTCCGGCCCGCCGTGCCGCCGGCCGTGGATCGCGCGCTGCGCCGGGCGCTCTCGCCGGTGCCGGCCGACCGGTTTCACACCTGCAGCGCGTTCGCCGAGGCACTGGTGGCGGCGTCCGAGCGGGAGGAGCGCGAGGCGTCGGTCGCGGTGCTGCCGTTCCAGAGCCTGAGCGCGGACCCGTCGGGCGCCATGTTCGCCGACGGGATCACGGAGGATGTGATTGCGCAGCTCTCGCGGATCCGCGCGCTGAAAGTCATCTCGCGCACGTCCGCGATGCAATTCCGCGATCGCAGCGAGGACCGGCGCGCCATCGCGGCCCGCCTGGGCGTGGCCACGCTGCTCGAGGGCAGCGTGCGCCAGGCCGGCGACCGGGTGCGGATCGTGGCCCAGCTCATCGACGCCGCCGACGAGCGCCAGCTGTGGGCCGAAACGTACGACCGGCAGCTCACCGACATCTTCCAGATCCAGACCGACGTGGCCCTGCAGATCGCCGGTGCGCTCAAGGCCGAGCTCTCCCGCGACGAGCATCGGCGTCTGCACGCCACGCCCACCCGCGACTTCCGCGCGTACGAGCTGTACCTGCGCGGTCGCTACTGGTTCAGCCAGTACAACGAGCCGGGACTGCTGCGCGGCATCGAGTGCTTCGAGGAGGCCATCGCGCTCGACCCGGGATACGCGCTCGCCTGGACGGGCATCGCCCGCGCCAACGCCGAGGCGATCACGGTGCAGGCGGGCGTGCTGCCGGCCGGCATCGCCGCGCCGCGCGCACGACAGGCCGCCGAGCGGGCGCTCGCGCTCGACCCCGGGCTGGGTGAGGCGCACGGCGTCATGGGCCTCATCCGCATGATCTACGACTTCGACTGGGAGGGCGCGGAGGCGGCGTACAAGCTGGCCATCCAGTTGAGCCCGGGCAACGCCGACGCGTACGATCACTACGGCTGGCTCTGCTGGTCGCGGGACCGCTACGACGAGGCCGTCGAGCTGGTGCGCCGCGCCCACGAGCTCGATCCGCTGGCGCACCGCTCGGACGTCGCGGCGGCGCTGCTCCGCGCCGGACGCTACCCCGAGGCCGCCGACGCGGCGCGGCAGACCATCGGCTTCGATCCCGGCTTCGCGCGCGGGCACTCGGCGCTGGGGTGGGCGCTGCTGCTGCAGGGCGACACGGCGAGCGGCATCGCGGAGCTCGAGCGCGCCCGGCAGCTCGCCGGCGACGACCCGACCTTCGTCGGCCAGCTCGGCGAAGGCTACGCCATGGTGGGCCGCACGGCGGATGCCCACGCCATGCTCGCGCAGCTCGTGGCGCTGGGGACGCAGCGCGCGGTATCCCCGTACAACTTCGCCTACGTGTACGCCGGCCTCGGCGAGCTCGACCGCGCCATGGATTACCTTGAGCAGGCGTACGCGGAGCGCTCGGGCTCCGTGTTCGGGGTGAAGGGCTCGTTCCTCTTCCGGCAGCTGCGCGGGCACCCGAGGTTCACGGCGCTGCTGCGGAAGCTGCGGTTGGAGTAGCAGCGCACCCTCCTGTCATTGCGAGGCACCCTCCGGGTGACGGAGCCCTCCTCGCGCCCCGCAGCGCACGGCCACATGCTTCAGTCGTTCTTCCCCAAGGATCATCCTTCATGACCCTGCAGGACCAGGCCGGCCGGATCGATGCCGCACTCGCGGGCCGCTACCGACTCGTGCGGGAGCTCGGCCGCGGCGGCATGGCGGTCGTCTACCTCGCCGACGACCTGCGTCACGCGCGCCAGGTCGCCATCAAGGTCCTGCGCGCCGAGGTCGCCGAGGTGCTCGGCGCGGAGCGATTCACGCGCGAGATCACCATCGCGGCAAGCCTGAGCCACCCGCACATCCTCCCCCTGCACGACTCCGGCGACGTCGATGGCCTGCTCTGGTACGTCATGCCCTGGGTGCGGGGCGAGTCGCTGCGCGAGAAGCTCAACCGCGAGGGACAGCTCGCCGTCGACGTCGCCATCGGCATCATCCGGCAGGCGGCCTCGGCGCTCGACCATGCGCACGCGCAGGGCCTGGTGCACCGCGACATCAAGCCCGAGAACATCCTGCTGCACGAGGGCGAGGCGATGGTCGCCGACTTCGGCATCGCGCTCATGCCGGTCGACGGACGCCACGAGCGGCTCACCTCCATGGGCATGGCAATCGGCACGCCCACGTACATGAGTCCCGAGCAGGCCGTGGGCGAGGCCTCCGTGGATGCCCGCAGCGACGAGTACAGCCTGGCGTGCGTGCTGTACGAGCTGCTCGCGGGCGAGCCGCCGTTCACCGGCCCCACCGCGCAGGCCATCATCGCCAAGCGATTCAGCGGCGACGTGCCGTCGATCCGTCGCGTGCGGCCGGCGGTGTCGGCGGCCGTGGATCACGCGCTGCGCCGCGCGCTGTCGCCCGTGTCGGCCGACCGCTTCGCCACCTGCGGCGCCTTCGCCGAGGCACTGCTCGCGAGCGACGCGCCCGGCGTCGGCAGCGCGTCGGTGGTGGTGCTGCCGTTCCATAGCCTGAGCGCCGATCCCTCGGGCACCATGTTCGCCGACGGGATCACCGAGGACGTCATTGCGCAGCTCTCGAAGGTCCGCGCGCTCAAGGTGATCTCGCGCACGTCCGCGATGCAGTTCCGCGACCGGAACGCCGACCGGCGCGAGATCGCGGCGCGTCTCGGCGTCACGACACTCCTCGAGGGCAGCGTGCGCCAGGCCGGCGACCGGGTGCGGATCGTGGCCCAGCTCATCGACGCCGCCGACGAGCGCCAGCTGTGGGCCGAGACCTACGACCGCCAGCTCACCGACATCTTCCAGATCCAGACCGACGTGGCGCTGCAGATCGCCGGCGCGCTCAAGGCCGAGCTGACCGGCGACGAGCAGCGGCGCCTGCAGGCGCCGCCCACGAGCGACGTGCGCGCCTACCAGCTCGTGCTGCGAGCCCGGCAGTGGTACACGCGCTACACCGAGACGGGGCTGGTGCGCTCCATTGCGAGTTACGAGGAAGCGCTCGCGATCGACCCGAGCTACGCGCTGGCCTGGGTCGGGATGGCGCGCGCCTATGCGGAAGCGATGACGATGCAGGTGCTGTCGGTCACGCGCGTGGCGCCGGAGAAGGCGAAGGAGGCGGCGGCCCGTGCACTGGCGCTGGATCCGGGCCTCGGCGAGCTGCACGAGGTGCTGGGCCTGATCCGCATGGTCTACGACTACGACTGGCAGGGTGCGGAGGCGGCGTTCAAGCTGGCGTTGCAGCTCAGCCCGAACGATGCCGACGCGTACAACCACTACGGGTGGCTCTGCTGGTCGGTCGGCCGGTTCGACGAGGCCGTCGAGCTGCAGCGTCGCGCGCACGAGCTCGACCCGCTGGCGCACCGCACCGACCTCGCATCCGCGCTGCTGCGTGCGGGCCGCTACGCGGAGGCGGCCGATGCGTCGCGGGAGGCGATCGCGTTCGAGCCCGGCTTCGCGCGCGGCCACTCGTCGCTGGGGTGGGCGCTGCTGCTGCAGGGGGACAGGGAGGGCGGCATTGCCGCGCTGGAGCGCGCCCTGGAGGTGGACGCGGAGGATCCGGCCTTCATCGGGCAGTTGGGCCAGGCCTACGCCATGGTGGGCCGCATGGCCGATGCGCGCGCCATGCTCGCGCGGCTCGAGGCGATGGCGGCCCAGCACGATGTGTCGGCGTACAGCTTCGCCTACGTGCTCACCGGACTGGGCGAGCTCGACCGTGCCATGGACTACCTGGAACGGGCGTTCGCGGAGCGTTCGGGCGCCATCTTCAGCATCAAGGGCTCGTTCCTGTTCGCGGCGCTGCGCGGGCACCCGCGCTTCACGGCATTGCTGCGGAAGCTTCGCCTCGCGTAAGGCGGCTGGACCGCCACGCCGCCGGTGACACGCCGGTGGCCTTCTTGAACGCCCGGCTGAAGGCCGCTTCCGACTCGTAGCCCACCGCCCCCGCCACCGCGGCCACCTTGTCGCTCCCCTGGGCGAGCTGGTTGGCCGCGAGCTGCATGCGCCACTTCGTCAGGTACTGCATCGGCGGCTCGCCCACCATCCAGGTGAACCGTTCCACGAACTTGGAGCGCGACGACGCCACCTCGCGCGCGAGCGCGTCGAGCGTCCACGGATGCGCAGGCCGCTGGTGCAGCAGCCCGAGCGCCCGGCCTATGATCGGGTCGCGCAGTCCCGCGAGCCAGCCCCGCTGCTCCGCCGGCAGCGTCTCCAGCTGCCGCCGCAGCACCTCGATGAACATCAGCTCCGCGAGCCGCGTGAGCACCAGGTCGGCGCCCGCGCGATCGGTCCGCGACTCGTCCACGACCTGCGTCGAGAAGAGCGCGATCCAGCCCTGCCCCAGCCCGCGCACGTGCATCCGGCGCGGCAGCGTGGCGAGCAACGGGTTGAACGGCCGCTCGTCGCAGCCGAGGAAGCCGCAGACGATCGTCGCGGCGGGCTCGCCGTCGCCGAGCCGCACGATGTTGGGATAGCGGGTGGGCGTCGCGTCGAGCACCTCGTCGGCGTCGAAGCCGGGGCGATACGACATGAGGTGCGCGTCGCCGTGCGGGAAGATGAGCACGTCCCCCGGCAGCATCTCCACCTGTTCCTCGCCGCGAATGCCGCCCCAGCAGTGGCCCGAGGTCAGCACGTGGTAGGAGATGAGGTGTTCCGAGTCGGGCAGCAGCCGCGGCTGCAGCTCCTTCGCCGGCAGCGCGCGCACGCTCCACGGCTCGGTCGCCTCCACCGCGTAGAAGAAGGCGCCGTTCAGGCGCACCGCGCGCAACACGTCCGACAGCGGGTCCATGGCTCCCTCGCGACGACGGTCCCGGACGCTCGAGCAGGCCGGCGGGACGACCGAGCAGCAATCTGCGCCTCGCCGTACGCCATGGCAAGAAATGGGGACGAAAAGTCATTCATCGCATGCGCGGCATCGCGTACTGTGCATCCGTGCCCAGGGCACCACGCGTCGTCACTCGCTCAGGAGGTACCCATGTCCGCGCCATCCACGCCCATCTGCCTCGAGGGTTCCAGCGGCAACGTCCACCCCATCCGCGAGGACGATCCGCTGGTGATCCGCACCCGCGCCACGTGGATGGCGGGTGACTTCGATCGCATCGCCCGCGGCTTCACCGACGGGGCCGAGGCGTTCATCACGCGTCTCGGTGTCGGCGAGGCCGAGCGCGTGCTCGACGTCGCCTGCGGCACCGGCAATCTCGCCCTGCCGGCCGCCCGCGCCGGCGCGTGGGTGACGGGCGTCGACATCGCCCCGAACCTGCTCGAGACGGCGCGCGCGTACGCTGCCCTCGAAGACCTCGACATCCGCTTCGACGAGGGCAATGCGGAATGCCTGCCCTACGCCGACGGCGCGTTCGACACCGCCGTCACGATGTTCGGCGCCATGTTCGCGCCGCGCCCCGATCGCGCGGCGGCCGAGCTGCGCCGCGTGGTGCGCAAGGGCGGGCGGATCGCGATGGCCAACTGGACGCCGGACGGATTCATCGGCAGCATGCTGCGGCTGCACGTCGCGCGGGTGCCGGCGCCGGCCGGCGTGCCGAGCACGCTGCTGTGGGGCAAGGAGGACGTGGTGCGCGAGCGGCTCGCCGGGGTGCGTGAGGTGACGTGCGTCCGCCGCAGCATCACCTTCACCTATCCGTGCTCGCCGGCGGAAACGGTGGGGCTGTTCCGCGACTACTACGGGCCGACCGTCCGCACCTGCGCGGCGCTCGAGCCCGCCGAGCGGTCGGCGTTCCTGGACGACCTGGTGGCGCTGTGGACCGCGCACAACGTGGCGACCGACGGGACGACCCGCGTCGAGGCGGAGTACCTGGACGTGCTGGCCATCGCCTGAACATGTCCTCGCACCCGTTCGTCAGCATCGGGCTCGCGCTCGCAGCCCTGGCACTGCTACCGCACGCGTTGGCACGGGCCTCCGCCCGTGCCCACGCCCCGGTGGCGGTGCCGGCGCCGCGCGCCGTGGATTCGCTGCGGGTGAACGGTCAGGCGCGGACGGGCGGCACGATCATCGGGGGCCTGGCCATCGGCGCGTGGGAACCGTCGGGCGCGCTCGTGGCCGAATGAGCGGCTAGGACTTCAGGTAGCGCTCCCGCAGCACCTTCATGTGGTGGCGCTCGTGACCGGCCGTGATCCACGCGAGGGCCCGCACCGACACGCCCTTGCCGCTCGCGATGCCGCGCCGCTGCCACGCCTCGCGCGGCAGGTGCGCGAACAGCGCCACCGTCGCCTCGCGCAGCGACGCCAGCTCGTCGAGCAGCTCGTCGAGCGGCACCGCGTCGGCCTCCGCGACCGGCGCCCACGCGTTCTCGTCGAACGAGGGCAGCGAGTCCGCGGCGCCCCGCGCGAACCACAGGGCCCGGTAGGTGAACACCCGCTCCGCATCGGTCAGGTGCGTCACGATCTCCTTCACGCTCCACTTGCCCGGCGCGTAGCGGAACCGCGCCTGCTCCTCGCTCAGCGGGCGCAGCAGCGCCAATGAATCGTCGACCTGGGCGGCGAGCGTCGCGACCACGTCCCCGTCGGGGACCTGCGAGACGTAGGTGCCGTAGTACGGGGCGTACTCGTCTGGGGCTGGGCGGATGTTGGGCATGGTCGTGGGGTCAGGGGGTCGACTCGTCGGGATGACCGGAACGTAGCACGTCGAGCGCCAGCTCGTCGTGGATACGGCGCGAGCGCTCGTACACCGCATCGTAGGCGCGCTCGAGGCCCTCGTTGCTGCCGCGGCAGCGGTCCACGACCCGGCGGGTCCACTCGAGGTACTCCCGCCTGGGGCGGATGCCCCACGTGCTCGGCGGGTCGTCCACCAGGTCGCGCACGTTGGAGATCTTGTCGGCGATGCGCACGAGCTTCGCGCCGTACGAGAGTGACGGGGCGCCCACCTCCTGCCGGCGGCGTCGCTCCGCCTTGGGGAGCCGCGGGTCGTCGCTCACCTCGAGCACGATGTTCGCCACCTCGGGGCCGAAGCGCGCGGTGAGCTCGTCGTGGGTGGTGTCGGTGTCCTCGATGGTGTCGTGCAGCAGCGCCGCGGTCAGCACCGGCGCCGTGGTGACGCCGCCGTCGCGCACGAGGATCAGCGCCACGTCGATGGGATGGTTGATGTAGGGCGAGGCCAGCTTGCCCTTCCGCTTCTGGTGACGGTGCCGGGTCGCCGAGAAGGCGAGTGCCTCGAGCACGCCGAGCAGCTCGGGCTCGTGCATGTCAGGGCGTGCGCGTGGCGGTGCCGAGGTCCGCGTCGAGCACCTCCACCAGCGCGATCGCGGCCTGCACCGCGCCCGTGAAGAATGCGGGCATCAGCCGCTCGACGTCGTCCGTGGGGCGGTGGTAGTCCGGGTGGTCCTCCACGCCCAGGTAGATGAACGGGATGCCGGCCTGGTCGAACACGCCCTGGTCCGACTGGCCGGTCCAGTCCTCGGCCGGCGACCACCCCTTGTCGTGGCCCAGCATGAGCGTGATCGGCGTGCGGCACGCGGCGCGTCGCACGAATGGCGCGAGCGCCGGCCGCTTGATCGGCCCCACCGCGAACATGCGATTGTTCGCGTTGCGGCCCACCATGTCGAGGTTCACGTCGATGGCCATCGCCGCGCGCGGCACCGGCGGCCGCTGCAGCAAATGCTCGGCCCCCTCGAGGCCGTGCTCCTCGCCGTCGAACCAGACCAGCAGCACGGAGTGCTTCGGCGGGTTGCGCCGCAGGTGCGCGGCGATCGCGAGCAGCGCCGCCGTGCCCGAGGCGTTGTCGTCGGCGCCGTTGTAGATCTCGCCCCGCTGCACGCCGACATGGTCGTAGTGCGCGCTCACCACGAGGTAGCGGCCGGTATCGGCGGTGCCGCGCACCAGCGCCACCAGGTTGGCGCCGTGCAGCGTGGAGTCGCGCCCCGCCACCGTGAACGGCTGCTCCAGCGGGCCCAGCGTGTCCATGCCGAGCCCGCGGATGCGGCCGGCCAGGTAGCGGCGCGCCCGCTGGCCGCCGCGCGTGCCCAGCTCGCGGCCTTCCATCGAGTCGGCCGCGAGCACCGACACGTCGCGCATGAGCTGGGTGCCGTCCACGCTCGGCGGCGCGACCCGCGCCCCGGTGCACGCGGCGATCGCCGGGGCGGGAGCCTGCTGGAACGTCAGGGCGAGGAGGAGCGCGTGGAGCATGCGGCGGGAAGCTTAACGACTCGCGCGTCGGTCCGCGTGCCTCACTTCCTGCCCTTCTCGTAGGTGCCGATCAGCGTCGCCTGCTCGAGCACGTGGCCCTTCATGGCTGCCTCGAGCTCCGGCTTGGTCGCCGCGCCGAGGTCGCCGAGCGCGGCATCCAGCGCGTACAGCTTGAAGAAGTAGCGATGCCGGCCGATGGGCGGGCACGGGCCGCCGTAGCCGGTGCGCTTCCAGTCGTTGGTGCCGGCCCGCGCGCCCGCCGGGAGGGTGCCGCCCCGTGGGCTCGACGCGAGGCCGGTGGCCGTGGGCGGGATGTCGTACAGCACCCAGTGCACGTAGGTCATCTTGGGCGCCTTGGGGTCCGGCGCATCCGGATCGTCCACGATGAGCGCGAGGCTCTTCGCGTTGGCCGGCACGCCGCTCCAGCGCAGTTCGGGCGACTGGTCGCTGCCTTCGCAGGTGTACTGGGCGGGAATGGCGCCTTCGTGCGTGAACGCCGGTGAGGTGAGGGCGAGCGACATGGACGCCTCGCGTGCGGGAAGGACGAGCAGCAGGACGAGCAGGATGAGCGACGGCATCACGATGCTACCCCTCCAGGTGGCATGTATCCCCGCAGCCGCACGTCTCCCGGCCGCGGAGGCCTTCCACTCCCTCTCGTACCAAGAGCGGCACCATTGCGAGCCCCGCCATCGGATCGGCCCACCACCAGCCCAGGGTCGCGCGCAGCACGAGCCCGGCCAGCAGGATGGCGGAGAGCCAGGCGCAGACGTCGGTCTGCATCGCCTCCGCGGTGAGGGCGCGGCTCGAAAGTCCCGTGGCCACCCGGCGCTTCGCGCGCGCGAGGAGTGGCATCACCAGCAGCGACAAGGCGGCGAGCACCATGCCGGTCACGCTCACGTCGGGCGCGCGGCGGGTCAGCAGCGTCGCCACCGCTTCCCACGCCACGTACAGCGCCAGGCCCAGGAATGCGCCGCCCACGATGCGCCGGGTCACCAGCTCCGCGTGCTCGCGCCGCACCGGCGAGGCATCGGCGTGCAGGCGCCACATCGCCGCACCGCCGGCGGTGAGCTCGATGACGCTGTCCACGCCGAAGCCCGTGAGCGCCACGCTGCCCGCTACGGCACCGGCCACGAGCGCGATCACGGCCTCGAGGCTGTTCCACGCCATCGTGAGCCACGCGAGGCGCTTGCCGCGCGTCGCGAGTGCCGAGCGGGACGAGTCGTCCGCCATCATCCTCCTCCGTGCGCGCCAGAAGTGACGCGTTGCGGGGTATATCCCCGGCATGACTTCTCTGCCGAGGCCCCGATGACTGCACGCGGACTGCTCCGGATCGCCCTGCTGCTCGCTCTCGTGCCCCTCGTGATCAAGGGCACACGATCACGGTTCGATTCGGACGACGACATGGATGACGCCGACCGGTCGATGGATCCCGATGCCGACATCGAGGAACCGG
>Ga0070671_100000856_pt1 | contig 22174 bp, 17 predicted proteins | sample KBSS73metaG_FD_65341 | JGI IMG/M metagenome (GOLD analysis project Ga0070671, IMG submission 65341) | Switchgrass rhizosphere microbial communities from Kellogg Biological Station, Michigan, USA - KBS S7-3 metaG | ecosystem: Host-associated > Plants > Roots > Rhizosphere > Soil ...
ACGTGAGCGAGGGTGGCTTCGCACACGGCAGCATCAGCGTCGACACGGCGGGCAACGTCTTCACCCCGCCGTCGGGCGACCGTGACGTCGCGGTGTGCCCTTCTGGCGACGTGTTCACCTCGAACGGCAGCGACCGCGTGTTCCGCGGCGCCGGCGCCGCGGCCTCGGCGAACTTTCTTCGCTTGGCCGGTGCCGACCGAGTGGGCACCGCGATCCAGGGATCGTGGGCGACGTTCGACGACGGCGAGGCTGGTGCCGTCGTGTTAGCGCGGAGCGACGCGTTCCCCGACGCGTTGGCAGGCACGCCGCTCGCCGCCGCGCATCACGGGCCGTTGCTCCTCACCGACCCGGCGACGCTGGACGACCGAGTGCTCGACGAGATCTCCCGCGTGCTGCCCGCCGGCGGTGACGTGTACCTACTGGGTGGGAACGCCGCCCTCGCGCCCGGCATCGCGCAAGCACTGACGACCGCCGGCTTTCGACCGGTCCGTCTCGCCGGCGAGGATCGGTTTGCGACCGCGGCGGTGATCGCCGAGAACGGCCTCGGCTCGCCGAACTCAGTCCTGCTGGCCACGGGCTCGAACTTCCCTGACGCGTTGGCCGCCGGTGCGGCGGCCGCGTCGCAGCACGCGGCGGTGCTGTTGAGCGCCGGGACGTCGATGCCCGCGCCGACGTCCTCCTATCTCTCGCGCCATGGCGCGCAGGTCGTCGCCATCGGCGGGCCCGCGGCGGCCGCGGCGCCAGGCGCCGACAAGATCGTCGGTTCCGACCGCTACGACACGGCCCGTCGCGTCGCCGACCGGTTCTTCCCGCAGGCCACACTCTTGGGCATCGCGAGCGGTCTGAACTTTCCCGACGCACTGGCAGGCGGCGCCGTGCTCGGCAACCAGGGCGGCGCGCTGCTGCTCAGCCCGCCGGACGCGCTCGCAGATTCCGCTGCCGCGTACCTCGACGGGCGAGCAGCTGCCGTGCTTCTCTTCGGCGGCCGCGCCGCGCTGCAGGACACCGTCCGGCGCAGTGCCCAAGCAGCACTCGCCGGCTGAACGCCGTTACCTCAGACGTCGACGAGATCCGGCAGCGCGTCGTGGTCGACGAACAGGCCCGAGGCGGGGCTCGCACCGGTGAGGGCGTCGTGGGCGAGGACGACAGCGGCCGCGGTGTACGTCGAGCGCTCGTCGCCCGGGAACGTCTTGAGCTGCGGGTAGACGATGCCGGTGAAGTAGGCCCCGTCGTCGTCGCGCAGCGCCTGGGCCCACCGGAACAGGTCCCACGCCTTGGCGTCCTCCCCCACGGCGAGGCACGCCATGACGCACTCGCACGTCTCGGCCGCGGTCATCCACGGCCGGTCGCTGACGCAGCGCACGCCCTTGCCTTCCATGACGAACGTGTCCCACCCGTCGGCCAAGCGGCGCCGGCCCTCGTCGCCGAGCAGCGCGCCACCGAGCACCGGGTAGTACCAGTCCATCGCCCAGCGGTCCTTGCGCTCGAACGCGTGCGGCACCGTGCGGATCACGTTGGCGAGCAGCGCAGCCGACAGCTCCCAGTCGGGCCGCTCCTGGCCCATCTCCTCGGCGACGGCGATCGCGCAGCGCAGGCTGTGCAGGATCGACGACGACCCGGTGAGCAACGCGAAGGGCCACGGCGTGCCGTCGGGGTGACGGGCCCAGATGATCTCGCCGCGCGCGGTCTGCAGCTCGAGCACCCATTCGACGGCCCGGTCGACCACCGGCCACATCGCCTCGAGGAAGCCACGGTCGGCGGTGAGCAGCCAGTGGTGCCACGTGCCGGCGGCGACGTAGGCGATCACGTTGGCGTCGAACTTGGGGTCCTCGATGCCGTCGGCCAGGTAGTAGTGGTGCCACGACCCGTCGGCGCGCTGCGAGTCGACGAGCCACTGGTAGGCGCGCTCGGCGTCGTGACGGCGACCGCCGAGGGCCAGCGCCATGGCCGCCTCGATGTGGTTCCACGGGTCGGCATGACCGCCGGGGAACCACAGGATCAACCCGTCGTCCTGCTGCTGCCCGGCGATCGAGTCGACGGTGGCGCGCAGCTCGTGCTCGCCGAGCATCAGGGCTTCCGCGCGTAGACGACGAGGCTCTTGCCGAGCACCGGGTTGAGCACCTTCTCGGCCACTCGGGTGACGACCGGGTGCGACACGATGTCCCACACGAGCAGTCGGTGGTACGCCTTCACCAGCGGGTGCTCCTCGTTGGTCGGGCCCACCGCGCACTTCAGCCACCAGTAGGGCGCGTGCAGGGCGTGGGCGTGATGGGCGAACCCGGGCTCCAGGCCGGCGTCGCGCAGCACGCGCCGCAGGCCCATCTCGGTGTAGATGCGGACGTGCCCGCCTTCGACGAACGGAGCGTGGTACTCCTCGGACAGCGCCCAGCACACCTTCTCCGGCAACCACGCCGGGATGGTCACGGCGATGGTGCCGCCGGGCCGCAGCACCCGGGTGAGCTCGCGGGCGGCGGCCGCGTCGTCGGGGATGTGCTCCATCACCTCGGAGGCGATCACGCGGTCGAACGTGCCGTCGTCGAACGGCAGTTGCAGCGCGTCGCCGTTGACGGTGGTGACGTAGACGTCGGGGTCGGCGCCCGTGACGTCGCGCACGTGCTTGAGCTCGGCCAGGTCGAGGTCGACGGCCGTGACCACGCCGCCTCGGCGGGCCGCCTCGAACGCGTGGCGGCCCCCACCGCAGCCGAGGTCGAGCACGCGGTCGCCCGGTTGCAGGCCGAGGACGTCATACCGAGCGGTGAGCACGGGCGATCACCTCCCGGTAGAGCTCGACCGTCTGCACGGCGGTCGCCTGCCAGGAGTACCGCTCGACGGCCCGGGTCCGTCCTGCCTCGCCGATGGCGGCGCGGCGCGCCGGATCGTCGAGCAGCGACGCGATCGTCGACGCCAGCGCGCCGACGTCGGCCGGCGGCACCAGCGCCGCCGTCGTCCCGTCGGCGCCGACGACCTCGGGAATGGCCCCACCGGTCGTGGCCACGAGCGGCACGCCGGCGGCCATCGCTTCGATGGCCGGTAGCGAGAAGCCCTCGTAGAGCGACGGCACGACGGCCAGCTCGGCTTCGGCGTACAGCTCGACGATGCGCTCGTCGGACACGCCCGACACGAAGTGCACGGCGTCCTCGATGCCGAAGCGCCGGATCGCCTGCATGACCGGGCCGTCGGGGTTCGGCTTGCCGATGACGGTGAGCTCGACCTCGGGGCGTTCGGTGCGCAGCTTGGCCACCGCCTCGAGCAGGTAGACGAGACCCTTCATCGGCACGTCGGACGACGACGTCGTCATCAGCCGGCCCGGCACCCGCGCGATCGAGGGCAGCGGACGGAACAGCTTCGGGTCGACGCCGACGTGCACCACGCGCATGCGATCAGCGGGCACGCCGTGACCGGCCGTGATGTCCCCGACGCTGTTCTCCGACACCGTCATGATCACCGGCAGCTGCTGGGCGACGCGCGACTGCATCTTCGTGAACGCGTAGAAGCGGCTCGCCCCGAACCGGCGGAAGGCGTTCTTGGCGCTGGCCATGTCGATGCGGCGGTCGACGGTGATCGGGTGGTGCACCGTGCCGAGCACCGGCAGTCCCGCCGCCTGGATGCCGAGGAGACCGGAGCCGAGGCACTGGTTGTCGTGCACGATGTCGAAGTCGCCGAGCCGGGGCAGCAGCGCCCGCTCGGCCCGCTTGCTGAAGGCCCACGGCTCGGCGAACGTGCCGGTGAGCGCGGTGCGGGCGAACTCGCCGAGATCGATGCGGTCGCGCGCGTCGGCGAGCGACCGGACGAACCAGGGGTAGTGCTCCCACATGTCGAGGCTGGGCAGCTGGTGCAGGATGACCCGGTCGTCGAGCACGGGGTACGGCTGGCCGCTGAACACCTCGACGTGGTGGCCGAGGTCGGTGAGCGCGGTGCTGAGGTGGCGCGTGTAGACGCCTTGACCTCCGCAGTGGGGCTTGCCCCGGTAGACGAGAAGCGCGATGCGGAGGGGGGACATGAGCCAGGAAGTCTCCGCCGTACTGGACCGGCCGGTCAAGTCCTCGGTGACACGCGCATCAGTGGCGGTGGTGTCGGTGGAGCGGTCTCAGCGGAGCAGGCGCCAGTCGAACGAGGCCTCCGCCACGAGGGGCAGCCCCGGCTCCACCACCAGCGGCGTGAGGCGCAGGGCGTCGGGCGGCCCGGTCTGGGGCTCGATGCACACCGCATGGGTGGGTCGGTCGTAGACCACCACATCCATGCAGGACGAATCCACCGTGACCTCGACGGCGTCCTCCCAGCGCAGGACGGGCGGTCGGGCGAGCTCGGTGAAGCAGTCGTCCCACGGTGACGGCGGCGGTGGTCCGAGCTCACCGGTGGGCAGCCCGTCGTCGCCGCGGGTCCACACCGCCCCGGCGTCGAGGTCGATGCGGACCGGCGCACCGTCGACCAGCTGCCGTCGCCACCACGGGTGCCAGCCGCACGAGGCGGGGAACGGCTCGTCCTCGGCCCAGATCTCCAGTCGCAGGTCGAGCCCGTCGTCGTCGACGCGGACGCGGTGGACGACGCGCCCCGCGAACGGCCACGCGTCACCGAGGTCGGTGACGAGCACGGCGTCGGTCTCGTCGGCGTGGTCGACCTTCCACGCCTGGTCGTAGACGGTGCCGTGGATGGCGTGCGGCGGCATGTTGATCGGCAAGCGATGCTCGCGGCCGGCGTACCGGAAGCGACCGTTGCGCACGCGACCGGCGTAGGGCGCCATGGGGAAGCAGCCCCAATCGAGCGGGCCGTCGGCCGCGTTCACGAGGAGCTCGTAGCGGTCGACCCGCAGCGACGCGATGCGCCCGCCGTGCTCGGGATCGAGCGTCACGCGAGCGGGACCGGCCGCGAGCACCAGCTCCATCACGGACAGGCTACGGCGACACGACCGTCACCGTCCGGCTCTTCGCGTGAGCAACCACGAGAGGGCGAGCGCGGCAAGCGCGCCGAGCACGAACGGACCGTCGCCGAGGGTGGTGTAGAGCGTGGCGCCGTGGCGCCGTTCGACCGTCGCCGTGAGCACCTGCTGGCGCCCGAGGTCGGTGCGTTGGTGGACCCGACCGCGCTCGTCGACGACCGCGGTGAAGCCGGTGGGTGCGGCCTGCAGCACCTGACGCCCGGTCTCGATGGCGCGCAGCCGCGCGTCGCCCAGCTCCAGCGCCGGCATCTGGGTCGACGAGTACGAGGACGCGTTGGTCGGCACGAGGAGCACGCTCGCCCCCGCCTTCATGGCCGCGCGCGCCCGGCGTGCGAAGAACACCTCGTAGGAGATCACCACACCGAGCCGGCCGGCCCGTGTCGGCAGGATGCCGGGGCCGTGCCCGATGTGGGCATCGACCGGAACCGCGCTCACGTCGGCCACCTTCGAGACGAGCGCGCGGAACGGGATGTACTCGCCGAACGGGACGCGGTGGTTCTTCTCGTACACCGGTCCGGGCGAACCGTCGGGCCCCCAGGCGCGTGCCACGTTGAGGAAGTACGTCTTCTTGCCCGACACCACCCCGGCGACCAGGGTCGCCGCGTGCATGGCGGCGAGCGACGAGAGCTTGTCGCCCTGGGGCGTCGTGAGGATGTCGTCGTCGACATCGACCACGTCCTCGGGCCAGAGGATGAGATCGACACCGTCGGGCACCTTCGCGGTCGCCGCCACGTGGGCGTCGAACACACGGGCCGCCGAAGAGCTGATGGCGCGCGTGCCGCGCTTCCCGCCACCCTGCACCAGCGCGGCGCGGAAGGTGCTCGCTCGGGACCCGTCCGCCGCGTGCGTCGCCGCGAGCACCACCGCGGCGACGAGGACGAGCCCGACGAGCGACCGCCGCGCCCGCAGGCGCACCACCGAGAGCAACGTGAGGCCGGCGAGGGCGACGAGCGCGGCGATGAGCAACGTGCCGCCGACGCGTGCTGCTTGCATGATCGGGCCGCCGGTCTGCGTCTCGCCGAACGTGGCGATGGGCACGCCGCTGAACGGCCAGCGCCCGCGGAACGCGTCGGCGAGCACGAACGCGGCCGGCAGCCCGACGATCTGGAACCGCCCGGGGGGCACGATCGAGATCGCGGCGGTGACGATGACGGCCTCGATGAGCATGGCCAGGACCCACCCCGGCAACGAGAACTCGCTCATCCAGAACAGGCCCGGTGCGACGAAGCCGATCGCGAACCCGGCGGCGACGGGCCAGCGATGCTCGATGCTCGATCGCTCGAGCATCCCGGCGAGGAGGGCGACGCCGACGATGGCGAGCGGCCACCAACCGAACGGCGGGAGCGCCAGGGTCACCAGCACCCCGGCCGGCACCGCCCGCAGGGCGGCGCGGCGCTTCAAGCGGCGCGGTCGCGCAGGCGCGCCGCCGCGGCTCGGCCGCTGGCGATGCAGGCCGGTATCCCGACGCCACCGAGGAGCGCGCCGGCGAGAGAGACGTTCGAGGGCGATGCGGAGATCATCTCGCGCATTCGGTCGAGGTGGTGCGGCGGGTACTGCGGGAACGCCTCGCTCCAGCGGTGGACGGCGACCTCCAGGGGTTCGCCGCGCACGCCCATCGTCAGCGCCAGCTCGTCGCGAAGCCGGGCCACGGCCGCGTCGTCGCTCATCCCCGCCGCCCGCTCGTCGCCGTAGCGCCCGGCCGACACCCGCAGGAGGAACTGCCCGGGCGCGGCGAGGTGGGCCCACTTGCTCGACGCCCACGAGCACGCCGTCATGAGCAGGTCCTCCGGCCGCGGGACGAGGAAGCCGCTGGCGTCGAGCGGGCGGGTCACGGCGTCGTTCGGGTAGGCGAAGGTGACGAGCGTGACCGACGAGTACGGCACGACCGCCGGCTGCGGGATCGCCCACACCACGCCATCGGCATCGACGTCGTCGGGGGTGGCGACGAGACGCCCGGTCTCGATCTTGCCGCCGTGCGCCTCGATGGCGGCCACGAGGGCGTCGACCAGACGTTCCATCCCGCCCCGGAGGCCGTAGAACACCGGTCCACCCGAGGGCGGAGGGAGCCGGCGCAGCGCCTTGGTGATGCTGCGATCGCTCCGAGCGGCCGCCGCGATCTGGGGCGCCACGGCGTCGATCGACAGGAGGTCGGTGTGGCCGGCGTTGATGCCGCCGAGCAGCGGATCGACCATCCGGGCGGCGGTCTCGGTGCCGTAGCGCCGGCCGATCACGCTCCCGATCGAGTCGTCGGCGTCGAGCGGGCGCCCGGGCAGCCACGGCTCGAGGGCGGCACGGGCGGCGCCGAGCGGCGTGACGATCCCTGAGCGGGCCAGCGCCACGAAGTCGGTGGGCACGCCGAGCACCTGACCCTTGGGGATGCGGCGGAGCGCGCCGCGCGACCACACGTAGGACGACGTGGCCGCCGGCTGCTCGAGCAGGGGACGCAGCCCGAGCTCGTCGCACAGCTGCACCGCTTCGGGGCGGCGGGCGAGGAACGCGTCCGGCGCGGCGTCGAGGGCCAGCCCCGCGAACGGCACCGTGCGGAGCTTGCCGCCCACGCGGTCGCTCGCTTCGAGCACCAGCACCTCGTCGCCGGCGCGCGCCAGGTCGTAGGCGGCGGTGAGCCCGGCGATGCCCGCACCGACGACGACGTACCGGCTCATGCCCGTCTCACCAGCTCGGCAAGGGCGGCCATCACGGACGGGTCGTCGTTGACGACCGGCGTTCGGGCGAACGCCAGGCCGGCGCCCTCGGCGGCCGCCTTCGCCTCGATGTCGAGGTCGTACAGCACCTCGAGGTGATCCGCCACGAACCCGCACGGGCACACGAGGAGCCCGGTGCCGCGGCCGGTGCCGGCCAGCTCGGCGATCACGGTGAGCACGTCGGGCTCGAGCCACGGCTCGGGCGTGCGGCCGGCGCTCTGCCACGCGATCGACCACTGCGCCCACGGGTGCAGTCCGGCCTTCGTGGCGACGGCGGACGCCGTTGACCGCAGCTCGTCGACGTATGGATCGCCCATCGCCCGCACCCTCGCGGGCAGCGAATGCGCGGTGAAGAGCACCTTGGTCCCGTCCGGCATGGACGCCAACGTCTCGAGCACGGCGGCGGTGAGGAACTCGACGTAGGCCGGCAGCGTCGCCCACGACTCGATGCCGACCACCTCGCGATCGCCGGCGGCCTTGCGGGCGCGCTCGAGGTACTCGCCCACCGAGAGCGCGCTGTGGTGCGGTGCGAGGACGAGCCCGACGATGTGGTCGGCGTCGAGGCTCGCCATCGCCTCCTCGATCGTCGGCGACACGTGCTTGAAGCCGAGCACCACGGGCGTGTCGTCCCCGAGGGCCCGCTGCAGCGCGGCGCGCTGCGCCTCGGTCCGTTCGGTGAGCGGGGACACACCGCCGATGGCGTCGTAGCGACGCACGAGGTCGGCGAGCTGCTCGGGCGAGGGCGGACGGCCCCGGCGGATGTCGGTGTAGTACGCCTCGACGTCCTCGGGACGGGCCGGCGTGCCGTAGGCCATCAGCAGCACGGCGCGCTCAGGCACTAGGCCGCTCCGAGGGCATGGACGACCTTCACCACCCGGGTCAGCACCTCGGGATCGGTCTCCGGCAGCACCCCCCAGCCGAGGTTGAAGATGTGCCCCGGCTCGCCGCCCGCGTCGGCGAGCACGTCGCGCACCTTGGCGTCGACGACCTCCGGGGGTGCGAACAGCGCGGTCGGGTCGAGGTTGCCCTGCACGGCGCGGTCGCCGACGATCCGGCGGGCCTCGGCGAGCGGCGTCCGCCAGTCGACGCCGACGACGTCGGCGCCCGCTTCGGCCATCGACGGCAGCAGGTGGGCGGTACCCACGCCGAAGTGGATCCGCGGGACGTCGAGGTCGGCGAGTCCGGCGAAGATGCGCGCCGTCGCCGGCAGGACATGGGTGCGGTAGTCGGACACCGACAGCGCGCCGACCCACGAGTCGAACACCTGCACCGCCTGCGCACCGGCGTCGACCTGGGCGCGGAGCGACGCCAACGTGATGTCGGCGAGCCGGTCGGCCAGCTCGGCCCAGACCTCGGGCTGCGCGTACATGAGCGTCTTGGTGTGGCGGTACTCGCGCGACTTGCCGCCTTCGACGAGGTAGCTGGCGATCGTGAAGGGCGCGCCGCCGAAGCCGATGAGCGCGACGTCGTCGCTCAGCTCGTTGCGCACGCGGCCGACGGTGTCGACGACGTAGGGGATGTCGCGGTCGACGTCGAGCGGGCGCAGGCGGTCGAGATCGGCCTTCGTGCGGAACGGCGTCTCGACGACCGGTCCCTTGCCCGGGTGGATGTCGATGCCGGGGACGATCGCCTGGACCGGCGTCATGATGTCGCTGAAGAGGATCGCGGCGTCGACGCCGTGGCGGCGCACCGGTTGCATCGTCACCTCGGCGGCGAGCTCCGGCCGGTGGATGACGTCGCTGAAGGCCGGGTGCTCCTCTCGTAGCCGGCGGTACTCCGGGAGCGACCGTCCGGCCTGGCGCATGAACCACACCGGCGTGTGCTCGACCGGTTGGCGGCGACACGCGGCGAGGAACGGTGGGGCCACGGCATGATCATGGCCCATGCGCCGCTCGATCGACGATGCCGCCGACGCCCATCCGCCCGGCGATGACGACAAGCCGCCCGCGTCGTGGATGGTGCAGCTCACCGACGACTGCGACTTCTGCGACAACGAGCTGCGCGTGTCGCTCACGCTCGAGGATCTCGGGGGTGCCGGCCTCGGCGTCGTCGCCCACCTCGACCCGGCGGGCGCCCGCCGCCTGCGCGGCGCCCTCGCCGACGCCCTGCGCGAGGTCGGCGAGGACCCCGGCCGCTAGTTGCTAGTTGTAGCTAGGAGTCGCGGCTCATCGACGGGCAGGCGCCCGGGCCGTTGGCGTCGCGCACGGTGCGCATGAGGCGCTCGAGGACGGGGAGCTCGGCGCCGAGGGGACCGGCGAGGTGCGTCTCGATGCTCTCGAGGTGCGGCGGCAGGGCCTTCTGCAGCAGGGCCGCGCCCTCGTCGGTGAGCACGGCGTTGGCCCCGCGGCGGTCGGACGGGCACGCCTCCCGGCGCACGTAGCCGGCTTCCTCGATCCGGTCGATCAACCGGGTGAGCCCGCTGGTGGACAGGCCGACCTGGCGGGCCAGCTCGGCCATCCGCAGCTGGTGCTCGGGGGAGCGGGCGAGGCGCAGCAGGACCTCGAACCAGGTGACGGGGATGCCGACGGTGGCGTCGAGCTCGCGCTCGACCTGGGTCATGACGGCCGCGAAGCCCTCGATCAGCATCCCCATGGCGTTGATGCGGGGGTCTTCCCAGGGCTCCATGGCGACCACTCTACCAAAGTAGTTGCGTTTGCAACAGATTGCTGGTACAACTACTGCATCAGCAATTGATGCGAACGCAGTAGTGAGCGGCGCAGTAATTGGCAACGCAACGACAACCACGATGAGCAGAGGAGTCCCTCCCATGAGTGACACGACCACCGCACCGGCCACCCGCACGCTGTACGGCATCGAGGTGCCGGCCGCCGGCATCTGGGCCATCGACGTCAGCCACAGCAGCCTCAACTTCAAGGTGAAGCACCTTGGCCTGGCCAAGACCCGCGGCCGCTTCACCCGCTTCGAGGGCACCGTCGACGTCGGCGAGCGCCCCGAGGACACGAGGGTCGACGTGACGATCGACGCCGACTCGGTCGACACCCACGACGAGACCCGGGACGGCCACCTCCGCAGCCCCGACTTCTTCGACGTGGCCAGCCACCCGAGCCTCACCTTCCGCTCGACGGGCGTCTCGGGGGCCGGCGAGAGCTGGACCCTGACCGGCGACCTGACGATCGCCGGCGTCACCAAGCCGGTGAGCCTCGACGTCGAGTACGACGGCGTGAGCACCGACCCGTGGGGCGGCGTGCGCGCCGGGTTCACGGCGAAGACCCAGATCAACCGCGAGGACTTCGGCCTGACGTGGAACGCCGCGCTCGAGACCGGCGGGTTCCTCGTGGGCAAGACCGTGACGCTCGAGCTCGACGTGGAGCTCGTCCGCCAGTAGCCGGGAGTGTTGTCCGGTAGGGGCGGGCCGCTACGATGGCCCGTCCCCCGGACGGCGTTCGGAGTCGAGCTCGACCGGGGTCCTGAAGGGACCGCATTGGCAGTTCACCCGGCGACACACCCGGACCTCGAGACCGAGCAGGCGTACGTCGACCACGCCTACGACTGCCTCGAGGCGGCGCGTGAGCGGGTCCTCTCGCTGCGATCGATGCGATCGCTCGGGCCCGGTGGCACCCACCAGGCCCGCTACGAGAGCGACGTCGTCGAGGAGACCATCCGCGCCCGGCTGGCCCAGCTGGAGTTCGGCGACGTGGCCCTCGTGTTCGGCCGGATCGATCCCGTCGACACCGACGAGCGCTTCTACATCGGGCGGATCGCGGTGGCCGACGAGCGCCAGGAACCGGTCGTCGTCGACTGGCGAGCGCCGATCGCCGAGCCCTTCTACCGGGCGACGGGGCGCAACCCGCTGGGGCTGGCTCGTCGCCGCCACTTCGCGACGCGGGGCCGGCGGGTCCTCGACATCGAGGACGAGGTGTTCATCGACGCCGACGGCGAGGGGTCGATCGACGGCGTCGTGGGCCGTGGCGCCCTCGTGGCCGCGCTGGAGCGGGGCCGCACCGGCCGGCTCGGCGACATCGTCGCCACCATCCAGACCGAGCAGGACGAGATCATCCGCGCCCCGCTCGGCGGCGTCCTCGTCGTGCAGGGCGGACCCGGCACCGGCAAGACGGTGGTGGCCCTGCACCGGGCCGCCTATCTGCTCTACACGTACCGCTTCCCGCTCGAGGGCCAGGGCGTTCTCGTGGTCGGACCCAACCGCCTGTACCTCCGCTACATCGACCGCGTGTTGCCGTCGCTCGGCGAGGCGGGCGTCGAGCTCGCGCTGCTGGCCGACCTCGTGCCCGAGATCATCACCGAGGGCCGCAGCACCCCGCTCGCCGAGCGGGTGAAGGGCGACCTGCGGATGATCGACGTCGTGGCCAAGGCGGTGCGCGACCGGGAGCGCTCGCTGCGCGACGAGCTCGTCGTGCCGTTCGGCGTGCTCAACCTGCGGTGCTCGGTCGAAGCGAGCGACCGCATCGTGCGGAACGCCCGTCGCCGGTCGCGCACCCACAACGCCGGCCGCCGCTTCGTCGAGCAGGGCCTGTGGGAGGAGCTGGCCGCCAGCGCCCGTGGCGAGCTCGATCCCGACGTCGTCGCCGAGCGCGTGCGGGGCACCGACGAGGTGCGCGCCGCGCTCGAGCGCATGTGGCCGATCCTGACCCCGGCCGAGCTGCTGCGCGACCTGTTCAGCTCGCGCGCGCTGTTGAAGCTGGCGTCGGCGAAGGTGCTGTCGGACGAGGAGCGGGCGTCGCTGGTGATGCCGCGGGGCGAGCGGGCCGACGACGGCCGGTGGTTCATCGGTGATGTGCCGCTGCTCGACGAGGCGCGCGTGCTGCTGGGGCCGCGGCCCCGCTCGCGCGACGAGGACGAGGTGCGGACCTACGGCCACATCGTCGTCGACGAGGCGCAGGACCTCACGATGATGCAGCTGCGCATGCTCGCCCGGCGGTCGCTCGGTGGCTCGATGACGGTCGTGGGCGACATGGCCCAGGCCACCGGCCCGTGGGCGCCGGGCAGCTGGGACGAGGTGCTCGCCAACCTGCCGTCGCGCAAGGAGCCCCGCGTCGCCGAGCTGTCGATCGGCTACCGCACGCCCGGGTCGATCATGCGGCTCGCCAACCGCGTGCTCGCCGTCGCCGCGCCCGACCTGACCCCGCCGCAGGCGATCCGCGAGGGCGACGAGGAGCCGGAGATCGCGGCCGTGCGCCTGGAGGAGCGGGCGGCGTCGGTCGCGGCCCGGGCCGCGGAGGAGCGCGACATCGTCGGCGAGGGCAACGTCGCCATCATCGTGCCCGACTCGCTGGTCGAGGAGATCGGCGCCGGGCTGCGGGCGGCGGGCGTCGAGTTCGGCGAGGCGGCACGCATCGGCATCGAGGCGCAGGTCAACCTCGTGCCGGTGCGGCTGGTCAAGGGCCTCGAGCTCGACTCGGTGATCGTCGTCGAGCCGAGCCGCATCGTCGCCGAGGAGCCCCAGGGCCTACGGGCGCTCTACGTCGCGCTGACCCGGTCGACGCAACGCCTCGCGGTCGTGCACGCCGAACCCCTGCCCGAGGTGCTCACGCCCGCGCCGTGATGCGGTCACGGCGTAGAAATGCGCCCTCTCCGGGCGTGTTCTACGCCGAGAGACGTCGGTTGGGGGGAGCTAGGCGGCGGTGACGAGGATGCGGGCGCCGGCGAAGGCGCCGATGCCCACCGTGCGCTCCTCGATCTTCACGGTGACCGTCCCGTCGGGCGAGGCGGCGGTGAGGATGCCGTGGCGGCCGGGGAGGATGGCGTTGTCCTCGAGGAAGTCGAGCAGGCCGGGCGTGAACTCCAGCTCCTCGGGGATGCGCGTGACGGTGAACTGGTCGCCCACGTGCAACGTCGACAGCGCGATGAGGTCGCGCTCGAGCAGGTAGCCCGACCCCGGGATCGGGTTCCCGTGGGGGCAGGTGGTGGGGTTCTCGAGCATGCGGTTGATGGCCGCTTCGACCGACTCCGACAGCACGTGCTCCCACTTGCCGGCCTCGAGGTGCGCCTCGGCCCAGCTCAACCCGAGGATGTCGGTGAGGAACCGCTCGGCCAGGCGGTGCCGCCGCACGACGCGCTCGGCGAGCGCCAAGCCGCGCTCGGTGAGCACGATGCCTGCGTCGACCGTGACCAGCCCGTCGGCGGCCAAACGCCGGATCATCTCCGACACGGCCGGCCGCGAGACGGCGAGCCGCTCGGCGATCCGGGCTTGGATCACGTCGAGGTCGTCTTCCTTGAGCTCGAAGATCGCCTCGCAGTACTCCTCGAAGGCGCTGCGCGGCTCGCTCACGTCTCAAGGCTAGAGGCCCCCGCACGTTGGGTACACGTTCGACGTGGAGGAGGCGGGGAAGAGCACCAGTGGGGGGCCCAGCCGGTTCTCCGAGCACAACGTGATCGCCACCTTCGACGCGCCCCAGCAGGCCCGCGCCGCACTGGTGGTGCTGGAGCGCCGGGGCATCGAGGCCGACGACATCGAGCTGTTCGGGGCAGGGCTGCGGATGGCCCAGCTGCCCGTCACCAACGACGAGCTTCGGGACGTCGACATGGGTGCCCTGGTCGAGATCGAGAAGCGCGGCGTCGTGGGGGGCGTCATCGGCGCCATCCTCGGTGTGCTGATCGGCGGCGGGATCGCCCTCGCCGTGTCCGGGAGCGGCGCGGCCGTCGCCGGATCGGCCGTTGCCGGCGCCCTCTTCCTCGGCGCCATCGGCTTCCTCTGGGGCGGGTTCTCGGGCATGAGCGTCAACGAGCAGTGGGGTGAGACCTTCGAGCGCGCGGGAGGTGAGACGTCGGTGGCCGTGCACTGCCACGACGCCCGCGAGGAGGCGGTCGCCCTCGAGGCCCTGCGTCACGCGCGGGCGCGCCGGCTCGCCACGTGCGGGCGCGACGGCCAGCTGCGGGACGTCGCGTAACACCCCTGCGTTCCTGTCACACGCCCTCAGTAGCGTGACGGCATGGTCCTCGACCTCTTCTCGCCCGCCGTGCGGGAGTGGTTCGCGACCTCGTTCCCCGAGCCCACGCCCCCGCAGGAGCAGGGGTGGCCGGCCATCGCCGCCGGCGACCACACGCTGATCCTGGCCCCGACCGGCTCGGGCAAGACGCTCACCGCGTTCCTCTACGCCCTCGACCGGCTCACCAGCGAGCCGCCCGTCGAGGGCACCACCCGCGTGCTCTACGTGTCGCCGCTGCGGGCGTTGGCGGTCGACGTCGAGCGGAACCTGCGGTCGCCGCTCCACGGGATCGCGCTGGCCGCCGAGCGGCTGGGGGAGACGATCACGGTGCCCACGGTCGGCATCCGCACCGCCGACACGCCGCCCGAGGAGCGCCGCCACATGCAGCGCCACCCGCCCGACGTGCTCATCACCACGCCCGAGTCGCTGTTCCTGCTGCTCACGTCGCAGGCACGCGAGACCTTGGCCGGCGTGCGGTGGGTGATCATCGACGAGATCCACGCCATGGCCGCCACCAAGCGCGGCGCCCACCTCGCGCTCTCGCTCGAGCGCCTGGAGCACCTCGTCGTCGCCGGCGGTGGCCCGCCTCCGCAGCGCATCGGTCTGTCGGCGACGCAGCGGCCGCTGGAGGAGATCGCCCGCTTCCTCGCCGGCACCGGGCGCGAGGCCACGATCGTCGACGCCGGCCGGCGCAAGCAGCTCGAGATCGAGGTCGTGGTACCGGTCGAGGACATGGCCCGCCTCGGTGAGATCGTCGACGTGCCGACGTCGGGACCGGTGGCGGGGCCGCCCGTGCGCAACAGCATCTGGCCGGCGATCCACCCGCGCCTGCTGGAGCTCATCCAGTCGCACCGATCGACGTTGATCTTCGCCAACGCCCGTCGCCTCGCCGAGCGCCTCGCCGCCCGCCTCAACGAGCTGGCCGACGAGCCCGATCTCGTGCGCGCCCACCACGGGTCACTGAGCCGCGAACAGCGCCTCGAGATCGAGGACGACCTGAAGACGGGCCGGCTCAAGGCGCTCGTCGCCACGTCGTCGCTCGAGCTCGGCATCGACATGGGCGCCATCGACCTCGTGATCCAGGTGGAGTCGCCGGGTTCGGTGGCGAGCGGCCTGCAGCGCATCGGCCGCTCGGGCCACAACGTCGGCGACGTGAGCCGCGGCAAGGTGTTCCCGAAGCACCGCGGCGATCTCGTCGAGGCGGCCGTGGTGGTGCAGCGCATGCGCGACGGGTTGATCGAGGAGACGCGCTACCCGCGCAACCCGATCGACGTGCTCGCCCAGCAGATCGTGGCCATGAGCGCGCTCGACGACTGGTCGGTGCCGGAGCTGGCCGCCCTCGTGCGCCGGGCCGCCAACTTCGCCGACCTCACCGACGACGCGCTCCACGCCGTGCTCGACCTGCTGTCGGGCCGTTATCCCAGCGACGAGTTCGCCGAGCTGCGGCCGCGCATCGTGTGGGACCGCATCGCCGACACCGTGCGCGGGCGGTCGGGCGCGCAACGCATCGCAGTCACCAACGCCGGCACCATCCCCGACCGCGGGCTGTTCGGCGTGTTCCTGCCCGACGGGGCCCGCGTCGGCGAGCTCGACGAGGAGATGGTCTACGAGAGCCGGGTCGGCGAGACGTTCCTGCTCGGCGCATCCACGTGGCGGATCGAGGAGATCACCCACGACCGCGTCATCGTCACGCCGGCGCCGGGCGAGCCGGGGAAGATGCCCTTCTGGCACGGCGACAAGCCGGGCCGGCCGCTCGAGCTCGGGCGGGCGGTCGGGGAGTTCCTGCGCGACGTCCGCACGCCCCCCTCGGCGGCGAACGGCATGGCCGGCGCCGTCGACCGGTTGCAGTCGGAGTACGGGCTCGACGAGTGGGCCGCCACCAACCTCGTGCAGTACGTCGAGGACGAAGTGGAGGCCACCGGGCACGTGCCCGACGACCGCACGATCGTCGTCGAGCGCTTCCGCGACGAGATCGGCGACTGGCGGGTGTGCATCCTCAGCCCGTTCGGCGCCAAGGTGCACGCGCCGTGGGCCATGGCGATCGAGGCCCGGCTGCACGACCGGCTGGGCTTCGAGGTGCAGTCGATCTGGAGCGACGACGGCATCGTGCTGCGCCTGCCCGAGAGCGAGGACCACGTGCCGCTCGACGAGCTGTCGATCGATCCGGACGACATCGACGAGCTCGTGCTCGCGTCGTTGCCGGACACCGCGCTGTTCGCGTCGCGGTTCCGCGAGAACGCGGCGCGTGCGCTCCTGCTCCCACGCCGCAAGCCCGGCCAGCGGACGCCGCTGTGGCAGCAGCGCCAGCGCTCCGCCGACCTGTTGCGCGTCGCCCGCCAGTACCCGTCGTTCCCGATCCTGCTGGAGACCACGCGCGAGTGCGTCCGCGACGTGTTCGACCTCCCGGCGCTGAAGGAGGTGCTGCGCGACCTGCGCGCTCGTCGGATCCGCATGGTCGCGGTCGACCTGCCGAAGGCGTCGCCGTTCGCGTCTTCGCTCCTGTTCGGCTGGGTCGCGCAGTACATGTACGAGGGCGATGCGCCGATGGCCGAGCGCCGCGCCGCCGCGCTGGCGCTCGACCGCGACCTGCTGCGTGAGCTGCTCGGGGCCGACGAGCTGCGCGAGCTGCTCGACCCGTCGGTGCTGGCCGACCTCGAGCTCGAGCTGCAGCACCTCACCGATGGGCGCCGGGCGCGCGACGCCGACGAGGTGCACGACCTCCTGCGCCGCGTGGGCGACCTGTCGCTCGCCGAGATCGACCAGCGGTGCGAGGGTCCCGGCGCCGAGACGTGGATCGAGACGCTGACGAACGAGCGGCGGGCCATCGCCGCGCAGCTCGAAGGCGAGGTGCGGTTCCTCGCGGCCGAGGACGCGGCCCGCTTCCGCGACGCGCTCGGCGTGCCGGTGCCCCCGGGCCTCCCGGTCGCGTTCCTCGAGCCGGTGGAGCGCCCGCTCGACGAGCTGGTGGCGCGCTACGCGCGCACGCACGGGCCGTTCCGCGTCGTCGAGGTCGGGCGCCGGCTCGGCGCGCCGGCCGAGCGGGTGCGCGACTCGTTGGGCCGGCTCGAAGCGGCGGGCCGGGTGGTGCAAGGCGAGTTCCGGCCCGGCGGGGTCGACCGTGAGTGGGTCGACGACGAGGTGCTGCGCGTGCTGCGCCGCCGTTCGCTCGCCGCGCTGCGCAAGGAGGTCGAGCCGGTCGACGCCGCCACGCTCGGTCGCTTCTTGCCGGCGTGGCACGGCGTGGGTGCCCGCCGGCGCGGCCTCGACGCGCTGGTCGACGCCGTCGCCCGCCTCCAAGGGGCGCCGATCCCCGCGTCGGTGCTCGAGAGCGACGTGCTGCCGGCCCGCGTCGACGACTACCGCACCGCCGATCTCGACGCGCTGTGCGCGGCCGGAGAGGTCGTGTGGGTCGGTGCCGGGGCGATCGGGTCGACCGACGGGCGGGTGTCGCTGTTCCTGCGCGACGAGCTGGCGGCGTTGGGCGTGCCCGAGGGCGATCGGCCGGAGGGCGAGGTGCACGACGCGCTGCGCGCCGCGCTGGCCGAGCGGGGGGCGCTGTTCTGGCCCGACCTCGTGCGCGCCGCCAGCACCGCGGATGAGCCGGTCCCGTCCGAGAGCACCGTCCTCGGCGCGCTGTGGGACCTCGTGTGGGCGGGGGAGGTCACCAACGACACGCTGGCGCCGCTGCGGTCGTCGATCGGGGGCGCGGCCCGTCGGCGCTCGACGCGCGGGCGGCCCCGGCCGGGGCGCCTCACGCGGCTGGGCCCGCCGGGCGGCGCCGGTCGGTGGTCGCTGGTGGCGCCGCTCCTCGAGCCGGTGCCCTCGACCACCGAGCGGGCCCATGCCCGGGCGAGGGCCATGCTCGAGCGCTACGGCGTCGTCGCACGCGAGGCCGTGCTCGCCGAGGGCATCGAAGGGGGGTTCGCCGGCGTGTACGGCGTGCTCAAGGCCATGGAGGAGTCGGGGTCGGTGCGCCGCGGGTACTTCGTGGCCGGCTTGGGCGCTGCCCAGTTCGCGCTGCCGGGCGCCGTCGACCGGTTGCGGTCGGAGCGCCGCGAGCTCGACGATTCGCGACCGCCCAGCCCGCCCGTCGTGCTGGCGGCCGTCGACCCCGCCAACCCCTACGGCGCCGCGCTCCCCTGGCCCGACGCGGGTGGGGGCCGGGCGGCGCGCGTGGCCGGCGCCCACGTGGTGCTCGTCGACGGGGAGCCGGCCGTGTTCGTCGAGCGCGGCGGTCGGCGTCTCGTCACGTTCGCCGCCGCCCATCGCAGCGACCAGTGGGTCGACGGTCTGGCGTCGCTCGTGAAGGAAGGTCGGGTACGGCGCCTGGTGATCCAGCAGATCGACGGCGAGTCGGCGTCGTCGTCGCCGCTGGTGGGCGCCCTGCGGGCCGCGGGGTTCACGGAGGGGTACCGAGGGATGAGCCTCGGTGCCTGAGCACGCGCGTGCCTGAAGGCGACACGATCCACCGCACCGCCGACGCCCTCGATCGGGTCCTCGCCGGTCAACCGCTGGTGCGCTTCGAAGCGCCGACGTTGCGCTACCGGCCGTTCCCCGACGGCACGATCGTCGAGGGCGCCGCCGCCGTCGGCAAGCACTGCCTCGTGCACTTCGACGACGGCCGCACCCTGCGCACCCACCTGCGCATGAACGGGTCGTGGCACCTCTACCGGGCCGGCGAGCGGTGGCAGCGCAGTCGGGGCGCCATGCGGGCGCTCGTGGCCGTGCCCGACTGGGAGGCGGTGTGCTTCGCCGCGCCCGACGTCGAGCTGACGAACGCGCCCGCCGTCGACCACCTCGGACCCGACCTCGTGCGCGACGACCGGTACTCCGAGGACGACGCCCTCGACGAGGCGCTGCGCCGCATGGATGGTCGGCCCGGCACGATCGGCGACGCCCTGCTCGACCAGCGCGTCGCCGCGGGCATCGGCAACATCTGGCGCAACGAGGCGTGCTTCGCCTGCGGCGTCGACCCGAACACGCCGCTCGAACGGGTGCCGGCCGCGACTCGCCGCCGCCTGCTCGAGGTGGCCGCCGCCAAGCTGCGGGCGAGCGCGGACGGGCATCGGCCGCCGATGGCGGTGTACGGGCGGGCCGGGGACGCGTGCCGGCGGTGCGGCACGATCGTCGCCTGGGCCCGCGCCGGCGAGCAGCAGCGCAGCGTCTACTGGTGCCCGGCGTGCCAGCGGGAAGGAGCGGGTACGTGACCCCGATGAAGGTCTGGCCCGGCGAGGCCTATCCCCTCGGCGCGACCTACGACGGGGTCGGCACCAACTTCGCCCTCTTCAGCGAGGTCGCCGAGAGCGTCGAGATCTGCCTGTTCGACGAGGCGGGCGTCGAGACGCGGTGCGCCCTCCCCGAGGTCGACGGCTTCGTGTGGCACGGCTACCTCCCGAACGTCGGGCCGGGTCAGCGCTACGGCTTCCGCGTGCACGGGCCGTTCGACCCGTCGAAGGGCCTGCGCGGCAACGCCAACAAGCTGCTGCTCGACCCCTACGCGAAGGCGGTCGACAGCCAGGTCGACTGGGACGAGGCGTGCTTCGACCACCCGTTCGCCGACGTCGAAGCGCCGAACGACGCCGACAGCGCGCCGCACGTGCCGAAGGCGGTGGTGACCAGTCCGTTCTTCGACTGGGCCAACGACCGCCACCCGCGCACGCCATGGCACGAGACGATCGTCTACGAGGTGCACGTCAAGGGCTTCACGGCCCGCCACCCCGACATCGCCCCCGAGCAGCGCGGCACCTACGCCGGGATCGCCACGCCCGAGGCGATCGACCACTTCAAGAAGCTCGGGGTCACCGCCGTCGAGCTGCTGCCGGTGCACCAGTTCGTGCACGACTCCAACCTGCTGCACAAGGGCCTGCGCAACTACTGGGGCTACAACTCGATCTGCTTCCTCGCGCCGCACAACGAGTACTCGTCGTCGGGCACCGACGGCCAGCAGGTGCAGGAGTTCAAGTCGATGGTGCGCACGCTCCACGACGCCGGCATCGAGGTGATCCTCGACGTCGTCTACAACCACACCGCCGAGGGCAACCACCTCGGGCCGACACTGGCGTTCAAGGGGATCGACAACCCGGCGTACTACCGGCTCGTGCCCGACGACCTGCGCTACTACCAGGACTACACGGGCACAGGGAACACGCTGAACATGCGCCACCCCCACGTCCTGCAGCTGCTGATGGACAGCTTGCGGTACTGGGTCACCGAGATGCACGTCGACGGCTTCCGCTTCGATCTCGCGTCCGCGCTGGCGCGTGAGCTGCACGACGTCGACCGGCTGTCGGCGTTCTTCGACCTCATCCAGCAGGACCCGGTGGTCAGCCAGGTCAAGCTCATCGCCGAGCCGTGGGACGTCGGTGAAGGCGGCTACCAGGTCGGCAACTTCCCGCCGCTGTGGTCGGAGTGGAACGGCAAGTACCGCGACACCGTGCGCGACTACTGGCGAGGCGAGCCGGCGACGCTCGGCGAGCTCGCCTACCGGCTCACGGGCTCCTCGGACCTCTACGAGTCGACCGGGCGGCGCCCCAACGCGTCGATCAACTTCGTGACGTGCCACGACGGGTTCACGCTCAACGACCTGGTCTCCTACAACGACAAGCACAACGAGGCGAACGGCGAGGACAACCACGACGGCGAGAGCTACAACCGCTCCTGGAACTGCGGCACCGAGGGCGTGACCACCGATCCCGCGGTGCTCGAGCTGCGGGCGCGGCAGCGGCGCAACTTCCTCGCCACCCTCTTCCTGTCCCAGGGCGTTCCCATGTTGCTCGGCGGCGACGAGCTCGGTCGCACGCAGAAGGGCAACAACAACGCCTACTGCCAGGACAACGAGCTGTCGTGGTTCGACTGGGGCAATGCCGACGCCACGTTGCTGGAGTTCACGCGATTCGTCGTCGACCTGCGCAAGCAGCATCCGGTGTTCCGACGCCGCCGGTGGTTCCAAGGGCGCGCCATCCGGGGCATGGAGGACATCGGCTGGTTCTCGCCCGAGGGCACCGAGATGTCCGAGCAGGACTGGGAGACCGGCTACGCCAAGTCGCTCGGCGTTTTCCTCAACGGTGACAGCATCCCGACGCTCGACGCGCGGGGCGAACCGACCAAGGACGACAGCTTCATCGTGCTCCTGAACGCCCACTTCGAACCGATCGACTTCACGCTGCCGACGCTCTGGGGCGACACGTGGTCGCTCGTGCTCGACACCGCCGAGCCGCTGCCGCCCACCGGGGAGCCCAAGACGGTGAAGGCGGGCGATGCCATGGCGGTGGAGTCGCGTTCGCTCACGGTCCTGCGCCGGGGGACGTGAGCCGCCCCCGCGCCACCTACCGCCTCCAGTTGCGGCCGGGGTTCGGCTTCGACGAGGCGGCCGCCATCGTCGACTACCTCGCGGCGCTCGGCGTCAGCCACGCGTACACGTCGCCCTACCTCCAGGCGGCGAGTGGCAGCACCCACGGCTACGACGTCGTCGACCACACCCACGTCAACCGCGAGCTCGGTGGCCCGGCCGCCCACGAGCGGTTCTGCGAGACGTTGGCGACCCACGACCTCGGGCAGGTGCTCGACATCGTTCCCAACCACATGGCGGTGACGCCGGAGAACGCGTGGTGGACCGACGTGCTCGAGAACGG
>Ga0070671_100000857_pt1 | contig 22171 bp, 21 predicted proteins | sample KBSS73metaG_FD_65341 | JGI IMG/M metagenome (GOLD analysis project Ga0070671, IMG submission 65341) | Switchgrass rhizosphere microbial communities from Kellogg Biological Station, Michigan, USA - KBS S7-3 metaG | ecosystem: Host-associated > Plants > Roots > Rhizosphere > Soil ...
GCGGGGGAGTAGCCGGCGAGCACCCGTCGCGCGATGACGTCCTGGTGCACCTCGGTCGGCCCGTCCATCAGCCCGAGCGTCGGCACGGCTGCCGGTCCATGTCGGTGACCCCGACAACCAGATGGCAGAACCGTAGATCTCGCAGCGGGACCATCGCTTAGCCGTGCGTTTTCGGTGCGTCCGAAAGCTTCACCAAATGCACCTCCGGTCGCGCCGGTACCTCGTCGGCAAGGAACCACCTGAAGGCGAGGTTGCCGCGCGGATAGTCCAGCGTGGTCAGCGAATTCGGATGTTCCGTCATGCCGCGGGAGACGACGATCGTGACCGAACCGTCGGCGTTGGGCACCGCGCTGTGGCCGTTGACCGAACTGCGTGCGTCGTTGACGTTGTGGGTGGCCATGAACTGGTTCCACACCACCAGGTTCCAGAACCGGCACTTCGGCGGCCGATGGGTGATCACCAGTGCCTCGTCGTCCTCGAGCACGAAGCTGCCATACGCGTAGCACGCATCGCGGGCCGACCAGCCGAAGTTGGCGTCGGGTACCTGATACGGGTCGGCGAATTGGTTTGCCACTTGCGAGATTTCATGCCCCAGCTGGTGTGAATCGTCGACGCGCACCCCGACCGCGAGCGGCACGATCGCGAACATCGTGCGCAGCCAGGCCGCGCTGGCCCGCAGCGCCGCCGCGGTTTCGATGTCTCCGTGCCGAATCGGCTCAGGGTCGTCGAGCGCTTCTATCTGCCAGCTGACCGGCCTGCCGGTCAGCGGATCGGCCTGGTAATCACGGGTCATCAACACCACGCCGTCGTCCGTCGGCCCAAGGTCGAAGGAGAAGTTGCCTTCCTCGTCGATGTCGAGGTCGTCGTCGCGCATGAGCGCGACGATCCGGTCAGACCATGCGCCCGGTGAAGGTTCGTTGTACGCCGTCACCGAAAAGTACACGCTGTCACCCTTGTTGCCGCTGATGCGATAGCGCCGCTTCGGATCGACCGGGCACATGTGGTAGTAGGCGTCGGTGTTGTCGCCGCCCCACCGCCGGTCGCGCCGAAACGGTGTGTTGACCTCCACGAACTGAGGTCGGCTCGGCTCGGCGAACAGATAGGTATCGAGCGCGACGCCCAACGTCGTTGCGAGCATCCGGTAACCGTCGGCGATGTGCCGGTCATCGGTGACCGCGCGATCCCCTTCGAGGAACGAGCGATCAAGCCCGCCAAGGGTTTCCAGTAGCTCGTGCCATGCGGCGGTGGACTCGTGCGTCATGCAGAGATTCCTCTCAAAATCAGGTTGGCGGTTCGCTCGACCCAGGTGTCGTCGAGTGCACCGCGCGTGAGCAGCGCCAGGAATGTGATGCCCGCGAGGGCTTCGGTGATTTCCGCAGCGGTGACATCCGGCCGAATCTCGTTGCGTACCAGGGCTTTATCGAGTCGAACGGTCATGTCGCGCGACAGGATGCCGCCGAACCGCTCGAGAAGCGCGGCGTGCAACGTCAAGTCCGCGGCCATTTCGCCGACCAGTCCCGGCAGTGCGGCGCGTGCCGCGGGTGTGGTCAACACCGCGACCGTGCGGCGCACCATTTCGCGCACATCGTCGGCCAGCGAGCCCGTGTCGGGCAGCTCGGTTCCGCTGTTGATCGGGAACACCGCCTCGTGCACGAGGTGCGCCTTGCTCGGCCAACGCCGGTAGATCGCGGGCTTGCTCGTACGGGCGCGGCGCGCGATCGCGTCGACCGAGAGCGCGGCGTATCCGGTCTCGCCGAGCAGTTCGACCGTCGACTCCAGCACCGCGCTGTCGATGCGCGGATCGCGGGGACGGCCAAGGTCTGTTGTCATTACGAAACTCAGAGTAACATAAGTCGGCGTGACCCACGCCACACCCCTGGTCCACCTTGATGACCTCGCCGAGCCAAGGTTCAGCCCCGAGGCCCAGCAGATCTTCGACATGATGGGCGCGCTGGCGGCCGACTGCCCGCTGGACGCGGATGCATTGCACGCCAGGGCGAGCGCGGACACCGGACTCGACGACTTCGGGCCCGACGACTACCGCGAAAGGCTCGACGTCTACCTCGCCGCGCTGCACGAGATCGACGGCATGCACGGTCCGGGCGTCGTGAACTTCTTCGGCCAACTGTCGCAGTGGCTGAAGAACCGCCTGCTGCTGACCGACCTGCTCAAGCGTCACCCCGAGATCCACGACATCGAACTGCTGCCGCCGGTGGTCATCGCCGGACTGCCGCGCACCGGCACCACGCATCTGCACAATCTGCTGGCCGCGGGACCGACGTTCCGCACGCTGCCGTACTGGGAGAGCTTCGAGCCGTTCCCCCTGCCCGCCGAGGAAGGCATCGAGCCCGACCCGCGTGCGGCACGCATGGATGTCGCCGTCACGGTGATGAACACGCTGATGCCGCACTTCGCGCTCATGCACGAAATGACCACCGAACATGTGCACGAGGAAATCCAGTTGCTCGCCAACGATTTCTCGACAATGTTCATGGAAACGCTGGCCTACGTCCCTCGGTGGGCCGACTACTACCTGGCCCACGACCAGACGTCGACCTACGAGTACCTGGCCACCCAACTGAAGGCGCTGCAATTCCTGCGGGGCGGTAGGCGATGGCTGCTCAAGTCGCCCCAGCACCTCGAGCAGCTTGTAGTGCTGGACAAGGTCTTTCCAGGCGTCGCCGTCGTGTGCACGCATCGCGAGCCTGTGCCCGTGGCGATTTCGATGGTCGCGATGCTCACCTACTCCGCACGCATGCACCGGTCCCCGGTGCCGGTGGAGCAGATCGCCGCCGGCTGGATCGACCGGCTGGAGTTGATGCTCAACGCGCTGATTCGAGACCGCGATGTCATCGCGCCGGAACGCTCTATCGATGTCACGTTCGACGACTTCATGGCCGACGAACTCGGTGTGGCAGAACGGGTCTACGGCCTTGTCGGCGAACCGGTGACCGACGAGGCCCGCGGTGCGCTGGCGAAGTATCTGGTCGGCCACCAACGCGGCAGGCTCGGCAAGGTCGTGACGTCGTGCGAGATGTTCGGACTCGACGAGGACGAGTTGCGCGCGCGCTTCGCGCCCTACGTCAGCCGATTCCTGTCGTAACGAGACTGCGCGACTGGCGCGCCTCCAGCACGAGAATGCCGACCAGGCAGATGGCTGATAGGACTGCGACGGCGATCGCGAAAGTCACGCCAGCCGTTTGCAATCCCCAGTGCTGGGCCGCCACGCCCTCGCCGACCACCGGCAGCGAGATCGCCACGTAGGCGACGACGAAATACGTGGAACTGACTTCGGCGCGGCGGTCGGCAGGCGTGCGCTCGGCGACCGCGGCCAGACCGCGGCTGAAGCTGATGCCTTGCCCGACGCCTGCCACCACCGCGGCGGCGACAAGTCCGATGAGCGACGAAAGCTGGAGTGCCACAGCAAGAATCACCATGCCGGCCACCAGGATTGTGCAGCCGATGGCTACGGCGCGTTGTGAATTGAGGTTGCGGGCGGCGATCTGCGCTGCTGCTGACGCAAAGAAGATCGAGCTGGCGATCAGCCCGGCGATCGCGTGGTTGTCGATGCCGACGACGCCTGAGACGAACGACGGCGCGACCGCGGCGAACAGCCCCGTCACCGCGAAGCCTGCAAACGCTGCCAACGAGGCGACGACGAAAACGGCGCGCACCTCGGCAGGCACCGAAAGGCGTTGCACGCCGATCTTTCCGGTGCGCGCGGAGGTTTCTGGCACCACCAGCACCGCCGCGCCGGCCAGCAGCGCGAGCACGATGTGCACGACGAAGCTGAGCTGCAATGGCGCAGGGGCGTACTCGACAAGCACACCGGCAAGCAGCGGTCCGATGCCGAGCCCGCCCATGTTCGCGACCGTTGCGACCGCCGCGGCCCTGGTACGCCACTTTTCGGGGGCGGCCTCGATGACGGCTGCGGTCGCTGTGCCGGTGAAGATGCCTGCCGAAAGCCCCGACAAGACGCGGCCGACCAACAACAGCGAAACCGAGTCGGCGACCAGGAAGACGGCGGCGCTGGCCAGCGCGGCCACCACACCTGCCAGCAGCACCGGTCGCCTGCCGATCGCGTCGGACCATCGGCCGAACACCAACAGCGCGAAAAGCACGCCGGCCGCGTAGGTCGCGTAGATCACGGTGGTGGTCAGCACCGCAAAGTGCATCTGCTGGCCGTACAGCGCATACATCGGTGTCGGCAACGTGGTGCCGACCATGATGGCCGCGAAGGCGTACGCCAGCAGTCCGAAGGCGAATCGTCGAGCGGTCACGCGTGAAGATAACCCATACGGCCGCCCGAGTAATCCCGCGAGGATGCGATTTCGGCGCGCGTACGCCCGCTACGCGTCCGTACGCGCGCCGAAATCGCTGCTAGTGGCCGACCGCCTTTTCCGCGCCGACACCGGTCAGCGTCCGCACCTCGAACTCGGCGTTGAGCTCAGCGTCACCGCGATCAGGGGACGTCAGCGTGCCGACGATGCCGAGGATGAAGGCCAGCGGAATCGACACGATGCCGGGATTGGCCAACGGGAACCACGCGAAGTCGACGCTTGGCAGCATCGCGGTCTTCGCACCAGACACCGCGGGGGAGAAGATGATCAACACGATCGTCGAGATCAGGCCCCCGTACATGCTCCACAGCGCGCCGCGGGTGTTGAACCGCGACCAGTACAGCGAGTACAGGATCGTCGGTAGGTTGGCCGCCGCGGCCACCGCGAAGGCGAGCGCGACGAGGAACGCGATGTTCTGACCGTTTGCGAGAATGCCGAGGCCGATTGCGATGATGCCGATCACCACGACCGTGATGCGCGACACGCGCACCTGTTCTGCCTCGGTCACCGGTGCCTTTCCATGGCCGCTTCGGATCACGCTCGCATAGATGTCGTGTGCGAATGACGTTGCCGCGGTGATGGTCAGGCCCGCGACCACCGCGAGGATCGTCGCGAACGCGACTGCCGAGATGACACCGAGCAGGACGACGCCGCCGAGTTTGAATGCCAGCAACGGCGCGGCCGAATTCTGTGCGCCGGGCGCCGCGAGGATGGCGTCGGGCCCGACCAGGGCCGCGGCGCCGTAACCCAGCGCCAACGTGAACAGGTAGAAGGCGCCGATCAGCCAGATCGCCCATACGACCGAGCGGCGGGCCTCCTTCGCGGTCGGCACCGTGTAGAACCGCATCAGCACGTGCGGCAGGCCGGCAGTGCCGAGCACCAGGGCCAGCGCCAGAGAGATGAAGTTGATCTGCGATGTCAGCGAGGTGCCGTATTGCGCGCCGGGCGCCAACACGTCGCGGGCGGCGACCGCCTTGCTCGACGAACCCGACACCGCGGACTGCGCCCCGCCGAGCATCTCGGAGAAGTTCAGGCCGAACTTCGCGAGCACCCACACGGTCATCAACGCGGCACCACCGATCAACAACACCGCCTTGATGATCTGCACCCAGGTGGTGCCCTTCATTCCGCCGATGAGCACGTAGAGGATCATCAGCAGCCCGACGACCGCGATGACGAAGGCCTGGCCGAGATCGCTCTTGACGTTGAGCAGCAGCGCGACCAGACCGCCGGCGCCCGCCATCTGAGCGAGCAGGTAGAACAGGCAGACCGCAAGGGTGGTGGTCGCGGCGGCGAGCCGCACGGGGCGCTGCCTCAGCCGGAAGCTCAGTACGTCGGCCATCGTGAATTTGCCTGCGTTGCGCAGCAATTCGGCCACGAGCAGCAGAGCCACGAGCCATGCGACGAGGAAGCCGATCGAGTACAGGAAGCCGTCGTAGCCGTACACCGCGATGGCCCCCGCGATGCCGAGGAAGCTGGCCGCCGACAGGTAGTCACCGGAGATCGCGATGCCGTTCTGCGGTCCGGTGAATGCGCGTCCCGCAGTGAAGAACTCGGCGGCGGTGGTGTTCTTCTTGCTGGCGCGAATCACGATGTAGAGCGTGATCGCGACGAACAGTGCGAAGATCCCGATGTTGGCGGCGGGATTGCCGACGGTGGCCGCGGCAAGCACGTTGACGGTCATGCCGCACCGCCTTCGAGCTCGGCGCGGATGGCTTCGGCCCGCGGGTCGAGTTCACGGTTGGCGAACCGGACGTAGATGGCCGTGATCGCGAATGTCGACACGAACTGGCCGAGGCCGATGAGCAGGCCGACGTTGATGTTGCCCCACACCTTGATGGCCATGAAGTCGTGCGCGAACGCGCCAAGCAGCACGTAGGCGAAATACCAGACCAGGAACAGCGCGCTCATCGGAAAAACGAAGCGGCGCAGCCTATTTCGTAACTCTTGGAATTCCGGGCTGGCCTGAACGGCCAAATACTTCTCACCGCTGACGGCGGTTTCGTGGGGCGGATGTTGGGTCTCGGGCACGGTGACTCCTGACCTCCATGTGTAGTTGCGCATACGACAGCCTCGTGAGACCTGCGTCACAATAAGCTAGTTCCCAGGGAACTCCAAGGTGAAACCCGCGTTCTAGACTGGGCGCGTGGCGAAACTGCAGCTAGTTCAAGATCCGGCGGCCGACGCGCTGCTGGAGTCCAATCCCTTCGCGCTGCTGGTGGGGATGCTGCTGGATCAGCAGTACCCCATGGAAGCCGCGTTCGCCGGGCCGAAGAAGATCGCTGACCGCATCGGCGGGGTGGACGCCCGCGAAATCGCCGACTACAACCCCGAGGAATTCGCGGCTCTCTGTTCGAAAACGCCTGCGATTCACCGCTTTCCGGGATCGATGGCCAAGCGGATCCAGGCACTGGCGCAAATCGTCGTCGACCAGTACGGCGGTGAGGCGTCGGCGCTGTGGACGGCAGGGGATCCGGACGGAGCCGAGGTGCTGCGTCGGATCAAGTCGTTGCCCGGATTCGGCGAACAGAAGGCGAAGATCTTCCTGGCGCTGCTCGGCAAGCAGTACGGCGTGACGCCGAAGGGCTGGCGTGAGGCCGCAGGGGACTACGGCAAGGCCGGGTCGTTCATGTCGGTCGCCGACGTCAAGGACGCGGGGTCGCTCGAGAAGGTGCGGTCGTACAAGAAACAGGCGAAGGCGGCGGCAAAGGCGACGAAGGCCTAGCTCGCGCGGTGCTGCTCGTGCTCCAGATCGAGCTGCGCCAGCGACGTCAGGATGTGGGCGACGACGCGTCCGGTCGCGGTACCCGTGTCGAGTCCCTCTTTCAGTGTGCGCAGCCGGATTCCGCGGTCGGTGAGGTCGGCGATGGTTCGCGTCACCTCGGCGGCGGATCGGCCCAGCCGGTCGATCGCGACGACGATCACCGTGTCACCGGAACGCGCGTAGCTCAGCATCGCGTGCAGACCGGCGCGCACACGCTCGGCGGAGTCGGACAGCTTGTCGGTGAACACGCGCCGGGGGTCAACGCCTGCAGCGTTCAGTTCCGCGAGCTGTCCCTCAAGGTTGTGCTCGACGGTGCTGGCTGTTGCGTAGCCCAGCGTGCAGGTCACGAACCCAAGGTCTCATGAGACCGCGATCAGCGGAAGAGACAACGCCGCTTCGAGTCTGGTTCGAGTCTGCTTTGAGTCTGGCTAACTGCCGAACCGTTATCGCGCTGCGACTCCTAGCCGCCAAACGGCTCACCGTCGAAACGCTCCCGGGTCGCGAGTTCGTTGACCGGTTTGCGGGTGAGCTTGCTGACCTGCTTGACCGGCTTGCCGATCGGGAGGATGGCCGCGATCGCGTAGTCCTCGGGGATGCCGAGCAACTTCTTGACGCGCGGTTCCTCGGCGACCGCCATCGTGGTCAGCACGCCGCCGTACCCCTCGTTTCGCGCGGCCAGCAGGATGCTCCAGACAAACGGATAGACCGACGCGCCTGCGATGACGCCGATGCGGTCCAGGTTCTGGTCGAACGCCGCACAGACATTGAGATCGACCGTGACGACAAGAACGGCGCCTGCGCCTAGGACCGGCGCGCCAAGGTACGGCGGCACTTCGGTGGCGGCCACCTCTTCGGGCGAAACCTTCATGGGCTGTACGGGATTCCACGGTCCCTCACCGTTTTTCGTTTGCGCGATATACCGTCGCGCACCCGTGACGCTCAGCTCGACGATCGCCTCACGGGTCGCGCGGTCCCGGACAACGATCACACGCACGCCTTGACGGTTGCCGCCGCTCGGGGCGAATCGGGCATTGTCGAGGATGCGCTCGAGCACTTCGTCGGGCAGTGGGTCGTCGGTGAACCGGCGGGTGGCGCCCGTTGTGCGGATGACGTCGGAGAAGTCCATGACCGCCATCTTGGCCGATATGCGATGGTGAACATATGAAGACGCACTTGAACTGCCCCTGCGGTGAGGCGATCACCGGCAAGGACGAGGACGATCTCGTCGAAAAGGCCCAGGCTCACTTGTCCGAGGCGCATCCCGGCCGCGAGTACGACCGGGATGCGATCCTCTTCATGGCCTACTGATCTGACCCGCGTCGGCCCACACGCGAGTAGCGGACGACCGCGTTTGTACATGCCTGCACGGCGTGTCGCTGTACTAACACGGCCGCTCGCGCGGACGGACTACGGGACGACCGTCGAGCCGATCGTCGGCATGAACTGGCACTGCTTCTCGGCAGTGGTGACCTGTCCGAAAATCGTCGAGATGATGCTGCCCGAGCCGGTGTCGACGATCGCCGACAGCGTCGTCGGCCCATTCGGATTGATGTCCGGCCGCGGCTTCAGCGTCGCGCTGCCCGACTTGCCCGTCGTCAGGTTGACCCAGGTGACGTTCAGCGGCAGCTTCTGCTCGGCCGCCGGTGCCGGCGTTCCGATCGCGGTGAACACATACGCCGTCTGACCCGCTGCCGGCCCAGGTGCCGGGATCTTGGCCGGGCCCGCAACCGAGATCGCGGTCGCGAACACATTGCTGCCGTCGGCCAGGCACCCGTTACTGATCGACGGGTACATGAAGTCCTGCGTCGGCGGGGCGTCGGGACCGAACGCGGGCGCAGCGGCCGGAGCCGCCGCATCGGGCGCCGGAAGCGGGGCAGGAGCGGGTGCCGGGACAGCGACGGGTGCCGGAGCGGCGTCGGGGATCGGTGCGGCGACCGGGGCGGCCTGCGGCGCTGGGCCGACGGCATGAGCCGGGTCGACGCCCGCAGGCAGATGGGCCTCGGTACCCGGGACAGCGCCAGGCGCGGGGACGTGGGCGACGAACTGATTCACCGCCGTCGCCACGTTCCTCGAATCCGAAGGCAATGCCGAATTGCCCGCGAATGCCGCCGCCGCGGCCATCAACTCCGAAGCCGCATTCGTCGGATCTGCAGCCGCACGCTGGATCACCGGACCGATGCCTTGCACCGCCGAAAGACCCGGCGCCTGCACCGCATCGATCGGCAGCGGCGGTACCGGGTCGGCATTGGCGACCGGTGTCATTCCACCCAGCAGTAGTGCTACCGACGAGCCGACGGCGGCACTGACGCCGGCGAACGTCGTCCTGATCGATGACATGGTTTCCCCGATTCCTGGTTGCCTGGTTTGAATTCAGTGACGCGTGCCGACTGCCGTCACGGCAGTGCAGACAGCGGCATCAGCAGCGGCGCGATGGCTTGGCTCGCCGGCGCCGCTGGTGCGGCGGCCACCGGAGCGGCGGCAGCTGCGGGCGCGGCCGCGGCGGGCGCCGTCGGTGCTGATGGCAGCAGACCGGCAAACGGTGTGCCTGCCGGCATCAACGACGCCAGGGCACCCGGCACCGACGTCAGCAGGTTCTGCGGCGCGGCCAGCGGGGCCGCGGCGGCGGGAGCCGCCGCCGGAGCCTGAGGAAGCGTGAGCGACGCGGTTGCAGTGGACGGCCCCGCGGCGGGCGCCGCGGCAGGGGCGGCGGCGGTTTGCGCTGTGCCGAGGAACGACGTGAGGCCCTGCATCAGGCTCGTCGCCGCAGCCGGATTGGTGGCGAGTTGCTGGAGGAACGGCAGGCCCGGCACGCCGGGAGTCGGGGCGGGGGCCGCCGCGGGATCGGCTGCGGCCGTTGCGCTGAGCCCCAGCGCAAGCCCGGCCGCGCTCGCAGCGGTGATCATGCTGGTGGCAAGCATTTTCCTGGTGAATTTCATGGTTCTCCCAATCGTTGAAGGCACGCCTGGGCCCGACAGTCGTCCAGTTACTGGTGTTACTCAAGTGACACGTGTGGCGGTTATTCAACCGTTACGGATACGAAGGGCTTCGGTGACCGTGGATAGAGTCGGGCGGATAGACACCACCTCGACAGCCACCGCCCCGCGCATGCCCGCCCGCCTGGCCGCCGCGGCGCCGGTGCTGTTGGTGCTGAGCATCGCCGCGCGCCTGGCCTGGACCTACTTCGTCCCCAATGGCGCCAACTTCGTCGATCTGCACGTATATGTCGGCGGCGCGGGCGCGCTCGACCATCGCGGCACGCTGTACGACTACGTCTACGCCGACCAGACTCCAGACTTCCCGCTGCCGTTCACCTACCCGCCGTTCGCGGCCGTCGTCTTCTATCCGCTGCATCTGATTCCGTTCGGAATCCTCGCGTTCGCTTGGCAACTCGGCACCATCGCGGCGCTCTACGGAGTCGTGCGTATGAGCCAGCGACTGCTGCCCGGGCCCGCCGGCGATCGGCGCATCGCGATGTTGTGGACCGCGGTCGGCATCTGGCTCGAACCGCTGCGAAGCAATTTCGACTACGGGCAGATCAACGTGCTGCTGGTGCTCGCCGTCCTGTACGCGGTCTACAGCACGCGATGGTGGCTGTCCGGCCTGCTCGTCGGGCTCGCCGCGGGAGTGAAGCTGACGCCTGCGGTATCGGGCCTCTACTTCGTCGGTGCCCGACGATGGGGCGCTGCGGTGTTCTCGGCCGTGGTGTTCTTCGCCACGATCGCGGTCTCGGCCATCGTCGTCGGCGACCAAACCCGTTACTACTTCACCGAATTGCTTGGTGACGCCTCCCGGGTGGGCCCGATCGGAACGTCGTTCAACCAGTCGTGGCGCGGCGGCATTTCGCGGATTCTCGGGCACGACGCCGGTTACGGGCCGCTGGTGTTGGCCGGGATCGCGATCACCACCGTGCTGGCCGTGTTGGCGTGGCGCGCGATCGGGGGCGCATCCGATCGGCTGGGCGCGATCGTCGTCGTGCAACTGTTCGGTCTACTGCTGTCGCCGATCTCGTGGACACATCACTGGGTGTGGCTGATTCCGCTGATGATCTGGCTGCTGCACGGCCCACTACGTGGGCGGCTTGGTGCGCGGGTGCTGGGCTGGGGTTGGTTGGTCTTGACCGTCGTCGGGGTGCCGTGGCTGCTGAGCTTCGCGCAGCCGACGATCTGGGTCATTCCCCGCCCGTGGTATCTGGCGTGGGCGGGGTTGATCTACATCGTCGCGACGGTCGCGACACTGGCGTGGATCGCGACTACTGGTTCCCGACGATCGCGTTTATCTCCCGAGCCATCTGCAGATCGTTCTCGGTGATACCGCCGGCGGAGTGCGTCACCAAGGCGAAAGTCACTGTCCGCCAACGAATATCGATATCGGGGTGATGGTCTTTTTCCTCGGCCTTCTCGCCGACTCGACGCACGGCGTCGATGCCGTCGAGGAAGGCGGGAAACTTGATCGAGCGGCGCAGCGCGCCGTCGGCGCGCTCCCAGCCGGGAAGGTCGGGCAGTGCGGCGTCTACTTGGTCATCCGTTAACACAGCCATCTCTTCAACGTAGCGCGCTCGTGAGCGTACTGACAGGTGCCTGACAGAGTTGTACAGAAGAATCGAGGAGTGCAGTGGCGGTCCGGATACGTGGTTGCCGGGGGCGGTCTGGTAGTCCTTCTCGGCGTGCTCGTCGCGTCCGTCATCTGGATGTCGGATAGTTCGAAACAACGTGTAGTGCAACCGAATCCGACTCCGGCGACCTCCAGCCCGATGGCTGCCGAGCCGCCGCCGCTTCCGGCCACGACGACGGAGCTGCCGCCGCCCACCGCGCCACCGGCAGAAGCGATATCGCCCTCGCAGGTGACGGCGGAGACGATGGCCCCCGCTCCGCCGCGCCACCGTCGGCTGCACGAGTTGTTCCCAAACCTGTTCCCGAACTGATTGGCGGGCGTATACCGTCGCGGGCAGTGTCTGCTCACGCGTCGAACCAGATCGTCGTTGCCGGTGCGCTGATCTCGGATTCCCTGCTGCTGGTGGCGCAACGGGCCCGGCCGCCGGAACTTGCCGGCCTGTGGGAGTTGCCCGGCGGCAAGGTCGCGGCGGGGGAGAGCGACGCTGCCGCGTTGGCCCGCGAACTCCACGAGGAACTCGGCGTCGACGTCATCGTCGGCGCACGCATCGGCGCCGATGTCGCGCTCAGCGACACCATGACGCTGCGCGCCTACCGCGTCACCCAGACCGGCGGCGATTTGCATCCCAACGACCACCGCGCGCTGCGCTGGGTCGGCGCCGGCGACCTCGACGACCTGCCGTGGGTACCCGCCGACCGCGCCTGGGTCGGCGAGCTGACCCTCCTCTTGCGCAACGCCGGATAGGCCGTGGCCCTTGTTTGCCCGTCACGTACTACGGCTTCAACGAAGCCGATTTCCCGCCGCCTCCGGATGACGGTCGCGTGTTGGTGCGCTTGACGACGCCGTAGTCGCTCAGTAATGCAGGCGGTCGTTGACCAGCACTCCGGCATGGCGCAGCGAGTGGATCGGATGCATCAAGGCCGGATGCCTGCAGTGTGGGCAGGACTCCCGCGACTGGTTCGCCGACGAGAACGTCAGATGGCGGCAGGCCGAGCACCGGACCACGTAGAACGCGCCGATCCAGTTGAGCAGCCCGAGGTAGATCGCCGCCGTCGCGGCGGTCGCCAACACGGCGATGACTGCGATGGTGAAAACCTCTTCAGCAGGCATATTCGTCAACCTCCTACCGACTATTGACGGGCGAATTCGACGCTACGCCCGGACTCTGTGAGTGCGGTGGGTGATCGCCGAACGTTCCGTACCGCGCGAAAAATGGCCGGAATTTCGAGCGGTACGGAACGTTCGCGGCGGAGTGGTCGCGGGCGGTACCGCACGTGACCGGCGTCTCTCGTTTTCGTGTTTGGCCGACCACACTGGGAGAATCACCAGCGTGGATTTTCGGAACGTCGCGATCGTGGCACACGTCGACCATGGGAAGACGACCCTCGTCGACGCCATGCTGCGCCAATCGGGTGCCCTGCACCATCGCGGCGACGACACCGTCGAACGCCTGATGGACTCCGGTGACCTGGAGAAGGAAAAGGGCATCACGATCCTGGCGAAGAACACCGCGGTGCACCGCAAGAACGCCGACGGCTCCATGACGGTGATCAACGTCATCGACACCCCCGGCCACGCGGACTTCGGCGGCGAGGTCGAGCGCGGCCTCTCGATGGTCGACGGTGTGCTGCTGCTTGTCGACGCCTCCGAGGGGCCGCTCCCGCAGACCCGTTTCGTGCTGCGCAAGGCGCTCGCCGCGCATCTGCCGGTGATCGTCGTCGTCAACAAGACCGACCGGCCCGACGCCCGGATCGCCGAGGTGGTCTCCGAGAGCCACGACCTGCTGCTCGACGTCGCCTCCGACCTCGACGAGGAGGCGCAGAAGGCCGCCGAGAACGCACTCGGACTGCCGACGCTCTACGCGTCGGGGCGCGCAGGCATCGCCAGCACCACCGAACCGGCCAACGGTGAGAATCCCGAGGGGACCAACCTCGACCCGCTGTTCGACGTGCTGCTCGAACACATCCCGCCGCCGCAGGGCGATCCCGAGGCGCCGCTGCAGGCGTTGGTGACCAACCTCGACGCCTCGGCCTTCCTCGGCCGCCTCGCACTGATCCGCATTTACAAGGGCCGCATCCGCAAGGGCCAGCAGGTCGCCTGGATGCGCGAGGTCGACGGCCATCCGGTCATCACGAACGCCAAGATCACCGAACTCCTGGTCACCGAGGGCGTCGAGCGCACCGCGACCGACGAGGCCATCGCCGGCGACATCGTCGCGGTCGCGGGCATCCCCGAGATCATGATCGGCGACACCCTGGCCGATCCGGACCACGCGCACGCGCTGCCGCGCATCACCGTCGACGAGCCCGCCATCTCGGTCACCATCGGCACAAACACCTCGCCGCTGGCCGGCAAGGTGTCCGGACACAAGCTGACCGCACGGATGGTGAAGTCGCGGCTCGACCAGGAGCTGGTCGGCAACGTGTCCATCAAGGTCGTCGACATCGACCGGCCCGACGCCTGGGAGGTTCAGGGCCGCGGCGAGTTGGCACTGGCCGTGCTGGTCGAGCAGATGCGTCGAGAGGGCTTCGAGCTGACGGTCGGCAAGCCCCAGGTGGTCACCCAGACCATCGACGGCAAGCTGCACGAACCCTTCGAGGCGATGACGATCGACTGCCCCGAGGAGTTCGTCGGCGCCATCACGCAGCTGATGGCAGGCCGCAAGGGCCGCATGGAGGAGATGACCAACCACGCGGCGGGCTGGGTCCGGATGGACTTCATCGTGCCAAGCCGCGGGCTCATCGGCTTCCGGACCGACTTCCTGACGCTGACGCGCGGCACCGGCATCGCGAACGCGGTGTTCGACGGTTACCGGCCGTGGGCGGGCGAGATCCGCGCGCGCCACACCGGTTCTCTGGTGTCGGACCGCTCGGGGTCGATCACGCCGTTCGCGATGATCCAGCTCGCCGACCGCGGCCAGTTCTTCGTCGAGCCCGGCCAGGACACCTACGAGGGTCAGGTCGTCGGCATCAACCCGCGCGCGGAGGACCTCGACGTCAACGTCACCCGCGAGAAGAAGCTGACGAACATGCGCAGCTCGACGGCCGACGTCATGGAGACGCTGGCCCGGCCGCTGGAGCTGGACCTCGAGCAGGCCATGGAGTTCTGCGCGGAGGACGAGTGCGTCGAGGTGACGCCGGAGGTGGTCCGGGTGCGCAAGGTCGAGCTGACGGCCAGCCTGCGCGCGCGGGCAAAGGCTCGAGCCAAGGCGCGCTCTTAATCGCTGCCGTTAACCTGTGTGACGTGCCGGGCCCGCTACGCGTCATCGTTGCGCTATCTGCGCTGGTGACGTTGGTCGCGGGCTGCACCGTCAGCCCACCGCCCGCGCCGCAGAGCACCAACACCAGCGAGTCGACGCCGCCTCCTCCGATGAAGGCCACGCAGATCATCATGGCGATCGATTCCATCGGCCCCGGCTTCAATGCGCACCTGCTGTCCGATCAGTCGCCGGTGAACGCGGCGATCAGCTCGCTGGTGCTGCCCAGTTCGTTTCGGCCTGCGCCTGATCCCAACTCGCCCACCGGGTCTGGCTGGGAACTCGACACCACGCTGCTGGAGTCGGCGGAGGTCACCAACCAGAGCCCGTTCACCGTCACGTACAAGATCCGTCCCGAGGCGTCGTGGACGGACAACGCGCCCATCGCCGCCGACGACTACTGGTACCTGTGGCGTCAGATGGTCAGCCAGCCGGGAGTCGTGGACCCCGCGGGCTATGACCTGATCACCGGCGTGCAATCGGTCGAGGGCGGCAAGACCGCGGTGGTGACGTTCTCGCAGCCCTACCCCGCGTGGCGCGAGCTGTTCAACAACATCCTGCCCGCCCACATCGTCAAGGATGTACCTGGTGGATTCGCGGCAGGCCTGGCGCGTGCGCTGCCGGTCACCGGTGGCCAGTTCCGCGTGGAAAGCATTGACCCGCAGCGCGATGAGATCCTGCTCGCCCGCAATGACCGCTATTGGAGCGCGCCTGCCAAGCCGGACCAGGTGCTGTTCCGTCGCGGCGGTTCCTCGGCGGCGCTGGCCGACTCGATCCGCAACGGCGACACCCAGGTCGCCCAGGTGCACGGCGGGGCGGCGGCGTTCGCACAACTGTCGGCGATCCCCGACGTTCGGACCGCCCGCATCGTCACGCCGCGGGTCATGCAGCTGACCCTGCGGGCACAGCAGCCCGCACTCACGGATTCCCAAGTGCGCAAAGCGATTCTGGGCCTGCTCGATGTCGACCTGTTGGCGTCGGTAGGCGCCGGCGACGACAACACCGTCACATTGGCGCAGGCGCAGGTGCGGTCGCCGTCCGACCCGGGTTATGTCCCGACGGCGCCACCCGCGATGACCAAGGAGGCAGCGCTCGCGCTGCTGGCCAACGCGGGCTATCAGGTTGAGCCGATCGAGACGACGCCACCTGCGACACCGGGCACGCCGGTGCCGGAGAACAACCGCGGGCGCATCACCAAAGACGGTGTGCCCCTGACGCTTGTCCTCGGGGTGGCCGCCAACGATCCAACCGCTGTCGCGGTCGCCAACACTGCCGCCGACCAACTGCGCAACGTCGGCATCGCGGCATCGGTCTCTGCGCTGGATCCCGTGGCTCTCTACGGCGATGCGCTGATCAACAACCGAGTCGACGCTGTCGTGGGCTGGCACCAGGCCGGCGGCGATCTCGCGACGTCCCTGGCGTCGCGATACGGCTGCCCGGCGCTGGAGGCAACAGCGGTTTCGACGACCACTCCCGGAACCACGCCGTCGACCCCGTCGACCACCAATTCGCCTGCGCCGACGGGCAATTCACCGCCACCGCCACCTCCTCGACCCACCACCACCCCGACGCAGACCACCCCCAGCCCGACGCCGGAAGCCGGTCAGCTCGTTCAGGCGCCAAGCAATATCACCGGCATCTGCGACCACAGCATTCAGCCGAAGATCGACGCGGCGCTCGACGGCACCGAGGACATCGGCGAGGTGATCAACGCGGTCGAACCCCGGCTGTGGAACATGTCGACCGTGCTGCCGATTCTTCAGGACACCACGATCGTCGCGGCGGGCCCGAGCGTGCAGAACGTCAGCCTCTCCGGCGCGGTACCGGTGGGCATCGTCGGCGACGCCGGAAAGTGGGTCAAGCCGCGGCAGTGATCACTTCACACACGGAGTGTTCTTCCCTGCCATCTCGGTGAGGTCCGTCGGCGCGGGCGCTTGCGTTCCGCTGGCCGTGGCGTCGACCGTGGTAACCGGAGTCGCAGCGGTGGTCGTCGTGCTGTCGGTCAAGTACTGATCGGCGGGGAAGTCGGCGCCGATGGTCAACAGCACGGTGTCGGGGGCGACGGTGTCGGAGGCGGTCGCGGCGAGCTGAAGGCGGTCGGCCAACGTGCGTGCGGCGTCGGCAGCGCCGACCCCATAGGAAATGGTGCTGGTGGCGGCCAAGCGATCCGCGGTCGTCACCGTCCCGGCGATCATCCCGTCGTCGCCGAACGAATGCTCGATGGCCGAACCGAGGCCGGTGTGATTGGTGGCATTGATGACATCGAGTGTTGTTGGGACAGAAGATGTTCGAGTGGGTGTGGGAGTGGCGGGGGTGGAGCCGTCGGTGAAGAGATTGTGCACGATGGACCGAATGCCTTGGACATCAACGATGTTGACGTCCTCGCCCGCGGTGTCCTGGCCGAACTCTTTGATCGGCAGCGTGTATAGGGTCAGCGAACTGTCGGTCAGCGCGGCGGCGTGGTCGACGAAACCGGCGAGGTCGAAGCCGTCGTCGACGGCGATGTTCTGCTGGGCGACCCTCAACAGATTTCGGAGGTCAGCAGGGTTGGACAACGCGCCGCCGTGGCGCAACGCGGTCACCAGTGACACGATGAAGGCCTGCTGGCGGCGCGTGCGGTCCATGTCGGTGAACATCTGGTCGTTCTCGTCGCGGCGTTGCCGCACGAACGCCATCGCCTGCGAGGCGTTGATCTGTTGAACGCCACGGTGAAAGTTCGCTCCGGAATAGCTGTCTGAGGTGTCGTCGTTCAGGCATACGGTGATCGGCTGGACAACCTGTGCGATCTGAAAGAACGCCCCCAGCGTGACTTCGATGAAGTGATCGATCGGTACGCCCAATAGCCTTCGCACAGTGGCGATCTCGGCCTTGCGGCCAGCCTCGCGCGCCGTTTGTTCGCGTGAGGACGCAGCGATGGTGTCGCTCAAGGAGTTCATCTGCTGCTGGTATGCCAAACCGTAGGCCTGCTTCACCTTGCCCTTGCACACCCCGCTGGGACATGCCGGCATGTCGACATAGTCGTCGCGCGGCACCGAAACGGCGCTGACGGGACCGTTGCCGCCCGGCAGGTGCAGAAGGATCAGGACATTGGAGTTGTAGCCGCCGACCGTTTCGTCGCCGGCGTGCAGCGCGTCGTAGATGTCCTGGGGGAGCGGCTGGCCATGCTGGTCCAACCGGCTGTCCAATCCCATGATGAGGATGTTCTGCGAACCGCCGACTGATTCGGGACCACCGACCAACGCTTGGGAGGTGGTGATGCCACCGGACATATTGCGGTAACCACTCCACCCCGCCGCCGTGGCGGCCAGCACCGCGACGGCAACCAGCGCGCCGACCACCCGGCCGGCGACGAGGATCCGCTTTCGATTGCCGCGCCGGGGTAACCGATGTCGCGGACCGTTCGCCCGTGGTATCGGCTCCGTGTCCAACTCCGAAACGGCCCGTCGACTCATGACAGGCCGGATTATCCCGGCGCGGCCTGAGAACGCCTGCGCGAGTTTCTCAGGTTCAATGAACAGGAGTCGGCCCCCTCCGCGATCAGAGGGGGCCGATCGCTTTCCTGTTACCTACTCGCTGCCTGCCTTGGCCGAGCTGGTGTCCTTCTTGCCGTCGGCGTCCTTCTTGCCGTCGGTTTTCTTGTCGCCGCTGTCTGCCTTGGTGGCCGAGGTGTCGCTCTTCGACGTGGTGTCTTTTGAGGTGGCGTCACTCTTGTCGGCGGTGCTGTCGGCTTCAGTTTTGGCGTCGCCACTGCTTGCCGCGGTGTCCTTAGGCGTGGACGCGTCGGCCTTGCCGCCCGTGGCGTCGGCCTTGGTGGCGTCGGCCTCTGCACCGGCGGGGTCCGGCGCCGCCGTCGAGGCGTCTTTGCCCGTGGTGCTGTCAGCGGTGCCGGAACTCGTCGCGCCACCGGTCGCGTCGGCCCCCGAAGGTGTTGTCGCCTCCGCCGACTTCTTCGTGGCGGTCGTGACCGGGGCGGTCGACAGGGTCACCGTGGTTGCCGCCGACGTGGTGGTGGAGTTGGCCGCAGCGAGGCTGGACGTAGTCGTCACAGTCACAGGCTTGAGCGCATTCGCGATGACGTCGCGGATCTGCAGCAGTGCTCCTGCCAAGCCAAGCTCGGGACTGAGAACGCCGCCGTCGAACCCGAATCCGTTGAGAAGGCCGTTCGCAACGATGGCCGGAACCGCAACGATCGCGCTGACCGCACTGATCGGATCCAACCCCTTGGCGGCGTCGACGATGTTCTGGATGGCCTGCGCCGTGGCGTTTACGGTGCTCACCACCGGCTCCAAGAGGCCGATGCCACCCAACGCCGCGATCGTCGTGAACTGCTGCGTCACTGCCAGCAGGTTGGCGACGGGCTGCTCGAGGAACGACTGGATTGCGGGCAGCAGGGTGAGGGCGGGAAAGAGCACCGGCTGCGTGATGATGTTCACCACGTTCTGTCCGACGCCGACGATGTTGCCTGCCGCCAGGTTGGCGAGCGCCTCCTGAAGCTGCTGAGGAACGATCGTGGTGACGTTGTCCAGCAACTGACCGCCCGCTTGTTGCAGCGCCGACAGCAGCTCACCTGCACTCGAGAACTGGTTGGTGAGGATCTGTCGCAGAATCGGTGCAGGGTCTTCGAGGATCGTCTGCCCGACGCTCGACAGGTTCTTGACGGTGTTGCTGACGAGGTCGAGGTAGGCCTGGATCGGGTTCACGGCCGCGGCAAGCTCAACGGGAATCGACACTTCAACCGGGGGCAGGTGCATGTCCCGGGGAACTACCGGCGAGATGGGCGAGAGCACGATTGCGCTGGCTCCCACTGTCGCGATCCCGGCGGTGAGATATGACCTAACAGTGACTTGCATAGAAACCCCTTTTAACGTGGTTGTGATCTGGACGCGGGGGAATTTACTCGCAAGTAAGGTGCGGCGCCACGAAATTTGAAACAATTGTTGTCGCAGGTAGCACTGCATTTCGATCATGATCTGCTGAATATCGTTAACGCAATAATAGCTGACCTAAAGGTACCAATTACTGATTGGCAAACAGCGATATCCGCAGCCCGTCAGCTCGGCTGTACTCGACAAAGTAAACGCACTTATTGCCGCTGTTAATTAGCTGCGCTTTGCAGAGAACTGACAACGTCGTCAATATCGATGGCGAGCCGACGCCCCCGGGATTTGCCTCCACCGTGTCGGGAGCAGCTGCGGATTCGGTATGTCGACAGAGCGGACGAGTCGGGCGGCAACGGCCGTTGTCGCCCACGATCGGAGCGGTCGCGTTTGCCGCCGCAGCGACGGTCAAATCACTTGGCGCGCTGGGCCTGCCGTCGCTCGCGGAGCACACGCAGTCCATGTGAGGCGAAAGCCGCGATAGCGAACACGGCAAGGAGCCAGTAGGGCGGGCGGGCGAGTTCCCAGACGAACAGGGCCGCGAAGAGCGGCGCCCGCTGCGTGATCGCCAGCACGCCTGCGGCACATGTCAACGACACGGCGGACACGTGAATGCCGGTGCCGGCCAGGTGGTTCAAGGCCAGCGTCGCCAGTGATCCCGCTGCGGCGCCGGTGGCCATGGCGGGTGTGAGCAGGCCGCCGACGGCTCCTGCGCGCAGGAACAGTGCCGTCAGTAGCGGTTTCAGCAACAGGATGATCGCGGCCGCACCGAGGGTCAGTCCGCTGTTGAGGCTCACGGCCAGGATGCTCCTGCCGTTGCCGGGTAACTCCGGCCACCAGATCGAGCAGATTCCGGTCAGCAGTCCGGCGGCGGCGACCGACGGAATCAGCACCCACGACTGGAACTGCACATTGGGCTTTGCGATCGCCATCACCCGGTTGAACGCGAGGCCGACCGCCGCCGCCAACGGTGCGATGGCCAGGGCCAGAAAAGCGAACAGGTAGGACAGCTTTGCGTCCGGCCACGTCAAGGCGTGCTCGAGATGCGTCACGGGAGACGCCACCGCAACGGCAAGGCTCGACGTGATCAACGCCGCGCCGAGCGCCCTTGGGTGCCAGGTGCCCATGACGATGCGTGCCGCGAACAACGCGCCGCCGAGTGGGACGCTGTAGACCGCCCCGAGACCCGCCCCCGCCGCGCATGCCAGCAGGATTTCGCGGTCACGGGGCGTCAGCGCCAACCGCGTGGTGCCGAAATCGCCTAGCGCCGCGGCGAGTTGGCGCGGAGCGCCTTCGCGGCCAAGCGATGCGCCGGATCCGACGATCAGTACCTGCAGCCCGGCGTCGATCGACAGCGGCCATCGGGGGACCGAGCGATGGCTTTTGATGATCTCGGTGAGGCCGGGAACCTCGGTGCGCCGTCGTAGAATCCACCACCCCCAACCGGCCAGCGCAGCACCGATCATCGGACCGACGGCCCGCCGGACCGGGCTGCTGCCGCCGACGCCGGCCAGCAGGGAGCCGAATGTGTAGTGATACGTGAGGTGTTCGATCGCGTGCAGCAACAGCGTCGTTGCCGCGCCGGCGACACCCGACAGCAGGCCGATGATGACGATCGCGCACCCGAACTCAACGGTGCGCCGCGTCACCAGCTGAATCTATACGGGCCCGACCTGAATCGGCCCCCCTTACGAGGGGGGCCGACCCGGGCGGGGCTGCGGGCGACGCTTACTTGTCGCCGCCGTCACCTGGTTATCCGCCGAGCGCGCTCTTCACTGCGCCGGCGAAGCTCTTCGCCACAGAGCTGATGGCGGCGCCGACAGGATTCGAGCCATTGCCCTTGTTGTCGCCGGCTTCGTGGGCCGTCTTCTCCGGAATGAACTTCGCGCCGTCGGTCGTATCGAGGCTGTCGGTGTCGCTGCGTGGCCCCGCGGGCGGGGTGTGCGCCGTGTCGGGCTTGGCAACCTCGGACACGGTCTTGCCGAGGTCGGGACCCGGCTTCGTGTTCTCGATCGTCGATGTGATCGCTTCGGCCTTCTTCGGGAGCTCCACATCAGCCGGCACGCTTGCCGTCAGATCTGCCTTGGGTGCCGCGTGCTTTCCGCCGGGATCCGGTGCCACGTCGAGTGTGACGAGCTTTTTATCCGACGTATCGACACTGTTGATGCTCAGCGTCTGTGCCGGCGCTGCGGTCGTCAGGGTCGTCAAAGCTGAAGCCCCTGGCAGCAACCCGAGGATCTGGGTCACCAAGCTCTGCAACGTGGGGAACGTTCCGGGCAGAACAATTTGAGTGGGCAGCAAGGGCACCAAGGGGTTGCAGCAT
>Ga0070671_100000860_pt1 | contig 22151 bp, 14 predicted proteins | sample KBSS73metaG_FD_65341 | JGI IMG/M metagenome (GOLD analysis project Ga0070671, IMG submission 65341) | Switchgrass rhizosphere microbial communities from Kellogg Biological Station, Michigan, USA - KBS S7-3 metaG | ecosystem: Host-associated > Plants > Roots > Rhizosphere > Soil ...
TGTCGGCGGCGATCATCTCTCTGTCACAGCCAGCGATCACAGGCGCTTCGTCGAATGGCTGGCCGCTCATCGTGAGACCTATTGGGTCGCGCCCATGCGCGACGTTGTGGGATGGATTGCCAAGAAGAACAGCGGGTCAGCAGTGCCGCGCAACGCCACCGGCGACCCAATCGTCGCGGTCGATAGCGGCAAGATGAAAGGCGTGTCTGAGAGCGGCGCATCGCCCATCCGAATCTTTCGCGGCATTCCCTTTGCGGCTCCGCCTGTTGCTGACCTGCGCTGGCGTGAACCGCAACCTGTCGTGCCCTGGTCAGGCGTCCGCCAGGCGACAGAATTCGGGCCGCGCTGCATGCAGCAGCCCCTGTTCTCCGACATGATGTTCAGATCGGCAGCGCCGAGCGAAGACTGCCTTTACCTGAACGTCTGGACGCCGGCTAAGCTGGACGGTTCGCCGCGCCGTAAATTGCCCGTGCTTCTGTATGTCTATGGCGGCGGCTTCATGGCCGGCGATAGTTCAGAGAAGCGCTATGACGGCGCCGCGCTGGCAAAACGCGGCATCGTCGTCGTGACGGTAAACTATCGGCTTGGCGTTTTCGGTTTCCTCGCCCATCCCGAGCTGACGGCGAGCTCGCCGCATCACGCGTCCGGCAACTACGGGCTACTCGATCAAGTGGCGGCGCTGGCCTGGGTGAAGCGCAACATCGCGGCATTCGGAGGCGATCCGGGCCATATCACCATCGGCGGGGAGTCCGCCGGATCGATGTCGGTCAGCGCGCTGATGGCATCGCCACTGTCGCGCAGCGAGATCGCCGGAGCGATTGGGGAAAGCGGCGCGCCCATGGAAAAGTTGACGCCGCCCTCGCGTGCCGAGGCCGAGTCAAAAGGCGCGGTTTTTGCGCAACGCATCGGCGCACCTACGCTTGCCGCGCTTCGCGCAGTGCCCGCGGACAAGTTGCTTGCGGCTCAGGGCGACGCCAAGGACATGCCGTTCGGGCCTGTGATCGACGGCTATTTCCTGACCGAACCGCCAGCGGTGACGTTTGCCAGTGGGAAGGCTGCGCACGTGCCGCTTCTGGTGGGCTCGAACTCGCAGGAGGCTCCGGGATCGGCCATATTCGGCGATGAGAGTCCGACGGTTGTCAAATACCGTGCTGGCCTGACGCGCGTTTTTGGCGACAAGGCAGATGCGCTGTTCGCGCTTTATCCCGCGAAGACCGACTCCGATGTGCTCCCCAGCGCGACCGCACTTGCAAGCGACAACTTCCTAGCTCTGCCGACCTGGAAGTGGTTCGATCTGCAGCGACGGACCGGCGCCCCGACCTACTATTATTATTTCACACGCGTCCGCCCGCACTTCGTCACGGACACTTCGGGCAATCCGCTGCCGCGGGGCGCGGTGCACAGTGCCGAGATCGAATATGCGCTGGGGAACCTCGACGCCAATCCGCTCTACGTTTGGACCGCCGACGACCGAAAGGTGTCGGCTACGATGAGCGCGTATTTCGCTAACTTCATCAAAACCGGCAATCCTAACGGCGGGAGCTTGCCAGTCTGGCCCAAAGCATCATCAAACCCGAACAGGATTCGGCGCCAGGTGATTGACGTCGGCAGTCACAGCGCCGCCTTCACGGAGCAGCATCGTTACGTGGCCGCCGAGCGGCTGCTTGATATGCGTTAGCGGCGGGCTTTCGGGACACAGCGCAGGCATAATTTCATGTCCGAAACGCTATCTGCGCTTGACAAAGTGAACGTTCACATCGCAGCATGGACTCGGGGAAAGCATCCATCAGAAGATGCGTCCGCCGAACAGGGGAGAGTGGCGGCATGTCTGCTTCTTACGCGAAAGCTATGGTCCGTTGGTTTGCCAGCGGTTCGACAATTGCATTGATGGCGCCCGGCATCGCGCAGGCCCAGACGACACCGCCGCCGGTCGACCAGACTCAGCAGACCGAAGAGAAGCGGCCATCGACGGCCAACGCCTCCTCCGCCGAAGCGCCCCAAAACACTCCCGGCAACGCCATTGTCATCACTGGCATCCGCGCCTCGCTGCGCCAGTCGATGGACATCAAGAAGAACGCGCAGGGCGTCGTCGACGCCATCTCTGCCGAGGAAATGGGCAAGTTCCCCGACACCAACCTCGCCGAGTCGCTGCAGCGCATCACCGGCGTGTCGATCGACCGTGCCAACGGCGAAGGTTCATTCGTCACGGTTCGTGGTTTTGGGCCCGAATATAATTTGGTCCTGCTCAACGGGCGCCAAATGCCGACGTCGACCCTCGGCGATGGAGGCAGCCCGCCGTCGTCGCGCGCCTTCGACTTCGCCAACCTGGCTTCCGAAGGCATCGCCGCCGTCGAGGTTTATAAATCCGGCCGAGTCTCGCTTCCGACAGGGGGCATCGGATCGACCATCAATGTCCTGACGCCGCGACCGCTCGACCGGCCCGGCATGCGCGGAAGTCTCTCGGCGAGGGGCGTGCTCGACACGTCGCGAAACGGCAGCAACGCGATTACGCCTGAGGTTTCCGGAATCTTCAGCGACACCTTCGCGGATGATCGCGTCGGAATCCTCCTCACCGGCGCCTATCAGCGCCGCAAGGCGAGCGTGAACCAGGCAAATGTTGGCTGGCGCGACGGCTATCTGGGCTCCGAGAACAACTGGGGCTCGTTGCCGCAGGCTGGCGATCCGCGTTTCGCAAACATCACCAACCGGCCGAAGCCGACAGACGTCTATCAAGTCCAGCAGAACGCGTCCTACGACCTCAACGACATCGATCGCAAGCGCCTCAACGGCCAGGCGGTTCTGCAATTCCGGCCCGTGGACAACCTGACCGGCACAGTCGATTTCACCTATTCGCAGAACACTGTCGAAGTTCGCAACAGCAACGTCGGAGTTTGGTTCAACTTCAACGACGTCGCGAGCGCATGGACCAACGGACCGGTCGCTGGTCCAATTTTCTATTCAGAGCATTTCCAAAGGAGCGAGGGCAAGGACCTGAGCTACAGCGGATCGCTGACCGCCAATCGAAGCATCAACAAGTCGGTCGGCCTAAATCTCGCTTGGGAGCCGTTCCACAACCTTCACCTGCAGCTCGACGGCCATCATTCCACCGCGGAATCGAAACCCAGCAACAATTACGGCAGCAGTATCTCGGTCGGCAACGCGATCTTCGGGATCCAGGACCAGACCGTCAAATACGACAAGGATCTGCCGGTCATCAGCGTGACCATGTACCCGGGGATAGACCCGCTCAACGCGGCGTTGATCACCCCGACCGGGAACGCATTCCGCACGGCTTATTTCAAAGACCGGATCAACCAGGGACAGCTGAAGGGCAATTGGGACTTCGAGAGCTCGTTCCTCGACAGCATCGACTTCGGTGTGTCCTATGTGGACAACAATATCCGTTCGGCCTTTGGCTTTCTCCAGAACGACACCTGGGGCGGAGCCGGTCCTGCTTCCACCATTCCCGACGACATCTTCGTTCTTCAGACGCTGCCGGACAAGTTCGAGGGTCTGTCCGGCGCCAATGATCCGGCGATGATCCAGAAGTTCTACACGTTCAATTTCGAACGGATGGTAAGCCTGATCAACGGGCAGTTCGGCACCTGCACCCATCCACTGACGGGAACTCCAGCGGGGAATGGCTGCCTCGCGAAGTTCTCGGTAGACCGGAGAGAAACGGAGAAAACGTGGGCGCCCTATCTTCAGGCGAACATGAAGTTCGATCTATTCCAGCGTCCGTCGCACCTGCGCGCCGGCATCCGCTACGAAAACACGAAGATCGACTCATCGGCGCTAGTTCCGGTCCCCACCGGCACGCAGTGGGTCGCCGCGAACGAATTCAATCTCATCTATTCCGGCCAAAGCGACTTCACGACACTTAAGGGCAAATATCACGAATGGCTGCCAGCGATCGATTTCGACCTTGAGCCCATTCACAATGTGAAGCTCCGGGCTTCTTACAGCCATACGATCACTCGAGCCGATTATGCCAGCATGCAGGGTGGTATCACACTCGACAACCTGTTCCGGGTTGGGGGCGGCACCGGCAGCCAGGGCAATCCTGGACTGCTCCCATACAAATCCAAGAACATCGATCTGTCCGCCGAATGGTACTACGGCAGGGACAGCTATATTTCGATCGGCTACTTCCACAAGAACGTGTCGAACTTCATTTCGACGACGCGCATTGACCAGACAGCTTTTGGCCTGCGGACCCCGGTCGGAGGGCCGCGCTATACTGCCGCGATTGCCGCGCTCGGCCCGAGCGCGACGGCGGACCAAATCCGCGCATATATTGCGGCGAACTTTCCAAGCACCGTCGTAACATCGCCGCCGGGCTGCACTCCAGGTCCGGGTTGTCAGGTCTTGATCCAGAGCGTGGCTGCGGATCCGCTGCTGAACTTCCAGATCACGACGCCGACCAACTCGAACCAAACGGCGACGATCCATGGCTGGGAATTCAATATCCAGCACAGTTTCTGGAACACCGGCCTCGGAATTATCGCCAACTACACGATCGTGAACGGCAGCGCGAAGTACAACAATACGTTGCCGGCGAGCGTTTCGCAGTTCGCTCTGGTCGGTCTCAGCGACAGCGCGAATGCCGTCATTTTCTATGACAAGAACGGCATTCAGGCGCGCCTAGCCTACAACTGGCGCGACGAGTTCCTCGCCGGAAGCGGTCCAAACCCGTTCTATACCGAGGCCTACGGCCAGCTCGACGGCAGCGCGAGCTGGGAGTTCCTCAAGGGGATCACCGCCTTTGTCGAGGGCATCAACCTCACCGGATCGAGCCGGCGCGGACACATGCGTCACGTCAACAACGTGACCTTCGTGTCACCGGGGTCTGCGCGCTACTCGGCGGGCGTGCGCTTCGCCTTCGGTGGCGCTCACGCCCCGACGCCTCCACCTCCGCCGCTGCCGCCGCCACCGCCGCCACCTGAGCCGACTCAGACTTGCTCGGACGGTTCGGTGATCCTGGCGACCGCAACCTGCCCGGCTCCGCCTCCACCTCCGCCCCCGCCCCCGCCGGCACCAGAACGCGGCGGCTGAGGTTTAACTCCCCTTCCTCTCGTGCCAGATTGCCGAGCCCTCGCGGTCGGCAATCCGGGCGCGAGGCCGCAGAGGGAAAGTTCGAGAGTCTTATGGCAAGGCCGGTCAAGCGGGTCGTCATCGTCGGCGGTGGAACCGCGGGTTGGCTCGCGGCGTGTCTGCTCGCCGCGAAGGCTCCCAAGGTAACCTCCGAAGCAATTTCGGTCACGTTGATCGAGGCGCCCGACATCCCAATCATCGGCGTTGGCGAGGGCACCTGGCCGACTATGCGGGCGACGCTTTCCGCGATCGGTCTTGACGAGGAGGAGTTCCTCGCGGCTTGCGATGGTTCGTTCAAGCAGGGATCGCGCTTCGACCGCTGGGCGACCGGCGCCGACGGGGATTCGTACTATCACCCGTTCACTCCACCGCCTGACGGCGCGGCAATTGACCTGGTTAGCGCCTGGCGCGCACTGGCGCCCGACGCCCCTTTTGCTTCTGCAGTATCTCCACAACCCGCGGTCTGTGCGGCCCAGCTGGCGCCGAGGCAGCGATCGATGGCGCCCTACAGCGGTGCACTCAACTATGCTTATCACCTCGACGCGGCGAAGCTCGCGCAGCGCCTTTCGCACCATGCGGTCGGAACGCTCGGAGTTACCCATTTGCGCGACCAGGTGGTCACCGTGGATAGCAACGCGAACGGTGACATCGAGGCGGTACGCACGCGCGGCGGCGAGCGGGTCGAGGGGGGTCTCTTCATCGACTGCTCGGGCCATGCCGCGCTTCTGATCGGTGGCCATTATGGCGTCGAATGGATCGATCGCAGCCAGGTCCTCGCCAACGATCGCGCGCTCGCCGTGCAGGTGCCGGTGGCCGATGGCTCGCCCATCCAATCGCAGACGATTGGCACCGCGCACGAGGCCGGCTGGATCTGGGACATCGGCCTTCCGTCCCGGCGCGGCGTCGGTTGCGTTTATGCCTCGCGTTTCCTCGAAGACGACAGGGCCGAAGCGATCCTGCGCGACTATATCGCGAGCACGGCGCCTGACGTTAGGTTCGATGACCTCGCGCCGCGGCGCCTCAGTTTTCCGACTGGCCACAGGGCGGAATTCTGGCGCGGCAATTGTCTCGCCGTCGGGCTCAGCGCAGGGTTCATCGAACCGCTCGAAGCTTCGGCAATCGTAATGATCGAATTGTCGCTCAATGCGCTGATCGACAACTTCCCGGCGAGCCGCTCGGCGATAGATTTACATGCGGCTCGCTTCAACGAGCTGTTCCGGACTCGTTGGGATCGCGTGATCGAGTTCCTCAAGCTCCACTATGTGTTGAGCCGTCGCGACGATCCCTACTGGCGGGCCCAGCGCGACCCGGCGACCGTGCCGCCGCGGCTCGCCGAGCTGGTAGAATTGTGGCGCGATCAGCCGCCCTCGCGATACGACCTGCCGCTGGCCGACGAGATCTTCCCCGCCGCGAGCTACCAATATGTCTGGTACGGCATGGGCGGGGCAGTGCCGCACCATTTGCCGCCGCCGACACCCTCGATCTGCGCGCAGTTCGAGCAGATCCGGCAGCGCACGCGCAGTCTCCTGTCGGCGCTTCCGGCGAACCGGGCGCTGCTCAGTCAACGCGCCGCTTCGGGCGAGCGTGAGAGGGTGGTCCAGCCGTGACCCAACATGCGGTGCTGGACAGCAAGGATCATCGCGAGATCCGGATTCGCCCGGGCGCATCAGCCGACCTCGGCGACGCGGTCATGGCCTGCCTGACCGTGCCGAGCGAGTTCCGGAGGGTGCAGAACGAATTCCCTATTTTGTTCCGGCGTGACCTCGACAGCGGCCATTTCTCGGCGCTGGCCATGTTCGGGTTCGAGAATGGCGAAAACCTTTTTCTCGATGGCGAGCGTTGGGATGCGCGCTATCGCCCGCTGGCTTTGTCGATCCAGCCGTTCCTGGTCGGCAGATCGGCCGACAGCGAAAGCGCCTCACAGGTCCACATCGACCTCGGCCACGCCCGGATCGCCGCGGACGGGGAAGACGGGGTGCGCCCATTCGACGATTTTGGCCAGCCAACCCCCTACCTCGAAGCGGTGATCGAAGGGCTCGACGAGCTCGACCGGGGTTATCGTTCAAGCGGCGATTTTTACGCGGCGCTCGAGCGGTACGAATTGCTCGAACCCTTCTCGCTCGACATTGAGCTTCGCGACGGTTCGAAGCACCGGCTCGTCGGCTATCACATAATCGACGAGGAGAAGTTGCAGGCACTCGAGCCTGGCGCCCTGGCCGAACTTCATTCGGCCGGCTACCTGATGCCGATATTCATGGCGCTGGCGTCGCTCGCCAACCTGTCGGCACTGATCGAGCGCAAGAACCGGAGGCTCGGCCATGGCTGAAGCCGCTCCCGCGCCGGTCGCGGCGCTCCAACCCGTGGTCGATGAGCAGGTCGCGGTGGGTGAGCTGGACGTGAGACTTTCCGGCGCATCGACGCCATTCGTGGTCCGTGGGCTCATCGCAGACTGGCCGCTGGTCAGGGCGGGCCTCGACAGCACCGCCGCCGCGCGCACCTATCTGCTCGAACGCAGCCGTGACCGGGCGTTCACAGTGAACATCGGTGAACCAGGCGCGGGCGACCGGCTGTTTTACAACGAAGCGATGGGGATGAACTTCCGCACCGGCCGTGTCGGACTTGCGGAAATCTTCGCCGGGATCGACGCCAACGAAAACAAGCGCGACGCGCCCGTCATTTATCTCTCGTCGATCGACGTGAAGGATTATTTCGACGGACTCCACGAGGCAAACCACGTCGACCTCGGGCTCCGCGAGCCGATCGAAAGCATCTGGATCGGAACACGCACGAGGATCGCGGCGCACAATGATTTTCCGCACAACCTTGCGTGCTGCGCGGTCGGCAGCCGACGCTTCACCCTCTTCCCGCCCGACCAATTCGCGAACCTCTACGTCGGGCCGCTTGATCATACCCCTGCCGGCCGGCCGGTGAGCATGGTCGACCTCCGTCAGCCCGACTTCGACAAATATCCGCGTTTCCGGGAAGCCTTGAGTGAAGCACGGGTCGCGGAGCTCGGGCCCGGCGATGCGATCTTCATTCCCTCGATGTGGTGGCACCATGTCGAAGCGCTCGAGCCGTTCAACGTGCTGGTGAACTACTGGTGGCGCGACACGCCGCGCTTTCTCGCCCAGCCGCAGGACGCGCTCAACCACGCCTTGTTGGCCATCCGCGACCTGCCGGAGGACGAGAAGGCGCTGTGGCGCCAGATGTTCGATTATTATGTGTTCGGAGACGCTGCCGCGGCCGCGGCGCATCTGCCGGAAGGATCGCGCGGCATCCTTGATCCCCTGGACGCCGAGAGCGCCGGAAGAATTCGCGCCAACCTGTTGCGAAGCCTGTCGCGATGAGCAGCTGGCCCTGCCGCAAGATCGTCATCGCCGGCGGCGGGACCGCGGGGTGGATGGCGGCGGCGGCGATCGCCCGGACAATGGGCAAGGCCGTCGACTTGACCCTCATCGAATCCGAGCTGATCGGCACCATCGGCGTGGGCGAGAGCACCATCCCGCCGCTGGTCACCTACAATCGCCTGCTCGGGATCAACGAGGCCGAGTTCATGCGCGCCACCCAGGCGACGTTCAAGCTCGGCATCGGGTTCGAGAATTGGAAGGAGGTAGGCCACCGCTACTTCCACAGTTTCGGATCGACCGGGAAGGACCATTGGACGGCGGGCTTTCAGCACTTCTGGCTCAACGGGCTCGAGCGCGGCCATCGCGAACCTTACGACGATTATTGCCTCGAGCTATCGGCGGCCTACGCCGGCAAGTTCGCGCATTTGCCCGAAGACCGGATGAACTATGCCTATCAGCTCGATTCATCGCTTTATGCCAAGTTCTTGCGGGCCATGGCCGAGGGCGACGGTGCGGTCCGAGTCGAAGGCAAGATCGCCGAGGTCGAAATGGACCCGGAAAGCGGTGCAATCAGCGCGTTAAAGCTCGAATCCGGGCAGCGCATCGAAGCCGACCTGTTCGTCGATTGCACGGGATTTCGCGGGCTGTTGATCGGCGGTGCGTTGGGGTCGCAGTTCGAAGATTGGACGCACTGGCTGCCCAACGACAGCGCGATCGCCATCCAGACCCGCTCGGTCGGTCCGGCGGTTCCCTATACGCTGGCGATCGCGCACGATTCCGGATGGCGCTGGCGCATTCCGTTGCAGCATCGCACCGGTAACGGCATCGTCTTCTGCAGCCGCTATCTCGACAAGGACACTGCCCTCGAGCGGCTGTTGAACGCGATCGAGGGCGACACGCTGACACAGCCCAACGTGCTTCGCTTCAAGGCTGGCGTGCGGCCGCTGCAGTGGGTGAAGAATTGTATCGCGGTGGGGCTTTCGGGCGGGTTCATGGAGCCCTTGGAATCGACCAGCATCCATCTGATCCAGCGGGCGGTACTGCGTCTTATCCGGATGCTTCCGCTCAACGAGGTCAGCGAGCGCGACATCCTGGAATTCAACGACCAGATGCTCACGGACTATGTCCAAATCCGCGACTTCCTGATCCTCCACTACAAAGCGACCGACCGCCGCGACAGCGAGTTCTGGCGCTACTGTGCTGACATGGAGATCCCCGACAGCCTCACCCAAAAAATCGAGCTGTTTCGCGACACCGGCCGGGTGTTCCGCCGCAATGAGGAATTGTTTGCCGAGAACAGTTGGGTCCAGGTGATGATGGGACAGGGTATCGTGCCCAGATCGTATCATCCGATCGCGACCAAACTGAGCGATGCCGAGATGACCAAGTTACTCTCGACCATCCGCGACAATGTCGCACAAACGGTCGCAGGGCTTCCTCAACACGAGGCCTATGTGGCCCGCTACTGCGGCGCCGTCAGCGCCAGCGCGGCCTAGGCGAGGCCGGCTCCCTTGGTTGCAGACAGCGCGCCCTCTGGTGCACGAGGCGGCCGTCGCCGCCAGGCGGTGACGATCAAGCATGTCGCCGCCGACGCGGACGTGTCGCTCCAGACCGTCAGCCGCGTCATCAACAACGATCCCAAGGTGAGCCCGCAAATGAGGGCACGGGTCGAGGCGTCGATCGAGAAGCTCGGCTATGTTCCGTCGATTGCCGCGCAGCGGATGAGCGGGTCGCGCTCCTACATCATTCTCGCGCTAAACGATCGCGATCGCACAATCGCCGACTGGATGGAGCGTCAGGGCGTCGACTGGGTCGACCAGATGTTGCTCGGGGGAATGCTGAAATGCGCCGAGCGCGGCTACCGGATGATGATCGAGCTGGTCGACACGCATAGCGATCATGTCCAGCGCGAGCTTCGCGCGACCATCGCCGCATTGCAACCGGATGGCGTAATCCTGACCCCGCCCCACTCCGACAACGTACTGATCACGAGATTTCTGGCGGATCACCGAATTCCTTTTGCAAGGATCGGCTCGATCAAGCCCGGGCCCGGGATTCGGTTGACCATGGACGACGAGCGCGCGGCGCGATTGGCGACCGAGCATCTGGTCGACCTCGGTCACCGGCGGATCGGGCTCATCAGCGGGTCGGACGAATATTCGCTTAGCCAGTGGCGCGTCGATGGCTGGCGGGCCGCGATGGAGGCGGCCAACCTGAGCACCGAAGGCCTCCTCGCCAAGGGCGATTTCACCTTCGCGTCGGGTGAGGTTGCCGCCCGGCACTTGCTCGCGCTTGCCGAGCCGCCGACAGCAATTATCGCCAGCAGCGACAAAATGTCGCTCGCAACGCTCGACGTGGCGCGTGATCTCGGTCTCAGCGTGCCCGGCGATCTATCGCTGATCAGCTTCGACGACACGCCGATCGCCCGCTTTGCGGTCCCGCCGCTGACGTCGGTCGACCAACCGATTGCAGCCACCGCCTCGCGCGCCGTCGAACTGATAATCGACATGCAGCGCGGCAAAGAGCTGCCCGACGAGCCGGTAGTCGTCCCCGCCGGGCTGGTCGTACGGCAGTCGACCGCAGTTCGCCCGGCCGTCGCACGTGCCGGCTGAAGCCAAAGAATCTTCGCGGCAATCGCCCGGCTTCCTCTGGCTTTACGCGCTGGCCTGGGCCGGGGGCGCGATTGCCTATGTTCCGTTCCTGACAATTCTCCTGCCGATCCGGATCACGGCAATTGCCGGTGGGGAGAACATTCGCTGGCTCGCCTACATCACTTTCTCGGGCGCAATTGCGGCCAGCGTCGGCAACATCCTGTTCGGTTCGCTGAGCGATCGCGCCGGGAGCCGCCGCGGCTGGATTGCCGGGGGGCTAGTTCTCAACGTTGTGCTGCTCTTGGCGATGACTCTGGTCGCCACACCCCTCGCGCTTCTGGGACTCGTCGTTCTGTGGCAGCTCGCACTCAACATGATGCTCGGTCCGCTTTCCGCCTGGGCCGGCGACTGCGTTCCACGCGTTCAAATGGGCCTGCTCGGTGGACTGCTGGCATTTGCTCCGGCAATGGGCGCCATCGCCGGAGCCTTCATCACCCTGCCGGATCTGGCCGGTCCAAACGGGCGCATTGAGTTGGTCAGCATGCTGGTCGTCGCTTGCGTTGCGCCAGCATTGCTGTTCGGCCGGCCATTGAGGGTACCGGTGGCCCCGAACCTGGAAACGCCGGTCGATGCGAAGGTCAAAAGTCCGGACAAGGTACGGCGCCCGTTCGTTTCGATGTGGCTTGCGCGCCTTCTCGTGCAAATCGCCGAGGCCGCGCTATTTGCCTACCTTCTCCTCTATTTCCGATCGATCCAGCCTGGCATTGGCGAAGGCTTCATTGCGCGCCTGTTCTGTGTCGTGCTGGTGGCCGCCGTTCCGATCGCGCTCCCCGTTGGGCGCTGGGCCGACCGCACACAGCGGCCTTTCTTACCTTTGATGATCGCAGCAACGCTTTCGGGCAGCGGTCTCGTCATTCTCTCGCTGTCGAGGAATGTCGACTGGGCGATCGCCGGCTACATCCTGTTCGGCCTTGCAACGACCGTCTTCCTATCGCTGCACAGCGGCCAGACGCTCCGTGTTCTCCCCCGTCCCACGCAGCGAGGGCGCGACCTCGGCATTTTCAATCTCACCAACACCGTGCCGTCGCTGATCATGCCCTGGCTGACGCTCGCGCTTGTACCAAGCTTCGGTTTCGCCGGTCTTTTCGCACTTCTCGCTTTGTTGGCGTTCACCTCGGCAACGATCCTGTCCGCCCTCCCGCGCAACTAAAGGGGTTTGAAATGTCCCTAACTTCCAGGTTCCGCTTCAAGCTTCTTGTCGGTTTTTCGGTGGCGCTCTCTGCGCCATGCGAGGTCGCGCAAGCCGCTTGGCCACGACTATCGACGTATGAGACCAGAGCGGACAAGGCGCTGAACGTGCGCGTCCGCTCGATTGTCGCGAGCATGACCCTCGAGCAGAAGATCGGGCAAATCACCCAGGTCGACATCCGGTCGATCACGCCGGACGACGTCCGCCAATACTATATCGGGTCGGTCCTCAACGGTGGCGGCGCGTGGCCGGCGATGAACATGCATTCGAGCGTCGACGACTGGCTCAAGCTATCGGATGATTTCTACCGGGCCTCCATGACGACCGACATGAAGGTAAAGGTGCCCGTCGTCTGGGGCGTCGACGCCGTCCACGGGCACAATAATATCTACGGAGCCACGCTCTTTCCGCACAACATCGGTCTTGGCGCGGCTCACGATCCCAAGCTCCTCTTCCGTATTGGACGGGCCACGGCCACCCAGGTCCGGTCGACCGGCCTCAGCTGGGTATTCGCGCCGACGCTCGCAGTCGTCCAAAATCCCCGCTGGGGGCGGACCTATGAAAGCTACAGCTCGGATCCCGCGCTGGTCCGGGCCTATGCACAGGCGATAATCAGCGGCCTCCAGGGAAAGATCGGTTCTTCCACCTCCGTGCTGGCTACCGCCAAGCATTGGCTGGGGGACGGCGGGACCTTCCACGGCGTCGACCAGGGCGAGACGCGTACCAGTGAGGCCAACCTCGCCCGCACGCATGCAGCGGGCTATTACGGCGCCCTTCGCGCCAACGTTCAGACCGTGATGGTCAGCTATTCAAGCTTCACCGATACGGCCAGCGGGCATGCCTGGGGCAAGATGCACGGCAACAAGCATCTCATCGGCGAAGTGCTCAAGCGCCGGCTCGGGTTCGACGGCCTCGTCGTGACCGACTGGAACGGCATCGAGCAGGTGCCCGGCTGCACCAAATGGCACTGTCCCCAGGCGATCAACGCAGGAATCGATCTGGCCATGGTGCCCGAAAAAGAGTGGAAGCAGTTTATCCCGGCGACGATCGATGACGTCCGCGCCGGCCGTATCCCGATGAGCCGCATCGACGACGCCGTGTCGCGAATCATCCGGGTCAAGCTGAAGACCGGATTGTTCGATGCATCTCCCGCAACGGGGCCACACCCGAGCGCCAAGGTTCTGCACTCGCCGAAGGTTCGTGCGCTTGCTCGGGAGGCCGTGCGGAGGTCGCTCGTCCTGCTGAAAAATGATGGTGGCGTGCTTCCGCTCAGGCGCAGCGGAAGAATCCTAGTCGTCGGAAAAGGCGCCGACAGCTTGCCGATGCAAGCGGGCGGGTGGTCGCTGACCTGGCAGGGCGACAAAACCGCAACGTCCGATTATCCCAACGCCGACACTCTGCTCGCGGCAATGCGCAAGTCCCTGGGAGACGATCGGGTCGACTATAGCCCGGACGGCGCTGGCGTGGACGTGCACGCTTACAGCGCGGTCGTCATGGTCGCAGCCGAAAAGCCTTACGCGGAAGGTATGGGGGACATCACCTTCCCGGCGTCGATGCGCCACTCGGCGCGCTATCCGGAAGACCTTGCGACGCTCGAGGCCGTGAGCGGCAAGGGCGTGCCCGTCGTCACGGTGCTCTATTCCGGACGGCCGGTCGCGGCGAACGACCTTATCAATCGGTCCGACGCATTCGTGGCCTCGTGGCTCCCCGGCACAGAAGGGCGCGGTATCACTGACCTCCTTCTGGCCCGCAGGGACGGCCGCGCCGCGTTTGATTTTACCGGCAGGCTGTCGTTCGATTGGCCCGCGGGCGACTGCCTGCTCTCCAACGGTGGGATTTTGTTTCACCGGGGTTATGGCCTGTCGCTCCGCAAGCGATCCACACTTCGACGGCTCCCCGAATCCCCGCCGGTCGCGGCCTGCCCCGCCGACAGCCGGTGATCGGAGGATAGGTGTCACTTTTCCTGCTACTTGCCGCGCAGTCGGCCTTCACGGTGACCAACTCGGTCTACAACGGACCCGTGCAACGCCCGGTCAACGCCCATCTGGCGTGGCGCGACGAGTTCTCGGGATCGCACCTGGACCTCGCGAAGTGGCGATACGACACGGCATACAACAAGAAGGGCTGGTTCAACGGTGAGCTGCAATATTATTCGGCTGGCCGATCAGAGAACATTCGCCTCGAAAACGGTCGGCTGGTGATCGAGGCGCGCCGCGAAACGCTGAAGTCCGCGTCGGATTGGGGTGGGCAGAATTACTCGTCGGGCAGGATCGTTTCGAAAGGATCGTGGACTTACGGCTTCTATGAAATCCGCGCCAAGTTGCCCTGTGCGCGCGGGACTTGGCCCGCGATCTGGATGCTTCCCGCGCACATGGAAAAATGGCCCGACGACGGCGAGATCGACATCATGGAGCAAGTCGGCGCCGAGCCGAACCTGATCTACGCGACGCTGCATACGGCCCTGTTCAACCATGTGAAGAAGACGCAGCGGAGCGCGCAGAAGCTGGTGCCGACAAGCTGCAGCGCGTTTCACGTCTACCAGCTGGACTGGCGTCCTAGCTCAATAACCATCGGCGTCGACGGACACGGCATCCTTCGCGTCCTCAACGACCAGCCTGGCGGCAAAGGCGCCTGGCCATTCGACGCGCCATTTCAAATGATCCTCAACCTCGCGATGGGAGGTAACTGGGCGGCTGCGAAGGGCATGGACGACGCGGCGTTGCCGCAGCAGATGGAGGTCGATTACGTCCGCGTGTGGCAGGATCGCTGAAATCGAGTCGAAAGCAGGTATCAAGAGCTAGCTTGAATCAGCGGATGTCGAGGGTCCGGATCAGGCCGTCCGGCGAAATGCTGAATGCATAAGTCAGATCTGTGGGACTGCCTGGGAAGTTGCCCGCAACCCGCGCAACCACGACAATTTGATTATCTTGCCGAGTGGACTTCAGCGGATCGATGCTGATCCCGTATTTTGCAATGGTATCTTGCTTCCAGCCCCGAATTGCTTCGCTGCCGGTGTAGGTGCCCCCTTCGTCGTGAACCACCGCGTCGGGCGCAAAGCAGGCCGTCATCAGCTCCGCATCGAGCGCATTCTGCGCCGCAAAGTAGCGGGGAAGCGGATCGGGCAGATCAAGGGGCATGTCATACCTCCCGTTGTGCAGCTGAAATGGTGCGGTGGCCTTGGGGCGCAAGTTGACCGAATGATTATGCGATGGGTCGAGAGAGCCGACGGCCTAGCCCCCCGTAACCGACATGTGCCGGTCCACCGCCGGCTGTGCCGCGGCAATTTCGAACCGGTGCCGCTCGGGCTTGTCCGCAATGAGCGCATCCAGCGCCGCCGCCGTGCCCGCCAAATCCCCCAGGCGCAGCAGGTCGCGAAGCTCAACATTCCGATCATGGCCGAGGCAGCCGTAGACCGTTCCTGTCGCGGTTACCCGGATGCGGTTGCAGCCTGAGCAGAAATTCTCGCTGATCGGCGTGATCAAGCCCAGCCGCATTCCAAGCTCGACGACGTCGAAGTAGCGCGCGGGCCCGCCGGTTCGCGCCAGCGACGGCACCAGGGTAAATCGCTCTTCGAGCTTCCGCTTCACTTCGCCGAGCGGCAGGTAATGCGTGGTCCGGTCCTCGTCGACTTCGCCCAACGGCATGGTCTCGATCAACGTCAGGTCGAAGCCCTGTCCGCCGCACCAACGCAGCATCGGCTCGATTCCGTCCTCGTTGAGGCCGCGTAGCGCGACCATGTTGATCTTGACCTTGAGTCCCGCCGCCTTGGCCGCGGCGATCCCCGCCACGACCTGATCGAGCCGCCCCCGCCTCGTGATGTGCCCAAACCGCTCGGCATCCAGGCTGTCGAGGCTTACGTTCACGCGCCTCACACCACTCGCAAACAAACGCTCCGCCGCTGCTGCAAGCTGACTCCCATTGGTTGTCAGGACCAGCTCGTCGAGACCGCGCCCGATCCGCTTGCCGAGCCGCTCGACGAGGTCGAGGATGCCGCGCCGGACCAAGGGCTCGCCGCCCGTCAGCCTGAGCTTCGTCACGCCTCGCTCGATCAGCAGGTCGGCAAGCGTCTCAATCTCGTTGAAGCTCAGGAGTTCGCTGCTCGGCCGGAAGTGCATCTCTTCGGCCATGCAATATCGGCAGCGGAAGTCGCACCGATCGGTGACCGATAACCGGACGTAGCTCACGCGTCGTCCGAACCCATCGATCATGACGGTTGTCATGACGGCGCTTATAGCCCGCCTTCGACCGGTTCGTATCCCTCTTCGCGCAGCCGCCGCGACAACGCCTCGCCGGTGCGTTGCGCCAGCTCTCCATCCTCGGACCGGATCACGAAATTGGCGCCGTAACGGCCATCGCGGAAAAACGGGTAGCTGCCGATCGCAACGCCCGGGTTTGCCGCCTCAGTCTCGCGCAGCAGATCGGCGACGTCGCTCTCCGGCGCACGCGCGCCGACCGTCACCGAGACAACCGGCCTCCCGCCCTCCAGCTTGCCGGTTAACGCCTCGAGCATGGCTGCCGCGATGCCCGGGACGCCCGCCATGATGTAGACATTGCCCATCCTCACGCCTGGAGCGCCCGAGCTAGGGTTCTCGATCAGCTCGGCGCCTTCGGGAACGCGCGCCATCCTGAGCCGCGCCTCCGTCAGCCCGCCCGGCCGGTCGCGATAGTAATTCTCGAGGATTTGTCGCGCCTGTGGATGGACAATCACCGGCACGCCAAAGGCATGCGCCATGGCGTCGACCGTGATGTCGTCATGAGTCGGGCCGATCCCGCCGGTGGTGAAGAGATAATCGTGAGCTGCGCGAAGCTCGTTCACGGTCTCGGCGATCCGCTCGATGTCGTCGGGGACGATCCTGACTTCGGAGAGTCGGATGCCGTGCTGGTTCAGCCACAAGGCAACCTGCTCGACATTCTTGTCTTGAGTACGGCCGGAGAGGATCTCGTCGCCGATTACGACCAGCGCCGCAGTCCAGACGCGCGATTTATCGCTCAAGCGCCGCACTCCCATTCGACTTTACAAGGCCCACTGCCTATCTTGCGCGCATGACTCAATACATCACCGTCGCGGCCGATGACCGCGCGGAAGCCAAGAACGGGATCATCAAGCTGCATGGGCCAGAGGGCTTCGAAGGCATGCGCCGCGCCGGCCGCCTTGCCGCCGAGATTCTCGACGCGCTGGCGCCGCACGTCGTCCCGGGCGTCTCGACGCAGGAGCTCGACGACATTGTTTACAAGATGGCGATTGACGGTGGCGGCCTTCCGGCCACGCTCGGCTATCGGGGCTACACGAAGAGCAGCTGCATCTCGATCAACCATGTCGTCTGCCACGGCATCCCGAGCGACAAGACGCTGAAGGACGGCGACATCGTCAACATCGACGTCACCCCGATCGTCGACGGTTGGCATGGCGATACCAGCCGCATGTACCTGGTCGGCGACGTCCCGCTCCGCGCCCGCAAGCTCGTCGACATCACCTACGAATGCCTGATGCTCGGGCTCGAGCAGGCGAAGCCCGGTAACCACCTCGGCGACATCGCCAATGCGATCCAGCGCCACGCCGAATCCAACCGCTACAGCGTCGTCCGCGACTTCTGCGGACACGGCGTCGGCCGCATCTTCCATGACAGCCCGGAGGTCGTCCACGCCGGCCGGCCCGGCACCGGTCCGGAACTCAAGCCCGGCATGTTTTTTACGGTTGAGCCGATGATCAACCTCGGCCGGCCGGACGTGAAGGTGCTCGACGACGGCTGGACCGCCGTCACCCGCGACCGCTCGCTTTCCGCCCAGTTCGAACATTCGATCGGCATCACCGAGAACGGCTGCGAGATCTTTACGAAGAGCCCAGCGGGGCTCGACAAGCCACCCTACGCCTGAATCGACGGCCGTTCGTCGGCCCGTCGAAAAAGCCTGTGATCCGGGGTTGACGGCTGACGCTATCCCCTTGATCAATCGCGCCATTCTTTCCGGGGGGAAGCATGCTTGAAATCGCGAACCTGTCGCACACCTACGCCAATGGCACCAAGGCGCTCGATGATGTGACCCTGTCGATCCCCCGCGGCATGTACGGCCTCCTCGGCCCCAACGGCGCCGGCAAGTCGACCCTGATGCGGACCGTCGCGACCCTCCAGGCGCCGACCGCCGGATCGATTAAGTTCGGGGACATCGACGTCCTTGCCGATCCTGACAGCCTCCGCCGCACGCTCGGCTACCTCCCCCAGGACTTCGGCGTTTATCCGCGCGTTTCGGCCTATGCGATGCTCGACCAGTTGGCGGTTCTCAAGGGCATCACCGGCTCGGGCGAGCGCCGCTCGGTGGTCGAAAGCCTGCTCGAGCAGACCAATCTCTGGACGGTGCGCAACAAGTCGATCGCCGGCTTCTCGGGCGGCATGCGGCAGCGCTTCGGCATTGCCCAGGCCCTGATCGGCAATCCCGACCTGATCATCGTAGACGAGCCGACCGCCGGCCTCGATCCGGAAGAGCGCAACCGCTTCCTCAACCTGCTCGCCGGAATCGGCGACAATGTGGTGGTAATCCTCTCAACCCACATCGTCGACGACGTCGCCGACCTCTGCCCGCTGATGGCCGTCCTCGCCAACGGGCGCGTCCAGCTAGAAGGCAAGCCAACCGACCTCATTGCCGCCACCCGCGGGCGGATCTGGGCCAAGACGATCGACCGCTCCGAACTCGAAACCTACCAGCAGAGCCACGAGATCATCTCGACCCGCCTGTTCGCCGGTCGGACGGTGATCCACGTCCTTGCCGACAAGAAGCCCAATGGGTTCGAACCGGTCGATGGCGGGCTCGAGGACGTTTATTTCTCGACCCTCTCGACGCTCCGCCGGGCGGCCTGAGCCCATGCGGATGCTGCTTGGAATCAGCGGATTCGAAATCCGCTACCAGCTAAGGAACCCGGTTTTCTGGGTTTCCGTCGCAATTTTCTTCTTGATGGGCTTCGGCCTCACCGCGAGTGAGAACGTCAGTATCGGCACACCGGGCGGCGTTCATGAGAACGCCCCCGGCGCAATCACGGTCGCGATCGCAATTTTCTCGCTCTTCTACGTCTTCGTCGTCACCGCTTTCGTCGCCAACGCCATCGTGCGCGACGATGCGAGCGGCTTTGCGCCGATCGTTCGCGCTACATCGGTCACTGCCCGGCAGATCGTCATCGGCCGCTTTCTCGGCGGACTCGTCATTGCTTGGCTCGGCTTTCTCGCGCTGCCCATTGGAATGTGGGCGGGATCGCTCATGCCTTGGGTCGACCCCGAGCGGATCGGGCCGCAGGTCCTATCTTACTATGCCTGGCCGTTCCTGGTCTTCGCTGTGCCGAACATATTCCTTATTTGCGCGGTCCTGTTTGCCGTCGCGACCATCCTGCGCTCGATGATGGCCGCCTATATCGGCGCGATCGTACTGGTCATGGGCTATCTCATCACCAGCAGTGTCGTCGGACAGAAGCCCGAATATCGCGAGGCAGCCGCGAAATGGGAGCCGCTCGGGACCGGCGCCATGAGCCAAGCGACGCGCTATTGGACCCAGAGCGAGCTGAATTCCAAGTTGATCGAACTGAGTGGCGCCCTGCTATTCAACCGCATCCTCGCGATCGTCCTCGGCCTCCTGTTCCTCGGCTTCACCCTGTGGCGCTTCTCAATGATCGAGCGTGCACCATCGCGCTTCAGGCTGCGCCGTCTGGCGAAGCGGCAGGCACGCCAAGCGAAGATTGCCTCCGGAAGCCCGACGCTCGGCGGAGACCGCATCTTTACCCGTGACGCGCGACCGTCGCGCGCCGCCCAGTTCATGACCCGCCTTCGGGTCGAGGTCCGGCAGGTCCTGACCAGCCCCGGCCTCGTTGTCCTCTCGCTGCTGACGATCACCTTCACGGCGCTGGTGCTGTGGGTCTCGCGCTCAATCTACGGGACCTCTGACCACCCGACCATATCGGCCACCATAACCGGGACGATGGGCGGCTCTGCGCTGTTCCTGCTGATGATCGCCGCCTTCTATGGCGGCGAACTCGTCTGGCGCGAGCGCGACCGCGGCATGAACGAGCTCATCGATTCAACCGCCGTGCCGAGCTGGGTGATGACCGTTCCGAAGATCTTCGCGATCTTCCTCATCCTGCTGATCGTCAATTCGGTCGCGGCGCTGACCGGCATCGCCTATGAGATCATCAAGGGCGCGCGTACGCTCGGCATCCCCGAGTTCCTCACCTGGTTCATCGTTCCCGCCGCGATCGACGGCCTCCTGACCGCGATCCTCGCGGTCTTCTTCCAGGTGCTCAGCCCCAACAAATATGTCGGCTGGGGCCTGCTATTCGTCTGGTTCGTCGCCGGGATCTTCCTCAGCAACGTCGGCTACGGCGACCCACTCTACAGCTACGGCCGCGGCCCGAATGTGCCGCTCAGCGACTTTGTGGGAGTCGGCAGCTTCTGGAAGGGGTCCGCTGTATTCCAGTTCTACTGGCTGTGCTTCGCAGTCATCCTCGCCGTGCTTGCCCATTTGCTCTGGCCGCGCGGTACCGATTTGTCATTGCGCAGCCGCTTGCGGCGCGTGCCCCAGACCGCGAGTGCTGCGGCGCTGACGATCATCGGAATTGCCGCCGTGGCGATGGCCGCGACGGGCGCTTACGCTTATTACAACATCAAGGTCCTCAACCGCTACCAGACCAGCGATGAGGGCGAAAAGCTTCGCGCGGACTATGAGAAGAAGTACCTCAAATTCGAGAAGCTGCCGCAGCCGTCAATCGACAAGGTGACGCTGAACGTCCAGCTCTACCCCAGGCAGCGTCGTCTCGAGGCAATCGGCCGCTACGACCTCATCAATAAGACGAGCGCTCCGATCGCCGAAATTCACGTTCGGCAGCTCGAGCAAGACCTGCAGTTCCAGCAACTTCAAGTCGCCGGTGCTCACCTTGTCTCTGACGACAAGAAGTTCGGCTACCGCATCTTCCGCTTCGACACGCCGCTCATGCCTGGCATGATGACCTCATTGACGTTCAAGTCGCGGCTGTGGCGGCGCGGCTTCCGCGCATTCAGCCCGGACACCGACGTCATCGAGAACGGCACCTTTTCCAACAATTTCGACTTCGCGCCCATTATCGGCATGAACCGGATGAGCCTGCTGACCGATCGCGCCAAGCGCCGCCGGCAGGGCCTCCCGCCCGAGCTGCGCCCGGCCAAGCTCGAAGACGTGTCAGCGACCAACCGCAACTATATCGGCTCCGACTGGGTGAAGTCGGACATTACCCTGACCACCGACGCGGAGCAGACGCCGATCGCGCCCGGAAGCCGGGTCTCCGACGTCACTGAGGGCGCTCGCCGCTCGGCGCATTTCATTAGCACCGCGCCGATCCTCAATTTCTTCTCGATCCAGTCGGCCGACTATCGCGTCGCTTCACAGATGCACAACGGCATCCGCCTCTCGGTCTTCTATCACCAGGGCCACGATTGGAACGTCGCGAAGATGCTGCACGCGATGGGCGCGTCGCTCGACTATTATCGCAGCCACTTCGGGCCCTATCAGTTCAACTACGCCCGGATCATCGAATTCCCCGGCTATTCGAGCTTCGCGCAGGCGTTCGCCGGGACCATGCCTTATTCCGAATCGATCGGCTTCAACGCCCAGACGGACGACCCGGACAAGATCGACTTCACGACCTATGTCGTCGCCCACGAGATGTCGCACCAATATTGGGCGCACCAGGTGATCGGCGCGGACATGCAGGGCGGCACGATGACCAGCGAGACGCTGGCTCAATATTCGGCGCTGATGGTGATGAAGCACCTCTATGGCCCCGACAAGATTCGCCGCTTCCTCAAGTATGAGCTCGATAACTACCTGCGCAGCCGTCAGGGCGAGGCCGTCGAGGAAGTG
>Ga0070671_100000861_pt1 | contig 22140 bp, 11 predicted proteins | sample KBSS73metaG_FD_65341 | JGI IMG/M metagenome (GOLD analysis project Ga0070671, IMG submission 65341) | Switchgrass rhizosphere microbial communities from Kellogg Biological Station, Michigan, USA - KBS S7-3 metaG | ecosystem: Host-associated > Plants > Roots > Rhizosphere > Soil ...
CCAGGTGCAGGCCGGGCCGGGCGTGGAAGGACTCGCCGGAAGGGCCGCGGGGACTCAGCAGACGAAGCGCGGCGAGGAACGTCTCCTGGTCCTGCGGCGCGTCGTGTCTTTCACGGACGCAGAGGATCCCGTTCATGGCGGCCGGCGGTCAGGGTCCCTCGATCTTCGGGGCCGGAACGACGCGCGGGATCGCGAGCGCGTCCGCCGCGCGCGTGAAGGCCGCGACGTCCCCCGCGAGCAGCGCGCGCCAGCGGGACAGCACGTCGTCCTGGCGCTTCTTGAGCAGGTCGTAGTAGGGCTGGCATCCGGCGGTCGGCTTGCGGTCCGCGGACGAGACGACGTAGGCGAGATTGAGCCAGTCGTGATCGAGCCTGGGCTCGAAGTTCAGGTCGTCCTCGTCGGCCTTGATCTCCGGGTTCGTCAGCTCCAGCTCCAGGGACGAGAGCTTCTCGACCACCGGAGCGCCCGTCTTCTTCAGGGAGTCCCCTTTGCCGAGCCTCGCCGCGCGATCGCCGAGGTCCGTGATCTGCGCGCGGACGTCGCGGATCGCCACGACGGTCTGGTGGTTCTCCGTCACGCGGTCGCGGATCGCAGCGAGCAGATCGAACTGCGCCTTGAGGTCGGCGGCCGTGGCGGGCCCGTTCGGGCGCGGCCGCACCTCGGCGGGGCGGGTCAGGGTCTTCCCGCGCGCGGTCAGACGCACCTCGTAGGTCCCCGGCGCCACGCGGGGCGGCGCCTTCTCGCCCTCGTTGAAGATGGCCTTGGGCGCGATCCACGGCTTGAGGATGCGCAGGTCCCAGAGGAAGCGGTTTAGTCCGGCCACGGGCTCGAGCGGCTTCTCCTTGTCCTTTTCTTCTTCCTTGCGCTCGGCCTGCGCCTTGAGATCGCCTTCGACCTCCTTCTTCTCGCTCGTGAAGGACCGGATGACCTTCCCTTCCGAGAGGATCTCGATCTTCACGATATCGCCCTTCTTCGGCTTCTCGGCGAGCCAGTAGTCGATGAGGACGCCGTTGGGCAGGTTCGTGCCGACCCCCTTCGGCGGATGCTCGTCGTTCACGGGATCGGTCTGGATGCGGAAGGCCGGACGCGGAGGATAGAGGAAGACTTCCGCGGACTCGACCTCGCGGTTCCATCCGCGCAGCGGCGTGAGGTCGTCGAGGATCCAGAACGAGCGCCCCTGCGTGGCGACGACGAGATCGCCGTTCTTGATGGTGAGGTCCGTGACCGGCGTGGGGGGCAGGTTGCCCTGGAAGCGCTCCCACTTCGCGCCCCCGTCGAGCGAGAGGTAGAGGCCGCTCTCGGTGCCGGCGAAGAGCATGTCCCGCCGCACCGGGTCCTGACGCACGACGCGCGTGAAGACGTCGTCGGGGATCCCGTTCGTGATCTTCGTCCACGTCTTTCCGTAGTCGGCCGTTTTGTAGAGATAGGGATGCAGGTCGTCGAGCTTGTAGCGGGTCGCCGCCACGTACGCCTCGCCCTTGCCGGACGGCGAGGCGTCGATCGCGTTGATCTGCGCCCATTCGGGAAGGCCCTTGGGCGTGACGTCCTGCCACGACTTGCCGTCGTCGCGCGTCACGTGGACCAGACCGTCGTCGCTGCCGGCCCAGATGACGCCCTTCTCGAGGGGCGACTCGGCGAGCGCGAAGATCGTGTCGTAGACCTCGACCCCGGTCACGTCGATGGTGACGGGGCCTCCCGACTTGCCCTGCTTCGTGACGTCGTTGCGGGTCAGGTCCGGGGACATCTCCTCCCAGGTCTCTCCCTCGTCGCGGCTGCGCAGCAGGATCTGCGCCGCGTGATAGAGGACCTTGGGATCGTGGACCGAGGCGAGGATCGGCGCGTTCCACTGGAACCGGTACCGCAGGTCCTTCGTCGCGTGGCCGCTGCCGAGCTGCGGCCACGCCATGATCTGGCGCACTTCCTTGGACTTGTGGTCGTAGCGCGTGATGCCGCCGCCGTATTCGCCGCCGTACACGACGTCCGGATCGCCCGGCTTGGGCGCGATCCAGCCGCTCTCGCCGCCTCCCGCCGAATGCCAGTCCGAGGCGCCGATCGCGGAGCCGACCACGCCCGAGGGGATCACGACGTTCGAGTTGTCCTGCTGGCTGCCGTAGACCCAGTACGGGAACTGGTTGTCCGTCGCGACGCGGTAGAACTGCGCGGTCGGCTGGTTGTCCTGCGTGGACCACGTGCGTCCGCCGTTGGAGCTGATCGTCCCGCCGCCGTCGTCGCCCATGATCATGCGCGCGGAATCGTCGGGATCGATCCAGAGATCGTGCGTGTCGCCGTGCAGGACCTCCACGCCGGAGAAGCTGCGCCCGCCGTCCGTCGAGCGGTGCAGCTCGACGTTGGGCACGTAGACGGTGTCGGGGTCCTTGGGATCGGGATAGACCCAGGTGTAGTACCACGCGCGCTCGCGGATCTTGTGCTCGTCGTTGACCGCCTGCCACTTCCCGCCGAAGTCGGAAGAGACGTAGAGACCGCCCTTCTTCTTCGCCTCGATGATCGCGAAGACGAGCCCGGGCCTGGCGGCGGACGCGGCGACGCCGACCCGTCCCCACGTCTCCTCGGGGAGCCCCTCGGTGATCTTCTTCCAGGTGTCGCCGCCGTCCGTGGACTTCCAGAGAGAGGACCCGGGCCCGCCCGAGACGAGCTCCCACGGCCGCCGGATCACCTGCCAGAAGGCCGCGTAGAGGATGCGCGGATTGAGAGGGTCGATCGCGAGGTCCGAAGCGCCGGTCGCATCGTCCACGAAGAGGATCTTTTCCCAGATCTTCCCGCCGTCCTTCGAGCGGAAGATCCCGCGCTCCGGGTTGGGGCCGGTCGCATGGCCGAGCGCGGCCACGTAGACGAGGTCGGGATTGGTGGGATGGACGCGAACCCGCGCAATCTGGTGGGTGTCCGCGAGCCCGAGGTGGCTCCAGGAGACGCCCGCGTTGGTGGACTTCCAGATGCCGTCCCCGTGCGAGAAGTTCCCGCGGATGGGAGACTCGCCCATGCCGACGTAGACGACGTTGGGGTCGGACTCGGAGACCGCGATCGCGCCGACCGATCCCATCTTGAAGTCCTTGTCCGAGATCGGCTCCCAGGTCGTGCCGGCGTCCGTCGTCTTGAAGACCCCGCCCCCCGCGGAGCCGAAATAGTAGGTGCGGGGGTCGTGGCGCACGCCCGTCACGGCGACGGAACGCCCGCCCCGATAGGGACCGATGCACCGAAACGCCATCGCGCCGAACCGGTCCGAGAGCGTCTTCGGTTTCTCGGCGGGGGCTTTGTCCTTGGCGGCGGCGTCCTTCCCGGAGGGCGGCTCGGACTTGGGCTTGGCGCCCTTCGATCCGCTCGCGGCGCCCGAGAGCGGCGATCCGCCCGCGAGGAGCGCCACGAGAAGTGAGCCCGCGGCGGCGATCAGGAGCGCGCGTCGCGCGCGGGGCGGGCGAGGAGGCGGGAGCACCCCGCCGCGGAGCAGCCGGGTCGCGGCGGGGAATGCGTGTACATCGGCTGAATGACGGATCGGGCTCACGATGCCTCCTGTGGATGTGTCGCTCGCGCAGAATAACGCCGAGGGATCGCTCGAAGCCAACCCGCGCCCGGCGCGCACGGCCCGCGTTCCGGCGCACGGCCGCGCGCGGCCGCTTTGTGCCAGAATCCGCGCCTATGAAGATCCCGAAGTCCCTGATCGCACTCGCCGCCGCCCTCAGCGCCGTCGCCTGCCTCGCGGCGAAGCCCGCGCCCGCTCCCGCGCCTGCGCCCGATGCGGCGCTCCCCACCGTCGCTGACAAGACGGCGCACCTCGAGCGCAGGGCCGGCCTCCTCACCGTCTACCTGGACCGCACCAAGGGGCGGGTCTGGCTCGAGCTCCCGCGACCGGACGCGCGCGGCGCCTGCGGCCGCTACCTCTATGTCGACGCGCTCGTCGCGGGGCTCGGATCGAATCCGGTCGGCCTCGACCGCGGCCAGCTCGGCGAGTCTCGCGTGGTCGCGTTCCGGCGGATCGGACCGCGCGTCCTCGTCGAGCAGGAGAACCTGCGCTACCGCGCGCTCGGCGCCACGCCCGCAGAGTCCGGCGCCGTCCGCGGATCCTTCGCGTCTTCGGTCCTCTGGGGCGGGGAGGTCGCGGCGCTGGATGCGGACGGACGCGCGCTCGTCGACTTCACGTCGTTCGTGGTGCGCGATGCGCACGGCATCGCGGCCGCGCTCAAGGGATCGGGGCAGGGGAGCTTCTTGCTGGACGCGGGCCGCAGCGCCCTCGAGCTCGACGCGACGCGCGCGCTCCCCGACAACGTCGAGCTGGAGGCGACGCTCACGTTCGCGGGCCAGGAACCGGGCCCGCTCGTGCGCGAGACGGCGCCCGCTCCGGAATCCGTGACGCTCGTCCAGCATCACTCGCTCGTGCGCCTCCCCGACGACGGATACGAGCCGCGCGCGTACGATCCGCGCGCCGGCGGGTTCGCCATCAACTTCTCGGACTACGCCGCGCCGCTCTCGGGGCGGCTCGACGTGCACTGGCTCCAGCGCTTCCGCCTCCAGAAGACCAATCCGGCGGCGGCGCGCTCGCGCGTGAAGAAGCCCATCGTCTACTACGTGGATGGCGGTGCGCCGGAGCCCGTGCGGCAGGCCCTGATCGACGGCGCGAGCTGGTGGGCGCAGGCCTTCGACGCCGCGGGCTTCATCGACGCCTTCAAGGTCGAGGTGCTGCCGGCCGATGTGGATCCCCTCGACGTGCGCTACAACGTGATCGAGTGGATCCACCGTTCGACGCGCGGATGGTCGTACGGCACGGGGATCAGCGATCCCAGAACCGGCGAGATGATCAACGGCCACGTGAGCCTCGACTCGCTGCGCGTGCGCCAGGACCGGCTCATCCTCGAAGGGCTGGCGGGGGCCGAGGACGTCGGGAGCGGCAAGCCCGACGATCCCGTCGTCATGGCGCTCTCCCGCATCCGCCAGCTCGCGGCGCACGAGGTCGGCCACACGCTGGGCCTCGCGCACAACTTCGCCGCCTCCACGACGGGACGCGCCTCGGTCATGGACTATCCCGCACCCGAGGTGCGGGTCCGCCCCGACGGCACGCTCGACTTCGGCGCCCTCTACGGCACGCAGATCGGCCCCTGGGACACGGTCGCCATCCGGTACGCCTACAGCGAGTTTCCGCCCGGCACGGACGCGAAGGCGGCGCTCGATGCGATCCTCGCGGACGCCGCTCGCCAGGGGCTCGTGTTCCTGAGCGACGGCGATGCGCGCCCGGCGGGCTCGGCGGATCCGCGCGCAAGCCTCTGGGACAGCGGCGCCGACCCCGCGGCCTCCCTCGAGCACGAGATGAGGGTCCGGGAGATCGCCCTGCGCCGCTTCGGCAAGCGCAACCTCGCGTCCGGATCGCCTCTCGGGCTGCTCGAGGACGTGCTCGCGCCGCTCTACTTCCACCACCGCTACCAGCTCCAGGCGGCGACCAAGGCCATCGGCGGGGTCAGCTACGAATACTCCGTCCTCGGCAGCGGGGAGCGGCAGGTGCGGCCGATCGACGCCGCGGCGCAGCGCCGCGCGCTCGGCGCGGTCATGGCGACGCTGGCGCCGTCCGCGCTCGATCTTCCCGACAGCGTGCTCGATCTGCTCCTGCCGCGCCCGCCCGAGTACGACGACCGCCGCGAGCTCTTCTCGGGAGCGACCTCGCCCTCCTTCGACGCCCTCGGCGCCGCGGCGACCGCGGCCGATCTTGCGGTGCGCGGCCTGCTCGTTCCCGAAAGGGCCGCGCGGCTCGTCGATCAGAACCGGCGCGACGGCTCGCTCCCCGCGCTCGAGGAGGTGGAGGACGCGCTCGTCAAGGCCGCTTTCGGCGGCGGCGGCGGGGGCGCGAAGAGCTCGGGCGCGGCCGAGACCCCGCGGCTCGCGGAAGTGCGGCGCACGGTCCAGCAGATCGTGGTGCGCGGCCTGATCGATCTCGCGTCGAACGAGCGCGCGACCCTCGCCGTGCGTGCGCGCACCGAGACGCGCCTGGAAAGGCTCCGCGCGGATCTGCGCAAGCCGCCGGGTGGGGGCGGCAGCGCCCGTGCGGGTGCCGGCGCGGGCGGCGGCCCGGGCGCCGGCGGTCCCGCGAAGGGGACGACGGCCGCGACGGCCGCGGCCGCGGCGGCGGACGACGCCGCTCTCGCGCAGCGCCGCTACCTCGATGGCGAGATCACGCGATGGCTCTCGCGCGAGCGTGAAGCGCCCGTCCCCGTCGCTCCCGCCCCGCCCCCGCCTCCCGGGGATCCTATCGGCTGCTCGCTCGACTTCTAGGCGGTGCGCTGGGCGAGCGCCATGATGTTGCCTTCGGTGTCCTTGAACCAGGCGGTCTTCATGCCGCCTCCCGTCGCGATCCCGTTCTTCGTCTTGATGCCCGGCATGTCGTACTCCTCGAAGACGACGCCGCGGGATCGCAGCTCCGTGACCTCCGCCTCGACGTCCTCGACTGTCCAGAACGCGCAGCTCGCCTTGTTGGTGCCCGCTCCGCCGGACCTGTAGAGGAAGACCCAGCTACCGTTCCCGCACCGATAGACCACGCCCTCGGCGTTCTCTTCGGAGGGCACGAGGCCGACCTTCTCCTCGTAGAATTTCCGGGCGCGCGCGATGTCGGATACGGGGATGTAGGGGACGATCGCGTGATTCTTCAGCATGAGATCTCCTCGACGCCTCGGGGCGTTCCCGCTTCAGCGTCCCGCCTGAAGCGACACGCTTCCAGCGTAACCCGTGAGCGCCGTGTGCGCCCGCGAAGACCGCGGCGCGTCCCACGGTTGCGATCCGCCGGCCCGCCTGCGCTCAGCGCGACACGACGGTCGTGTCCACGAAGCCCATGGACGAAACGCCGCTTTCGGCGTACAGAAATGGTCAGGGAGGAATCGACATGAAGACGAAAGCGCGCACGCTGGTCATTGGAGCGGGGGTTGTCCTGGCCGCTCTTCTCACGACGTCCTTGCCCGGATTGCAGGCAGCGCCGCCCGAGCGCAGCCAGAAGACCGCGGTCCTCGACTGCGGCCACGGCTGGCGCGGTTCCGCGCAGGGTCAGTACGGAGGCGCGGGCTTCGCGCTCTCGTGCCAGAACGGCCGCGACCGTCAGCGTCTCGACGGCGTCGCGGGGACCGCCTACTCGGTGCGCGTCGGCGCCGAGAGCGACGCGACCGCGCTCGACTGCTTCTTCACGGGCGACGCCTCCGGTTTAAACGAGTCGTGCGGCGGCGTCGTCCGGATCAGCGTGCGATAGCGAATCGTCCGGGCAGACATCCCCCCATGAACGTCCTCGACGCCATCGGCAGCACCTCGCTCGTGCGCCTCCGGAACGTCGTCCCTTCCGGGTGCGCGGACGTCTTCGTGAAGCTGGAGTGGGAGAACCCCACGGGCAGCATGAAGGACCGGATGGCGCTGGCGGTCATCGCGCGGGCCGAGGCGGACGGCCGGCTCCGGCCCGGTGACACCCTGGTCGAGTACACGGGCGGGAGCACGGGCGCGTCGCTCGCGCTCGTCTGCGCGGCCAAGGGCTACCGCATCAAGATCGTCACCTCGGACGCCTTCAGCCGTGAGAAGCGGGACCAGATGACGGCCTACGGCGCCGAGCTGACGCTCGTCCCCAGCGAGGACGGACGCACCACCAAGAAACTGATCCTCGAGATGGTCGAGACCGCGCGCGTCCTGAGCCGCGAGCCGCGCACCTACTGGACCGATCAGCTCAACAACCAGGACAGCATCGCGGGCTACCATCCGTTGGGGGAAGAGATCTGGACCCAGACCCTGGGTCGAGTCGCGGCCTTCGTGCAGGGCGTGGGGACCGGCGCCTCGCTGCGCGGCGTGGCGAACGTCCTGAAGCGGCACGATCCTGCCGTTCGGATCGTCGCCGTCGAGCCCGCCGAATCCGCCGTGCTCTCAGGAGGCCCGCCCGGACCGCACAAGATCGAGGGTGTGGGGATCGGCTACACGCCCCCGCTCTGGGATCCCGCGATCGCGGACGAAATCGTCCCTATCGGGACCGACGACGCGAAGGAGATGGCTCGCCGTCTCGCGCGCGAGGAAGCGCTCTTCGCGGGGACCTCGTCGGGCGCCAACGTCCTTGCGGCGATCCACGTCGCGAAACGTCTGGGACCGGGCGCCCAGGTCGTCACCCTGATGATCGACTCGGGGCTGAAGTACCTGGGCACGGACGTCTACAAGCAGGGATAGCGGGAAGCCCGTCCGTCGGTGAAGATGGACGTGCCGCCCGGCGACGGAGAGCGTGGGCCCATTCGAGAGGAGATTCCATGGCAGATGTCACGATCAAGCGGTTCGACGACCTGGAGAACTACGGCGGGCAGTTCCTCTACGCGGGGCGCGGCGTGGGCGTCACCTCGTTCGGGATGAACGTCCTGCGCCTTCCCGCGGGATGGCCGGACTATCCGGATCACGATCACGCAGGAGACGGCCAGGAGGAGGTCTACGTCGTCCTCGAGGGCGAGGCGACCCTGCACGCCGGCAGCGACTCGTGGCCCCTGCAGCGAGGCATGCTTGCGCGCGTCGGCGCGCACGAGAAGCGCCGGATCGTTCCCGGGGACCAGGGCGTGACGATCCTCGCGCTCGGCGCGACCCCCGGAGAGGCGTACAAGCCTCGCAAGAAGTAACCGCGCGCCCCGTCGCACTTCCGTCGGCGCCTGCTATCCTGCCGTCCCCCCGGCTTGGTCGAAGGGGAAGGGACTCGATCGGAACCCGGAAATCGGGCGGCATGGGCGACAACAGGCGCGAAAAGGCTGACAAGCGGAACCGGGTCGTCGCGCGCGCGCACGAGGGCGAGAAGCTCCGCGCGCACCGGGCCGCCGGCACGCCGCCGGAGGCCGGCTCCCGCCCGGCCCTCCTGAGGTCCTGGCACAGGGTCGTGGTGCTTCTCGCGCTGGCCGCCATCACCCTCGCTTGGCTGGCCTGGTCGTGCACACGGGACCCCAGGATCCGTTTCCTGTCTCGCGATGCGCGCGCGGAGTGGATCCTCTTTCCCAAGGCAGCGGACGTCGTCGCGCACGGCGTGGGGAATCTGGACACCGTTTTCCGCCGGAGCTTCGAGCTCGCGGACCGACCACGCGCCGCGCGGCTGGAATGGCGGGCCGCCACGCGCGTCGAGCTGAAGATCAATGGCGCTCCTCTGGAGATCCCGCCCGGCCGCAACTGGAAGGATCTTTCGAGCGGGGACGCCGCCGCTCTCCTGCGCACCGGCACCAACAGCATCGAGGCCAGGGTCATCGATGACAGTGCCCCACCGGCGCTCTGGCTCACGTTGACGGCGGATGGATTCACCCTGAGAAGCGACGGGACCTGGGAGGCGTCCTGCGCCGGCTCCGCGTGGCGTCCTGCCGCGCTTGCGTCGATTCCTAGGCTTCCGGGTCCCGGCAACCGCATGGGCGGAGGAGAGCGGAGCATTGCCGCCCTTCGCTCGATCTGGCCGATCTGGCTCGTGATGACCGTCATCGCCGCCGCGATCGCCCTGACAGCTCCTCGCTGGCTCGGCCGCTGGGCGCCGTCCAACGGCGATGGGTCCGGACGGCAGATGACGCTCCTCCTCGTGGCGATCGGGAGTCTGTGGGTTCTGCTGTTTGCGAACAATGCGGCCCTGGCTCCGTTCTCTCAGGGCTTCGACTCACAACAGCACCTCGACTACATCAAGTACGTTCAGGTGCGTCACGCGCTCCCGCTGCCGAACGAAGGCTTCGAGATGTTTCAGCCGCCGCTCTATTACGTCGTCTGTGCGGCGGCGCTTTCGGTGTGCGGCGCGACGGTGGACGCTCCGTCCGGAGTCCTCGTCCTGCGCGTCCTCACGCTGGTCTTCGGCCTGTTGCAGATCGCTCTGGTCTTTCTGAGCTTGCGGCTCCTGTTTCCCGGACGGCGCGCGCCGCAACTGGTCGGTCTGGCGCTGGCCGCCTTTCTTCCGATGCAGCTCTACCTGTCGCACAACGTCACCAACGAAACGCTGGCCGCCCTGCTGATGACGGCGTCCGTGTATCTCGGGCTGCGCCTGCTGCGGACGAACGATCCGCCTCTGTCTCGATTCGCGTGGCTCGGGCTGTGCCTGGGCGCCGCGATGCTGGCGAAGGCGACCGCCGTGCTGCTGATCCCGCCCCTTCTACTGGCGTGGATCGTCAGGACAGTCGACGAACGAGCCTCCGCCGCAATCTGGCTGCGGCGCCTCGGAACCCTTGCCGCGGTCTTTCTGGCGGTGTGCGGATGGCACTACGTTCGGATCTGGAGCGCGTTCGGCAATCCCTTGCTGGGCAACTGGGACGCGGCCTCGGGGTTTTCCTGGTGGCAGGACCCTGGTTTTCACACGGCGGCCGATTACGCCCGATTCGGCAGGTCGTTCGTCGCACCGTTGTTCAGCGGGTTCTGGAGCGTTGCGGACGGGATCTATTCCACCCTCTGGGGCGACGGACTCTGCGGAGGCGCTCCCGTCTTCGCCCTCCGGCCGCCATGGAACTACAACCTGATGGTCGCCGGCTACGTCCTCGCGCTCGCGCCGACCCTGCTGATCCTGGCCGGTGCGGCCGCCGCGCTCCGGCGCTTCGTGCGCAAGCCCTCGAGCGATGCGATCGTCCTGATCGGTCTTTCAGGAGCCGTGGCGCTCGGGCTGGTCTTCATGACGCTGAAGGTGGCTTCGTACGCGCAGGTGAAGGCGTTCTATGGGCTGGCCATGCTCGTGCCGCTCTGCTTCTGCGCTGCGCTCGGGTGGGAAGTCCTGACACGCGGGCGCCGGGTTCTGGAGGGCGCGCTCGGCGCTCTTCTTCTGATCTGGGCGATGAACAGCTTTGCGTCCTATTGGATCGTCCCCTCCGTGCCGCAGCACGTGTACGCCGGCTTGAGGCTGGGGGCGCAAGGCAATCTCGAAGCCGCGAGGGCCGAAGCCGTCAAGGCCGTCGAGTCCGGCCCCACGAGCGCGACCGCGCAGCGATTCCTGGCGTCGGCCTCGAACGACGCCGGCCGGACGGACGAGGCGCTGTCGCATGCACAGCGAGCTGTCGCCCTGGATCCGATGGACGGCGCCTGCCATCTGCAGTTGGGGATGATCCTGGTGCGGCAAAACCAGGTGGAACCGGCGATCGCCGAAATGCTCCGAGCCCTCGAATTGGAGCCGGAGAACGTTTCCGCCTACAACCTGCTGCAGGCCGGTCTGTCGAAAACAGGCCGGGGCGACGAGGCGATCCGCGTGGCTCTTGAGGGACTGGCGGTCGATCCCCACGATGCCGAGCTGCATCACGCCCTCGGCGTCTCGCTCGCGCGCAAGGGGGAGCTCGTCCCCGCGGCAAGGCACTTCGTCTACGCGCTCCTGCTCCGGCCGGAGCTCGATCAGGCGCGCATGAACTTTCGTCTGGCGCTGCGTCTCATCGGAAGCGCTCCGGACGGATTGAAGGGTCTTCGGGAAGTCGAGACGTTCGCGTCCGACGCTCCGGATGCGCTCGAGGAAATGGCGTGGTTCTTCGCCACCCAGCCCGATGCGTCGCTGCGCAATGGAGGGGAAGCCGTGCGCCTCGCCGAGCGCGCATCGGCCCTGAGGGCTCGCAAGACCCCGAAGACCCTCGCCACGCTGGCCGCCGCCTACGCGGAGAACGCCAGGATCCCCGAGGCCACGAGGGTTGCCGAGGAGGCGCGCCTGCTGGCTCAGTCGGCCGGCGACGCCCCCGCCGTGAGCCTGACCGAGAGGCTGCTGGCGGCGTTTCGAGCAGGCCGCGCCTACCGCGAGGAGCCGACGCAGAAGTAGATGGCGCGGACCTCCGGTTCTGTTCCTTCCAGCGAGACTGAATCTGCGACCCCGGCCGGTGCTGCAACATTTGCGTCGCGTATCCGTATCAATGAAATAGAGATAGGCCCTCTCGTATGAACGAACCACAACTGATCGCCCGCTGGGTGTGGCTGTTGTTCATCGCCGTCACCTTCGCAAACGCCCTCATCCTGAAGTTTCGTGCCCAGTCCTACATCCGGCAGCAGCCCGAGCTGGCGGCGGGCTACCAGCAGCTCTTCAGGGGCGTTCTGTTCTGGGGCAACCTCCCATGGGTCGTCATGGGCATCGGGATCGTTTTCGGCGGCGTCCCCAACATCCTCTCGTACTTCCGCCCGCGCGACGGCAATCCCTTTGTCCTGGCCTGGTTCGGCACCGTCATCACCATCTATCTGCTCGGCTTCTACTGGCTCTTTGCCCGCCATGGCGCGGAGTTCCTGGCCGAACATGCAGGGCTGCTTCGCGGCGGGATCAAGAGCCCGAAAGCGATCCGCCTCTACTACTGCCTCATGGTTGCCGGCGGCGTAGCGGGCATGTGCGTCATGTTCCTCATCGACTTTCCGGGCCCCGTCAAGTAAGGCCCGGAGACGCGCTTGCGTCATGACGCTCCCGTGCGTCGCGTCGCCTTTTCACGACGGAGCCCACCGCCACCCGCCGCAAAGCCGTTTCCGCACCCCCTATCGGACAGAGGCGCCGTTCGGGAGCGAGTCGTTTCCGTCTGAAGTTCGGTCATTGTGTCACGATGAATTGCCGGATCATGTCACGCAGCGGTGAATCGTCTCACAATGAGACGTTTGCCCTTGCAACCAGATCTTCGACACCGTAGATCCCTTTCATAGTTCGAATGGGAAGCGTGCATGACGCGGGAACAGACGCGACTGCGGGCGAGCCGGATCGGACGAATCACATCGATCGACACGACTCGCACCCGACGCGTACAGCGTTGAAGCGCACCCGACCTTAGTTCACCGGCATGAGGTCAAAGGAGCGGGTTGGGCATCGCCAACCCGAACGGAACGAGTGTCTCTGACGAACGTGTCCATGTCTGAGAGGAACCAGATGAACCGATCGAAAGCGATGCGCAGGCTGTTCACGGGTACCACGGCGGCCGCTGTTGTCGCCGTGTGCGTGCAGCTCAGCACCGGCCTCGTTCCGGCCGCCACGAACCTTGGTCAATGCATCGGCGACGCGGCCAGCTTCGATCAGGGGAACATCTGCACGGCCGAAGACGTTCGTGTGGGCCAGTTCAATGTCATCGGCGCAGCCCCGACCACCTGCGTGGCCGGTGACCCGGTGACCCTCACGCTGCAGGCCGTGACCATCTGCGGCTCGTCCTCGCGGTACGACGTCGGCTTCTACGTCGCGCAGGACGGCGGGGACGCGATGAAGCGCGGCAGCGTGTGCTTCCGCGACTATCTCAACCCTGTCTCCGCGGACAACCTCGACCAGGACCTGAACTGCTCGTTGGACAACCCCGGAGACGGGTCGGACAACTGTGGACCCTATTACAACGGGGAATCGAAGCGCAACGACACCTGCGGTGACATCCAGCAGAACCTCTCCAACCTCTTCACGCTGAACGACGGTGCGCCGATTACGTTCACGTGCACGGACCGCAACGGCGACGGCATCGCCGACATCGGGGCCTGTGTGTCATGGGACAACCAGGCGGGCGCGGGCTGCTTCAACGAGCTCAGCACGATCCCCGGCACGCCCTCCAAGTGTAAGTGCGGTCCCGTCCCCATCAACCCGGGGATCGCCGTGAAGGGCCGGATCTTCGTCGACAAGGTGACCATCCCCAACCCCGACCCGCGCAATACCAGCTTCAGCTTCACTCTCGTTGGCGGCTCGGTCAGCCAGTCCTTCGGTCTGACGAATGCCGACGCGCCCCACGACAGTGGGCCGCTCGACATACCAATGACGTACCAGGTGGCCGAACAGGCAATGGCGGGATGGAGCCAGACGGTCTCCACCTGCATCGGCGACAACCGGACCCCCGAGGACACCTCGGACGATCGGACCATGTCGCCCGGAGCCATCGATCTCCGCTCCGGGGAGGTCGTCAGGTGCACCTTTACGAACACCAAGGACATCGACAGGTGCGAGGGCGTTGTGTGTACTCCGCTGGATCAGTGTCATGTGACAGGCGTGTGCAATCCGGCGACCGGTGTGTGCTCCAACCCGGCCGCTGCCGATGGCACGATCTGCAACGACGGCAATGCCTGCACCCAGACGGACACCTGCCAGTCGGGGAGCTGCACCGGCGGTAACCCGGTGGTCTGCTCCGCGCTCGATCAGTGCCATGTGGTAGGCGCGTGCAATACGGCAACCGGCGTGTGCTCGAACCCGGCCGCGCCCGACGGCTCGTCATGCAACGACGGGAACGCCTGCACGCAGACCGACACCTGCCAGTCGGGGAGCTGCACGGGCGGTAACCGGGTGGTCTGCAACGCGCTCGATCAATGCCACGTGGCGGGCGTGTGCGACACCTCCACCGGCACCTGCTCGAATCCCGAGGCGCCGAACGGCACGACCTGCAGCGACGGGAACGCCTGCACGCGGACGGACACCTGCCAGTCGGGAAGCTGCACGGCCAGCAACCCGGTGGTGTGCACGGCGCTCGATCAGTGTCATGTCGCGGGCGTGTGCGACACATCCACGGGCGTCTGCTCGAACCCGAGCAAGCCCAATGGCACGAGCTGCACCGACGGCAATGCCTGCACCACCGACGACTCCTGCCAGTCGGGGAGCTGCACGAGCGGCAACCCCGTCATCTGCACCGCGCTCGATCAGTGCCACGCGGCGGGCGTGTGCAACACCTCCACGGGCGTCTGCTCGAACCCGGCCAAGGCCAACGGCACGACGTGCAACGACGGCAGCCTCTGCACGCAGACGGACACGTGCCAGTCGGGGACTTGCACAGGCAGCAACCCCGTCGTCTGCACCGCCCTCGATCAGTGCCATGTCATAGGTGTGTGCAACGCTTCCACGGGCGTCTGCTCGAATCCGGCTGCTCCCAACGGCACGACCTGCAGCGATGGGAACGGCTGCACGCTGAGGGACACCTGCCAGTCGGGGACTTGCACGAGCGGCAGCCCTCTCGTCTGCGGTGCCTCCGATTCGTGCCATGTGGCAGGCGTGTGTGATACGTCCACCGGCATTTGCTCCAACCCGACCGCGCCCGACGGAACGGCGTGCAGCGACGGAAGTGCCTGCACGCTGGATGACACCTGCAGCGCGGGATCGTGCATCGGAGGGCCTCCGAAGGACTGCCGCGACGCCGATGAATGCACGGCGGACACCTGCAATCCTCAGACCGGCTGCGTTCACAGGGATACGTGCAGCACGGCGCAGATCACACATACCTCAACCACCTGCACCGATTTCAGGAACGGCACGCCCTATATCATCGGCTCGCCCCTGGTTCTGAGCGAAATCTTGTACGGTGTGAAATCGAGCAAGATCAACAACGTGGCTCCGGGCGTTTTCTTCTACTGGACTCAGGTCAAGGCACCGTCTAGCTCTTTCACGGTCACCATGGGTCAGTCGCACGCGCCGGCCCCCAATCCGGACTGGAGGCAGATGGGGGTTCAGCAGGTCCAGGTCTACGACGCCAATTGCGCGCAAGGGGTTCAGAACAATGTCACCGTCGGCTCCGATGGCATGGTGACGATCGCCGTATCCCACGCCGTCCCCGGCGCGATGTACTACATCAGCGTCAAGTACAGTTCGGGTGTGCTGACCGGTACCCCGGTCAGCAAACAGGGCGGGGTGTATCCGTCGGTGACGTATGCGGATGCGACCTCCCTCAACGGCGTTCTCATCTCCTCCAGTGTCAAGGGCGTCCTCGTGAGGGACAAGAATGGCATCGCCTCGCCCGCGGGCTTGCCGACTGTCCCGGTCATCTTTTGATCCCATAGTCGTCATGAAGAGGGAACGGACGGCCCCGCCCGTGACGGGGCCGTCCGTTTTTCAGGCGCACGTATCCCGCTGCTCGTTCCGTTCCGCAACCCCAGACGATGCTGTTCGAGTGCACTGGACGCCCCCGAGGACACCTGGGCGCGTCGCCCCCTCGAGACGAAGCCCAAAAAACAGTGGCACTCGGGTCTCACAGGGGACACTATTCCCTCTGTGATGCATTCTTTCGCCCGAAGTGGCCGTCCTCACGGATGCGTCACGGCGCTCCTCTTCGTGTCCGCGGTCGTCGTGACCCTCCCCGGCGCGCTCCTCGCGAAGGCCGACACTCTCTGCACGCCGCTCACGTCCCCCGATCTGATCTCGGGTGACGTGCAGGGGGTCTACTGGTTCGGAAGCGTCGGGGATATTTCCGCCTACGGCCTGGGAGCGACCGTGTGCAACCTCGGAACGTGTCGCGCCAATTGGGTCGCCAATACACCGGAGCACCCGGTGATCGGACAGAATCTCTTCCGGCTGAAGGATGGTCGCTTCGAGCAGCTCGGGCAGAGCTGGCTGAAGCACGGCTACTCCGCCTCTCAAATGAATTCCTGCTCCTCATCCTGTGACCCCTCGGATGAGGATCATCTGGGAGTGAACTGCTCGGATACGTATGTCGGCGTCCTGAACGGAAACCAGGCCGGCCAGGGACCCAAGTTCGAGGTCAACCCCACCACAGGCGTGTTTCCATTTCCCGCAACCAACATATCGACGACCGGCGACGCCATCTACAAGCGGCTTCAGGTCCACAACTCCGATCTCGATCCGTCGCTCAACCTGGGTGCGCTCTATTTCGCGGAAGTGCAGTACGTCTCCCACGACGACGCGTCCCGCGGCCACGGCGCGAACAACGCTTCCTATCGGCGCGTCGGCGTCCTCAGAACGAACGATGGCCAGTACCAGCTGATCGTCGGGGCGACGACCGTCCGGGAAAAGGCTGCGATCCAGGCATGGAAGGCGGCTGATCCGACCGTCGTCGAAGTGGTCAAGACCTCCGCCGAGGGAACCCTGATCCTTTCGGCGTCGGCCAAGAGCCTCGGCGGGGGAATGTACCGCTACGAGTACGCTCTGCAGAACATCGATTGCGATCGTGCCGCGGGAGCGTTCCACGTGCCGCTGGTCTCGGGCAGCGTCGTATCGAACCTGGGTTTCCACGACGTCGACTACCACAGCGGCGAACCGTTCGACGGCAGCGATTGGACGGGCGTCGCGGGACCGTCCGAAGTGAGCTGGTCCACGGTACCCTATGCCGTCGATCCCAACGCGAACGCCCTACGATGGGGGACGCTCTACAATTTCCGCTTCGATGCGAACATCCACCCCGGCGCCGTCACGGCGACGATCGGGTTCTTCAAGCCGGGCCAGACGTCCTCCTTCACGATTCAAACGATCGGCCCGGCCCTGTGCGTGGTCAACGGCGTTTGTGAGGCCGGCGAAACCTGCGCCAACTGCGCCGCGGATTGCCTGCACCAGGGAGGAGGTCCTGGCTGCTGCGGAAACGGCGTGTGCGACGGCGGGGAGGACGTGTGCCGCTGCGCCGCGGACTGCGGTGCTCCTCCACCCAACGAAACATCGTGCGGCGACACGATCGACAATGATTGCGATGGCTCAATGGACTGCGCCGACAGGGACTGCTGTACGAGCACCGCTTGTGCCGCCTACGACACCGACGGCGATCACGTCGCCGCACTTTGTGACTGCAACGACGCGAACCCCCAGCTCTACGCGGCCCCAGGGGAAGTACGCGACCTGCATCTTTCGCGCGACGAGTCGGGATACGTCCATCTCGAATGGTCGCCCCCTCTCGATCCTGGCGGTTCTACGGCGGTCACCTACGACGCCCTCCGCTCCTCTGTTGCGAACGACTTCGTGGGAGCAGCGGGCTGCATCGCGGCCGGAGGGACGGATACGAGCGCGATCGACTCCCCCGAGTCGCCCGCACCGGCGGTACGGTACTACTTGACGCGCGCCGTGAACGACTGCCCGGCGGGGAGGGGCCCTCTGGGGTTCTCATCGAGCGGTCTACCGCAGCAAGGGCGGTCCTGTCCGTAGCCGCGCTCGGTGCCGTGGACACTCCCGTGGACACCTCTACTTCGACGGTCGCGACGGGCGCGAAAAGCCATTCCCGCAAGTGACGTGAATGCTGTAGCATGACTCGCGCGCGCCTTTAGCTCAACCGGATAGAGCATCGGCCTTCTAAGCCGAGGGTTGCAGGTTCAAATCCTGCCAGGCGTACCTCGCCGGTTCTTCTCCCGCCGTTCCCGTCCCTCCGCGCCGCGATCCGGGCAGCGCTTCCATTTGTGTCAGAATCCACTCCCCATTAACGCTTGCCCGCGCTGCGATACGGCTCCCGCCTGAGCCTGACCGAGAAGCTGCTGACGGCGTTTCGAGCTGGGCGCGCCTACCGCGAGGAGCCGGCGCAGAAGTAGATGGCGCGGACTCCGGTTTCATCCCCTCCACCGATGCGGTCTCTGCGACCCCGGCCGGTGCGGCAACATTTGTGTCGCGTATTCGTATCACGACAACCCCTTTGTCCTGGCCTGGTTCGGCACCGTCATCACCATCTATCTGCTCGGCTTTTAGTGGCTCTTTGCGCACCATGGCGCGGAGTTCCTGGCCGAGCATCCAGGGTTGCTTCGCGGCGGGATCAGAGCCCCAAAGCGATCCGTCTCTACTACTGCTTCATGGTTGCCGGGGGGGTAGCAGGCATATGCGTCATGTTCCTCATCGACTTTCCGAGGCCAGCACCGTGATGCGCAGCGACGCGCTCAGAGGATCAGCTGCTCGTCTCGGTTGTCTTTGTTCTGAATTGCCGGCTCCAGGCGTCGAACTCGCTCGGCCTGATCCGATAGCGTCCCGCCGACCCGATGTTGAGATTGACGAGCTGGTTCAGTGCCCTCTCAGCCACTGCATCGAGATCCTCCGCAGGCACACGAATCTCGATTGCTCGTTCCCTCACGAGTTTCTCCTGGGGCGGCTGCATCAATGTGACCATGTTGCTGACAATGTCGGCGATCTGGCTTCTATACTTGAGACGAATAGGGTCCGGCTCAGGGAGTGATTCGCGAATCACGCGGTATTGAGCGCTGGATCGTCGGTAAGCGTATTCATAGACGTCCCGAAGCAGCTCTGTCTTTCTCTCTTCGTACACTGCGAGAGTGCCTTCCAGGTAGGCTGGACCAGGAACATCGACGAACGAGAGTGGGCAGAGGTTACCGAGAATGAGCGGAATGTTAGCGGCAAGTCTCGATGTCCTCTTGTTGACATCCGCAAATGGCTGCAGATAGGGCAGGTGAACCATGACGAAGAACGAGGCCTCGAATGGATCGGGAATCGCTCGGGCGATCTCCATGATCCTGTCGAAGCACTCCTGGATGACTTGAGGGATCGCCGTTGGCGTGTAACTCGTGCCGGCGATGTTTACAGGCCTTTCTCGCAATCTGCCTTCGTCTCTGGCGTCCCCCAGCAGGTTCTCGGACAAAGTTGCATGGAGTCCCAGCAGTGTTCGGCGATTGAACCCGACTCCCTCCGCTGCTGAGGTGATCAGTTCGATTGCCGCCTTGTGATTCAGGATCATCTGCGCCTCGAGCGCATCCTTCCCCGCTGCTCGTTGTCCGAACTCGATGAGATTCTGCGTGTCCAATCGGGTGTAGGTGTTCCCTTCGAGACGACTCGATGCCCATGAGAGATCAATGAGCAATCGACTTAGAATGTCGCGGGCAAAAGTCCCTGCCTCCCGGTCACCGTCAGGCGTCCTTCCAAGCGCATGAAGATTCTCGCGAAGCGTCTTGGGAAGATACCAAGTCCTTCCTGGTCGATAGTCAAGAAGCCAGTTCCGTTCGTACCCGACCGGCGTCCGGTTCGCGAGAGGTCTTCGGACGAGGTCGCGCAGCTTTTTCCCTGATGCTGAGAGAGGCGGGTAATCCTCCTCGGATCTCGCTACCCCTCCCTCCTCTCGCCTCGCTCGGTAGATTGTGCTGGGCCCCTCTCCTTGTGCGACCACCTTGTCTTGAACGACAAGTTCCTCGAGTCTCCTCTGGAGGGTCCGGCTGGCCAGGGTGACGCCGTACTCATTGGCGTATGCCTCGGAGATCAATCGCCTGCCCATTCCGGAGGAATCCTTGCGTATCAGTTCCTCCACCCTGTCGAGCTCCTTCTCGACGTGCGCTCTTGAAGCCTTAGCCATCACGCCCCATTTCGTTCATCGCGCCCTATAGTATCGGGTCGCGCCATATAACCGCTAATCGCGCCATATATTCTTGAAAAATCCATCAAAAGCATACTGCAAAATTATATATCGCGCCATTAAATCCTGAATCGCGCCACAAACCCCCTAGGGTTCAGTCCAATGGATGCTGTAACATCCGAGGCGCGCGCCTGTAGCTCAACCGGATAGAGCATCGGCCTTCTAAGCCGAGGGTTGCAGGTTCAAATCCTGCCAGGCGTACCAGTTGGTCACGTGCGAGAGGGGAAGGATGAAGTACGAAAAGCTCACCAGGTTGTCGCTTCGCGATCACCCGCGGTATGAGGTCGAGATCCAGCTCGGGCGACTGTCGCCATGACCGACGAACTTCTCGAGATCGTCAAGACGATCGATCCGAAGTTCGAGCTTACCTTCAACAAGTTCTACATTGGGCTGGAGAAGGACGGCCAACCAACAACTTCGTCCTCTTCAAACCCCAAAAGAATGCCATTCGCATCGAACCTCGCATCGAGAGAACCGATGTCACCAAGGAACGGATCGAGTCGGCAGGCCTCGAAGTGATCGGCTACGACAACAGAGATGGAAGATACAGGATTCGGCTGGACAAGAGCGACGTCAAGAAGCACTCTCAAGTCCTGAAGGATCTCTTCGAGACGGCCTACCGGGATTCGGGAAGAGCGGAGTTGTAGGCGAGGATTCTTCCTCTCGCTTCCGCCCCTCCGCGCTGCGATCCGGGCAGCGCTTCCATTTGTGTCAGAATCCACTCCCCATGAACGCTTGCCCGCGCTGCGATACGGCTCTTCCGCCCGACGCGTCCGTCTGCCCGCGCTGCGGGGTGGATCCGATGAGCGTGTCCTCGACGCCGACGCGGCTGTTCGACGAGGGCGCAAGCGGATCGGGTGACGCGCCGACGAGCATCTCGCCGCCCCCCTCGCGAGGTCCGTCGCGCGCGAGCGCGGCCTCGTCCGCGAGCCACGGCGCGCAGGCCTCTCGCGACGAATACGACTCCCAGAGCGGCGGGCACTTCTTCCCGGGCCAGCGGCTCGGCGATCGCTATCGGATCGGGGCGCTCATCGGCAAGGGCGGGATGGGGGAGGTCTACCGCGCGGACGATCTGAAGCTCGGCCAGCCGGTGGCGCTCAAGCTGCTGCCGCCCGCGCTCGCGGAGGACCCGGAGCGGCTCGAGCGGTTCTACGCCGAGGTGCGCCTCGCGCGGCAGGTGTCGCACCCGAACGTGTGCCGGGTCTACGACGTCTCGGAGATCGAGGGCCGCCAGGTCCTCACGATGGAGCTGATCGACGGCGAGGACCTGGCGACGCTGCTGCGGCGGATCGGGCGTCTCGCGCCCGACAAGGCGGTCGAGATCGCGCGGCAGATCTGCGCGGGGCTCGCGGCGGCGCACGACCGCGGGATCCTCCACCGCGACCTGAAGCCTGCGAACATCATGCTCGACGGGCGGGGCCGGGCGCGCCTCACGGACTTCGGTCTCGCGGCGATCGCGGGCTCCGTGAAGGGGCTGGAGATCCAGTCGGGGACGCCCATCTACATGTCCCCCGAGCAGCTCGAAGGGCGCGAGGTCACCGTTCGCAGCGACGTCTACTCGCTCGGCGTCGTCCTCTACGAGATCTTTACGGGCAAGCGCGTCTTCGACGCGAAGTCGATGAGCCAGCTCGTCGAGCAGCAGACCTGGTCGCGGCCCGCGAGCGTTTCCGCGCACCTCGAGAGCATCAATCCGGTCATCGAGCGCGTGATCCTGCGCTGTCTCGACAAGGATCCGGCCAACCGGCCGCCGAACGCGCTCGCGGTGGCGGCGGGCCTGCCGGGCGGGGATCCGCTCGCCGCGGCGCTCGCGGCGGGGGAGACGCCGAGCCCGGAGATGGTCGCGGCGGCGGGCGGGGAAGGCGCGCTGACTTTCCCCGTGGCGGCCGGGCTTCTCGCGGCCTTCGTCGTGGGGCTCGCGCTCATCGCCGCCATCACGCCCTGGACGACCCTTTTGGGACGCGCCGGAAGCGGCAAGCCTCCGTCGGTCCTCGGCGACAAAGCGCGCGACATCCTGGCGAAGGCGGGCTACACCGAGCCGCCCGCGGACACCGCGTTCGCTTTCTCTTCGAACTGGGACTATCTGGATTGGCTGCAGAAGCGGCCAGGATCTACGCCGCAGTGGGACGCGCTGGCCCGTGAGCAGAAGCCCGCGGTGATGTACTGGTACCGCGAGAGCCCGTTCCCCTTCGTG
>Ga0070671_100000866_pt1 | contig 22123 bp, 23 predicted proteins | sample KBSS73metaG_FD_65341 | JGI IMG/M metagenome (GOLD analysis project Ga0070671, IMG submission 65341) | Switchgrass rhizosphere microbial communities from Kellogg Biological Station, Michigan, USA - KBS S7-3 metaG | ecosystem: Host-associated > Plants > Roots > Rhizosphere > Soil ...
CGGCGAGCAGATCAACCTGCACGCGGTGCCCTACCTCGTCTCGGCACCGGTTCAGGCCGACCGTACAGGGGAAGCCATCGCCGAGCTCAACCGCCTTGCCAACGAGTTCGTCACGACAAAGGGCGTTACGCAGGAGGAACGCGATCGCGTCGTCACCAAGAACATCAACCAGCTACCGGGCCGGTTCGAGACCGCGGGCGCCGTTCTTGGCGCGATGATGGACATCGACATGCTCGGGAAGCCCGACAATTATTATGAGACGCTGGCCCCGAAATACCGGTCGCTGACGACGGCAACGCTCGACCAGGCGGCGCGCGCGGCGCTCGATCCCAAGGGCTTCACCTGGATTGTCGTCGGCGACGCAGCCAAGCTTCGTCCACAGCTGGAGAAGCTCGGAATGCCGATCCAGGTGGTGGAGGCGCCGTAAGGCTGTTCAGCTCAGCCGACGGGCAGCCCTGTGTTGGGATCGATGTTGTGGAATTCTACCGCGCCGCGATCGGCATAGGTCAGGCCTTCGAACGTGACCTCGCCAAACACGACATTGTTATAAGCGGGATCTGCCAGATACCCATGCAGGACGCTGCTGTTCGGATCCCATTGGACGGTCCACGAGCCGTACAGCCAGAACTGATCGTGCGTTCCGTCCGAATTGTCGATGTCGAAATCCTTGACGACGTCGACGGTATATTGGCCGACGACGCGACCCTGCCACGAGAATGCATCGCTGCCGGCGCCGCCATACATGATGTCGTTGCCCCAGCCCCCGTCGACAATGTCGTTTCCCTCGTCGCCATAGACGGTATCGTTCCCCGCGCCGGCGTTCACGAAATCGTCGCCAGCACCTCCGTGGACCACGTTGTCCTGGGCAGAGGACGATAGGTAGATCCAGTCATTCCCGCTTCCGAGGATGTAGTTCTCGAACCCCTGGAAGTTGTTCGCGTAGGCCGTATCCCACGACGTTGGCCCGATGATCGAGCCATCGTCCTTTTCCATATTCGTGAATATCCGGCTCAAGCCCCGCGCGGAGGGATCAGGGAAAAAATAGATTCCTTTCCCGGGATCGCTAGCGATGGCGGAGAGATCGAGCGTGTCGATGCCCTTTCCCCCGTCCCAGACGATCTTTCCATCGCCGCCCGCGCCCGTCAGATCGGCGAGGTCGCCGTAGACGAGGTCGTTTCCGTCGTCGCCGTAAAGAGCATCAGAACCCGACCCGCCTTTGACGCTGTCATTGCCCGCGTTTCCGTGAATGAGGAGGCCTTGCGCCTGAAGCGCGGGAGCCAGGGATGATCCATCGAGCGAGTCGTTACCGCTGCCGCCGCTGATTTCGTATTTCGTGGCTTTGACCGGCTTACCCATGGCGCCCTCCTGCAAGAATGCGCGGCCGCCTCATTCGGAACGCAACACGAAATCGAAGCCGACCCGCTGCAATGTTGAGTTCGATGACTGCTCTTGTGGTAGCTGTCGGACGCCCCCACGCCGACTCAAAGTTAATGATCTGTTAACAGATTTGTAATGTTCGTTCCATCGTTAAAGTCGCGAAACGACAGCGCTCGCTCCCACAGTTTACAGATGCGGGTAAAGGTATCGGCTGGCTGGCTGGCTGGCAGGGCTTGGGTTGGGATCAGGCCTATGTCCGGGGCGCGGCTGCGCTACCTGGGACCCTGGCAGCTCAGATCGCGAGGTCCCCGGTTGGCCTTATGCTGGAGGTGCGCGGAACGCTGGCGACCAGTGCGGTCCCGCGCTGCTGATGCCTGACGAACAGGCGACCGCCGAGTTCGGCCAAACGGGCTCGCATACCGGTGAGTCCGACGCCGGTTGGAACCTGGACGGGCATGCCGATCCCATCATCGGCAATGATCGCGTGCACCAGGGTCCTTCTAAAGATCAGGCGAACCTCAACTTTGCAGGCGTGCGAATGGCGGTGCACGTTGGAGAGCGCTTCCTGCACCGTCCTGTAGATTGCCATCTCGGCGCCCTCGCGGATGGGCATAGCGGTGCCTCCGGTCGAAAAGGAAGTTTCCAGCCCGGCGCGACGGCCAAAGCCCAGAACCAGCTCTTCCAATGCGGCTTGAATGCCCATCTTTCCCAGCAAAGGAGGGTGGGAAAGATAGGAGATGGATCGGATCTCGCCGTGAATGCTGGCGAGCAAGGTGTCCATCTGGTCGACGATCTGGGACGCTTTCTGCGATGGACGGGAAAGCTTGAGCTGGCTCAAGCTCATCGACATCGCGACAAGCAGCTGCTGGATGGAATCGTGAAGCTCTCGAGCGAAGCGGCGACGCTCCTCGGTCTGGCTCTCCAGCAGTGACTGGCTGAACGTCTCCCTTTGACGCCGGAGCTGGACGAGCTCGGAAATATCGTAGCGCGTGATGATCGCGAAGATGCGGCCTTCGATCGACAGCCGGTTGATACGCAAATGGAAGGTGTGGCCCTCCCAGCGGTCGTTCCCGTCATAGAAATATTCGAAGGATCGACTGAGGCCGCTGTCGATTTCGGCAATTCCTTCGACTGCGGGCCGGGCCGCATTATGCCCTTCCTTCGCCCTTTCCCGGCAAAAGGCGGCATAGTTCGCGCCGGCCGTCAGCGCCTCGTAACCATAGACCGCAGCCGTTTTGGTCCAGGCCGGGTTCACGGCCAGGATGGTCCAACGCTCATCCACCAGGGCGATCTGCTCCGGCAGGGCGTCGATCAGTTCCTGGAAGGTTTGCACAAAAGGGGTAGGAGCGGGAGGCGCACTTCCCGATTTGGTCGCGTTCTCGAACCGACTATTCTTCAACTTCGCCCAAACCATGCCGCCCCACGCAAATGGTTCCTGTTGGCCGTATAATTATCTACGGAATAACATGGGTTCGCAACTAGGCGTGAGTCAGTGAAATTACTGACCTCCGGAGCGTCAGATTTTGAACCGTGGATACGACAAGGCCGCCTTCTTCTGGCGAACGCTATCGGAGCGCTGGCGATATTCTAAAAGACAATGGTCGTTACGCTGCGGTTGCGACCTAAGGACTAACCCGACTCGCGCCGAATCGCATTCACTTGTAATGGTTTGGACAGCGGAGGGGCTCCACCGATGACCGCAATTACGTCTCACAGGCGCAAAACCATGATCGCCGTCGCGGCGGTTTTCGCCGTTGGCGCCGGCGTGTTCGGATTTGCCCGCTACTATCCGGCCCTGGGTCCGATCGCGGGCAGCATCGCGCCGCAGCTATACGTTGACGTGTTGCCCAGCGCGCAGATCCCGATTCGCGGCCGGTTCATCCTGGTCGACGCCGCTTCCGCGCGGCTGTACATGATCGAGGACGGTCGCGTCCGGGATTCGATGCGGGTGATCGTGGGCAAGCCCGAAACGCCGACGCCGGAGCTGAAGAGCGTCATCAACTATGAGACGATCAACCCTTATTGGCACGTCACGCCCGATCTCGCGAAGACGCTGATCGCTCCGCGCGTGCTGAAGGACGGCGACACCTATCTCACCACCCGGGGGTATGAGGTCGTCAACGCCTTCGTCCGCGACCCGCAGGTGATTTCGCCCGACACCATCGACTGGAAGGCCGTCGCGGCGGGCAATGCAGAGGTCTTTGTCCGTCAACGGCCGGGGCCGGCCAATTCGCTGGGGCAGTTCAAGTTCGACCTCCCGAACGGCGACGGCATCTACCTTCACGATACGCCCAAGAAGGAATTGTTTGCGCAGGACGTGCGCAATCTCAGCCATGGCTGCGTCCGGCTTGAGGATGCGGCGAGGCTCGCGCGGTGGCTCCTCCAAAAGGACCCGCCTTCCCACGCGGTTCCCGAGGAACATATCCTCCTTCCGAAGCCCGTGCCGATCACGATCAGCTATCTGGATGCGCGCGGGCAGATGGAGCTAGCCGGGCTCCAATAAGATTGCGTCTATCGCGACGACCCGTGCCGCTCGATTTCATCGCGAAGCACGCTGACCAGGCGCTTGCAGTCCGCGGCGGCGCCCGTGAATGAGGGGGCGCCGGCGCCCGATCCGCCCTCGTTCGCGCAACGCTCCAGTTCTTCGGCAAGCGATTGAAGGCGGTCGGCTCGTTCCATCAGGCGGTCCAGCATGACGGAGAGGGTATCGGAAGCCGAGGGCACGAGCCTCAAACCGGCCTTGTGTCCGGCCGGCCTGGCGGCGCGCGGATCCACGTCCTGAATGTTGCGTGCGAGGACGATCGCCCGGGCGACCTGCTCGGTGATCATCTCGATCGCTTTGAGCTCGTCTTGCGTCGGCGTGCCGATGCTCCGGTGGTAGATGGCGAAAGTCCCGATGACCGCCCCTCCGGAATTGCGGATCGGGGTCGACCAGCAGGCACGCAGTCCATGCGGGAGGGCTAGGTGCCGATAATCGGCCCAGAGCGGATCCGACGCGATATCGGCGACGTAGATCGGCTCACCAAGGAACGCGGCGGTTCCGCACGAGCCGGCGCTCGGCCCGATCTGGGATCCGTCGATCGCGTCGCAATAAGAGGTTGGAAGATTGGGCGCCGCCCCGTGCCACAGGCGCTTGCCGTCGGGATCGAGGAGGAGGATGGACGTCAGCAGGTCGCTGTCGGCCATGTCCTCGACGGCCAGCAGATGCCGGCCAAGCACATGTTCGAGGCTGTCGCCTCTCGCCAATTCGTCTGGCGCAAGGCTTCCGCGAACCCGAAGGGAATCGCGGAGCCCAACCGCAAACGGCATGAGCCACTCTCCGTGCGCGAACAACGGGCCACATTGCACAGGCCGCGGCACCCCCTTCAACTAGGGTTGTCGCGGATATTTGACGATATGGGGCTTAGAAATCGGGACCGGAGACCCCATTTTCTTTCCATGCCCACTGACAGACAAAAGGCGGTCGCCGAGTTCAAGCGAATCATGGTGTGGATCGCGGGAATCGCGGTCCTGATGGTCGCCGGCGCGCTGACCTATCTTCATCTCACCAGCTCGCTCGACGTCAACACGGTGATCGCGACGACGCTCGGCGTATTTTTCTCCGTGCTGCTCGGCTGCGGCTTGTTCGCCGCGGCCTTCTTCAGCGACAAGAGCGGCTACGACCAGAACGTCACGGACGTCACTCGGTCGGAGCGGAACCGGAAATAGCGCCTAGCGCGTCACCCGCGTGACATGGCCCATCTTGCGGCCCGGGCGCGCTTCGCCCTTGCCGTAGATATGGACGTGCGCGCCGCGCTCTTCGACGAGTTCCGGCCAGCGCTCGATGTCGCGGCCGATGAGATTGTCCATCACGGCATGGCCGCGGGTGAGGCCGGTGACTCCCGGCGGAAGGTCGCAGATTGCGCGGATGTGCTGCTCGAACTGCGAAGTGACTGCGCCCTCGATCGTCCAGTGGCCGCTGTTGTGAACGCGGGGCGCGATCTCGTTGACCACTGGGCCCTCGGCAGAGGCGAAGAATTCGACGGTGAGGACGCCGACATGTTCGAGCGCTTCGGCAATTCCCAGCGCCGCTTCGCGTGCCTCGGCGACCTGAAGCGCGACTTCGTCGCTGCACGGCACGGTCGAGCGCCTGAGGATGCCACCGTCATGCTCGTTCTGGGCCGAGTCCCAAAAGGTGTGGCGGCCGTCAGCCCAGCGCGCGAGGATGACCGAGAATTCGGCGATGAAGTCGACGCCCGACTCCGCCACCGCCGGCTCCTGGCCGATCGCGTCCCAGGCGGCTGAGGCTTCGTCGGCGGTGCGAATCCAGGCCTGGCCCTTGCCGTCATAACCGTAGCGGCGGGTTTTCAGGACGACCGGCAGCCCGAGTTGCTCGACCGCGGATTCGACCTCGGCGAGGCTCGAGACCTGGCGCCATGGAGCGACGCGGCCGCCGCTGTTCTCGATGAACTGCTTTTCGAGCGCTCGGTCTTGGGCGACCGCGAGCGAGCGCGTTCCCGGCCTCAGCTTTTCTCCGAGGATCCTGAGCGGGGCGACCGGCAGATTCTCGAATTCGTAAGTGGCGACGTCGATGTCTTCGCCGAAGCGGCCGATGGCGTCGACGCTGTCGAAGGCGGCGCGCGTCACATAGGCCGCGACGTCGGCCGCGCAGGGCTGCTCATGCGGGTCGAAGATGTGGGTGCTGTATCCAAGCTGCGCCGCGGCCATCGACAGCATACGGCCGAGCTGGCCGCCGCCGATGATACCGATCGTCGAGCCGGGCGGAATCATTCGGGCGCTTCAGCCACCGATCCGGTCTGCGCCTCGCGCCAGGCCTCGAGCCGTTTCCCGAGCGCCTCGTCCTCGTTCGCGAGCATCGCAGCGGCAAGCAGGGCGGCGTTGATCGCGCCAGCCTTGCCGATCGCGAGGGTACCGACCGGGACACCCGCGGGCATCTGCACGATCGAGAGCAGGCTATCCATTCCCTTGAGCGCCTGGCTCTCGACCGGAACGCCGAGGACGGGGAGCGAAGTCATCGATGCGGTCATGCCCGGCAGGTGGGCTGCACCGCCGGCGCCGGCAATCACGATCTTGAGGCCCCGTTCCTTCGCGGAATGCGCATATTCGTAAAGGCGCTTCGGCGTGCGGTGCGCAGATACGATCTTCGTTTCATGCACGACGCCAAGCCGGTCGAGCGTGTCGGCCGCGTGCCGCATCGTCTCCCAGTCGGAATTGCTTCCCATGATGATGCCGACCGTCGGCGCCGTCATCGCCCCGCCTTCAACCTGTTGTAGGATCCGGCTCGTTTAAGGGGCCGATTTCGGCTACGCAATCGGAGCTTTATCCCGGCGAATCGCGTTATGATTCGTATGGGTAAAAGTTCCCGCATTTTCAGGGCGGTAGAATCAGGCTATGAACGTGGCACAGGCAAGAGCGAGGGCTCAGGGGCAATGTCTGAGCATATGACCGACGTCATTGACGTCGATGATCGTGATCGGCTGATCGAAGAGATCAGTGCGTTGAGAGGGAAAGTCGCGCGCCTCCAGGAGCGCGTGGAGCAGCTTGACCAACTGGCGCATCGGGATTCGCTGATCGATCTTCCGAATCGGCGCGGCTTCATGCGTGAGCTCGAAAGGCTGATCGCCCGAGTCGACCGCTATGGAATCAACGCCGCGATGCTGTTCGTCGACGTCGACGGCCTGAAAATGATCAACGACACCTTTGGACACCGTGCCGGCGACGAGGCGCTCGTCCAGATCGCGAACCTTCTGTCGACGGGCGTGCGCCACAGCGACGTGGTCGCCCGCATCGGCGGCGACGAGTTCGGGATCCTCCTCGAATGTTCGGACGAAGGCAGTGCGCAGGAAACGGCCGCGCGCCTCATCGACCAGATTTCGGATAGCGACTTCATGCACGACGGCGAGGCGTTGCCGCTCGGCGTCGCGATCGGAGTCGGCATGATCACTGCGCTCGATACCGCCGAGGCCATCATGGATCGTGCAGACGAAGCCATGTACGCGCGGAAAGCCGCGGCCTAGCCATTGAATTTCGCTCATCCTGAGCAGGTGCTTCCTCAGGATGAGCGTGTGATTGCTAGACTTCGTCCAGATAGTAGCGGCGAATGACCGCCAGCTCGTCCGTCAACTCGTAGACGATCGGCTTCCCGGTCGGGATTTCCAGGCTGACGATCTCGTCATCGCCGATGTCAGACAGATACTTGATGATTCCGCGCAGCGAATTGCCGTGGGCCGCGACAAGGACGCGCTTTCCCGCGGACAGCGCCGGCGCAATCTCACGCTCGTAATAAGGTACGGCGCGGGCGATCGTATCCTTGAGGCTTTCGGTTTGCGGGACGTCGAGACCGGCGTAGCGGCGGTCGCCGCTGACATCATATTGGCTCCCGGCATCGAGCGGCGGGGGCGGGATGTCGAAGGACCGGCGCCAGATCTTGACCTGCTCCTCACCGACCCTGTCGATCATCTCCTTCTTGTTCAGGCCCGTGAGCCCGCCATAGTGACGCTCGTTGAGGTGCCAGTCCTTGGTGACCGGAAGCCAGAGCCGGTCCATTTCATGCAGGACCAGGTGCAAGGTCCGGATCGCGCGGGTGAGGACGCTGGTGAAGCAGCAGTCGAAATCCATGCCCTTGTCGCGGAGCAGCCTGCCGGCCGCCCGCGCTTCCTCGACGCCGGCGGGTGACAGGTCGACGTCCCACCAGCCGGTGAAGCGATTTTCGAGATTCCACTGCGACTGCCCGTGACGCAGCAGTACGAGCGTCCGCATCAGGCCGGCTCGGACTGCTTGGCCTTGCTTCGAGCTGCCTTCGCAGCCTTGAGCTCCGGAAGCACGGCGTGGAGAGCGTCGAGGCAGGCGAAAGCGAGGAACTTCGACCGCTGCGGCGACCAGCCATAGACTTCGTCGGGCAGGTCGAAATTGTCCTTGAAGGGCATTTCCAGGGTCATCGACACGCAGCCGAAGCGTTCGGCAAGCTGGGTCGTCGACATGGACATGTTGGCTTCGCCGGGCGCCGGGATTTCATAGCCCTGGCTGCGCTGGAAGTCGGGCGACAGGCGCTCAAGCGTTTCGCCGAACAGGTTGAACAGCTGCAACTGCTTGTCGGTGAGCGAAGGAATGCCTTCGAATCCGGCAAGGAAGTTGGCGGGAATGGCTTCGTCGCCATGGACGTCCATCGCGAAGTCGGGCGGCGACTGGTCCATGGCATTGCGAACGCACAGGACCTCGGGGCTCTTCTCGGCGGATGGCGAATGCCATTCGCGGTTGAGGTTCACGCCGACCGCATTGGTGCGCAGGTGCCCGCGCCGCGATCCGTCGGGGTTCATGTTCGGAACGACGTGGAAGGTGCATTCCGCCCGAAGCACCCGGGAGACCGGATCGTCCTCGTCGGTGAGCTTTTCGAGCGCTCCTTCCATCCACCATTCGGCCATGCTCTCGCCCGGATGCTGGCGCGCATAGAGCCAGATGCTGACCGGCCCCGCGCCGACGGTCAGGCAGTCGATGTCCTGCCCATCGAGACTCTTGCCGAGCGACGCATAATCGACGGCCGGAAGCGCCGCCGTCTGCGTGACCAGATCGTGGTGCCGCTCCATCGAATAAGGCGCGAAATAAGCGATCCAGACGACATCCTGAGGCGGGGTCAGCTTGATGGTCAGGACGCCGTTGGCGAAGCTCGTGTCCGTGACTCGGACCCATTCCTCGCGGTCGAGGCTCATGACCGCTTTGTAGTCCGGCCAGCCGTTCGGATAGGCCGAGCCAGCGCAATTGGTGATCTTCAGGGTGAGCTCGCGCCCGGCGCCGCCGGCGACCCGGAAATAGAACCACTGGTAGAAATCGCTCATGTGATCCTGGACGATTTCGAGGTCCGCGGAGTCGCCGTCCTGGCGAACCACCCGGATGTTGCCCGCGTCGAACGAGCTGGAAATAATCAGTGACATTGGCCCTCTAGCTGCACCCAATTGCTGGGCGCGGCTGATAGTGCGGCGCCGCTGATCAGGCAAACGAGTCATCGGTCGAAGCGTCGTTTGACGCGGCCCACCGGCGCTCTTACGCCACGCTCTGCCAGCGTATGGGGGAGACATGCAGTTGAAGTTCCGTTCCGCATGGTTGCTTGCGACGTTCGTGATCGCCGGTCCGGCGCCGGCCCAGGTCGAACATAATATCCCGACTGCGCCATTCTCGGTCGACGAGGCCTATCTGGCCGGTCTCAAGTGGCGGAACATCGGCCCGAACCGCGGCGGCCGGTCGATCGCCGCGGCCGGCAGCATGGCTCGGCCGATGGAATATTATTTCGGCGCGGTCGGCGGCGGTCTTTGGAAGACGACCGACGGCGGCGCCACCTGGAAGCCTTCGACCGACAAGGACGTCGACAATTCGGCCGTCGGCGGAGTCGCGGTCTGCGAAGCCAATCCGGACATCGTCTTCTTCACGACCGGCGAGACCGAGCTGCGCGGCAACATCATGCCGGGCAACGGCGTCTACAAATCAAGCGATGCCGGAAAGACCTGGAAGAATGTCGGCCTGAAGCAGGTCCAGAATTTCTCGCGCGTTCGCATCGACCCCAGCGACTGCAACAATGTCTTCGTCGGCGGCTTCGGCCGGTACAGCGGGCAGAGTCCCGATCGCGGCGTCTACAAGAGCAGCGACGGCGGGACGACTTGGCGCAAGGTCCTGTATCGCGACCCGAAGACCGGAGCGGTCGACATTTCGATCGATCCCAAGAACCCGAGGACCATCTACGCGGCGCTGTGGGAAGCCTGGCGCAAGCCGTGGGGAATGAGCTCCGGCGGGCCGGGGAGCGGCCTGTTCAAGAGCGTCGATGGCGGCGAGCATTGGACCGAGCTCACCGGTAACCCCGGCATGCCCACGGGAATGATCGGCAAGATCGGCGTCAGCGTCTCACCGGCCGACGGCAACCGCGTCTATGCCCTCGTCGAGAATCGCGAGGGCGGCGTGTTCGTGTCCGACGATGCCGGCGCAACCTGGAAGAAGACGAACGAAAGCCGCGACCTCCGCCAGCGCGCTTTCTATTACACGCGCATCACCGCCGATCCGAAGGTGAAGGACAAGGTCTACGTCACCAACGTCCAGTTCTTCCGGTCGGACGACGGCGGGAAGACCTTCAAGACGAAGATCAAGGTTCCGCACGGCGACAACCACGACCTCTGGATCGCGGGCAATGACGATCAGCGCATGATCGAGGCGAATGACGGAGGCGCGAACGTCAGCGTCAACGGCGGCCAGACCTGGACGAGGCAGGACTATCCGACCGCGCAAATGTATCGCGTCGCGATCACCAACCATTATCCCTATTTCGTCTGCGGCGGACAGCAGGACAACACGACGATCTGCGTGCCGAGCAAGGACTGGAAGCACATGAACGTGCTTGGCGGGCAGTACGGCTTCTCGGTCGGCGGCGGCGAGAGCGGCTATGTCGCGAACGATCCGCTGAACCCCAACGTCTATTATGCGGGAAGCTACGGCGGACAGCTCGACCGGTTCGATTATTCAACGGGGCAGACCCGGGCCGTCAACGTCGTTCCCGACAACCCCATGGGCTATTCGTCGAAGGACATCGGCGAGCGGTTCCAGTGGACTTATCCGATCGTCTTCGACCCGCAGGACAAGAACGTCCTCTATGTAAGCTCCCAGCACGTCTGGCGGACGGCGAACGGCGGGCAGTCGTGGGAGAGGATCAGCCCCGACCTGACGCGCAACGATCCGATGACCCTGGCGGCGTCGGGCGGCCCGATCACGCTCGACCAGACTGGCGTCGAGACCTACGGCACCGTGTTCGCGCTGGCGCCGTCGCGGCTCGAGAAGGACGTGATCTGGGCCGGATCGGACGATGGCCTCGTGCACGTGACGCGCGACAATGGGCAAAGCTGGCAGAACGTCACGCCCAAGAGCTTTCCCAAATATCTGAAGATCACGACGATCGAGGATTCGCCGACGCGGCCCGGCACTGCCTTCCTTGCCGGGCACATGTTCCTTCTCGACGACATGCAGCCTTACCTGTTCAAGACGACTGATTACGGCCGCCACTGGACGAAGATCACCAACGGCATCCCGGCCGACGAGATCGTCCGCAGCGTGCGTGAGGACCCGGTTCGGCCGGGTCTGCTGTTCGCCGGCACCGAGCGGGGTGTCTGGACGTCCTTCGACGATGGCCTGAGCTGGCAGAAGCTGCAGCGCAACCTGCCTGCGACCCAGGTCGCCGACCTTGCGGTCACCGATCACGATCTCGTCATCGGGACGCACGGCCGGTCCTTCTGGGTGCTCGACAATATCGACGTACTGCGGCAGCTCGACGCGACCAGCGGCAACAAGGCGGTTCGGCTGTTCAGGCCCGCGCCCGCCGTGCGCGGCGTCGATCCGGGCGTGATGATCGATTATTATCTGCCCAAGACGCCGGCCAAGCTGACGATCGAGATCCTCGATTCCTCCGGCAAGGTGGTCCGCACATTCGAGGGAGCCGCCGAGGATCCCAAGAAGAAGGAAGGCGAGGACGCCGACGACGATGACGATGGGCCGAAGCCGCCGCCGAAGCCGTCGATCAAGCCGGGCCTCAACCGCTACACATGGGACATGCACTATCCGGGCTTCACGGAGTTCAAGGGCATGATCTTCTGGGCCGCGCGCAATCGCGGACCGACGGCGCTGCCGGGTCAGTACCAGGTGCGGCTCAGCGTGGACGGGCAGGCGCAGGTGCAGCCAGCCGAGATCCGGCTCGACCCGCGCATCGGCAAGGTCGCAGACGGGGACCTCCAGAAGCGCTTCGAGCTGGCGAGCCAGATTCGCGACAAGGTCAGCCAGGCCAATGACGCGGTGCTTCTCATCCGCGGCGTTCGTTCGGGAATCGACGCTTCGATCAAGCAGGGAGGCGATTCGGGAGTTCGCCGGTCCGCCGAGCAACTCGACCAGAAGCTCGCCGCGATCGAAGGGCGCATCTACCAGGTCCACATCCAGGCCCGGCAGGATCCGCTCAACTATCCGATCATGCTGAACAACAAGCTGGCGGCGCTGGCTGGCGTGGTTGAGGATGGCGAATCCGCGCCGACGGCGCAGTCCTATGCGGTCTTTGCCGATCTGTCGCAGAAACTGGATCGTGAGCTTGCGGCGCTGGATCAGGCCCTTTCGACCGATCTGCCGGCGCTCAATCGCAAGCTCACGGCAGCGCATTTGCCGCAGGTCGAGCGCAAGCCCGAGGCCGCGGTGGAGCAGGGTATGGCAACCCCGCCGGGAACCGAAGAAGAGGGCGAGGAAGACGAAGACGAATAGGCCGGGGGTGGCGGCACGATGCTCGCTTCGCTAGCGACGTGGCATGAGTAAGCTTCCCGTCCTCGTTACCGGAGGCGCCGGCTATATCGGCAGTCATGCCGTCCTCGCGCTTCACGATGCCGGCTGGCCGGTCGTGGTGATCGACGATCTTTCGAACGGTGTCAGGGAAGCAGTGCCGGAAGGCGTGCCGTTCCATGAGGGCTCGATTGCGGATCGCGCGCTCGTCCAGCGCATCTTCGCGGAGCACGGAATCCAGGCGATCATGCATTTCGCCGGTTCGATCGTCGTTCCGGAGTCAGTCGAGAAGCCGCTCCTCTATTATGCGAACAACACGGTGGCGACGCATGCGCTTTTGAGCGCCGCGCTCGAGGCCGGCCTCAAGCACATCCTCTTTTCATCGACCGCAGCCGTTTATGGAGCTCCAGAAACGGTGCCTATCAACGAGGACGATCCGAAGCTTCCGATCAATCCTTACGGCGCGTCGAAGCTGATGACCGAGTGGATGCTGCGGGACGCGTCGGCGGCGCATCCGTTCAACTATGGCGCGCTCCGCTATTTCAACGTTGCCGGCGCCGACCCGAAGGGACGCACGGGTCAGCAGGGCAAGGGGTCGACGCACCTCATCAAGGTCGCCGTCGAGACGGCCGTAGGGAAGCGCGATCATGTCGCGGTTTACGGCACAGACTACGACACTCCCGACGGCACCTGCGTCCGCGACTATATTCACGTCACCGACCTCGCGGCTGCGCATGTCGCGGCGCTCGAAAGGCTGATCGAGGTCCCGGACGAAAATCTGACGATGAACTGCGGCTACGGGCGCGGGCTTTCAGTGCTCGAAGTATTGGATGCGGTCGATCGCCAGACCAACCGGCCGATCAAGCGGGTCATGGAAAGCCGTCGCGCCGGCGATCCGCCGAGATTGATCTCCGCGAACCAGCGGATTCTCAAGACGCTCGATTGGCAGCCCGAGTATGCCGACATCGACACGATCGTCGGCGATGCCCTCGCGTGGGAGCGAAAGCTGGCCGAGCGCTAGCGTTTCAGCCTTTCTTTACAGGGTTCGGCTTAATCCGTCGCGATGCTGCGGTGGTACATCCTGATCGTGATCGCGATGGGCCTCATGGCGTCGATGCTCAGCCGCGGGCCGTCAGGACCAGCTGCGCCGAGCCAGGTCATCATCACGGATACCCGCGCGCCGCGCGCCGCGGACAGCGCTCAGGCGAGCAACGTATCGCTGGACCCGCTCGACAACAGCATCGAGCTTTCGCGGGATTCGAACGGCTATTTCTATGCCGACGTGAAGATAAACGGCGCTCCGTTGCACATGCTGGTCGACACGGGCGCCAGCGGTATCGCTTTGTCGCGCAGCGACGCGCAAATGGCGGGGATCGCGACTTCCATCGGCATGAACGACGTGGTCGGCGAAGGAGCCGACGGCGCGGTTCGGGGGCAGCAGGTCGTGCTTCAGAGCGTGACGATGGGCGACAAGACCGTCGAGGGCCTTCCCGCCATAATACTCAACAGCGGCGGCCAGTCGCTGCTAGGGCAGAGCTTCCTTTCGAAGTTCGCCAGCGTGCATATCGAGGGCGACCGGATGATCCTGCGCTAGGCGCGCCTTGACTTCAAACTGGCCGCTCTCTAGGGGGACGGCCGGTTTTATACCTTCCTACAACCAGAGATTGAAAGAACGAGGCAGGCGCCCGGCCATGAAGATTCGCAACAGCTTGAAGTCGCTCAAAGCGCGCCACCGGGACTGCCGTGTCATCCGCCGTCGCGGCCGGACCTACGTCATCAACAAGACGAACCGCCGTTTCAAGGCTCGCCAGGGCTGACGCTACGACTGCGCCGGCCATCGAATTGAGCCGGATGCAGACGAGCGGCGCCGCCGCTCTTCTCAGCGACTACCGACATTTTTCGGGCGCTCGCCTGTGGCGGCTGCTTGCGTTGATGATCTTCGGCGCGCTGGCCGAGGGCTTCGGCCTGCTGATGATCGTCCCCCTTGCGACCATCGCCATCAACGGCGGCGAATCGGTCCTGAAATATGCGCCATGGGCTGCGAGCTGGGCCGGCGATCAGCGATTCGTGATCGCGCTCGTTCTGTTCGTCGGCGCGATGGCCGCCCGTTCGCTGCTTCTTTATTCCCGCGACGTCCTGCTTGCGGACCTCCAGGCGAAGTATGAGGCCGATCTCCGGCTGAGGGCGGCATCTACCCTCGCGGTCCGGGGATGGCCCTTTGCCAGCCGAATCGGCCAGGCCGGCATGCAGTCATTGCTGCTGAGCGACGTTCCGCGCGCAGCGCAGGCGGTCGCCTATTTTCAGAACGTCGCGGTGGGTTTCAGCATGCTGGCGGTTCAGCTCTCGCTGACGCTCATCCTGTCACCGGCCCTGACATTGGTTGCCGTCGCATTCCTCGCCGTTGGATGCCTGCTATCGCTCGGGGTTGCCCGCCGCGGAGTGGCGAGCGGGCGAGGGATCACGGATGCGATCGAGGAGAGCGCGGGGTCGGGATTCCGGTTGCACGCGGGTCTCAAGGCCGCGCTTGCGCAAGGCACCGTCGCCCCGTTCATCGACGAATATCGGTCGAGCCTCGGCCGGACTGCCGGACAATATGCCGCATTCGCCCGCGACTATGCGTCGGCACGACAATGGGCTGCGTTCGGGGCCGCGCTGGCCGCCGCGCTTTTGCTACTCGTCGGCGTACGCGTGCTCGCTTTGCCATTCCCCATCTTGGTGGCGGCCCTGATCCTGTTCGCCCGAATGAGCGGGCCCGCACAATTGTTGCAGAGCAGTGTCCTCCAGGCTGCCGCCTCGGCGCCGGCCTTTGCGGCAATCGAGCGGCGACTTGGGACGCTTGAGCGGAGCGCGGGTGAGCGGACGCAGGCCGAGCCCCTGGGGTGGGGCAAGCTCGATCTTGAGAATGTCGCCTTCGAACATGCACGCGGTCTTGGCATCGCGACAACGTCACTGGCGCTGCGAGGCGGCGAGTGGATTGGGATTCGTGGTGCTTCCGGCGCCGGCAAGACCACCCTGCTCGATCTGGTGGCCGGCCTGATCGAACCGCAGAATGGGCGCATCCTGGTCGATGGCGAGCCGCTGGCGGGCGGAACGCTAGACCGTTGGCGCTCAGCGCTCGCCTATGTCGGCCAGGACGGAACATTGTTCAACGACAGCGTGCGCGGGAACCTGCTCGCCGAGAGCTCCGATGCGGACGAAGCGAGCCTGTGGCAGGCGCTTGAAGTCGTCGGTCTTAAGCAGCGCGTGGAAGCCTTCGCGAGCGGCCTGGATCAGGGCCTCGGCGACCGCGGCAGCCAGCTATCCGGCGGTGAGCGTCAACGGCTGGTCCTTGCCCGCGCGCTTCTCAGGAAACCCAGCCTGCTCATTCTCGACGAAGCGACGTCTGCGCTCGATCCAGCTGGCGAGGGAGCCTTACTCGATCGCCTGAAGGCAATCGAGCCGCGACCCGCAGCGCTCGTCGTCGCGCACCGGGAATCGACCTTAAGCCATTGCGATTCGGTCATCCCGATCCAACATGATGTGGGGAAGGCGATCGAGTAACTTACGGTCGCGAAATGACTTCACCCGATGTTCACGTCGGCGGGGATAGAGGGAAATGATGAGGAGCGGTGTGATGAAGCTTTTTGCCGGGAAGGCGCTGCTGGCCGGCGCGGCCGCGTTCGTCGCGGCGACTGGCGCCTCGTCTGTCGCTTATGCACAGCAGCAGGACCAGCACACGCCCAGGAACTGGAACTACGAGATCAAGGACGGCAAGCGCGTTCCCAAGGGAAATCGCGTGACCAACGCCGACGGCAGCTGGCGCGAGGAAGTCCGGCAGGGCAATTGCGTCACCATCAAGGAACGCTCCGCGGCCGGCGAGTATAAGGAAACTCGCCAGTGCAACCCGGGCAGCAACCCCGGCTGACGGTCACTTATATTCGGTAAAGCTGCCCTTCGGGCGCTTGTTCACCTTGCAATCGGGAAGGCCGCTGCCGGGAACGTCCCGGCAGTCGCGGACCTGGGCGCTTCCGTCGGGACCGGCGAAAATCGCCCAGTCGCGAGGCGCCCCGCGATCGTAGACACAGTGGGCCGTCCACATGTCGAGATTCTTCCAGGTGCCGACAAAGCCCGCATCCGTGATTCGCTTGCACGTGTAACCGGCATCATAGATCGCGCGCTTGAGGCCGATTGCGAGATTGAAGGCGTCGAGCTTGTGCAAGGCCTGCTGCTCGGCCGAAGTGACCTTGATCGCCCGCCGGTCAGGCGGCGGGGAATTGTCACCGCATGCTGCAAGAGCCATGGCGCCAAGCGAACAGATCGGCAGCAGTCGATGCATCTTGCACTCCTTCAAACGGAATAACGAAGCTTGACGCGAGCGGCTGCAGCCTTTGCGCGCTCAATCGCATCTTCGACCTTCTCCGCGCGTGCCAGGGCTACACCCATGCGCCGGTTTTTGAGCGTCTTGGGCTTGGCGAAGATTCGAACATCGACAGGACTATGCGGCGCTCCCAGCGCTAGTGCATCGGCGATGCCGTCGTAACCGACCGTGTCGCTTTCCTCACTCGCGAGGATCACCGCCGACGCCGACGGGCCCGCAAGCTCGATCGACGGGATCGGCAGCTCGAGGACGGCGCGCAGGTGCAGCTCGAACTCGTTCGGGAATTGCGAAATGAGCGTCACCATGCCGGTGTCGTGCGGCCGCGGCGAGAGCTCCGAGAAGATCGCCTGATCGCCGCGAACGAAGAACTCGACCCCAAAGATGCCGTGGCCGCCGAGCGCTTCGACCACCTTGCGTGCCTGGAAGCGGGCGGACTGCAAAGCCTCCCGGGGAATGCCGGCAGGCTGCCAGCTTTCCCGATAATCGCCGAGCTCCTGCCTATGACCGATCGGCGCGCAGAAGATCACGCCGTCCTTCGTCGCGACGGTCAGCAAAGTGATCTCGCTGTCGAAGCCGATGAATTCCTCCACGATGACCCGCGGCCGGTCGCCCCGCATATTGGCGACAGCATAATCCCAGGCGGGGCCGACCTCCTCGATGTCCTTGGCGGTGCTCTGCCCCTTGCCCGAGCTGGACATGACCGGCTTCACGACGCACGGCATGCCGATCTCCTGGGCCGCCGCAATCGCTTCGTCTCGGCTCTCGGCGAAGCGGTAGTGAGAGGTCACGAGCCCCAATTCCTTGGCGGCGAAGTCGCGGATGCCGTCCCGGTTCATGGTCAGCTGGACGGCCTTCGCCGATGGCGCAACCTTCCAGCCCTCACTCTCAAGCTCGGCGAGGGTCGCCGTGTCGATCGCCTCGATCTCCGGCACGATCACGTCGGGCTTGTGCTTCTCCACCGCGGAGCGGAGGGCCTTGCCGTCCAGCATCGGAAAAACTTCGAAGGCGTCGGCGACCTGCATTGCAGGCGCATTCTCGTAGCGGTCGCAGGCAACGATCCGGCATCCGAGGCGCTTTGCGGCGATCGCGAATTCGCGTCCGAGCTCTCCCGAGCCCAGCAACATCAAGGTGGCGAGATACATGCGGCGGCGATAGCGGGGGCGACATTGCTCCGCTAGAGCAGCGCGAAAGGGGGAGATATCGATGCGCTCATTGTTGATTACCGCTGCTGCTGTCCTGCTTGCCGGCGCGGCTCCTCCGGCCAAGCTGCTGACGCCGGGCGACATCGTCACCCAGTCCCAGCCAGGCGCATGGAAGGCGATCCCGCCGGAAGACCTGATGGTGATCGAGCTGCAGAATGGCGGCCGGGTCGTCGTACAGCTCGCGCCGGCATTCGCCCCGGTCCACGTGGGCAACATCAGGGCGCTCGCCCGCGGCAAGTATTGGGACGGAGCGACGGTCTATCGCGTCCAGGACAATTATGTCGCGCAATGGGGCCTCAATGAAAGCGACAAGCCCTGGCCCGCAGGCGTAACGCCGAAGCCGCCCGCCGAATATAGCCGGACTTTCAACGGGCTGAAGGTGACGGCGCTCGGCTCGCAGGACCCCTATGCACCCGGCGCCGGGTTCGCCGACGGCTGGCCCGTGGCTTACAGTGCCAAGGCGGGCTGGGCCGATCTCGTCCATTGCTACGGAACGGTCGGCGTTGGCCGCGATTTGTCACCCGATACGGGCACCGGCGGAGAGCTTTACGCAGTCATCGGCCACGGCCCGCGCCAACTCGATCGCAATATCGCGATCGTCGGTCGGGTGATCGAAGGCATCGACCGCCTCAGCACCCTGCCGCGCGGGACGGAGGCGCTCGGCTTCTACAAGGACAAGGCGCAATATGTGCCGATCGCGAGCATTCGCATCGCGAGCGACGTGCCGGAGGCATCGCGCCCATCCTATGAGGTCATGGACACGACAAGCGCGACCTTCGCTCAATATCTGAAGCTCCGCGCCAACCGGCACGACAGCTTCTACGACCATCCGGCGGGCGGGGTTGACCTCTGCAACGTGCAGGTGCCCGTCAGGAAGAAGGCCTGATTCTTAGGCGGCCCAGGCCTGGTGATCGCGGTTCTTGTGCTCGATGGTCACCGGCCCGTTGTGCGAGCGCATGCTCGCTTCGGCCAGCGGCAGGGCCGTCGTGCAGAACGCGCATTCGGCGGAGATGCGGCCGATGATCCAGTGAGTGCGGCCGCAGCCGGGGCAGTGATTGATCTCATGCTCGCGATAGACGACGTGATATCCCCGCTCGTAGGGCTTCCATCCTTCGCTGGAAGTAATCGGCATGGCAGACCTTCCTTTCGGCCCGCCCAACGAGCGACCGCCTGAGCGGTTGCAGCAGCTGATCTAAGTTTAATGCCGTTCCGGAGGAGCGCTAACGCCGAAGCGAGCCGCGCTGTCGATCAGTCGAGATCAGCCGACGAGGCCGTCGAGCGAGAGTGCCTCGGCGAATTCGGCGCCGATCTTGTCGCCCGCGGTCCATTTGACGATCGCGTTCGCCCGGGTGCGGCCCGGCAACATCAGCCAAACGCGGGAGCCGACCTCGAACTTGCCTTCGGCGATGGCCATGAACCCGCGCTCGGAAATGTTGACCACCTTAGCTTCGACGCCGTTGGTGCCGAGCTCCCGCATGTGTACCTCGAGGGCGACGGGCAGGCGTTCGGCACGGCGGCGGTCGTCGCCCCGGTCTTCCGCAATGCGGGCCCTGATCGTCACGAAATTCATCTCCACAAGCCGCTCACGCCAGGGGAGCAGCGAAGGACAGGCCGATGCGGCCGTCCCTGACCCACCGCACCTGTGACGAGACGGCATCTCGGTCAAGGAGCTTCAGGACCAGCCGCTCACCTATGTTAGGAATGTGGGGAAAAATAACCATCGCGCCGGAGGGCGAGACGTTGATCAGCCGAACGACATGCTTGCGTCCGCGGAACTCGAGCACGGCCGTGTTCGAGACCGACGGGTTCCGGATCTCGTTCCGTTCGTCGATGCTGCGCGACTCCGCGCGCGGGATCATCGACCCATCGAGGAAATAACTGGACGCCACTTCAAGCTCCCACTTCGGCGCGGGAACTTTATCCATTTCCGCTTAAGGATTGGTTTGCGAAACAGGCGCTGGCAAAAATCGTGACGAGTGTGTCGCCCCGGCGACTGGCGGTTGCGATGCAACCGATGTAATGATTTGCGTGCAAGCCGAGTTTTCGTTTTAAATGAATAGGTTGGTGGAGCCGATGAAGGTGCGTTCAAGCTCCTTGCTGTTGTTTACCGCGCTGAGCGGCGCGATTGCCGTTCCCGCGATGTCGCAGAATAGGCCGGTGGGCGTTCCTGCGGCGCCTGTGCAGGCGCCACGCGCAGCCGTTCCGGCCAAGCCGAAGACGGTCGCGCCGGATGCGCCGGTTGCCGGCAACCCTGACTTCAAAGCCGACCAGCCCCAGTCGCAGGCGCAGGCTGCGCCGCTCCCACCGCCTCTGCCGCCGGCGATCTGGGATATGCCCAGCGTGCTCGAGCTTGTGGCCTATATCAACCAGATCGGTGTCGAAGGGCTCAATCCGGCCGACTATGACCTTCCGGGCCTTCAAGCAGCGCTTCAGACCGGCAACGTCGGAGCCATTTCGGCCGCGGCGACAGAGCGGTTCAACCTCGTCTCTTCGGACCTGGCGCTCGGCCACGTGAAGAAGACGGCACGGATCGACTGGTCGGTCGCCGATCCAGACCTCAATGCGGAAAAGCAGGACGCCTTGCTTCGAGCTGCGCTCGCCCAGCGCAACCTCACGGCGGTGCTCAATAACCTGCTGCCGACGCACCCCCAATATGCAGCGCTCAAGGCGGCGCTCGCCGCGACGCCGGATACGGAGGTCGCCAAGCGCAACCGGATCAAGCTCAACCTCGATCGCTGGCGCTGGCTGCCCAAGGATCTTGGGCAGAAGTACATCATCGTGAATGTGCCGGGCTTTCACGCGACCCTGGTCGAGAACGGCGTGAACCGCTGGAAGCAGAAGGCGATCGCCGGCAAGCTTTCGACCCCGACCCCGCAGCTCAATGCGGTTGCCGTCGGAGTGATGCTCAATCCCGCATGGAACGTGCCGAAGAGCATTGAGAAGGAGGCCGCCGGCAAGAAGGGCTTCATCCCGATCAAGAGCCCGGACGGCAAGCGCATCCTCTATTGGCAACAGCCGCCGGGGCCCACCAATGCGCTCGGCCAGATCAAGTTCGTGATGCCGAACCCCAAGGCGATCTATCTCCACGACACGAACGCGCGGAGCCGCTTCAACGATTCGACCCGCGCGCTCAGCCATGGCTGCGTTCGGACCCAGCACATCCTCGATCTCGCGACCGAGCTGCTGGGTGACGACAATGGCGAATGGACGCCCGAGAAGATTCAGGCCGCCCTCGACAGCAAGAAATCGGTGCAGGCCAATTTCGTGAAGCCGGTCCCGGTCTTCATCGTCTACTTCAGCTCGGCTGCGCTGAACGACGGACGGATCGTGGATTACAAGGATTTGTACGGCAGGGACGCGAAGGCGATGGCCGCCCTTCAGATGAAGGATGGCGGCGCCAGCCTCGCACCGCCCAAGCCGGCACCCGGAGACCAGGTCGCCGGGCAGGCGAAACCCAAGCCGATGGACAAGGTCGCGACGCGATAAGAAAAAGCCCCGGCGGTGAGGCCGGGGCTTCTGGAATTCAGTTGGTCAGCCGTCTCAGGCGAGCTTGTCGGCGTAGATCATGCGGCCGCCGGCGAGCTTGCGCATCACCTTGTACTGGTTCTCGCGGCTCATGGCGAAGCAGCCCTCGGAACGACCGAGCTTGCCGTGGAGCGGGATCATGTCGTCCTCGGCGTACCAGGCATTGTGGATGACGATCGCGCGCGGCTCGGCATTGAAATTGGACCAGTCGAGGCCGCGGACCTTCATCGAAATGCCGTACTTGCCGTCATAATAATCGCCGGTGAGATAGGCGCCGTTCGAACTCGCATAAGAGCCGAAGTTGTTCGAGAAGCGCTCCACGAAGCCCGAGTGATCGGGGTCCGAACCGCGGCCATGGGCTACGCGATGCGATTCG
>Ga0070671_100000870_pt1 | contig 22104 bp, 20 predicted proteins | sample KBSS73metaG_FD_65341 | JGI IMG/M metagenome (GOLD analysis project Ga0070671, IMG submission 65341) | Switchgrass rhizosphere microbial communities from Kellogg Biological Station, Michigan, USA - KBS S7-3 metaG | ecosystem: Host-associated > Plants > Roots > Rhizosphere > Soil ...
TTTTCCACACCCAAAACCTGTCAAGCCCCAATCCGGCCCAACCTCAACAATCCAAATGGGATCCAGGTTGCCGATTAATTACCCTCAAACCGCTATACTTAATTCAGCGATAGAAAAAGGCCCGGATCACTTCCGGGCCTTTGGTATTTAAACTGCGCTACCAAGTCCAGACTTAAGCTGTCTGAATCGAAGACTTTGCGCAAAAACAGGGGGATGGGTCACCCGTTGCGGAACATCTGCTTGATCCCCCGTAGCGCCTGACGCGTTCGCTCCTCGTTCTCGATCAGCGAGAACCGGACGTGACCATCACCATGCTCTCCGAACCCGACTCCCGGGCTCACTGCCACTTTGGCCTCGGTCAGCAGCTTCTTCGAGAATTCGATCGAGCCAAGCGCTCGATACTGCTCCGGAATGCGTGCCCAGGCAAACATCGTCGCCTTCGGCATCTCCACCGGCCAGCCCAGCTTGTTCAGCCCCGGCACCAGAACATCGCGCCGGCACTTGTAGTTCTCCACAATCTCCCGCACGCACTCCTGCGGTCCCTCCAGCGCCTGGATCGAAGCCACCTGGATCGGCGTGAACGTACCGTAGTCGAAGTAGCTCTTGATCCGGCCCAGCGCATAAACCAGCTTCTTGTTCCCCACCATGAAGCCCACCCGCCAGCCCGGCATGTTGTAGCTCTTCGAAAGCGTAAAGAACTCGACAGCAATGTCCTTCGCGCCCGGAATCTCCAACACGCTCGGCGCGCGATAACCATCGAACACCAGGTCCGCGTAAGCGAGATCATGCACCAGGTAAATCCCCAGCTCCTTGCAAAGCGCAATCACCCGCTCGAAGAACGGAAGATCAACGCACTGCGTCGTAGGATTCGCCGGAAAGTTCAGGATCAGGATCTTTGGCCTGGGCTCCATCCGCGGCAGCTCATATTCCAGTCGCGCCAGAACATCCTCGGCGCCGGCAGCATCCGCGATGTTGATACCCTGCACCTTCGACCCCGCGATCACCGGCCCGAAGATATGGATCGGATAGCTCGGGTTCGGGACCGCGACCGTGTCCTCGTCATCCAGCACCGCCAGGCAAAGATGCGCGATGCCCTCCTTAGATCCGATCGTCACGATCGCCTCGGTCTCCGGATCGATCTCCACGCCATAGCGCGTGCGATACCAGTTCGAGATCGCCCGGCGCAGCCGCGGAATCCCGCGCGACAGCGAGTAGCGGTGCGTCTGAGTCTTCTGCGCCGCCTCAATCAGCTTGTCGACAATATTTTTCGGTGTCGCGCCGTCAGGATTTCCCATCCCGAAGTCAACGATGTCTTCGCCCCGCTTGCGCGCCGCAGCCTTCATCTCGCTGGTGATGTTGAACACATAGGCCGGCAGCCTGGTCAGTCGTCTGAACTCTTCCATTGCCCTGCTCGTCTCGCTTTACCGTCTGCTTCCATCATGCCATCGCGCCGCACCGCGAAAGCCACTCAGCACGCGACCGGAACCGATCTCGCTACTTCGCCGTTAGCACGACCTCAACCGGAAGGCTCTTTGGCGGATAACACGCCGCGTTGTCACAAGCCTGGTAACGAAGCACGCCACTCACCGTGTGCGAACCAGCCTCAGCCACCACCGGAAGCTTCACGATAAACGCGCCTGAGTAAACATCCAGCTTCTCGTTCGGCTCAAAGCTGAAGCTGTACTCCGTTCCCACCGGATACTCGATCGCCGCCGCCTTAACCCCAGCCGCAGGTTGAAGAGTGAGGTTTGTAGGGATCAGCAACTCCGACTTCGGCGTGTGCGAATTCACATGAAAGCCGTCAGCCACCTTGAAGCGCAACTCGACCACAGCCTTCTTCCCAGGCTTCACCAGCTGCTCCTCAGCAGCGTACGTGATGTACTGTTTCGGCTTCGGAGTGCCGGTGCTCAGGCTTCCCTGCTGCGCTATCAGCGCCGGACCAAGCATCAACCCCGCCACTAAAGCAGCCCGCATCATTGACCACCTGCCTGCGCCACCGTGCCCGAGGTAATCGTCTTTTTGATGTTCGCCTCGATCTGATCCTTCGAGCCCAAACCCGCCGTCTGCTCCACAATTACGCCGTTTCTATCCACATAAAACGACATCGGCAGAACATCCAGCCCACCATACGCCGTCTGAACCTTCCCATCCGTCAGCAGGATCGGATAGCTCACACCAGCCTTGGTCGCCACCTTCGCAATCATGTCCTTGCCGGCATCAACATCATCCGCCAACCCAAGAATCTCAAAGCCCTGCGCCGCATACTGCTTGCGGAACTCCTCGAACCACGGCATCTCCACCTTGCACGGCCCGCACCACGTCGCCCAGAAGTTCACCAGAACAGGACGCCCCTTGTAATCCGCCAGCGAAACCTTCTTGCCATCCAGGCTGGTAAGCGCAAACGCGGGAGCCTGCTTGCCGCGCATCACAGGAGCAAGCCCACTGTCGTCGCCTGCTGCTCCCTGCTTCTCCGGAATCAGAACGACCTGGTTGTCACGCGCCTTCTGCATCGCCAGCTTCCGCTCGCGCAGGTTATGCCAGCCTGCCCAAAGCATCAGGGCGATACCAACCACCATCACACCAAGAACCACTGCTCGCCGCATCACGTTCCCGACATCCTTCCGGCCGCGTAAAAGCCCTCAAGCCTCTCTCTTCAGTTTATCTGCAAAGCCCGCTCAACGCCTTCTCCACGCCTCGAAAGCTCCTCTGCTAGCATCGGGAAGGCTCCGAACCCATGTCCTACGCACCTCTCACCCCCGCCGACCACACTCTACCCTCAGAGTTTGTGCGCATCGAGGCTCGCGCCCTCCTTGAGCTCTCCCTTCGCCTCGACGGCCCCATGTTCCCTGCCTTCACCCAGGCCGTCGACCTGCTTCTCGACACCGTCGCCCGCAAAAACCGCATCATCGTCACCGGAATCGGCAAGAGCGGCATCATCGCCCGAAAGATCGCCGCCACGCTCCGCTCTACCGGAACTCCCGCGCACTATCTCCACCCTGCCGACGCCGTGCACGGAGACCTCGGCATGCTCTCCCGCGGAGACGCGGTCATCGCCCTGTCCGCAAGCGGCGAAACCGAAGAGCTCCTCCGACTCCTCCCTCTCCTCAAGCGACTCGCTGACAACCTCGTCACACTCACCGGATGCGTGACCTCCACCCTCGCTCAAGCCAGCGACGTCGTACTCGACTCCAGCGTGTCCACCGAAGCCTGCCCGCACAATCTCGCGCCCACTGCATCGACAACCGTGATGCTCGCTCTCGGCGATGCGCTGGCCCTTGAGGTCAGCCGGCGACGCGGCTGGCGTCCGCAGGACTTCGCCGAACTTCATCCTGGTGGCCGACTCGGCAGACGTCTCACACGAGCCGCTGAGATTATGCACTCAGGCGACGCTCTCCCTCACGTCCTGCGCTCAACCCCCATGCCCGACGTCATCTACGAGATGTCGCGCAAGAAGCTCGGCATGACAACAGTTGTCGATGATGCCGGAACCCTGCTTGGCATGATCTCCGACGGCGACCTTCGACGTCTGCTCGAGCGCGACGGTGGCCGCGCCCTCGATCACACAGCAGGCGAGATCATGAACCCGCAACCTGTTACCATCAGCGCCGATGCCTTCGCCTCCTCCGCGCTCGCACTCATGGAGGAACGAAAGATTACGTCGCTGATCGTCATTTCTCCCACAGGCCATGCCGAAGGCGTTCTGCATCTGCACGACCTGTGGACGCTTGAACTGATCTAATCCTCGATGCAGCCGCTTCCCTTCCCTCGCCTTCGCGACGAAGAGCTCGAACTGGAGTTGATCGACTACGGCTTCCAGGAAGCTCACAAAGTTCCTGCATATCATCTCCGCATGGTTCACCATGAGAACCGCGAAGATCTCGGACGAATTCGCCTCAGAATCGGATCTACACCGCACATCGAACGTTATGCCGGACACATCGGTTACACCGTTCATCCGCAGCATCAAGGCAATCACTACGCCGCAAGAAGCCTTCGCCTTCTGCTTCCTTTTGCGCGCGGGTTAAACCTCAACCCGCTATGGATAACCTGCGATCCTGAAAATATAGCGTCTCGACGCACCCTGGAACTAGCCGGAGCCGAATTCGTTGAGATCGTCGATGTTCCCGCCGACTGCATCATCCATCAGCACGGGCATCAACGAAAGTGCCGTTACCGAATCAACATCGATTGAGCAATTATCTTCATTGGAGAGTGGGGATCTTGCGGTTCGGATTAGTGCTTCCCTGCCATTCCGCAACGTGCAACCGATGATTCGGAAGGCTCTCAAGAAGATGCCGCGTCAACTCGATGAGGCGTCCCGGATCCGTGGAACTTGTCACATCAACTCCAGCGCGCGATACATTGTTCGATCAGTCACGACCATCAGGATCTTTGCCTCGGACCACTTTCGATGAACGTATCCGATCTACTCGGTCGATATCGTCTCGGTCAGCCTGTGGCAGAGCACGACAATGTCGAAGATCTCTTCCTCCAGCACCGCCTTAGCCTGGTTGCCCGAACTGCACGCGATGGTGGCGCCGGCTCTTTTCAGGATTTCAGCTCTAGTCGCCAGAAGACTGGAGTCTTTGCTGATCAAAACGATGCGAGCCGTGACCTCCCTCAATATGTGGTCTAAATCGTTGCTTCCCGTCTACTAGACGACGTAAGAAAAGGACCCGTTCGAATCCTCCTTCAAAATCCTCTGATAAGAAGTAAGCACGATTCTGTAGCACTCGCAGGAAACGCCAACAAGCCCAGGTCGATTCAAAATATCGATACGTCCGCGGCTGTAGCCGATCAGGCCTTGGCTCTGCAACGATCCGGCAGCGACCGTTACGGTCGACCGCTGTACCCCAAGCATCTGCGCCAGAAATTCCTGTGTGAGGTGCAGCGAGTCGCTCTCCATTCGATCGGCTGAGGTCAACAGCCAGCGCGCCAATCGAGCTTCTACCTCGTGGACTCTATTGCACAGAACTGACTGCGTTATCTGAACCAGCTGCAGGTAAGCAAACCGATGCGCAATTCGCTGCAACATCCCCCCCCTAAGGAACTCGTCAAGCATAATGCTTGACTTTATCCTTAGCCCCTCACCAGCTCCCTGCATTAGTACCAGGTGAGACATCTGAGGCTGCTCCAGCAGCGCCGGCAGGCCGGCAAATCCCTCCCGTCCGATAAGGCCGACTTCAACGGTCTCACCCTTTTCAGTCATAGCGTCAGTCGAGATCAATCCGCTGTTGGGAAAATAGATGTGTTCGATTGGCTGATTCGGTTCCGAGAGAGCTTTATTCAACGGCAAATCGACCGGCTGCAGCCACTTCGCAAGTAAGGAGTACTCCGCCTCCGGGAGTTGCGAGAGAATAATATTTCGTGGCCGCGTCGGCCCCACCGAGCTCGAAAGGTTTTTGGGCAAATTGAATATCCTGCGTCGTGGCATCTCGTCCACTAGCCGCAAGGACTGGTTGCCCACGAAATATGGGGGCGGGGCGATGCGATTAGCACGACCATACGCTCTTTGAACACAACAGGTCTGTCGGCTGGCAAACATAACTTCGCTTGCCATCATGCAGAGTCCAAAAGAGATGTTTGGAAATGAAACCAAGGCTTACCCACTGGGGCCGGCAAGGCCCCGCCTCGCCGCACGGTTTAGAATGCAATTAACTACCTGATGGATGGCAATATGCAAGCCGTTCCGGAAAGCTCTCTATTTACTTATGCATCGCTGGTCCCAACTATTCATCCCCACCCTTCGTGAAGCCCCTGCAGACGCTGAGGTTGCAAGCCACAAGCTCCTTCTCCGCGCGGGTTACATCCGTCAGCTTGGCGCCGGTATCTACAGCTATCTTTTTTTGGGCAATCGCTCCATCAACAAGATCATCGCCATCGTGCGCGAAGAGATGGACAAGATCGGCCAGGAGTTTCTGCTCCCCGCGCTGAACCCTCGCGAGATATGGGAGGAGTCCGGCCGCTGGCAGATCATGGGCGACAACATGTTTCGCCTGAAGGATCGCAAGGGCGCAGACCTCTGCCTGGGGATGACCCACGAAGAGGTTATGACCTCCATCGCGCGCAACGAACTGCGCAGCTACAAGCAGCTCCCGCAGATCTGGTACCAGATCCAGACCAAGTTCCGCGACGAGCCACGTCCCAAGTCCGGCCTGCTGCGCGTGCGCCAGTTCATCATGAAGGACGCCTATTCCTTTGACATCGACGAGGCCGGTCTCGACGAGAGCTATAGCAAGCACGACCAGGCATACCGTCGCATCTTCAACCGTTGTGGTCTTGAGTTCGTCGCCGTTGAAGCCGACTCCGGTGCCATGGGCGGCTCCGCCTCGCAGGAGTTCATGGTCTACACCGACGCCGGCGAAGACCTCATCGCCAGTTCTGCCTCCGGCTACGCGGCCAACATCGAGAAGGCTACCTCGCGCCTCGCTCCGGTCGAAGACCTGGCCCCCACCGGCGACGGTCAGCCCGAGCTAGTCCACACGCCGGGGCAGCGCACCATCGAAGATGTCGGAAGCTTTCTCAAAATTCAGCCGCAGCATCAGCTCAAGACCATGGCCTACATGGCTGCTCTACCCGAAGCCGACCACGCCAAGCTGGGCGCGTTGCGTCCCGTCGTCGTCTTTCTGCGCGGCGATCACTCGCTCAACGAGGCCAAGCTGGCTGCCATCTCCGGCGGAGAGCTTCGCCCCATGACTCCGGAAGAGATCATCGAGATCTTCAAGGCTCCGGCAGGCTACCTCGGCCCCATCGGCCTCGAAGCCGCTCCGCATCCGAAGAAGCCCGGCACCCTCGTCATCCTCGACAAGGCGCTCGAAGGCCGCACCAACTTCATCGCCGGGGCCAACAAAGAGGAGTACCACCTCCGCAACGTCACCCCCACGCGCGACTTCAAGCCGACCGTGGTTGCCGACGTCCGCAACATCGTCGAGGGCGAAGGCTGCCCCATCGACGGCTCACCGCTGCGCCTCGGCAAGGCCGTCGAGATCGGCCACATCTTCAAGCTCGGCTACAAGTACTCGAAGTCCATGGGAGCCTCCGTCCTCAACCGCGACGGCAAAGAGGTCACCCCGATCATGGGAAGCTACGGCATCGGCATCGAGCGCATCCTCACCTCAGCTATCGAATCCTCTGCCGCTGCGAACGACGGCTCCGCCTATGCCCTGCATCCGGCCATCGCTCCCTTCCAGGTAGTCGTCACGGTCACCAACACAGCTGACGCCGCGCTCGTAACTGCGGGTGAGAAGGTCGCCACTGGCCTTACGGACGCCGGCCTCGACGTCCTTCTGGACGACCGCGACGAGCGCGCCGGGGTCAAATTCAAAGACGCTGACCTTATCGGTATCCCATATCGAATCAACATCGGACGAGGCGTAGCTGAAGGAAAAGTTGAATTCGTAGATCGCTTGGGCCATCAGACCCAAGAGGTGCCCCTCGATAGGATAGCCTCCACAGTTGCCGATCGAGTAACCTCTGCTCTGTAATCCGCGCTTCCCGCTTTTGCCATCCAAGCGTCTTAAGAAAGAGCACCTTGCCCGTCAAACTCAAATACGGCAGCCCCAAAACCACCACGAAACGCGGCTGGCTCGATCAGGTTCACCTTCAGAACAAGCTGGTGCGTATCGCGTTGGTTGCCTTTCTTGCCTGTGCCCTCGTCGGGGTAGCAATCTTTGGCTACTTTTACATCCAGGCGTCGCACATTGTGGATGAACGGCTGGCGAAAGGCCCTCTGGTCGCCAGCGTCTCGCAGATTTATGCAGCCCCGCGCGAGGTCCGAAACGGCCAGAAGCTCGACGCCTCCACCATCGCTGCCGAACTGCGCAGGGCAGGCTACAACAGCAACACTCAACTTGGCACCTTTCAACTCAACGGTGACAGCATATTCATCAAGCCTGGTCCCCAGAGTTACCACGCCACCGACGGCGCGACCATCACCACCAACAATGGCGTCGTGCAGCGCATCACCGCAGAAAACGGCGCCGGGCTTAGCTCCTACGAACTCGAGCCACAGCTGATCACCGCCCTATCCCAGGAAAGCAACCGCACCAAGCGCCGTCTCCTCAGCTATCAGGACATTCCGCCCCGTATGGTGCAGGCTGTGCTTGCTATTGAAGATCGCAGGTTCTTCGAACACGGCGGCATCAACTACATCAGCATGGTGGGTTGGGTCTGGCATGACATGATCGGCGATCGCAAATGGCGCGGCGGCGGATCGACCCTGACCATGCAGCTTGCCAAACTGCTCTTCGTCGAGCCCAAACGCTCTAGCAAGATCGACTTCTTCAAATACAAATCGACCCAGATTCTCGTAGCCTTCCAGCTCGAATCGCACTTCACCAAGCAACAGATCTTCGAGATGTACGCCAACCAGATCAACTTGGGGCACCGCGGTAGCTACGATATCAACGGCTTCGGTGAAGCCGCGCAAGCCTTCTTCGGCAAAGACCTCAAGCAGCTCGACACCGCCGATTGTGCCCTTCTTGCCGGGATGGTTCAAAGTCCCAGCCGTCTCAATCCCTATCGCCATCCCGAGCGCGCGATCGCGCGCCGCAATGTCGTGCTCGACTCCATGGTCGAGACCGGAGCCATTCCGCCATCCGAGGCCACACGCGCAAAGGCTGAACCTCTTCGTCTCTCCACACCCACCGTGGATGCCAGTGAGGCTCCCTACTTCGTCGACCTCGTCCACGATCAGCTCGTCCAACGCATCAACGATCAGGACCTCGCGCATCAGAGCCTGCGCATCTACACCTCGCTTGACCCTGAGCTTCAACAGGCCGCCTCCATAGCGGTTGAGTTAGGCATGAAGAATGTCGACGAGATCGTGCGTAAACAGCATGCCAAGACACCCGGCCCAATTACCTATCCACAGGTCGCACTCATTGCCCTGAATCCGCACACGGGCCAGGTGCTTGCCTTAGTCGGCGGACGAGACTACGCCACCTCCCAGCTTGATCACGCTGTCGCTAAACGGCCCACTGGCTCCATCTTCAAGCCCTTCGTCTATGCCGCAGCCTTCAACTCCAGCCTCAACGGCACCTCCCTCGGCGAATCCGGTGTCTTCACCGCGGTCACCCACCTCAGCGACACTCCCACTACCTTCACCTTCGATCACGGCCGCCAGACATACACCCCCAACAACTTCAAGGGAGACTTCCGCGGCGACGTCACCGCTGCCTACGCGCTGCAGCACTCGCTTAACAACGCCACCATCTCACTTGGACAGCAGGTCGGCTTTGAGAATGTCGCCGCGCTTGCGCGTGCCTCCGGAATAACAGGTGCCCGCGGCACTCCCTCAGTCTCGCTCGGATCCTACGACGCCACCCCCCTCGACATGGCCGGAGCCTACACCGTCTTTGCCAACGGCGGTGTCCACCTCACTCCGTGGATGCTGGCCTCAGTTCGCAACGCCAACGGCGATATCGTCTCCGACTACTCGCCCGAGGCTAAGCAGGTCATGGATCCCCGCGCCGCTTACCTCACGCAGTCACTGCTTGAAGGCGTCATGAACTACGGCACGGCGGCCGCAGTTCGTTCACGAGGCTTCTCCGCTCCTGGCGCTGGAAAGACCGGCACCAGCCACGACGCGTGGTTCGCCGGCTACACCTCCAACCTCATTTGTATCGTCTGGGTCGGCAACGACGACTACACCGACGTTAAGATCGAGGGCGCGCACGCCGCGGCTCCCATCTGGGCCGAGTTCATGAAGCGTGCCATTCAGCTTCCTCAGTACTCCGACGTCAAATCCTTCTCGCCGCCTGAGGGCATCACAGTCGCGAAGGTCGATCGAGACTCCGGCCTCCTCGCCGACTCCGCGTGCCCCGACCACACCATGTACGCTGCCTTCCTCGACGGCACAGCGCCCACCGGATCTTGCGGTCAGATGAACGAGAATCCGCAGAACTTCTTCCAGAAGCTCTTCGGCATCGGCGGACATCCTGAACCTGTTCCCGGCTCGACTCCGTCCGCGGCCAGTCCCCCCGGAATGCCCGTCTCTCAACCCGCTCCGGTCACGCCCCCAAACGGCAACGTCCCGCCGCCTAACCAGTCGGAGCAGCCGCAGAAGAAGAAAAACATCTTCCAGAAGATATTCGGCGGTGGCGGAAACAAAGACAACAAGCAACAGCAACAAGCCGAGCCGACCACTCCCAAATAGATCGCTCATCAATCTCGCAATGCCTAAGAACCGGATTCTGAACTAAGATGTCTCGTTCCCATGAGAGGGCGCGAGTATGTCCGGCGAAGCGATCAGTTCGAACGGTTCCAGATCGGCTCTGCTTCTCTATAACCAAAGCAGAGGGCGGGCTCTGCTTGAGCTCTGCGTCGGCTACGCTCTCATTCTGCTCGTTATCTGGACGCCGCGGCCCTGGCAAAGGCTCCTTTATATCGCCGCCCTAGCCTGGATTCTTCTCGCCACATACTTGTCATTTAACTCCCGGATAGCCACTCTCCTGCGGCCATCGCGTTCCGCACGATCGCTCTGGATCATCGCTGCCGCCCTTCTCGTCGCAGGAGTTGCCGTCGTATTCGCCTTCCGGCTCCAGACACTCCACCTTCCGCACAGCGCAGCTTTCTTCATCAGATCCTTCTGGGGATACGCTCTCTGGTCGCTTGTGCAGCAGTTTTTGTTGCAATGCTTCTTCCTGCTTCGCCTGCTGCGTATCCTTCTCAGCCAACGAAACGCAGTCATCACCGCCGTTTGCCTCTTCGGAATAGCGCACATCCCGAACCCAATCCTTACAACCCTGACTCTCATCTGGGGCAGCATTGCGTGCCTGCTCTTTCTTCGTTATCGCAACCTCTACACGCTGGGCGTCGTACACGCCATCTTCGGGATAACGTTAGCCATCACCGTGCCCGGTTCCATCAGCCGTAACATGCGCGTAGGCCTCGGCTACCTACGATACCCTTCGCGCCACCACCACCTTCATCTCAGCCAAAGCGACCATACGGTATCAACGCTGGCGTGCGTCACTGCAGCAGCTCCCACACGGCGATCAGTGCGCCACGCTCTCCCATAGAAAACTCCCGCCAAGGCAGCCAGCAGTACGTAGCGCCAGTTGAAGTGCGCTGCACGTTTGTTGAAGTGCGACAGGCCAAACAGGATTGCTGTCGTCGCCAACGCCGCGCTACGCCCCACGCGCCGCTCCAGCAGATTCTGCACCCAGCCTCGAAAGAAAAGCTCTTCGGGCACCGCTATAAAGAAAAAGGTAAAAACGAAACCGCCAACGACCTGCAGCAACCGCGGCCATCCCGTATGCAGATGCAGAAACCCCAGCTCGAGTCCGAGCAGCAGAGCAATCGGAACGTAGAAAGCAAACTCGCGTAGGCCCACGTCCACATCACGCAGGCGCAGCCGCAGGTCGAAGCCGACTCCTGCCAGCTGACGAATCACGACAAATCCATAGATCCCCGTGTCCAGCAGCAACATTTTGTTGAAGACAGCCATACGCGCGGGCCACGCAGGCTCGAACCACCGCAGATCGACCGCCAACCCGAGCGTTGCCAGTACAACAAAGTCACGCCAGTTACCGTGCTGCTCAGGATCCAGCCGCCGCGCATGTTCCAGTAACACCGCCACAACCACCGGCAGCAACGCATACAGCACAAACCATTCCCAACGAAATTTACCGCCCCAGCGAGCCACCAGCACATAAGGAACGCACAGCAGAACAGGGCAAAGCAGCCGCACATTCGTCGAAGTTCGCTCCCGCAACCCCGCAGACCACTCGGGCGCAAAAGCCGCCGCCAGCAATGGCGCCAACGTCAATAGAGCCGCGATCATGTTTGAAGACGTAAACATTTCGCCAGTCTAGCGATTCAGCGATTCCTCTCCAACTCGTGGCGTCGCGCGTTAGCCACTCCAATCACGCAGCTACGGGCCGGTAGAAATACGAGTTAGCTGAAAACTCCACCGTAAACAGATTTGTCGACTCCTCCGCCTGCTCCGCGTTCCCCAGCAGCAGATATCCATCAAAAGCCATCTGGCGATGAACATCGCGAAAAACCGCAGTCCTGTCCTCCTGCGAAAAGTACAAAAGCACATTGCGCAAAAGCACCAGATCGAAGACCGGCAGCCGCGGCAAAGATGCGCACAGATTCGCGCACTGAAACTCACACATCGCACGAATCCGCGGATGAATCTCCCACTCCTCGCCATCCCTCGTCATATGTTTCAGCAGCATCCGCGCTGGCAATCCACGGTTTACCTCAAGCCTCCGGTATCGTCCTCTCCGCGCATACTCCACTACCTGTCGCGAGATGTCAGTACCAATGATCTTGACGTCCCACAATGCGATCTCCGGCAGATGCTCCGTAATCATCATTGCCAGGCTGTATGCCTCCTGCCCGGTCGAGCTCGCTGCGCTCCATATCCGCAGCCGCCTCTCCTTTCTTCTGCTGTCTATCAGCCGTGGCAGAATCGTCTCGCGCAATAACTCAAACGGCTTAACATCCCGAAAGAAGCTCGTCTCATTAATCGTCATCGCCTCAGCCACAGCACGGTGCAGATGCGCCGGCCTATCCGAGCGCAGCAGATGAACGAAGTCTTCCAGGTTCGAAGCGCCCGCCATCTTCGCAATCGGCGTCAGCTTCGTTTCAAATAACGTATTGCGCGATGGATCGATCAAATTCGCTGACTGCGTCATCACCACCTCGCGCAAATATGCGTAATCGGAATCAGTACAGGCCATGGGCTATCTCCCGTCGTGGACTAGCTATCTCCGCCGTTCGCAAAACGCTCGGACCCTCGAGGCGACCCGCACCGACTCTCTGATTCACCTCCCGGGCAATCGCATCCAAGGGTAGCGTCGCGTGAGCAATCCCTGCCTCCCATACCCTTCCCGGCATTCCCCAAACGGCCGACGTCGCCTCATCCTGCGCCAACACTACGCCGCCGCGCTCCTGCACCTCGCGCGCGCCGTCCAGTCCATCCGATCCCATGCCCGTCAGTACCAGCGCAAGCGTTCCCGCGTCATACATCCGCGCCGCCGACCAGAACAGATAATCCGCCGATGGCCTGCAATGGTTGCGCGGCTCCTGGCTGTGCAACTTCACCCTCGCTCCACGCGGCCTCTGCTCGCCTCCCCATGCATTGAAGCGCTGCGGGGACACCTCCATGTGCGCGTCTCCAGGCGCCAGCAGCACAGTCCCCGGCTGCAGCGGCTGACCGTGATATGCCTCTTCCACGCGCAGCGCGCAGCATCGATCAAGCCGCTCCGCCAGCACCCCCGTAAACAGCTTCGGCATATGCTGCACGATGAGCACAGGCACAGGCAGATCCCGTGACAGCAGAGGCAGCAGATACTCGAGCGCCGCCGGCCCTCCCGTCGACACTCCAATCACCACAATCTCCGCCGGAACAGCAGCCACATCCGGTCGAACCCCAACACCTCCCGCGAATCGCGACCTCGGCGCCGCATCCATTTCGGTTGTCCGTTGAGTATTCCTCGCCCCCAGCGCCGCAATCTTCGGCAACAGCTGCTGCGCCAGCGACGACAACGCACTCTCAAAGTCGCGCTGCCCCGTCGGCTTCATCACATAGTCCGAAGCCCCTCGCATCAGCGCGTCCAGCGTCGCTCGCGCACCCTTCTCCGTGTGCGAGCTACACATAATCACTGGAAGGCCACGCTTCATCGATCGCAATCGGTCCAGTACATCCAACCCATTCAGTCGTGGCATTTCGAGATCAAGCACCAGCACATCCGGATTCAGCGTATCCACCCACTCCAGGCATTCCACACCATCCCGCGCAACGCCAATCAGCTCCATCTTCGGCAGATCGCTGCGCCCCGACTCTGCTTGACGCTGAAACAACGTCCGCATGATTCCGCGCATTACTGCCGAATCGTCCGCCGCAAGAACACGCAAAGGTCTTTCTCCGGAATGCACCATCTCTCAACCCTCATCTCTACCGCACCCAGCGGCCTTCGAATGTTTCGTCCACTGTTCTGCTCAGGCAGCAAAGCCCAGAAGCATCATCTTTTCGCGCAGGCTTTCCGGCGTGAACGGCTTCATCAGAAACTCGTCGGCTCCGTTATCCAGCGCACGCGTGATGAACGAGTTATCGGCCTCCGTCGTCACCATCATCACCTTCATCTGCGGATGCATCTTCGCCTCCCGCAGCGCCTTCACGCACTCCAGGCCATTCATCACCGGCATGTTCACGTCCAGCAGCATCAGGTCGAACTCTTTCTCATCGGTCAGCACCGCCAGCGCGTCGCTGCCGTCCACGGCCTCTTCGCACGCAATACCCATCCGGTCCAGCAGATGCCGCAGATACTCCCGGACAAAGCTCGAATCATCCACGATCAGTGCTCTCATGCGTTCTCCCCCATCGCTCCCTGCTTGAACATTCCCGTCTCCGCCAGCCGGGATGGACGCAGCTTCTCTGGATCCAGCTGCACCATTAACCCGTTCGGCATCTTGTACGCTCCATCGAAGAGCCACTTGCACCTTGCCTCCAGCGTGCACGGATTCGCCTCCAGCATCTTCCGACTCACCGTCACCACCCCGCCCACTGTATCCACCAACAGGCCAAAGCGCTCTTCGCCGTCGCTATCCTCCAGCACCAACACACACCCAGCCTCCGCACTCTCCGAGAGCCCCAGCAGCGCGCGAAAGCTCACCGTCGTCAGCACATCGCCGCGATAAGGCACTACGCCTGCTACAAACGCCGGCGCCATGGGAACCCGCTCCAGATCGCGCTTTCCCAGTACCTCGCGAATCTTCCCCGTGTCGATGCCGAAGCTCTCATCGTCTGCAAACATCGAGCACAACGAAATGCTGTCGTCCTCCTCATGAATCTGCTGCGCATCCTGCCCAACAATCTTCACGCGACCTCCTTCCACGACTCTGCTCCATTCGCACAAAACCCACGGAAGATCGTCGTCAGCTTTTCCTTCACCAGCGCAAGATCCACATCCCCGTTCGCCACATCTTTCTCGAGCATCGTGCCTTCGGAGACATCGAGCACTCTCCGCACTACAACGCCCATTCGCGGAGACCCCTTCACCCGCGCATCGCCGCAGATCAGGACCGTCGCCGCGACCTCCTCACCTTGCAACTGCATCGCGTCCATCTCATCCAACACACGGCCATCATCCCGCAATTGCAACAGCTCGCCGCGATACTGCAACAGTGCACGTCCGTTGGCATACTCGATCTGGCTTAGCGGGACACTCTCGATTCGCTCAACTACACCCAGCGGCAACGCAGTCCGCTCACGCGCTCTGTCCTCGAAGACCAGGAACGATCGCTCATCCTTCTGCTTCGCCTCCGCTGCCTGTTCTTCCTCGTCCTCGATCACCGGCTTCACGCCCGCGCGCGCTGCCGTCGCAGCAATGTCCAGAATCAGCGCCAACGTTCCGTTGCCCAACACCGTCGCGCCCGAGAACAACCCAATCTCACGCAACACCGCCGACAGCGGCTTCACCACAATCTCCTCCGGAGCCAGCAGATCATCCACCACAAGCCCATACTTGCAGCCCTCGGCCTCCAGCACCGCCATGTAAAACCCGTGCTCGTCCGTCGCGCTCTTCAGTCCCAGCAACCGATCCAGCCAGATCATCGGCAGTAGCCGCTCACGCAGCCGATACACCTCCGACGCTCCAACCTTCTCGACCACCTGCGCCGCATCGCGCGTCGGGATATACACCAACTCCACCAGCGTCGTCTGCGGCAGCGCAAAACTCTGCCCCCCACTGCGCACCACCAGCGCCGGCACAATCGCCAGCGTGAGCGGAACTCGCAGCCTGAGCGTCGTCCCCACGCCAACCTTCGACTCCAGCTCAACGCTTCCGCCGACCTTCTCCACGTTGGCGCGAACTACGTCCATGCCAACGCCGCGGCCTGAAACTGTCGTCACTGCCGAAGCCGTCGAGAATCCCGGCAGGAAGATCAGCTGCAGCGCCTCCCGCTCCGTCATCTCCGCCGCTTGCTCCGGCGTCACCAGCCCGCGCTCGACAGCCTTTGCCAGAACACGCTCTATCGCGATTCCGCCACCATCGTCCGCAACCTCGATCACCACCGACCCGCTTTGATGAAACGCCTTCAGCCGCAAACACCCTTCAGCAGGCTTGCCCCCCAGCACTCGATCCGCCGGCGCTTCGATCCCATGATCCACCGCATTGCGAACCGCATGCGTCAACGGATCCTTGATCGCCTCCAACAGGCTCTTGTCCAGCCCCGTCTCCTGGCCCGAGAACTCAATCCTCACCTCGCGCTTGCACGTCCGGGCCAGGTCGCGCACCATTCTCGGAAACTTGCCGAACAGATTCCCCACCGGCTGCATCCGCGCCTGCATCACCGTCTCGCGCAGGTCCGCCGTCACACTATCCAGCCGCCGCGCCAGCTCCGGAAAGTTCGTCGCCTCTACACCGCTCTGCAGCATCTGGTTGCGCGTCAGCACAAGCTCGCCCACCAGGTTCATCATGCGATTCAGCACATCCACATCAATGCGCAGAGTCTTGTCGTTGCTCGCCGCCGCATGCACCTGTGCAGCCGTGCTCTGCGCCGCCGCCTCAACCTCGCCCGCGGCCTTCATCATCACCACAGGTGCAGCCTTCTCATGATCGAGCGCAGCAGCAGCCTCGCAGTTCAACGCAGCAAGCTCGGCGATCAGGGCGCCGTCTTCGTCGCTTGCGCGAGTCCCCTCCCCACCTGTCTCCTCAATCAGCGTCAGGATCGCACGCAGCCCATCCAGCAGCCGCAGCAATCCGCTGATCAGCTCTTCAGTAACTGCCAGCCGTCCTTCACGCAGCGAGCCCAGCAGATGCTCTCCCGCATGCGCCAGCTTCTCCAGCCTGCTGAATCCCAGAAACCCCGTCGTACCCTTGATCGTGTGCACCGAGCGGAAGATCTCTCCCACCAGCTGCTCACAATCCTCAGGCCGAGCCTCAAGCTCAGTCAGGCACCGTTCCATCCGGTCCAAGCCTTCCTGGCTCTCTGCGATAAATTCTTTGGTCAGGTCGTCCACATCCCTCTTATCGGGACGCCGAACCCAAATCATTAGCACCCGTTGACTTGCCACCCGCAATCACACTCGATAGCCTCAACCCTATGTCTCAACCCGCAGCATCCGGCGGTATCACCGCCGCACAGATCGAAGACCTCCACCAGCGCGCCCTCGCCGTAGCGCAGAACGCTTACTCTCCTTACAGCCACTTCCGCGTCGGCTCCGCCCTCCTCCTCGAGGACGGCAGCATCGTCACCGGCTGCAACGTCGAAAACGCCTCCTACCGCCTCACCACCTGCGCCGAGCAGTCCGCCATCGCCGCCGCCGTCGCCCTCCACGGACCCTCCGTCCGCATCCGCGCCGTCGTCATCGCCAACCTCAACTCCGCCGCCTCCCAGCCCTGCGGAGCCTGTCGCCAGACCATCCACGAGTTCAGCACCGCCGCCACCGAAGTCTTCTTCCCTGCAGCCGACGGCACTCTCACCCGCTCCACCACCGACGAACTCCTCCCCGCAGCCTTTCGCCTCGAAAACAAATGAGCCAAATCCATCCCATCGACGTCATCCAGCACAAGCGCGACGGCCACTCCCTCTCCGACGCCGAGATCCGCGCCTTCATCCGCGCCATCGTCGACCGCACCCCCGAGCATCAGCTCGTCACCGACGCCCAGATCGCCGCCTTCCTCATGGCCGTCTTCCTCAAGGGCCTCGACCCTCGCGAGCTCGCCACCCTCACCGAGGCGATGCGCTTCTCCGGCGAGGTCGCCTACACCGAGGCCCTCAACACCTTCGCAATCGACAAGCACTCCACCGGCGGAGTCGGCGACAAGACCTCCCTCCTCATCGCTCCCATCATCGCTGCAGCCGGCCTCGCCCACCCCACGCGAGAAGGCGTCCCCGGCATCGTCGTCCCCATGATCAGCGGCCGTTCCCTCGGCCACACCGGAGGCACACTCGACAAGCTCGAGACCATCCCCGGCTTCAACACCCAGCTCTCCTTCCCCGAGATGCGCGAAGTCCTCCGCCACTGCGGAGCCGCCATGATCGGCCAGACCCCCACCATCGTTCCCGCCGACCGCATCCTCTATGCGCTCCGCGACCACACCGGCACCGTCGAATCCGCCTTCCTCATCACCGCCAGCATCATGAGCAAGAAGCTCGCCGAGTCCATCAACGCCCTCGTCCTCGACGTCAAGGTCGGCTCCGGCGCCTTCATGCCCACCTACGAACAATCCAAATTCCTCGCCAAGCTCATGGTCCAGACCGGCGAAGCCTCCGGCACGCGCACCGTCGCCCTCCTCACCTCCATGGACGAACCCCTCGGCCGCTTCTCCGGCAACTGGATCGAAGTCTGGGAGTGCGTCGACATCATGCAGGGCCGCCGTCACCCCATGTCCGCCGACCTCATCGAACTCACCAACATCCTCTCCGGCTGGATGCTCCACCTCGCAGGCCAGGCCCCCACCTCCGAAGAAGGCGCAAAGCTCTCCGACCAGATCCTCCAATCCGGCGACGCATACAAAGCCTGGCTCAAGATCGTTGAAGCACAAACTGGACGTACCTCAGTCTTCAACGACCCCGCCGCCCGCCACAAGCCCACCGCCACCCGCGTCCTCAAAGCATCGCACTCCGGCTACCTCGCCGGAATGGACTGCAAGCAAGTCGGCTGGGCCGTGCAGCGCCTCGGTGCCGGCCGAGCATGCCCCGGTGACCCCGTCAGTGCCCACGCCGGCATCGAGTCCCACGCTAAACTAGGCGACCGTCTCGAAGAAGGCCAGCCCATCTTCACCCTCTTCGCCGAAGACCCCGCACTCCTAGACGAGCCTGAACAAATGCTCCGCGACACCCTTCACATCACCAGCAAACCCACCGCGCGGCATCCGCTTATCCACGAGATCATCACCGCCGACAAAACGAAACCTGCAAGTCCTTAGACCTTCATCTTGTGATGGTCATATCGAACGTTGTGCTCGTTGGAAATGCCGGGTACACGCTAACCTTAACGCCATGTCTGTACGGTTTGCTTACGGAGCCGCCGCGGTGAAGCGGACTACGTAGAGGATGCCGGGTGTGCGGGATAACCAGCGGGAGTAATGCACGGGTGCAAATGGGGCACGGCCGTAGCAGGCATTGGGGTCAACAGAGATGCTGTAGAGGGGTTGGATGTGAGGGGTCCGATCGTACCAGAACATCTCGCATTCGCCGCGCGGTGGGGAAGGCACCGGGACATACGCGTTTGCGGGAATTTTGATCGACGGATTGTTGATGTAGTTGGCATGGCGAAGTTCTACGTCGAAGTTGTAATCCCAGCCACCATCGATGGAGGTGTCAGGAATGCCGTTGGCTTGAAGCTCATCGGCGAGCGCCACGCGTGCGCGATTAACAGCGAAGGTATTGTGGGTGACGGCGATACCGTAGACCGCCATAACGCCCACCAATAGAGCGCTGGCAAGAGGCAGCCTGGGTTGCACTCGCTCCTGGTAGAGGCGGACGAGGCAGATTAGGACTGGCACCAGTAAACCCAGCGCGTAACGATCATAGATGGCGTGCGTGGTTCCTGTAGCGGCGATACAAAGAAGCGTGTACGCCAATTCGAAGGGCAGCAGGAGGATCCCGAGCTGCTTCCAGGAGACGCCTGCGGTTTCCCGCTCAGGAGTAGGCGTTCGCCCAATTTGAAAGATCACAACGACCACGCCCAGGGCGCCCCCCAGGGACAAGATAGTCAGCAGAATTTGAGCCTTGAGGCCCAGAAACACGGGGCGGCCGTGAAGAGCAATTCCCTCATATATCCCATGTACACCGACCCAACTGCCTTCACCGCCAGCTGTTGGTTCAAGGCGAAGGAATGGATTATGGGTGCGGGTGTGGATAGCTATCAGAAGATATGCCAACAGCGCCGCCGAGAGGATGCAAATGTTGCGGAGCCGGGTCTTCCGGATCTCGAGAAGAAATAGAGCCACGATCGGAAGCAGGAGAAAAGGGATCTCCAGCAGAAAGTAGCTGAGCTGTTTGACGGCACCTTTTATTGGAAAGTCTCTGACGAGCAGAGGTACAGGGAAGACGTACGGCTGCAGCGAAAGCCAATGCATGCAGGCGAGGATAGAGAGCGATCCGGCGAATACGGCGGCGGCTCCCGCAAGGAGAACGCGGCGCTGGAAGCGAAGCAGCCAGAGGGTAGAGGGCACCATGACAAGCACGCCAAGCCAGGCGATCTGGCGAGAGGTGCCGCAGATGACGTTGGTCACGACAGCGAAGCAGACCCAGGAGATCGCCGAGCGATCAGTGGATGCCTGCAAAGCCCGGATACAGCCATAGAGACAAAGGACAATCGCAAACAGACCGCTGATGTCCGTCATGAAAGTGGCAGAAAGCATCAGGTAGAGCGGCGAGAGGACAAGGGCGAGGGTACTGATGGTGGCATTGCGCTCGGTAACGCCCGTGCGTACGAGCGTGCGTTGGATAACCCAGGCGATCACCCCGGCGATCAGGAGCGTGCTCATGCGGACGGTCGTGAAAGAGAAACCAAAAAGCTTGATGAAGGCGGCGCCCAGATACAGTTGCCAGGCCATCATGCCAGCGGCCCAGCCGTTGTAGACGATGCGGCCTGTCCGGGCGAGCGTTTGGGCCATCAGGATGTAGGAGCCGTCATCACAGACACTCATGGTCGTGAAGGGGCGGCTAATCAATCCGCAGGCAAGTACAGCCACGCCGCAGAAAATTGCTGGAAGATGAAACCTGCGAACGTATCGCATTGAGGCTCCCGGGATAACGAATACGCGACGGTGTATCCGCCTTGACGCGACTAATTCTTCAGGCTGCTGCTTCCGTTTTTTTGCCTATGACCAGGAATTGGCGCCCGAGGAACCTCCACACAAAAGGGCACTTCAGGAAAAGGCGCACCTTCCAGACGGCAGGTTGATATCCGAGCGACATCGTGTAGGGAAGGAATCGTCCGATGGACTGCTCGATTCCGAAACCGTTAAGACTCATGAGCTCCGCCACTGACAATTCGGTCAGCGGAAGATAATGATCGAAGAAGTCCCAGTAGGTACCGGTAAGGTACTTAATATTGGGTCCGAGAGCAATCAAGCGTCCGTTGGGTTTCAGACAGCGAAAGGCCTCCGCGATAGTGGCTTGCAGCACATGCTTTGTGGGCAGGTGCTCGAAAAAGTTGCTTGTAAAAACAACGTTCAGCGAATGGTCCGGAAACGGCCAGGGCAGGCTACAGTCCTGCTCCAGGAACTCAACATCGTCATTAAGCCGTTCTTTCGTCGATGGATTGAGATCCATAGCATATTTTTTCCCCGCGCTGACGTTATTGATGAACTCCCCGTATCCGCACCCAAGGTCGAGGATTGTGCTTGAGCTATGCACCCAGCGCGAGAAAAACTCCGAGGTCAGAACCTGCCAGATACGATTCCGATAGGCTTCGTGCCCAGTGAAACGTGTCAGATAGAGTTTTTGAAGGTCTTCCGGCAGTTCCGAGCCGGGCCTTAGTTTATTCAAGAAGCCTCCTAGACTACCGTGCGTTGGCAAACAGCTGGCAGGTATGTGTATGAGCCTTCTCTCCGTAGCGATTGCAAGGAGGATGGCACATCAGCCGTACCGGATTGATTGCAAGCGGGGCGCTTTACCGGCAAACCTGATCGTTCTCCGATACTACCAGAGCTTCGTTCTATGCCAAGCAGCCAACGGAACTGCTGGGCGTCCTCATCGACAGGGTTGCTATGAACTAACGCAGCTACGAATCACCGACCATTGAGGCTATCGACTCGTGCTATCTTCCCGCTAAGCATAAAAACCTTACGATTCGTACTTGCAAAGACTTATCTTTTTTGTGTCCAACGATGGGGTTCACGATGCACAAGCAAATCCTATGTACGATCGCCTTGGCAATCACAATGCAAACAGGGGTAATGGCGCAGGACGCGCCCATGGCAACGCCGCTCCGCCCCGATCAGATTGCATTCCTCGCTCTCTACAAACAACTGGTTGAGACCAACACGACGCTCTCGTCAGGAAGTTGCACCAAGGCCGCCGAGCTCGTCTCAGCCCATTTCAAGGCAGCCGGTTTCACCGACAAAGACATCACCATGTTCTCAGCGTCCGATCACCCCAAAGAAGGTGGCCTCGTCGCCATCCTGCCCGGAA
>Ga0070671_100000873_pt1 | contig 22083 bp, 18 predicted proteins | sample KBSS73metaG_FD_65341 | JGI IMG/M metagenome (GOLD analysis project Ga0070671, IMG submission 65341) | Switchgrass rhizosphere microbial communities from Kellogg Biological Station, Michigan, USA - KBS S7-3 metaG | ecosystem: Host-associated > Plants > Roots > Rhizosphere > Soil ...
TCCAGTGCGCTCGCTACCGCGGCCAGGTCGTCTGGCGCTGCACCCGACGCAGATGCTGCGCCGGCGGTTTCCGCAGCACCCGCGTCCAGTGTGCAGCCCATCGCGCCAGTTACTTCACCTGGATCGAACGGCGCCGCGCCTGTTTCCGCCGCCACGATGGGACCGGCCGCTGGGCCCGCTACCGCAGCTACGGCCTCGGCTTCTACTTCGGCAATCGGCCACCGGCCGCCCGCCGACGCTGCCGCAGCCGGCGCCATTACCGCCGCACCACCGACGAAGACCAGCCCTAAAGCAGACTCACCCGCCGCTTTCCAGGCGCGTCGAGCGGCTTTGGCAGCACGCGGCGTCCGAATCGAAGAAGTGCCCGCCGACGACGGCTTCCTCGATCTGTTCGCCGTGCTTCAGAAGCTCGCGGAGCTCGAAGTGAACGAAGTGCTCGTCGAGGCGGGTCCCACCCTGGCGGGGCAGCTGCTCACCACGTTTTTCGTGGACGAGTTGTTGTTGTACATCGCGCCGAAACTTCTCGGGCCGCAGGGTCGTCCGCTGGTCAACCTACCCGAACTACAATCCCTCCAGGACGCATGGGGCTTCGGGCTGTTCGACGCCAAAAAGTTCGGCGAAGATCTACGTCTGCGGCTGCGGCCGAAATGACTAATAACTGCCGTTGAGGCAACTAGGAGCGAAGGGTGTTCACCGGAATCGTGCAAGACGTCGGGCGCGTGCAAGTCCTGGAGCCGCGCGGCGGCGATGTGCAGATGGTGATCGAGTTCGATCGCATGGACCCGGCCGGCATTCGCATAGGTGATAGCATCTGCGTTCAAGGATGCTGCTTGACCGCCACACAACTTCTCGGGCGCGCGTTCGCTGCAGACGTGTCCCGTGAGACTCTCAACCTGACAACCCTCGGCGACTTCCGCGCAGGCACGCCTGTGAACCTCGAGCCGTCGCTGAAAGCCGGCGATTCGTTAGGCGGGCACCTCGTGTCGGGGCACGTTGACGGCGTCGCCACGATCACAGCGATTAGTGGCGATGCACGCTCGCAGCGCTTGAAGATCACCGTGCCCCCCGACCTGGCGCGTTACATCGCCCGCAAGGGCTCTGTTGCTGTCGACGGTGTGAGCCTGACGGTCAACGAAGTTGAAAACAACGAGTTTGGAGTGAACATCATTCCGCACACGCAGGCCGTAACGACACTTGGCAAGCTCGTCGTCGGTTCGCGCGTGAATCTGGAGATCGACCAGGTAGCTCGATACATTGAAAGGCTTTCGCAGTATTCCGCCGACTACCAAGTACTTTGATATTCGGGAGATACCGGGGCGCCGCAATATTTCCTTTGTCGAGGCGCGGGGGCTGCGCTACCCGGCCAGTAGCGCAGCGTCGGCCAACTCCAGAGGTGTTCGTTATCAGTTTCCGTTTCCGATCGCGATCGCGCTGAAGAGCGGTCGCTTCAGCGATGGGTCGCACGCTCCCTGCGTGGATCGTATAAAGATATTGATGACCTTTCCCGTCGTGATTGCTGCGAGAGCAACCGAGAGAGCCTCGCTAGTGAAGGTCCGAGTGACGTAGGTATCGGAGTTCACACACCCGGCCGGATTGTTAACCGTCTGCGCGACGATCAACTGCACGTACTGGCCACCGGAATCAGCACCGCTGACGACTTGTACAGGTCTCAGGCCGACGATCCATTCATCAGCCAGACAGTTGGACGAGAAGAGCCAGGCCGCTACCGTCAGTGATGACAGCAATAATGGCCGGCGGAAAATTGACGACATATATTAACAACCTCTTTTAACAAGTACTTTCTTACGCAGATCGTGGTAGTGCGCCCGGGCGAGCAGGGCGCACTCGGACGCGGAGCTGGGGTGCCGACGAGTCGCCGCAAGACAAAGAGCGGCCGATCAGAAATGTCTAAAACAAACATTCGTCGCGATCCATGCAGCGGTCACGCGGACTTTCCCTATTCTCAGGCTGTTATGTAGTGTGGTGCCTTATTATACGGCTCAGTTTTAGCACGAGCTTACTGCCGTGACAAGGCTGCGGGGATAAACGACTGCGAGGTCAATTTTCGCTGGTGGCTGTTACGAACGGCAGCTTCTCGGCTATCTGAGAATCCGGCAGGCGCGCGACACTGGCGCGGACAAGGGCGCGGGCGAGGGTGGGGAGCGTTGCCATTACCTGGAGGAGTTGGTCGGTGTGTTGGGGGTGGGCGAGGAGGTAGCCTTGTGCGTGAAGGCCTGCGTAGCCCACCAGCGGGGCGAGCTGCTCGGGACGCTCGATACCTTCGGCGGTGACCGACAGTCCCAGTCCTTGGCACAGTTGGATGATTGCGCGCGCAATGGCAGCGGATCGGGGCTTGGTGTCGATCGAGGCTATCAGGCTGCGATCGAGTTTTATTCGGCTCAGCGGCAGTTGTTCGAGTGAGGCGAGCGAGGAGAAGCCGGTGCCGAAATCGTCCAGGGCGATCGCTATTCCGTGCGCCTGCAGGCGGTGTAGCGACGCAATTGTCGCACTGCCGGTCTGCAGGACAGTCTCGGTGAGCTCGATTTCGATACAGGATGGCGGAAGTTTGTATTCCGCCAGCAGTGCCTGTACCTGCTCTACGAAGGTGTTGTCGAAGAGTTGAGGGGAGGAGACATTGATCGCCACCCGGGCTGCCGGCCATGCTCCGTGATGCCAGTGTGCGACGGTTTCGATGGCACGCCGGATCACCCAGTCGTTGATTTGCAGGATGAGACCAGAGCTCTCTGCGACCGCGAGGAATTCTCCGGGCGTTGCGTAACGGCCGTCCGGTAACCGCCAGCGCAGCAGGGCTTCTACAACTTCTATCTCGCAGGTCTGCAGGTTGACTTCGGGTTGGAATACGAGGTCAAACTCGCTGCGTTCGATTGCGCGCCGCAGGCCCTGCTCGGTTGCGAGGCGGGCCGTGGACGTCTCGAGTAACGCAGGCGTAAAGATTGCAAGCTGGCTACGTCCGATCGCCTTGGCTTGATACAGGGCAGCGTCGGCTGCGCGCAATAGCGCATCGGCATGTTGGGCATGGTCGGGATATACGCTGGCACCCGCACTGACGCTCACAACAAGTTCGCGGTCGTCCACCTGTATGGGTTCCTGGAACGCCTGGATGAGTTGCAGGCCGGCGATGCGAATGTCTTCGATGCCGCTGGCGCTCTCGTAGGCTACGGTGAATTCGTCGCCGCCCAGACGTGCGGCGAATCCGAAGGAGCGTGTTGATTCAGCCAGCCGCTTGGCGATGGTCTGGAGTACCTGGTCGCCGAATTCGTGGCCCAGGCTGTCGTTCATGTTCTTGAAGTTGTCGATGTCCAGGAAGAACACGCCGACGGAGCGGTTTTCCCGGGTGGCGCTTTCGATGGCTGTGTTGAGCAGCTCGAAGAAATGGCGGCGATTGGGCAGGCGGGTCAGGGTGTCGAGTCGCGCCAACTCTTGAAGCTCGAGCGTGCGTTCGGCAATTTTGGTTTCGAGCAGCTGTTGCTGGTTGCGGACCGCATCTTCGGCTGCTGCCAGTCGTGCGGCCATGTGTGTGATGGAGAGCGAAAGGGTATCGAGTTCCCGAATTCCGCCGCGAGGTACGTTAACGCCGCTTTCGCCGTTGGCGATACGCAATGTTGCGTTCAAGAGCCGGCGGGCGGGGCGCACGACGCGCCGAGCGATAGTGATGACAAAGACGACGAAACAGAGGGCCAACAACAGTACGCCACCACTGATCCACGCCACGAAAACGCTGCTGTCGTTTTGCGGCTCGGGTGTGGCCGTGGTGACGCTGCGCTGCATGTTCTGGCCCGCGGGGCTGGACGATCCATCGCTTGTCGCAAGAGACACGTCTGCGCCGGACGGGTTGTCGTCGCGCTCGCGATTGGCACCGTCGGCAGTGGGCGACGCGGCCGGGAGAGAGTCGCTCCTGGTTAAGGATTCAGACGTGCGCGCGCGCGCGTTCCCGGCGCCGGCATCAGCCCCGGCTGCGGGCAAGGTTCCTTGGGGCGGGTTTCCGCCAGCAGCAACAGACTGGATGGAACCATGCGCATCAGGACTGGAGGTGGCACCCCAGTCGTCTGCGCGCGTGCCTGGTCCCGCCGCCGCGATCGGCACGCCGCTGCGGGTATCAGTACCAACCGCGGTGGCGGAGGCGGCGCGTCGCGTATCCGCGCCAGCCGCTGTGATTGGCACGCCGCCGCGGGTATTAGTACCAACCGCGGTGCTCGAGGCGGCGCGTCGCGTATCCGCGCCAGCCGCTGCGACTGGCACGCCGCCGCCGGTATCAGTACCAACCGCGGCGGCGGGGGAGCGTCGCGTATCCGCGCCAGCTGCTGCGTTCGGCGCGCCGGCGCGCGCATCAGTATCAGCCACGGTGGTCGAGATGCCGCGGCGCGAATCATTGCTGGCGTCAACCGCAGTGGCGCTGGGGCGGCGCGCGTCCTCGCTGACAACGGCGGGTGCAGCGCCCGCAACCGGCGTCGCACTGACTGCGACGGGTGACCCAATCACGCGCGCGTCATAAATCTCCGTCTTCCCCATTTCCCCGACGATTCGCGACAACGCAGCGGAGTCATCGCCAAAACGGCGGGCGCCATCTTTTCGCTGGCGGTCAATCCGAAGGAGTGACTTGCGCGCGTCAGACATTGAGTGCAGGTCAGCCAACGACTTGGTGTACCAGCCTTGACCCTCCGTACGCGTGAAGCCGTCGCGATCCTGGGCGAGGGCCTGAGCGACTGCGGCCTCACTCACGCCGAGTGCGTCCAGTGTTGGTGAGTCAACGGTATCAGCGGATGCAACATCCGTGTAACGCAGGTGGAGGTCATCCAGGTTGGCGGTGAGCTTCACCAATGACTGGCGCGCCGCTGTGCCACCGGAGGCATTCCGCGCCTTGTCCAGCGACTTCTTCACGCGGGTGTTGAGTTGTTCAAAGTGAGATGAGTACGCGGCCATCGACACGCGTCGGGCGGCAGCCAACTTCAGGAGGTCATCACCGCGCTCACGGTACGACTTGATGGTAGGCATGAAGCGGGCGGGGGGCGCCTCACCGGCCGCCTTTGCCGCCGCGGCAAATTTGACTGCTGTGCGGTCCAACTCGATCTGGAGCTTCTGATACTGCTCGCTGAGCTCAATGAGGTCACCGTCGGTGCTGGCGTCGACGGCGTTAGCGATACGGTCCATTGCGCGAAGCAAGGGATTCGCGCTCGGGAAAGTCGGCTGCAGGCGCGTCGGCGCTGCTGCCTTGGCCATGGGCAACGCCGATGGCGGCACCGGCGCCAGGACCAGCGGAGCCGCGGCGGCTGACTTAAGGGGCGGGGAGGGCGCCGGCGCGGCGGACGTGGGAGCAGCCACCGTGCGAGCAGCCGCCATGGGAGCAGCTGCCGAGGGTGCAGCTGCCTTGCGGCTAGCCGATGCAGGAGGAGTTTCCCCGGGTGCAGCCGCCTTGCGAGTAGCCGGCGCGGGAGCAGTTGCCCCGGCAGCGGCTGACTTAAGGGGCGGGGCGGGCGCCGGCGCGGGGCCAGCCGCCTTGCGGGTGGCCACCGCGGGAGGAGTCGCCCCGGGAGCAGCCCTTGAGCGAGCAGTCGCTGTTGGGGCAGCCACGGCGGGAGTAGCCACCGGCGCAAGGGGCGCCTCAGCCGCAGCCGCAGCCGCTGCAACGGGTACCACGGCAGCAGCAGTCACAGGCATTGCGGCTGCAAGCGCCCCACACAGCAACCAGCAGCGCATCGTGGCTGCAAGTGCGCCACACAGCAGCCCGCACCCTAGCTTGCTTATAGCCAAGACCAAGGTCCCAGCCTCTGCTTTTGTAGTAGCATTTAACATGTCGCGTCGCCGTCCGTCCGCTGGACGTCTGGCGGAAGAGTGCCTTGCTGGCGGGGGCCGATCGAGGGCGCGAGGCGGGAACTGTGAATTCAATCCGTCGTGGGGGCGGTGGCTTTCGGCTGCTCCGGATCGGTGCGAAGATTCTGGGGTGACTCATTTGCATAGCTCAAGAACACGTCGCGCGGTGCTGCACAACGCGACCGCCTTGGGCTTGCTTGCTGTCACGGGTTTGCTGAGGCCACCGGTGGCGCGTGCCAATGCGTTACGGGTGGGGCAGCCTGCGCCGCCGGCGACGCTCGTGACCCTGGATGGAAAACGTCTGTCGACCCGTGATTTCCTTGGGCGGGTTGTGGTCCTCACTTTTCTCGCCACCTGGTGCGAGCCCTGTCGGGATGAGTTGCCGCTGCTGTCCGAATACCAACAGGCGCATGCGGAGGATGGCCTCACGGTGCTGGGTTTCAGTCTGGACGAGTCCGACCGCCTAGATGAAGTACGCGCAATGGTCGCCCCGCTGCACTTCCCCGTGGGCCTGTTATCCGCTTCGCAGGCGCCAGGTTACGGCCGTATCTGGCATATCCCGGTCAGCTTCACGATAGACCGCGCGGGTCGTTTGGCCGACGACGGCTGGAAAGACAAGCGCCCCGTTTGGACGGCAGAACGCCTGCAACGTGTCGTCGCTCCGCTACTGGCCCAAGCTGTATAAATCCACACGGCCCCTGCGGCGCACACGTGCCACGGTTCGCCCGTCAACTATACTGATCACAATGTGCTCACCGTCCGGACACTGACATGACCAACGTCTATTCATTTGCGGGTAAGGGCCCCAGCGCGCCCGGCCTGAATTCCGTCGAGGAGATCCTCGACGAGCTGCGTGCCGGGCGCATGGTCGTCGTGATGGATGACGAGGACCGTGAGAATGAGGGTGATCTGCTGATGCCCGCGAGCCTCGTGCGGCCCGAGGACATCAATTTCATGGCGCGCTATGGGCGCGGGCTGATCTGCCTGACGCTAACGCGCGAGCGTTGCCGCCAATTGCGGCTGCCGTTGATGGTCAGTGAGACGGACCGCGACCGGCGCACCAACTTCACGTTGTCGATCGAAGCGGCGCAGGGCGTCACGACGGGTATATCCGCATACGACCGAGCCCATACCGTGCGCACCGCAGTGGCGCCAAACGCCAGTCCGGAAGACCTGCGTCAGCCGGGGCATATTTTCCCCATCATGGCTCAGCCGGGTGGTGTGCTCACCCGTGCTGGTCACACCGAGGCGGGGTGCGATCTGGCACGTTTGGCTGGGTTTGAGCCGGCGGCGGTCATCGTTGAGATCATGAATGACGATGGCACCATGGCTCGCCGGCCTGACCTCGAGGCATTCGCGAGGTCTCACAACCTCAAGATCGGAACGATCGCTGACCTCATCCGCTACCGCTTGCGCAACGAGCGCTCAGTCGAGCGGATTTCCGAGCAGATCGTCGAGACCGAGTTCGGTGAGTTCCGGCTGTATATGTACGAAGATCATGTGCATCGTGATGTGCACCTGGCGCTCACGCATGGGCCCATCAGCGAATCCTCTGTCCCACTGGTACGTGTGCATATCGCAGACACGCTGCGCGATCTGCTCGGCGTCCGCGGTCCCTCACACTCTTGGACACTGCGCGCAGCAATGCAGCGGGTCGCGCACGCCGGAAGCGGCGTGATTGTGATCCTGCGCGATCCCGAATCTCCTCGCGATCTCGTGGACGCCGCGCGGGCGCTGACGGAATCGAGCAGCTCGACGGCTGCGACAACTCCGCCGGCGATTGTTCCAGAGCGCTCAGCCGGCGGTGGGGTGTTGCGAACGTACGGAGTAGGTGCGCAGATCCTGAAAGACCTGGGAATCAGGCGCATGCGCGTCCTGTCTGCCCCCAAGCAGCTGCAGGGCATTTCGGCGTTCGATCTGGAAATCGAAAGTTACGTCGGCGAAGACGGTTAAGATCGAGCCGCTATGGAGTCCCCACGTATCGTCGAAGGCGAAGTCGTTGCGCGCGGCCGGAAGGTTGCCATTGCTGCCGCACGCTTCAATGATTTCATTGTTTCCAGCTTGTTGAAGGGCGCGACGGCGGCTTGGACAGAGCGCGGCGGTGCTGCCGGTGACCTGCTGATAGCGCGCGTCCCTGGAGCGTTCGAATTGCCCGTAGTCGCTCGCAAGCTGGCGCTGAGTGGCCGCTTTGACGCGGTCGTGGCGCTTGGCTGTGTGATTCGGGGCGATACGCCCCATTTTGACTATGTGGCAGGCGAATGCGCACGCGGGCTGCAGCTCGCCAGCCTGGAAACAGGCCTTCCCATCATATTTGGTGTGTTGACCGTGGAAACGGTTGACCAGGCGCTGGAGCGCGCAGCCACGACCGCCGGCAATAAAGGCGGTGAATCCATGGACACGGCGCTCGAGATGATCGCCCTGATGGCCCAGCTGTGACAGACGAGCCCGTACGTACCAAAAAACCCCCGGCGGGATCCTCGCAGGCTCATACCTACGCGGCGACTCGGTCCGTGGCGCGCAAGCTCGCGTTGCAGGCGTTGTACCGCTGGCAGTTGAATGAAGGTCCTTGGCAGGATTTGGTACAGGAATTCGGTGAAGCCGAAGACATGCCGCGCGCTGATCGCGAGTATTTCCGCGTGCTCGTTGAGGGAGTGTGGGGCGCCCGCGAAGCGCTCGATACTCATCTGGCTGAAATGATGGACCGCCCCCCAGCGCAGCTGGATCCGGTGGAGCATGCAGCTCTTTTGATCGGGCTCTACGAACTGACGTCGAGACCCGAGGTGCCGTACCGCGTATCCATTAATGAGGCCGTCGGCCTGACGAAGCGGTTCGGTGGAACGGACGGGCACAAGTTCGTCAACGCGGTCCTTGATCGGGCGGCGCGCGCTTTGCGGCCGCACGAACACTGAGTCCGATGTCCAGGCCACCCCGCGAAATCAAGCTTGCAACGTCGGGCAAGCTTGCCGCGCTCGAGCAAGACGCATGATTTCGCGAGGGCCCGGGCTGTCTGAATTCGCGCTAATAGAGCGCTACTTCCGCAAAGCCGGCGCGATGCGGTCAGACGTGCAGTTGGGCGTTGGAGACGACGCGGCTCTGCTCCAGAGTCCTCCAGGCGCGCAGCTTGTAGCAGCGGTGGACACGTTGGTCGCTGGCGTGCACTTTCCCCACGGCTCACCACCGGCTTCGATTGGTCACCGGGCACTCGCGGTGAACCTGAGTGACCTGGCTGCCATGGGTGCGCGGCCGGCTTGGGCTCTTCTTGCGCTGACGCTGCCTGAGGTCTCGGAGCCGTGGCTGGAAGAATTCACAGGAGGCTTCTCAGCTCTCGCTCGCTCTCACGATGTTGCACTCGTCGGTGGCAATACCACCTCGGGTCCGCTGTCCGTGACCGTCCAGATCCTGGGGCATGTCGCCAAGTCGACCGCCCTGTTGCGTTCCCGAGGAAGGCCCGGAGATCTTGTGTTCGTTTCGGGAACGCCGGGCGACGCCGCCGCAGGGCTCGCGATCGAGCAGTCCAGATTGGCGGCTTCCAGTGATCCTGACGGATATCTGCGTAAGAGATTCCTTTATCCTTCGCCACGTGTCGCGCTCGGTGATTGCCTCCGTGGCTACGCGACGGCCTGTATCGATGTGTCTGATGGTTTGCTTGGCGACGCCGGGAAGCTTGCGCATGCCAGCGGCTGTGGCCTCCGGATAGCTTTCGATGACGTTCCGGTGTCCGAACAACTCGTGAGCGCGGTTGGCGAACAACGTGCCCGTGAGCTGGCACTCACCGGCGGTGAGGACTACGAGCTTTGCTTCACTGTGCCACCGTCCGAGGTGGACCGATTGCGACATAATCTGCCCGCCGAGCGGTGGGGTTACTGCTGCATTGGCTCACTTAGCGAAGCTTCCGGCACCGTTGTCACGAATAAGGGGAGCGTGATTGAGTTCTCGCATTCGGGCTGGGATCATTTCGGGTCGTGAAGAGCCGCTGCTGACCTAAGGTCTTGGCCATCCATGCGTGCCGGGACGCTGTGGTTTGCATCACAGTGAGTCTTCGGCGCAGAACGTATCCTGTCGCTGTTCTTCGCTTCAGCGCGAGCCATGTCAGCACCGGCACCCAAGTCAGCTACCTCCAAGTCGGCCCCGCCGCGGAAAATTCCCGAGAAGATCGGCAAGTACGTGGTGATCAAAGAGGTCGGGCGCGGAAGCACCGGCATCGTGTATCTCTCGCACGATGCCTACTATGGCCGCGACGTCGCCATCAAGGTCTACAACATGGAGACCGGCGGTGACGAGGAGCGGGCGCGTATTGCGCGCAAGATGTTCCTTTCCGAAGCTCACCTCGTCGGCATGCTGCAGCATCCGCACATACTTCCTATCTATGATGCGGGTGAGGAAAACGGCCACTGCTACATTGTGACCGAGCACGTGCACGGTGCGCGCACGCTTGCAGCGTACTGCCGTCCTGACAATCTGCTGCGCATCGATGACACCGTTGAGATCATTTTCAAATGTGCGAAGGCGTTGCACTACGCCCATTCGCGCGGTGTGATCCATCGCGACATCAAGCCGTCGAACATCATGCTCACGCAGGACAGCGATGTGCGCATCATCGACTTCGGCATTGCGCTGGTGTCGGACTCGGACATCTCGCGCATCGAAGGAATCGCCGGCAGTCCTTCTTACATGTCACCCGAACAGGTGCAGAGCCTGGATCTCACCAACCGTTCGGATCTGTATTCGCTCGGATGTGTCATGTACGAGCTCCTCACCGGTTCGCGGCCCTTCCGCGCCGGTAACCTGCAGAAGCTGCTGCATCAGATCGTCTACGCGACACCACCGCCGATTCACACTCTGCGCAAAGAGATCCCCGAGGAGCTCGAGACTGTCGTCGCGATGGCGCTGCAGAAGGATCCGGGCAAGCGCTACAAGAGCGGACTCGACTTCGCTGCCGAGTTGACGCGCGTGCATCAACGGTTGCGCGAGGCGAATGCGCGCATCGACCGCCAGGAGCAGTTTGGTGTACTGCGGCGTTTGAAGTTCTTCCATGAGTTTTCGCACGCTGAGATCTGGGAGGTTCTGCGCGCGAGTAACTGGCAGGATTACGACTCTGGTGAAGAGATCGTCAAGGAAGGCGAGATGGACGATCGCTTCTACATCATTGTGTCGGGAAGTTGCGCGGTGGAGCGCCACGGTAGTCGGCTAGGGTCGCTCGAGACGGGAGATTGCTTCGGTGAGGCAAGCTACGTTCCGGGAGCCAAGCGGACGGCAACGATCCGCTCGGCGAGTGATGTTACGGTGTTGAAGGTCAGCTCGACGCTGCTGGAGCAGGTGTCGGCTTCGTGTCAGCTACGATTCAACCGTGTGTTTCTGAGCTCGCTCATCAGCCGGCTGCAGAACGCCGAGAGTCCGCAGAGCGAGCGCTACAAGGGCTAGGACTGCTGCGCATCCTTGTCGTGCTCGATCAGTGCGTAGGCTGAATGGTTGTGGATGGACTCGAAGTTTTCCGACTCCACGGCATACGCGGCAATCCGATCATCGGCGTTCAGACGCGTCGCAACGTCCCGCACCATATCCTCGACAAACTTGGGGTTGTCGTAGGCGCGCTCCGTCACGTACTTCTCATCGGGGCGCTTCAGAATTCCATATAGCTCGCTCGAGGCTTCGCTCTCGGCGATCTCGATCAACTCTTCAATCCACATGTGCGTGCGCAGCTTTGCCTTGATGGTCACATGCGAGCGTTGATTGTGGGCGCCGTACGCGGAGATCTTCTTCGAGCAGGGGCACAGGCTGGTCACGGGCACGATCACGCGAACCCACATCTCGGTGCGGCCGTCGCGCCGCTCGCCGATGAGGCTGGCCTCGTAGTTCATCAGGCTCTCGACGCCTGACACGGGTGCTTTCTTCATCACGAAGAAGGGGAAGGACATCTCGACGTGACCGGCATCGGCTTCCAGGCGCTCGGTCATCGTCCCCAGCATTGCCCTGAATGACTCCACGGAGATTTCCCGCTCGGTGTGCAGGATTTCGACGAACCGCGACATGTGAGTGCCTTTGAAGTTGTGTGGCAGGCTCACATACATGTTGAAGCTGGCAATCGTGTGCTGCTCGCCGGATGAGCGGTCGCGCACGCGCACGGGATGACTGATGTCTTTGATGCCGACGCGGTTGATCGGCAGGCGGCGAGTATCGGCGCGGCCCTGTACGTCCTCGATTTCGGTGACGGGCCGCGAGATCTTTGCGGTAACGGGTGGAGTCATGGTTTCAAGCCTACCTCAAATGTCGGGCCGAAACCCCACCTTGGGGGCGCAGGTTCGCCGCTCAAGTCCCCATTTCGAGGGAGAGCTCAGCCCTGCGTGGGTGGCTCGGCGAGCGGCGTGGGTTCAACCGCCGCCAGCTGAACGGATACGCTCCTGGGACTGCATCGCCCACCAGCGCTCTACACTGGCCGTGAGACCGGCGAGATCCAGCCCGGCGGCCGCGAGACAGGAGTCGCGTGAGCCGTGCTCGATGAAGCGGTCGGGAATGCCGATCTGCAGGAGGGGAACCGACAGGCCTTCCGCGGCCAGCAGCTCGGCGACGGCCGAGCCTGCACCGCCCAGTGTCGCATTCTCTTCAACCGTGATGATGGCGCGATGCCGGGCCGCGACGGAGATGATCAGATCTTCGTCCAGAGGTTTGACGAAGCGCATATTGACTACGGTGGCGTCGAGGCGCTCCGCGATCTTCTGTGCCGGGTCGACCAGCACACCGAATGCGAGTATCGCCAGTCCACTGCGGCCTTCGCGGCGGATCTGTGCGCGGCCAACCGGCAGGGCGCTCATCTCCGCGACGAGCGGTGTGCCAGGACCGGTGCCGCGCGGGAATCTGACGGCTGACGGACCCGGCAGCGTGGTTGCCGTATACAACATCTGACGGCACTCGTTCTCATCGGCCGGCGCCATGATCACCATGTTGGGGATACAGCGCATGAAAGTCAGATCGTAGCTGCCCTGGTGAGTGGCGCCATCGCTGCCGACGAGGCCGGCGCGATCGATCGCAAACACAACCGGGAGGTTCTGCAGGGCGACGTCGTGTATGAGTTGGTCGTAGGCCCGCTGCAGGAATGTCGAGTAGATGGCAACGACCGGCTTGTAGCCTTCGGCCGCCAACCCGGCGGCAAATGTGACCGCGTGTTGTTCGGCGATCGCGACATCGAAGTAGCGATCCGGAAAACGCTTCGAATACTCGACCATGCCTGAGCCTTCACGCATGGCCGGCGTGATGCCCACGATGGTGGGATCGCGTTCGGACATGTCGCACAGCCATTGGCCGAAAATCTGCGAGTAGGTGGGGCCGCTGCTCTTCTCTTTGAAGATGGTGCCGCTCTTCGGGTCGAAGGGGCCAGGGCCGTGCCACTTGATCGGGTCCGCTTCGGCCGGGGCGTAGCCTTTGCCTTTGCGCGTGACGACGTGCAGGAACTGCGGGCCGCGCAGCTTCTTGACGTTGCTCAGGGTGGAGACGAGGGCCTTTACATCGTGGCCGTCCATCGGACCGATGTAGTTGAAGCCGAGCTCTTCGAACAGCGTACCTGGCAGGACCATGCCTTTGAGGTGCTCTTCGGAACGGCGCGCCAGCTCCCACACGGTGGGCATCTGGGCCAGGACTTTCTTGCCGCCTTCGCGCAGGTGCGCGTATACACGCCCCGAAAGTGCACGGGCGAGCTGGTTCGACAGGGCGCCCACGTTTTCGGAAATGGACATGTCGTTGTCGTTGAGGATGACCAGCAGGTCGGTCGGCAACGAGCCGGCATGATTGAGGGCTTCGAACGCCATGCCGGCGGTGATGGCTCCATCGCCGATCACTGCCACGACACTGCGATTCTCGCCCCGTTGCGCGGCCGCCACGGCCATGCCGAGGGCGGCGCTGATCGAGGTGCTCGAGTGTCCGACACCGAAAGTGTCGTACTCGCTTTCCGAGCGGGTCGGGAAGGGTGCAAGGCCATCCGGCTGCTTGATTGTGTGCAGCTGGTCGCGGCGTCCTGTGAGCACCTTGTGGGGATAGGCCTGGTGTCCTACGTCCCACACCAAGCGGTCATACGGTGTGTTGAAGACGTAGTGCAGGGCTATCGTGAGTTCCACGGTGCCAAGACCCGCGGCGAAGTGCCCGCCACGGGTGCTGACGCTCTGGATCAGGAACTCCCGCAGCTCGTCGGCGAGCGCTGGAAGCTTGGCGGGCGATAGCCGACGGAGATCATCCGGGGTATCGATGGATTTGAGCAAAGAGTGCTTGGGGCCAGTCATTGTGGTGAATTGTACACTGAAGCCATGCCTGGCCCCGATACCTCGTATGGGACAATGCTACTTGATGCGGCTCACGACAAACTGTGCAAGCTCGACCAAAGGCGCATTCCGCGCACCCAGGGGGGTTAATGCGCCGATTGCACGGTCGCGCAGGTCACGAGCCCGGTCGCGGGCGGCGGGCAATCCGACCGTGCTCGGGTAGGTCGGCTTGCTGAGCGCTGCGTCGGCGCCGGTTGTCTTGCCGAGCACGGCTGCATCGCCCTCGACATCGAGGATGTCATCCTGGATCTGGAAAGCGAGACCGATTTCGTCACCAAATAACTCCAGGGCGCGAAAATCGGGGCCGGAATCGATGCCGGCACCGATGGCGCCGAGCAGAACGCTGCCCTTGATCAGGGCGCCGGTCTTTCGGCGGTGCATATTTTCGACCGCATCGACGCTCAGTGTCTGACCCACTGCTGCCAGATCGACGGCCTGTCCGCCAGCCATTCCGGCCGTGCCGGCCGCCTGCGCCAGGGCTCTTATCATGGCCAGACGGGTAGCGGGAACAACTTTCCCCATTGAATCGTCGGCTAAAACAGAGAAGGCCAGGGCCTGAAGCGCGTCACCTACCAGTATCGCCGTGGCTTCGTCGTAGGCGCGGTGGCATGTTGGTCGGCCACGGCGCAGATCATCATCATCCATCGCGGGCAGATCATCATGGACGAGGCTGTAGACGTGGATCAGCTCAACTGCGGCCGCCGGGGCGTCGAGATCGGCCAGTGCAGCGCCGAGAGACTCTCCCGTGAGATACACGAGCGCGGGTCGCAGGCGTTTGCCACCACCAAGTGTGCTGTAACGCATTGCCTCGCGTAGCCGCGGTGTCCCGGCATCCGGCAGGGCGAGGCTTCGGTCCAGCACCTGCTCGATGCGACCCCGATACGACTCCATGCGGGCCGACAGCGATGTCATCGTGCGAAGGTCACTCAGGTCCTGCCGATGAGCCGCCTTCGGGTACGCTGAAGCCTTCGACACCGGTCTGTCCGTTGCGTTTCAGGAGGATTTCGACTTTCTGCTGGGCCGCTTTGAGTGAAGTCTGGCAGTGACGCGTCAGTTCCACGCCGCGCTCGAAAGTCTTCAGAGCGTCCTCGAGCGGCAGGTCGCCGCGCTCCAGGCGCTCCACCAGGCTTTCCAGCTCGCTCAAGGCGCGTTCAAAGTCAGGCGTATCGGAAGGCTGGGCCGGTGTTTGCGAATCGCGCGCCAAGAAAGCTCCTTGAAATGTATCGAATGTACTTTTGTTTAATGGGGCGCCACGTTACACAGCGGGCGGCAAGCCAGCAACGGTGGAGCCTGTCTGGCCAACGATCGCCGTCGCGAGGGCGACCCACGGCGAGCAGATTTTTGCGATCGTTTCGCGCCGCATAGTACGCACTATGTTAGCGAAAGGATCGCAAAAAGATGCCGCTGTGGGGCGGCCGCAGTAGGCGATCGTTGGCCAGACAGGCTCCTGGTCGCGCGCGCCGGTTGACGACCCCGCAGCTTGAGAATAGAGTCGCCGGACACTGTTAGACCCAGTCTAATCGAGGAGAGCGTCGTGAGTCTAAAAGGCAGCAAGACGGAAAAGAATCTCAAGGATGCATTCGCGGGCGAATCGCAGGCGAATCGCCGTTACCTGTATTTCGCAGCCAAGGCCGATGTGGAAGGCTTCAACGATGTGTCGGCCGTATTCCGCTCGACAGCGGAAGGCGAAACCGGCCATGCGCACGGCCACCTCGAGTACCTCGAGGCCGTGGGCGATCCAGCGACGGGTTTGCCGATTGGCGAGACGAAGCTCAATCTGAAGGCTGCCATCGCCGGCGAGACCCACGAGTACACCGACATGTACCCGGGAATGGCGAAAGCAGCACGCGAGGAAGGCTTTGCCGAAATCGCTGATTGGTTCGAGACGCTCGCCAAGGCTGAGCGTTCGCATGCCAATCGCTTTCAGAAGGCCCTGGACTCCCTCTGAGCCGTCCGCTGCGTTGAGGCGCCACCGGTCCGCTTTGCGGCCGGTGGGCCACCCTGTGGCCAGAACAAACACAGCCCGAGGCCACTAAATGACCACACCAGGCCCGGCACCAGGTCCAGCATCGAAGTCCGCGGAAGGCGGACGCGAAGGCAGCCTGGAAGCCCCTACGCGCCATCCGCTCGATTGGCGCAATCCGCAGTTCTACGACCAGGCCGCGCTCGACAAGGAGCTGGAGCGGGTCTTCGACATCTGTCACGGCTGCCGCCGCTGCTTCAGTCTGTGCAACTCCTTTCCAACGCTGTTTGATGCGATTGACGAGTCGCCGACGTTGGAGTTGGACGGCGTGGACAAGAAGGTCTACTGGGACGTCGTCGACAACTGTTATCTGTGCGACATGTGCTACATGACCAAGTGTCCGTACGTGCCGCCCCACCCATGGAATGTCGACTTTCCACACCTGATGCTGCGGGCGAAGGCCACGCAGGCCCGCAAGGAAGGCCCGAGTTTTCGCGACCGGACGCTGTCCAACACTGACCTGGTCGGCAAGCTCGCCGGCATCCCGGTGGTGGCGGAAATCGTCAACGGTATCAACCAGACTTCGGTCGGGCGTGCAGTGCTGGAGAAGGCGCTGGGCGTCGCGCGAGATGCCCCGCTTCCCACGTTCCACTCGCGCACGGCGCGCAATCGACTGTGGAACCTGGGTACCACCGCGAACGCGGGATCACCTGCGGCCGAGGTGCGTCCTACCGATCAGACGACCGGCAAGGTGGCGCTGTTCACAACCTGCTACGGTAACCGCAACGAGCCGGATCTTGCCGAGGATCTCGCGGCGGTGTTGCAGCACAACGGGCTCGAGGTGGTGTTGGTTGCGCAGGAGCGCTGCTGTGGCATGCCGAAGCTCGAGAACGGCGACCTGGAGACTGTCGCCAGGCTGAAGGAATTCAACATCCCGCGGCTGTTGCAGGCTATCGATGCGGGCTATGACATCATCGCTCCGATTCCCTCCTGTGTGTTGATGTTCAAGCAGGAGCTGCCTTTGATGTTTCCGCAGGATGCGGACGTTCAGGCAGTCAAGGCGCGCATCTTCGATCCATTCGAATATCTGATGCTGCGCCACCGCGCGGGACTGCTGCGCACGGACTTCAAGACACCGCTCGGCAAGATCAGCTATCACGTGGCGTGCCATCTTCGGGTGCAGAACATCGGGCTCAAGACCCGTGACGTGCTCAAGCTCGTACCCGATACGACCATTGATGTCATCGAGCGTTGCTCGGGACACAACGGCACGTATGCGGTGAAGACGGAGTACCGCGCCGCCTCGATGAAAATCGGCCGGCCGGTGATGACGCGCGTCGAGAACGCCCATCCGGACCACTACAGCAGCGATTGTCCGATGGCTGGACGTCAGATTGAGAGCGGCTTGAAGGAACCCAAGGAGCCCGAACACCCTCTGAAGCTGCTGCGGAAGGCTTACGGTCTGTAGGTAAATCAGTGAACAAGCTCTGTGTCGATGACCTGTTTTCCCTCGAGCGGTATGCGCGGGAGCGACCGGCTTTCCGGGCGCGTGTGCTGGAGCACAAGCGTGACAGGCAGCTCGCGGTGGGCCCGCATGTCACCTGGCTGTTCGAGGATCGCCTGACCGTGCAGTACCAGGTGCAGGAGATGCTCCGCGCCGAGCGGATTTTCGAGCCGGAGGGCATCGAGGAGGAGTTGGAATCCTATAACCCGCTGATTCCGGACGGCCGCAACTGGAAAGTGACCCTGCTGATCGAATATCCGGACGAGAGCGAGCGGCGGCGCGAGCTGTCGCTCCTGAAGGGCATCGAGGACCGGTGCTGGGTGCAGGCCACGGGCTGTGAACGGGTTTTTGCCATTGCCGATGAGGATCTGGACCGGGAGAACGAGGAGAAGACTTCGGCCGTCCATTTCCTGCGTTTTGAGCTCACAGCGCCCATGATCGCGGCGCTGCGCGGGGGCGCCGCACTGGGCGTCGGCATCGATCACGAGCGCTACCAGCACACCATCCAGCCTGTCCGGGAAGCCTCCCGTACTTCCCTCATCGCCGATTTTTCTTGAAATTTTAAGGGCTTAGCCCCATCTTGCGGTACCGCGCAGCTAAGATTTCTGCCGCGGGCCGCGACATTTTGTAAGATTCCGCGCCCTCGCGTCTGACAGCGCGTCACTGCAAACCCGGATTCCATGAGCTCTTCATATACAGCCTCCGACATTGAAGTATTGAGTGGACTTGAGCCCGTACGGCGCCGTCCGGGCATGTACACGCATACCTCGCGACCCAATCACCTGGCGCATGAAGTCATCGACAACAGCGTCGACGAGGCGCTGGGCGGCCACTGCAAGCAGATCGACGTCACGCTCTTCAAGGACGGGTCGCTGCAGGTTGCCGACGATGGCCGCGGCATGCCCGTGGACATTCACCCGAAAGAGAAGGTGAGTGGCGTCGAGCTGATCCTTACGCGCCTGCACGCGGGCGGAAAGTTCTCGGATCAGACTTACAAATTCTCCGGCGGCCTCCATGGCGTAGGCGTCTCGGTGGTCAACGCGCTTTCGAAGAAGCTCGAGTGTTTGATCAAGCGCGGGGGTAAGGAATACAAGATCGGCTTCAACGACGGCAAAATGACGTCGAAGCTGCAAGTGGTGGGCAGCGTTGGCCAGCGCAACACCGGCACGACGGTGCGCTTCTGGCCGGATCCGAAGTTCTTCGATTCCGACAAGTTCTCCGTGCCCCCGTTGAAACACACGCTCAAGGCCAAAGCGGTGTTGTGCCCGGGGCTGCGGATCTCGTTTACCAACGAGGCCACCGGTGAGAAGGACGAGTGGTTCTTCACGGGCGATCTGGGCGCCTACCTGGTGGAGGAGCTGGGAACCAATGAAAAGCTCCCGGCCGAACCGATCACGAGCCCACGCGAAGGCGACAACGATCCGGTGAGCTATGCGCTCGCCTGGGCGCCCAATGCGGAACAGGCGTTCGGTGAGAGTTACGTCAACCTGATTCCAACGATCGAGGGCGGCACTCACGTCAACGGGCTGCGCTCCGGCGTGGCGCAGGCGGTGCGTGAGTTCTGCGAGTTCCGCAATCTCGTGCCGCGCGGTATCAAGCTCACTCCCGAGGACATCTGGGAGAAGGCCTGTTACGTGCTGTCGGTGAAAATCCAGGAGCCTCAGTTCGCTGGGCAGATGAAGGAGCGTCTGGCCTCGCGGGACGCTGCGCCGTTGGTGGAAGGCGTGGTGCGCGATGCGATGGGACTGTGGCTGAACCGCCATCCCGATGCCGGCGAGCGGATTGCGCAGTTTGCGATTGCCAATGCCCAGGAGCGAATCAAAGCGGCGGCGCGCGTGGTGCGCAAGCGCGTCTCGGGCGGACCGGCGTTGCCGGGCAAGCTGGCCGATTGCTCGAGCCAGGAGCCGAAGCGCTCGGAGTTGTTCCTCGTCGAGGGCGACTCGGCAGGCGGCTCGGCGAAGCAGGCGCGCGAGAAGGATTTCCAGGCCATCATGCCGTTGCGCGGGAAGATCCTGAACACCTGGGAGTTGGATTCAGGTGCCATCGCTTCGTCCGAGGAAGTCCACAACATCTCGATCGCCCTCGGCGTCGAGCCGGGATCAGCGGACCTCACGCAGCTGCGGTATCACAAGATCTGCATCCTCGCGGACGCGGATTCCGACGGTCAGCACATTGCGACGTTGTTGTGCGCGCTGTTTTTGAAGCATTTCCGGCCGCTCGTCAAGAACGGGCACGTCTATGTGGCGATGCCGCCGCTGTATCGGATCGATGCGGGCAAGCAGGTGCACTATGCTTTGGATGAAGCAGAGCGCGACCAGTTGTTGAAGAAGATCGAAAAGGAAAACTCACGTACGAAGCCGTCGGTGACGCGCTTCAAGGGTCTGGGTGAGATGAATCCCTCGCAGCTGCGCGAGACGACCATCGATCCGCGCACGCGCCGGCTGGTGCAGCTCACCATCGAGGATCAGGACGACACCGACAAATTGATGGACATGCTGCTTGCGAAGAAGCGCGCGGGCGACCGCCGCGATTGGCTCGAAGAGAAGGGCAACCTCGCCGAAGTGCAAGTCTGACCAGCGCGCGCCACTAGAAAATTTACCGGATTTCGCGAATGGACAATCAAGAACTGAATTTCGAGGGTGTTGAGAAGCAACCCCTGCGTACCTTCACCGAGAAGGCGTACCTCGACTATTCGATGTACGTCATTCTCGATCGCGCGCTGCCGACGCTCGGCGACGGGCTGAAGCCGGTACAGCGCCGCATCATCTACGCGATGAGTGAGTTGGGTCTCGCCGCCGCCAACAAGCACAAGAAATCGGCACGCACGGTCGGCGACGTCATCGGCAAGTACCATCCGCACGGCGACAGCGCCTGCTACGAAGCGATGGTGCTGATGGCACAGCCATTCGCGTATCGCTATCCGATAGTCGATGGCCAGGGAAACTGGGGCTCGCAGGACGATCCCAAGTCCTTCGCAGCCATGCGCTATACGGAATCGAAGCTGACGAAGTACGCCGACGTGCTGCTCGGTGAGCTCGCCCACGGTACTGTTGACTGGCAACCCAACTTCGATGGGTCGCTGGAAGAGCCCGTGATTCTGCCGTCGCGGTTACCCAATCTGCTGTTGAACGGCACCCAGGGAATCGCGGTGGGTATGGCGACGGATATTCCGCCGCACAACCTGCGGGAAGTGGCGGCTGCGTGTATTCACCTGTTGGACGATCCGGAGGCGACGACGGCCGCCCTGATGAAGCACGTCAAAGGGCCGGATCTGCCGACCGGGGCCGAGATCGTCTCGCCACGTGCTGACATCAAGGAGTTCTACGAAAAGGGTGTCGGTGCCTTCAAGGCGCGTGCCGTCTATGAAATCGAGGACGGCAACATCGTCATTACGGCTCTTCCGTACCAGGTATCCGGCAGCAAGGTGCAGGAGCAGGTTGCAGAGCAGATCCGGGCAAAGAAGCTGCCCATGGTCGATGACATCCGCGACGAGTCGGATCACGAGAATCCGTGCCGGCTGGTCATCCTCCCGCGTTCGAACCGGGTGGATCTGGTCGAGCTCATGAACCATTTGTTCGCGACCACGGATCTGGAGCGCGGCTACCGCGTCAATCTCAACATCATCGGCCTCGACGGACGGCCGCGTGTGATGGGACTGAAGGGCATCCTCACGGATTGGCTCGAGTTCCGCATCACGACGGTTACGCGCCGCTTGCAGCATCGCCTCGACAAGGTCACCAAGCGGCTGCATATCCTCGAAGGCTTGATGATCGCCTACCTGAATCTCGATGAGGTGATCAGGATCATCCGCCGCGAGGACGAGCCCAAGCCCGTCCTGATGAAGCGCTTCAAGCTCTCGGACGAGCAGACCGAAGAGATCCTCAATACTCGCCTGCGCCACCTCGCGAAACTCGAGGAAATGAAGATCCGCGAGGAGCAGAAGGCGCTGAAGTCGGAAGCCGAGGATCTCGAGAGCACGCTGAAGAGCAAAGCGAAGTTGAAGAAGTTGGTGGCGAAGGAGATCGAGGCCGACGCTGAGAAGCACGGCGACGCTCGCCGCACCAAGATCGTCGAGCGCGAGGCCGCCCAGGCGATCGACGAGACCTCGCTGATTCCGAACGAGCCGGTGACCGTTGTGTTGTCCACGGGTGGCTTCGTGCGCCAGGCCAAGGGCCACGAGATCGATCCTCGCACCTTGTCGTACAAAGGCGGCGATGCGTTCCACGGCGTTGCGCGGGGCAAGAGCCTGCAGCCGGCCATATTTGTGGACAGTACGGGCCGCACTTATTCGCTTCCTGCTCACTCGTTGCCGTCGGCGCGGGGTAATGGGGAGCCGTTGTCAGGGCGGCTGAATCCACCTGATGGGGCGCGGTTTGCGGGTGTGATCATGGGTGAGCCTGAGGACCTGTGGTTGCTTGCGAGTGATGCGGGTTATGGATTTACGGTGCGCTTGAAGGAGTTGATTACCGATCGGCGCGCCG
>Ga0070671_100000874_pt1 | contig 22042 bp, 18 predicted proteins | sample KBSS73metaG_FD_65341 | JGI IMG/M metagenome (GOLD analysis project Ga0070671, IMG submission 65341) | Switchgrass rhizosphere microbial communities from Kellogg Biological Station, Michigan, USA - KBS S7-3 metaG | ecosystem: Host-associated > Plants > Roots > Rhizosphere > Soil ...
AGCACCGACATCGCCAGCCGCGCCCCGCCGGCGATCCCGCCGGAGAAGTCCTCGAGATCGACGATCAGGTTGACGTGGGGCCGATGCCGGCCGCCGGTCTTGGTGGTTTGGTTGTCGAGGAAGAACCGGCACACATCCACCAGCGCGTCCGCGCGCCGTTCCGCCGGTGTGCGGGTTTCACCCTCCTCGTCGCGGGACTCGGCTACGCGCAACGCGGTGGCGACGATGGCGCCGTCGTCGGTGTCGAGGTCGCCGTTGAGGGCGTGGCGGTCACCGACGGGTGACAGCTGCACGCTGCTCGCCGCCTCACCGGCCTCCGAGGTGCCGCCGTCTTCGGCGTCGGCACGCGCCCGCCACTCCCGCATCGCGGTCTTCGTGTCGAGGATCGACAACGGCACCAGCGTGGGCACCACCGCGGCTTCGTGCTCGGCGAACACGGCGACCTTCGCACCGGCATGGTGCAGGATCTCCTGCACCTGCCCCGACGACAGCGCACCGGCGGCCCACGCGTCACGGGTGACGGGCAGCGCGCGAGTCCGCTTCGCCATCGTGACCAACCGCTGCGCATCACGTCCCGACATCCGTGCCCGATCCCGCAGCCACGCCACCATCGACGTCGCCGCGTCCAGATCCCACAGCTGCGCGGCGTCGAACTCGCCGACCGCGACGGCGATGCGACCGTCGAGACGGTCACGCTCCGCCAGCAACGCGAGCAGCTCGCCGGTATCGCACCCCATGTCCCAATCGTACACATGTTCGATCCACCGAACAACCGAAAATCCAGCGAAATCAACGGCCTCGTGTGTTCACGGCCTCACGAGCAGGCGCTGCTCGTCACCGGCGTGCGCTGACGGCGCCGCGCAACAGGGCCCCCCACCTGTCAGCGGCGCGGGCGGACTGTCATCTGGCGGTCCTCAGGCCTTCCACGGCCCGTAACACTTCGGAAACGGACAAAACAGAAGTACTGGCCATGTCCGCCCCTAGCTCGGAGCTTGCTGAGAACGGGCGCACGCTTCACGGCTGCGACCGGCTCCCGCCGCTGCTCGGGCACCTGGTTGCCGTCACCGGGCATCGGCGCGTCGAGGAGCTCGCCGCGCACCTCCAGACGCTCGGCGCCGCGGTCACCCGGGGTCCGATGATGCAGACCCGCCCCATCGCCGAGAACGGACGGCTGCGGGCGTCGACCCAGCTCGTCATCGCCCGACCGCCGGAGTACCTCGTGGCCACCACCGGGATCGGCGTGCGCAGCTGGCTCAACGCCGCCGCCTCGTACGGCGGGCGCGATCGCCTCGTCGACGCGCTCCGTGACACGCGCATCCTGGCCCGGGGCCCGAAGGTCGTCGGCGCCCTCTCGGAGGCGGGACTGCACCCGTGGTTCGTCGAGCCCTCGGGTCGGACGCAACCGATGATCGATCTCCTGCACCGGCGAAGCCTCACGGGCGCGCACGTCGCGTTCCAGCTTCCCGGTTCGCGCATGGAGGAGGCGACCGAGGCACTGCGCGCGTTCGGTGCGTGGGTGACACCGGTCGCCGCCTACGAGTGGACGTGGCCGGAGGACCTCGCGCCGGCGAAGCGCCTCCTGCGCGCGGTGGCCGAACGTCACGTCTCCGCGGTGACCTTCACGAGTCGTCCGGCGGTGCAGAACTTCGTGACGCTGGCGCGCCAAGAGGGCATCGACGAACAGGTCCGCACCGCCCTCCAGGGTCCGGTCGCGAGCGTGTGCGTGGGCGAGGTGACCGCCGACGAGCTGCGCGCCGCGTACGGCGCCGCGCCCGTGGTGCCGGCGCGTCCGATCCTCGGCTCCGTGGTGCAGGCAGTGGTCGAGTCGCTCCGCCGCGTCGGCCACCATCACATCGAGGTGCCCGGTGGCCAGATCATCGTGCAGCGCCGACTCGTCGTCGGTGCGGACGGTTCGATCATGACGTCGGACCGCGAGGCCGATGTGCTCGGTCGTCTGCTCGCCACGCCGAACCGAACGATCCACCGCGACGAGCTGCTGTCGTCGGTGTGGGCGGACGACAACGTCGACGCCTCGGTGCTCGAGACGACGGTGGCCCGCCTGCGTCGCCGGTTGGCGAAGAGCGGTCTGCCGGTGCGCACCATCAACGGCCGCGGCTACTTGCTCGACGCGGCCGTCGTGCCATGCCCGCGCCGATGTGTCGACAGGCACACCGTGCCGTTGACATCGTTTGGTGCCTGACGGTTCACCGTCCCCACACGGTCGCGAAATCGCGTTGTACGTCTACTACTCCCATATGGGAGGAAGCGGGCAAACAGCACGGAACGCCCCACGTGCGATCCGACGGTGGCTGGTCCTGTCGTTGGTCGTCGTGGTCGCCACCATGGCGAGCGCTCGACCGGCGACGGCGCACGCCCCGCTCATGTCGAGCGAACCGGCGGCGGGCACCACGGTGCACCAGTTGCACCGGGTGGTGCTCCGCTTCGGTGAAGAGGTCGAGGCGGCGGGAAGCCACCTCTGGATCGAGAACGAGCACGGCTCGGTCGATCTGGGCACCGCCCACCACCCCAACGGCGACGCCAAGGCGCTCGAGATCGCGGTGCCGGCGTTGGCGAGCGGTGGCTACGTCCTCGGCTACCACGTCGTGGCGAGCGACGGTGATCCCCAGGTCGGCGGGGTGCCGTTCGCGCTCGACCTCGCGCCGGTCTCGGTAGGCGCACCGGCCACCGCCGAGGCACCGTCCTCGGTCCCTGCTGCGTCGACCGTGGCGCACCGCCACGGTGACGACCTGCCGGCCGGCGCCGCTCGCGTCCTGCTCGACGCATCGCTCGCGACGCTCGTCGGCGGGCTCGCGTTCGTGGCGACGGTGTGGCCGGCGGGCATGGCCTCGGCCCGCACCCGCCGGTTGCTGTGGGGCGCGACGGTCGCGGCGGCGCTCACGTCGTTCGTCCTCGCCGTCGTGCAACACGCAACGGCGACCGGTCTGTCGTTCGGGCAGGCGCTCGAGCCCGCGCACCTGCGGGACATCTTGCACTACCGCTTCGGGCGGGTCGCCGTCGCCCGAGTCGTGCTGCTCGCGATCTCCGCGGTGCTCATGACGCGGCTGCGGGCGGCTCGTCACCGTTCCGCAGGGGCGACGGCGTGGTGGACGATCGCGACGGCGGTGGCGTTCGGCCTGTTCGAGACCGTCGTGCTGCTCGGTCACCGCAGCGACGCCGGCGGCATCGCCGGATGGGCACGACTGGTGCATGCGGTCGGCGTGAGCGTGTGGCTCGGCGGACTCGTCATGCTCTTCGTCGTCGTCCTCCCGCGCCGCCGCCGCGAGGAGCTGCTGACCGTGCTGCCGCGCTTCTCGCGCCTGGCGAGCATCGCGGTCGGCGCGGTCCTCATCGCCGGCGCAGTGCTCGCCGCCGACCTCGTCGGCGGGCTGACGACCTTGCCGACGACGGGCTACGGCCGGGTGCTGCTCGCCAAGCTCGCCGTCGTCGGTGGGTTGCTGCTCATCGCCCGCAAGAGCCGCGAGCACGTCCGCGGCTCGATGGCGAGGTCGCCCGAGAGCATCGCCCGCCCGCTCGTCGCCTGGGTGGCGATCGAGCTCGGACTCATGGCCGTGGTGCTCGCCATCACGGCCTTGCTCGTCTCACAAGCACCGCCGGCGTGAGCCGGCACCAGACCAACAACAAGGAGCGTCCCCCGACATGATCCGCCGACCCAAGGAACCAAGCGTGCTCTCTGCCAGAGCTCTCTTCCCCCCGGGCAACGTCCGCCAGCGCAAGCTGGTCGCGTTGCTCTTCGTCGCCGCCGTGCTGGCGACCGTCCTCCCCGGCATCCTGCGGGCGGCGCGGGCATCCGTCGCCGGCACGGGTCCGGTCGCCGTGCACTTCGACCTGACCGACAACAACGCAGGGTGGTTCGACGACGGCACGTCGGTGTTCGGGACGAAGTCCCTCGCCGTCGCCGAGCTTCCTCGCGCCGGCCTCGGCACGCTCGGCGTGACGCCCACGGACGTCACGAGCCTCGATGTCGCCTCGGCGGCGAGCGGCGCCACCGCCGGCCTGCGCGACAACCCGCTGCTCCAGGTGCCGGGCGTCCCGCCGGCGCTCGACTCGCTCAAGAGCGTGAGCACGGCCATGGCCACGTTGCAGCCGCAGCTGGCCAAGATCGGCATGTCGTCGTTGCTCCCCGAGGTCGACAAGATCAACGGCGAGATCAAGACGGCGGCCCTCGACCCGGCGGCCAAGGCGGGCGGGCTGAACACCTTCCCGGTCGGCGTCGACCTGCTGAAGAACCTCAACGAGCTCAGCACGCAGCTCGCCGATGTGAACCTCCCCGTCACGACCACGTTCCACATCGGTCCGGAGAACACCGACACCGCCCACATGGTCAGCAGCCTGATCTGGCCCACCGGGGCGGTCGGCTTCCCCTACGACCAGCAGGGCCCGACCATCGGTGACCTGTCGGTCAACCTGACCAAGCCCGGGCTCTATGCCTTCCAGTGCAAGATCCACCCCTACATGCTGGGTGCCGTCGTGGTCGACGACCCGCTCACCCCGGGCCTCGACTTCGGCAAGTCGCTCACCGTCAACCTGCGCAACTTCGAGTCGGTCCCCTCGCAGTCCGACCTGATCTTCAAGCTGGTGCACACCTTCTTCAAGATCACGGTGCCGAGCAACTGGGACACCTACAGCGACACCAAGCCGACGGTGTGGAACCCGCAGTACCCGACGGCGCCCATCCTCACCTACGACTCGTTCGGCAACCCGCAGCTCATCTCGAACCTCAACGACTTCTTCCACTCCTACTTCAAGGAGCCGGTGCAGCAGCCGGCGCTGACGAAGCCGGCCGTGCCAGGCGTCGGTGACCTCTGGGTCGACACCGAGATGGAGCAGACCGCCCACAAGTCGAAGGTCGGCACGGCGACGAGGATCGACACCTCCGACTGGAGCATCTCCCGCAAGGTCGCGCTCCCGTCGGTGAACATGAACAACCCCCACAACATGTGGACCGACGTCGCCGGCAAGCTCGTCTACCAGACCGAGTGGTGGAGCAACCGGCTCGAGGTGTTCGACGCGAGCAGCGGCAAGCTGGTCCGCACCGTTCCCGTCGGCCCGAGCCCGTCGCACGTCATGACGGAGGTGGGCACCGACAACGTCGACGTCGTCATCAACGGCGGCAACTCGATCCAGGTGTTCACGCCGGGCGCCACGAAGCTGATCAAGACCATCAACCTGGCGCCGCCCGGAACCAAGCCGGCCGATCCGCACGCACCGTGGATGAGCACGGACGGCAAGTTCATGGTGACGCCGAACGTCAACCACGACACCGTCTCGATCGTCGACATGATGGCGGGAACGAGCCGCGAGGAGTCGAGCCTCGGTCACTGGCCGATCGCCCAGGGCATGATGCCGGACAACTCGAAGTTCTACACGGCGAACTTCCTGGACGGCACCATCTCGTGCATCTCCATGTCGCTGACCGTTCCGGCCTGCAACGACAACGGGACGATGGTCCACAGCAAGCTGATCGACCTGCAGCCCGGGTACAACCCCGTGACGGGTGCAACGGGGTCGCCCGGCCTCGGTGGCATCCCGATCCAGAGCCCGGTCAGCCCTGACGGCAAGACGCTGCTGATCGCCAACACCTTCACCAACAACGTCGGCGTCGTCGACACGACCACCGACACCCTCGTGAAGTTCCTGCCGTGCGACGCCGGTTGCCATGGCATCAACTTCGGCTTCAAGAAGGGTGGCGGTTACTACGGCTACGTGTCGTCGAAGTTCGCCAACACCATGGAGGTGATCGACGTCAGCAACGGCCCGCAGGCCGCCACCGTCGTCGGCAAGTTCACGGTGAACAGCGAGCCGACCACCGCAGTGGACGACACCGTCGTCGACTACTCGGGCTTCGGCGGTATGGGCATCTTCACCGAGCCTCTGGCCTACCCGGGTTGGTCCGCCGCCCAGAAGGCCGCCGGGGCTCCCTACACCGACCAGCTCACCTCGTGCCAGGTGGCGCAGGCCGGCCACAACGCCTGCTAGCCGGATCCGCTCGCGTCACCCGGGGCCGTCGCATCGACGGCCCCGGGTGGCGCGGCAACCCCTGCGATCGCTCGCGAATCAAACGAAACGGAGCTCACTCATGTCCAACCCCCTCGGAGGCCTCGTCCTCCCTCGAGACCAAGAGGCGCGTACTCGGGTCACGGCGATAGCGGTCGTGCTGTCGTTGGTGGCCGGGCTCGTCGGCCTCGCGTTCGTGGCCGCCGCGCCCGCGCACGCGGCGACGACCAACGTCTCGATCAAGAACTTCAGCTTCAACCCGCAAGACGTCACGATCTCGGTCGGCGACACCGTCCATTGGAGCAACGACGAGACCGACGGCACGGTGCACAGCGTCACGGCCGACGACGGGAGCTTCACGCAGGACCTGAACCCGGGCGACACGTTCTCGCACACGTTCGGCCAGGCGGGCACCTTCGGCGTCCACTGCCGCTTCCACACCTACATCACCGGAACGATCACCGTGAACTCGGGTGGCTCGTCGTCGACGACGTCGACCACGGCGGCGCCGTCGACCACGTCGACGACCGCACCGTCCACGACATCGACCACCACACCGTCGTCCACGACCTCGACCACCGTGCCGTCGTCGACGACCTCCACGACGGCACCTGACACGACGTCGACCACGACACCCGACGCCACCACGTCGACGACGGCGCCCGACTCCACGACTTCCACCACGGCACCACCGTCCTCGTCACCGTCCACGACGTCGACCACGGCGCCGCAGGACGACTCGATCCTCGGTGGGAGCGTGATCCCCCCGGTGGACGGGGCGCTCACCGGCGTGTTCGACGCGCTCCACAGCGCGCTCGTGTCCGTCGACGACGCCCTCGCCGGCGGTAGCTGACCCACCCGATGGTCGACCGGCCCCGAGGCGCTCGCCGCCTCGGGGCCGCTGACCCAGAAACCTAGAAAGGAAGCCCGCAGATGCGGCTCGATGGATTGTTCGTTCGCTTGGGGAGGGCGTTGCAGCGCCGTACGCCGGGAGTGAGGTTCGTCTCGCTCGCCACCGTCGGCGTCCTCGTCGCGGCCATCACCTCCGTGGTGGTCATCCCCGCGCACGCGAGCCAACCCCCTCCCGATGTGCGGGTCTCGATCGAGCACATCTCCTATGTGCCGCAGGACATCGTCGTGCCGGTCAACACGACCGTCATCTGGACCAACAACGAGACGGACAAGACGACGCACAGCGTCACCGGTGGGCCGCTCGGCTCTCCGGACCTGACGCCCGGGCTGACCTACTCGCACACGTTCACCGGCACCGGCACGTTCATGTACCACTGCCGCTTCCACTCGTACATGCAGGGCTCCGTCACGGTCACGCCGAACACGACGACCACGACCACGAGCCCCAGCACCACGGTGGCGCCGACCACGACGAGCACGACGGGCGGCACGACCTCGACCACCGCTCCGTCGGCCGCGGACAACGGCTCGGAGTACGTCGGCGCCGCGCAGGGCGACGGAACCTTCCTCGCCAAGTACGACGTCGTGGGGGGCGTGAAGGTCTTCCACCTCGTCATGTCGTCGATCAACTGGCAGGTCACCAAGGGACGCACGCTCCAGGCGTACGCCTTCGACGGGATCATCCCCGGGCCGATCATCAAGGCCAACGAAGGTGACCGCGTGCGCATCATCGTCGACAACCGGCTACCGGCGGGTGAGATGACGGGCGTCCATTGGCACGGCATGGTCCTGCCCAACGACCAGGACGGGGTGCCCGGCATCACGCAGGACCCGATCCAACCCGGACAGACCTACACCTACGAGTGGACCGCGGTGACGACCGGAACGCACTGGTACCACGCCCACATGGGTGGCGCCCAGATCGGCAAGGGGCTCTACGGCCCGCTGCAGATCGTGCCCAAGACCGGCGACGACATCCCGGCCGCCCACGACTACTCACTGATGTTCGGCGACACCAACCTCGGGTTCGTGCTCAACGGCAAGTCGTATCCCGATACCACGCCGCTGCACGCCAAGGTGGGCGAGAAGGTGCACCTCCGCATCTACGACCCGGGTGACGACGAGCACTCCGTGCACCTGCACGGTCTGCAGTTCCAGGTCGTCGCCCAGGATGGCCACCTGCTGCCGCAGCCGTACTACGCCGACACCATCGACATATCCCCGGGCCAGACCTACGACCTCGTCGCCGTCGAGACGTATCCGGGGAAGTGGGCGTTGCACTGCCACAAGTTCATCCACTCCGAGAACGCCATGGGGATGATGGGCATGACGACGATCCTCGACGTGGCCCCTTAGTGCACCGCTTGCTCATCGCCGCCCTCGTGTCCCTCGCCGTCGTGCCGGCGGGGTGCGCGGGGGCGGCGGGCAAGTCATCGATCCTGCACCCGGCGAGCGGCCAGCCGACGACATCGACGTCGGCCGGCGGGAAGGACGTGACGGCGGACAAGGCCGCCGCGGTCTCGGCGGCGCTGACGCTCCGCGACCTGCCGCCGGGGTGGACGTCCAAGCCGCGCACGGGCGACACCCGCGCCGCCACCGCGCAGGCGGACGCGGCGGCGTGCCTCGGCGTGCCGGCGGCGCTGCTGTCGACGCACACGCCGGCCAGCAGCGACTCGCCGGACTTCACCAGCCCGGACGGCAGCGAGACGATCTCCAGCAACGTTAGCTACCTGGCCACCGTCGATGCGGCGCGAGCCCGCTTCTCGCTCATCGACGGCCCGAAGGTCCCGGAGTGCATGGGCGGTGCCCTGCGCGACATCATCGAGCGCGCCCTGGCGCATCCCGCGTCCGGCGCGCACTCGTCGACCCTCCCGGCGGGCGTGAAGGTCGGCACGCCGACGTTCCGCAAGATGCCGTTCCCGAGCGTCGGCGACGAGACGAGCGCCTACCGGTTCGAGCTGCCGATCACCTACGCCGGGCGGAGCGTGACGTTCCAGGAGGATCTGGTGTTCGTCCGCCGAGGACGGGCCGGCATCAACCTGTCGTTCGAGTGGACGGCGGCGACGCCCTCGACGGAGCAGGAGCAGCACTACACGGAGGTCGTCGTCGCCCGGCTGGCGTCGGCCGCCGCCCCCTCCTAGTCACCTCACCAGATGGCCCCTTGACGTCGCCCCGCCGTGGGTCGACGTTGAGAGGTGCGGCAGACGCGAGGAGGACGCCATGTTCATCCAGGTCATCGAAGGCAAGACGAACGACGCCGAGGCGCTGCACCGACGGATCGAGGTGTGGGAGCGCGACCTGAAGCCGGGCGCCATCGGCTACCTCGGCTCCACCGGCGGCTGCACCTCCACGGGGGACTGCATCCTCGTCGCCCGGTTCGAGAGCCGAGAGGCGGCCCAGCGCAACAGCGATCGGCCGGAGCAGGACGAGTGGTGGAAGGAGACCGAGCGCTGCTTCGACGGGCCGGTGCGGTTCCACGAGTCGACGGAGGTCCAGGTGATGCAGCACGGCGAGCTCGACGGGGCGCACTTCGTGCAGGTCATGGAGGGCCACGTGACCGATCGTGACCGGGCGATCGCCCTCGAGCAGCACGCCGATCCGATGCTGGCCGAGGCCCGGCCCGACCTGCTGGGCGCCGTCACCGCGTTCTTCGACGGCGACGAGTTCACCGAGGTGGCGTACTTCACGACGGTCGAGGCGGCCCGGGAAGGCGAGAGCAAGGAGATGCCGAGCGACGCGGCCGACGCCTTCGCCGAGTGGCAGGACGTCATGAAGGTGGAGCGCTACCTCGACATCGACGAGCCCTGGCTCACGAAGGCCTGACGTCGCGCCGGGTCAGGGGAAGAGGCCCCGGGCCTCGATCGCCTCGGCGATCCGCTCGACCGCGACCGCGAAGGCGGCGCGCCGCAACGAGACGCCGAGCGCCTCGCCCCTGGCCCACACCGTCGTGAACGCGCGGTCGAGCGTGGTGCGCAGGCGCTCAGCGACGTCCTCGTCGTCCCAGGGGTACCCCTGCCGCGACTGCGCCCACTCGAAGTACGACGCGGTGACGCCGCCGACGTTGGCGAGGATGTCGGGGACGACGATGATCCCGCGCCGCTGGAGCACGGCGTCGGCGGCGGGCGTCGTCGGCCCGTTGGCCGCCTCGACGACGATCTTGGCGCGCAGCTGCTCGGCGACGACGTCGGTGATGGCTCCGTCGAGCGCCGCCGGCACCACGAGCTCGGCCTCGAGCGCCCACATCTCGGCCGGCTCGATGGGGTCGGCGAGATCGAACCCGGCGACGCCGCCGGTCTTGGCGACGTGATCGCTGAGGGCCGTGGGATCGAGGCCGCCTGGGTTGTGCACCGCTCCGGTGATGTCGGCCACGGCGATGACGCGCATGCCGGCCGACGCCAGCAGGAAGACGAGCGGCCCGCCGACCTTGCCGAAGCCCTGCACCACGGCGCGGCTGCCGCGGAGGTCGATGTCGGCGTGCTGGAAGGCGGCCCGGGCGGCGACCACGACACCTGAGGACGTCGCGCCCTGGTAGCCGCGCGTGCCGCCCACGGCGAGCGGCTTGCCGGTGACCGATGCGGTGAGGACCTCGCCCCTCGCCATCGACACCGTGTCCATCATCCAGGCCATGACGCGGCCGTCCGTGTTCACGTCGGGTGCCGGCACGTCCTTGTCGGGCCCGAGGAGGGGGAGGATCTCCCACGTGTACCGGCGCGTCACGCGCTCGAGCTCGTGGACGGACATCACCCGCGGGTCGCACCGCACGCCACCCTTGGCGCCACCGAACGGCAGGCCGGCCACGGCGCACTTGAACGTCATCCCCGCCGCCAGCGCGGTCAGCTCCTCGACGTCGAGGTCGGGGTGGAAGCGGAGGCCGCCCTTGGCCGGGCCGATCGTGACGTTGTGGTGCACGCGCCAGCCCGTGAACACCTCGACGTGGCCGTCGTCCATCCGCACGGGGACCGACACCTCGAGGATGCGTTGCGGTCGGCGGAGCATGGCGTGCACGTCGGGGTCGACGCCCACCAGCTCGGCGGCGTCGTCGAGCCGTTCCACCATCGCCGACCACGACGCCGCCCCTCTCGTCTCGGGCTCCCCGGCAGGCGGCACCTGTCCAGCGTAGGTTCACCGGGGTGGGCGAGGAGCTGGCTCGGCGGCTGATCGATGCCGTCGGTGCCGAGGCCGTGCGCGTCGACGACGCCATCGGTCCCGAGTACGGGGCGGACGAGTCGTTGCGGGCCGTGGCCGAGGTGCCGGCGGTGGTGGTGCTGCCGGCCGACACGGCCCAGGTCGCCGCCGTCGTGGGCGTGGCGGCCGAGCTCGGCGTGCCGGTGACGGCGCGCGGCGCGGGAACGGGTCTGTCGGGCGCCTGCATCCCGTGCGCTGGCGGCATCGTGGTGTCGTTCGAGCGCATGGCCGGCATCGTTGAGATCGACGACGCCGGTCACGTCGCCGTGGTGCAACCGGGCGTGACCCTGGCCGACCTCGATGCCGCGACCGCCGCCCACGGTCTCGTCTATCCCGTCTTCCCCGGGACCCTCGCCGCCAGCCTCGGCGGGAACGTCGCGACGAACGCGGGCGGCATGCGCGCCGTCAAGTACGGCGTGACGCGCCACCAGGTGCTCGGCGTGGAGGCCGTCACCGGCACCGGCGAGGTGATTCGCACCGGCGGCCGGTTCGTGAAGAGCACGACGGGCTACGACCTCACGCAGCTGCTGATCGGTTCCGAGGGCACGTTGGGGCTCGTGACGGAGGCGACGTTGCGCTTGCACCCCCGGCTGACGCACACGGCATCGATCCTCGCTCCGTTCGCGGCGGTCGACGACGTGGCCGCCGTGATCCCGCGCGTCGTCGCGTCCGGCGTGCAGCCGATGATCCTCGAGTACATCGATCGCTCGACGATGGGCGGGCTGCTGCGGATGAACGATCTGACGTTGGGCATCCCCCAGGACGTGGCCGCCAAGACCGAGGCCTACCTGGTCGTCGTGCTGGAGGGCCGCGACGAGCAGCGGCTCGAGACCGACGTGGCCGACGTCGCCACGCAGCTCGCCGATGCGGGCGCCCACGACGTGTACGTGCTCCCGTCGGGCCAGGGCACCGATCTGCTCGCCGCGCGCGAGAGCGCGTTCTGGATGGTGAAGGCGGCGGGCGCCGACGACGTGATCGACATGGTGGTGCCGCGGGAGCGCATCCCGGAGTACTTGCGGCGGGTGCAGGCGATCGCCGGTGAGCGCGGCTCGAAGGTGTTCGGTTGCGGGCACGCGGGCGACGGCAACATCCACTTCTCGGTGTACGAGCCCGACGACGCGGCGCGCTCCGGTTTGCTGCGCGCCATCTTCGAGATGGGGATGGCGATGGGCGGCGCCATCTCCGGCGAACACGGCATCGGCCGGGCCAAGAAGCGCTACTACCAGGAGCTCGAAGACCCCGCCAAGCTCGCTCTCCAGCGCCGCATCAAGGCCGCCTTCGACCCCGCCGGCATCCTCAACCCCGGCTGCATCTTCGATCTCGCCTGAAGATCACGGTGAGGTCAGCCGGCAGGGCGGATCTCGGCGCCGGTGATCGTGAAGGCGACGGCGCCGCGGAAGCCGCCGACGACGTCTGTCGGGCGCAGGGCGGACAGCTCTTCGAACTCGCTGGCGAACAGGTCGAGCTCGGCGTCCCCGAGCCACACGCCGGCGACGGCGAAGTCGGCGATGACGTTGCGGGCGAGGTCGTGCACGAGCGGCTCGCCGCCGGCGAGGTCGGGCACGTGACGCGTGTGCCACAGCGGCAGTCGCATGGCCTTGGGGATGAAGCCGTCGTCGGCCGGCCGGCTCAAGGTCACGGCGCCCGCCGCCAGCCGCTGGCCGAGGCCGGTGACGTGGCCGGCGAACCGGGCGCCCGCTTCGAGCCGCGGCCCGCCGCGCCCGACGGCGACGGCCTTCGTCATGGCGATCGTGCCGAGCTTCTTGGGGAAGCCCTGGATGTGGCCGCGCGCGAACGAGAGGTCGTTGTCGACCCAGATGTAGGGCACCCGCCCGACGGCCTTGCCCTCCAGCGTCGCCTGCACGACGACGTATGCCTCGCGGTACTGGCCCCGCGCCGGGTCGGCGACGATGCGCGGGTCGGCGTCGGCCGACGACGACCAGTCGCAGAACACGAACGACGCCGATCCGTCGGCCGTGGGCTCGAAGCCGGCGGGCAGCACGGCGGCCATGGCCTCCGGGTCGCCCCGGAAGTCGATGCCGATGGCGTCGCCCGAGAAGTGCCACGGTGGTGCCGGCACGAGGGCGGCGGCACCACCGGGGGAGAGCGGCAGGCTCCAGCCGTGCAGCGGCATCAGATGCGCGTGTCGGCGCGGACGTAGGTGGTGCCGGGCCCGGCGTAGGACTTGCCGTAGCCCGGAAGCGGCGCGTAGCCGAGGTCGGGTGGCTCGGCGACGGCGGCCTTCCACCAGGCGACCAGGCGGTCTTCGGCGGCGTAGTCGAACGGGTCCTCCAGCGCCCGCTCCTCGTAGCCGTCGGGTGCCGGCGGGTTGTCTCGCAACCACCGCGCGGCAAGGCGCACCGCTTCGCGTGCGGGGACGACGTCGCGGTAGCCGAGACGCGTGCGCAGCTTCGACGTGTCGATGTAGCGGTGCGTGGTCCGGTACTGCATCATCAGCGGGCGCGCCGGGATGGCAAGTGCCGCGGGCATGCCGATCAGCTCCCAGTCGTGGTCGAGCTCGTCGGTGATCAGCTCGGCCACCTGGCGGATCGTGAGCTTCTCGTCGTCGCCGCAGTTGAACACCTCGCCCATCGACGCGTCGGGTTGGTCGACCGCGAGCAGCAGCGCGTGGGCGAGGTTGTCGACGTAGCCGAACGGGATGATCGTCAACCCGTCGTCGGGCAGGATCAGGAACGGCCGGCGGTCGAGGATGCGCCGCACGACGCACCACTCGCGCGGCGCGAGCTGGCGCGGCCCGTACACGAACGGGTACCGGAAGTGCGTCGCCGTCGGATGGTGCTCGAACAGGATCTCCTCCGTGCGCCCGATCCGGTAGCTCTTGCCGTCGTCGTCCTCCGTGGCCAGCTCGGCGTCCTCGCGCGTGGGGATCGGCAACCCGGGCGGCTGGTGGATCGCGGGATCGAAGTACCCCCGGTACACCGGCACGCCACCGATCGAGATGATGCGACCGGTGCGGCCCACCAGCACCTCGGCCGTGCTGCGCAGGCGGCCGTAGGTGGCGATGGTGACGTCGAAGCACTCGTCGTCGAGCACGGCGCGCAGGCCCTCGTCGCTGAAGACGTCACCGTGGAGGTGACGGAAGTCGGCGACCTCCGGCACCTCGTGCTTGCCCGAATGAAGGATCGTCACCTCGTAGCCGCGTGCGCGCAGCCCGAGCGCGATCGGAGGACCGGTCGGTCCGGTGCCCCCGATGACCAGCGCCGTCTGCGTCACGGGGCGAACGATATCCACGAGCCGCGGCCGATGACCTTGGCGGTCCTGTCGCGCTGGCATCCCTAGTCTGAACGGGTGCGCGTCGGCATCCACCTGCCCCAGTACGGAAGCGTCGCCGGTCCGGAGGCGATCCAGCGCGCCGCCCGCCACGCCGAGGAGCTCGGCTTCGCCGACGTGTGGGTGAGCGACCACACCGTTCACCCCGCGGCCCAGGACTATCCCTCGCCCTACCTGTACGACCCGCTGCTCGCCCTCGCCTGGGCCGGCGCGGTCACCGAGCGCGTGGGCTTGGGCACGAGCGTCCTGGTGGTGCCGAGCCACGAGCCACTGGCGCTGGCGAACGCGCTGGCGAGCCTCGATGCGCTGTCGAACGGGCGAGTGGTGATCGCGGCCGGAGCCGGTTGGTCACGCGCCGAGTTCGACGCGCTGGGCCACGACTTCACGACGCGCGGGCGGCGCCTCGACGAGGCGATCGATCTGTTCCGCGCCGTCTGGCGCGACGACCCCGTGTCCTTCCACGGAGCGTTCACGTCGTTCGACGACCTGCGCGTGCTGCCCAAGCCGGCCCACGCCATCCCGATCTGGATCGGCGGCAGCAGCGACGCCGCGCACCGCCGGGCCGCGCAGCGGGGCGATGGCTTCCAGGCGATTGGCCTCGACCCCGAGCAGGCGAGGGCCGTGGTCGCGCGCGTGCGCGAGGACCGCCCCGATCCCTCGTTCACGATCTCGTTGCGCACCGGCTGGGACCCGCAGGGGATGGAGCCGGCGCGCATCGTCGACGAAGCCGCGGCCTTCGCGGAGGCGGGCATCCAGCACGTCGTCTCGGCGCCCTGGCGGCGCACGCTCGACGACTGGCTGCACTCGATGGACCTGCTCGCCGGGCTCGTCGACCTGTCCGTCGAGCAGGTGGCATGAGCACGCCCTGGCCGGGGGAGCGAGGCCGCCACGGTGGCGCCGACGAGATCCCGCTGCCCGTGGGTCCCGGACGGTTGTGGCTCTGCGGCAAGCACTACGTCGGCCCCGACCCCGAGGATGCGCTCCGGTCGGTGGGGGCGGCGACGATCGTGTGCTTGAGCGAACGGCCGGAGCTGGCCGATCGCTACCCGTCGTACGTCGAGTGGCTCGACGCCAACCAACCGGCGCGCGCCGTGTGGCATCCCGTGCCCGACCTCCACGCGCCCGACCTCGCGGCCGCGACGGCCCTCTTGGCCGAGCTGCGCCGACGCATCGACGCCGGTGAAGGGCTGCTCGTCCACTGCGGCGCCGGCATCGGGCGCGCCGGCACCACCGCGGTCGCGCTGCTGCTGACGATGGGGGTCCCGCTCGGCGACGCGAAGGCGGTCGTCGCCGCCCACCGCCCGATGGCCGGCCCGGAGGTGGGTGCACAAGCCGAGCTGCTCGCCGCGCTGGCGGCCCAGGTCCCGTGACCGCCGACGCGCTCGCCGGTGTCGACCTCACCGACCTCGACAACTTCGCCGACGGCTTCCCGCACCACCTCTTCGCGCGCCATCGCGCCGAAGCACCGGTCTGGTGGCACGAACCCACGGAGCACACTCCCGACGGCGAAGGGTTCTGGTCGGTGGCCACGCACGCCGAGGTGCTGGAGGTGCTCACCGACCCGATCACCTACTCGTCCGAGCGGGGCGGCGACCGTCCCTACGGCGGCACGCTCATCCAGGACCTGCCGGTCGCCGGCGTCGTGTTGAACATGATGGACGACCCTCGTCACGCGCGGATCCGTCGCCTCGTGAGCAAGGGACTGACCCCGCGCACGGTGCGTCGGCTCGAGGACGAGCTGCGGCGGCGGGCCGGTCGGTTGCTCGACGCCGTACCCGACGGCGAGCCGATCGACTTTCTCGTCGACGTCGCCGCCGAGCTGCCGATGCAGATGATCTGCATCCTGCTCGGCATCCCGGAGGCGGATCGACATGCGCTGTTCGCCGTCGTCGAGCCGGGCTTCGACTTCCGCACGGGTGACGCGGTGCGCCAGGAGAGCCCCCAGACGTTCATGCTCGACTACGGCCGCGCCCTCATCGCCGAGAAGCGCGCCCATCCCACCGACGACATGCTGTCCGCGGTCGTGCACGCTCGGCTCGACGATGCCGACCCCCCGAGCCTCACCGACGACGAGCTGTACATGTTCTTCAGCCTCCTGTTCTCCGCCGGCAGCGAGACGACGCGCAACGCCATCGCCGGGGGCCTCGGTGCCCTGGTCGATCACCCCGATCAGCTGGCGCGGCTCCGGCGCGAGCCGGCGATGATGACGGCCGCCATCGAGGAGGTGCTGCGCTGGACGACGCCGTCGCCGTCGAAGCGCCGCACGGCGACCGTGGCGACCGAGCTCGGTGGCCACCGCGTCGCATCGGGCGCCAAGGTCGTCATCTGGGAGGGCTCGGCCAACCGCGACGAGCGGGTGTTCCGCGACTCGATGACGTTCGACGTGACGCGCGACCCGAACCCGCACCTCGGGTTCGGCCATGGCCTCCACTTCTGCCTGGGAGCGAACCTGGCGCGGTTGGAGATCCGGGTGATGTACGAGGAGCTCCTGCCGCGCTTCGGTTGCATCGAGGCCGCGGGCCCGATCGAGTGGACGCGCAGCAACCGGCACACCGGCCTGCGGCACCAACCCCTCGTGCTCACGCGCTGAGCAATCGGCGGGCGTAGGCGGCCGCGGGGGTGCCGTCGAAGAACGCCGGGTTGTTGGCGCCGTGCAACCGGATGGCGTTGTCGCAGGCGAAGGCACGGAACTGGTCGCGGTCGAGCTTGCCGTCCTCGACGAGCTCCCACGCCTCGGGTAGGACGTCGGTCGGGTCGCGCACGTCCCAGTGGCCGATGTCGGACAGGAGGATGGGTTGCAGGGCCGTCGGTCCGGCGAACGCCGACGCGATCGACGGGTCGTCGGCCTCGCACCCGAAGTACAGGCCGCCGAACTGGCTGACGATGTCGGCCGGCGACCTGACGCCGGTGGCGCGGAAGTCGTCGGTGTCGGCCGGCGGTTGGCCCGACTGCATCGCCATGACGTCGCGCACGATGGGGTCGTCGAACGCGCCCCGGCCGTAGCGGTCGAGCAGCGCGTCGAACGCGGCGCGATCGAGGTGGCGAGGGTCGAGGCGATCGATGCTCGCCGGCCCCCGCTTCTGCCACCGGTCGATGAGATCGCCGAGCAGCTGCACGGCCCAGGACGCGCCGCACTCGAGGAACGCCACGTGCAGGTCGGGGAAGCGTTGCAGCACACCGCCGAAGAACAGCGCCTTGGCGAACGCGTCGGCCGACGCCGCGAAGTTGCCGATGTGGTTGAACATGTAGCGACTCGACGACTGGCGCAGCCCGATGCCCCAGCTCGGGGAGTGCACCGTGACGGCGACGCCGAGGTCGAGGCACGCCTGCCACACCGGGTCGTAGTCGTGGGCGCTGTCGACGGCGAGCAGGTCGTACCAGCCGTCACGCGCGACGACGTCGTTGAGCATGACGGCCTTGAACCCGAGGTGGTGGACGGCGTGCTCGAGCTCGGCGATGGCCTCGTCGGGCGTGTGCGCGGGGATGACGGCGGCGGCGGCCAGGCGATCGCCGAGGCCGTCGAGCAGGTCGGCGAGGTAGTGGTTGAGGCCACGGCAGGCGCCTCGCCGGACGACGTCGTCGCCGTGGGCGAAGGCGAGCAGGCCGACGCTCGAGTAGAGGATCCCGAAGTCGATGCCGACCTCGTCGAGCCGCTCGTGCAGCAGGGCCGGACAGAAGCTCGTCGCCCGGTCGCGTGCGTCGGTGGGGATGGTCCACCACGGCGCCATGACCGTGCCCTCCTTGGGTGGGGCCACGGTCGAGTAGGTGACCGAGGAGGGCAGGAGGCCGTCGGCGGCCTCGTCCCCGGCGACCCGGCGGATGTAGTCGACGACGACGGGCAAGGCCTCGACCACGTGGCCGTCGGCGTCGATGACGGGGTGATCGAGCTCAGCCTTGACGGCCTGGACGTCCATGGTCCCCTCCCGGGGCGTCGAAGTCGCGCCGCGTCGGATGGGCGCGCTGTCGTAGCGTGCCGCGCATGGAAGGGGTCGTGCTCACCGTCCGCATGAACGAGTTCGCCTCGAAGTCGTCGAACCCGAACGTGCCGTGGACGCCGGAGGAGATCGCCGCCGACGCCGCGGCGTGTGCGGAGGCGGGGGCGTCGATCGTGCACTTCCACGGTCGCGATCCGGTGACGGGCGCGCCGGACACGCGTGCGTCGACGTTGAGCGACACCGTGAAGCTCGTCAGCGAAGCCTGCGATGCGGTCACGTACTGCACGTTGGGCGCGGGAACGGGACTCGGGCGCGAGGAGCGGTTGGCCACGCTGACCGAGGCCACCTCGAAGCCCGAGCTGGCGCCCGTCGACCTCGGCTCGTTCAACCTCGATCCGTACGACGCCGAGACCAAGACCTTCTCGATCGAGGAGGGCGTGTACGTCAACACCGTCGGAACGGTGCGCTACCTCACGGAAGGCATCCTGGCCGCCGGCGTCGTGCCCTCGGCGGTGGCGTGGTCGGTCGGGTCGCTGCGGTTGCTGGGCGCACTCATCGACCAGGGGCTGTGGCCCACGCCCGTGTACTCCGAGCTCGTGGTGTCCGACCGCTTGCTCACCGTCCACCCGGCGACGGCCGAGGGCCTCGCGGCGCTGCTCGCGTTCCAACCGGCGGCACCGACGACGTGGACCGTCATGTGTGGCGCGACATCCATCCTTCCGCTCGTCGACACGGTCGTCGCCGCCGGCGGGGGATTGGCGTTCGGACTCGGCGATCACGCCTACGGCGAGCTCGGCGTGCCCACGAACGCCGACGTCGTGCGGGCCGTCGTCGAGCGCCTGCGAGCGCTCGGCCGCCGCCCGGCCACGCCCGACGAGGTCCGCGAGGCGCTGTAGGTGGGGGAGACCGGGTTCGAGCCGATCGCCGCGTGGCTCTCCGCCAACGTGGGCGGGACGATCGTGCGATGGCAGCGCCAGGCGCGATGGCGCCCGGTGTGGTTCGTCGACGTCGAGCGCGACGGCGAGCTGCTCGAGCTGTACGTCCGCGGGGAGCGCTTCGACTTCCCGGGCATCTTCCCGTTCGAGCACGAGATGCTGTGCCAGCAGCTGCTCGAGCAGCACGGCATCCCGGTGCCGCACGTGTACGGGTGGATGGACGAGCCGCGGGGCTTCGTCACCGACCGGGCGCGGGGCCAGGCCGACTTCGCGGGTGTGTCCGAAGCGGAGCGCGACGCGGTCATGGACGACTACCTCGGCATCCTCGCCCGCATGCACGCGCTCGACGTCGAGCCGTTCGAGCGGGCGGGCGTCCAGCGCGACGGCATGGGCGCCTACGTCCGCCACTACCGCGCCACCAAGAAGCGACCCGACCCGTTCCTCGAGCACTGCCTCGCGTGGCTCGATCGTCATCCGCTCGACGTCCGCGGACGCGAGTCGATGATCGTGTGGGACAGCGGCCAGTTCCACCATCGCGACGGACGCATCGAGGCCGTGCTCGACGTGGAGATCGCCCACATCGGTGACCCGATGATGGATCTCGCCGCGTTCCGCATGCGCGACACGATCATCGGCTACGGCGACTTCGAGCGCCTGTACGAGCGCTACGGCGAGCTCGCCGGGGCGCCGGTCGACCTCGACGCCATCGAGCACCACCACTTCGCGTTCACGCTGTCGAACCAGCTCGCGTTCCACGCCGCGCTCGCCGACCCGCCGCCGGGTTCCGACTACATGACGAACCTGCAGTGGGCCGGCGAAACCAACCTGTTCGCGGTAGAGGCGCTCGCCGATCTGCTCGGCGTCGAGCTCCCCGCGGTCGAGCTGCCGGACGTCGAGCGATCACCCGTTGCTCCCGCCCACGATCACCTCGTGCGGACCTTGCGCGAGCTCCCCGTCGCCGACGAGTTCGCCGAGTACGAGCGGCGTGCCGCGTTCCGCCTCGCCCGCCACCTCGCCCGCTTCGACGAGGTGGGCCGCGCGTCGGTGGCCGCCGATCTCGACGACCTGCGCCCGCTGCTCGGGCACCGCCCGGCGACGTGGCAGGAGGGCGATGCCGAGCTGGAGCGCTTCGTCCTCGCCGACGACGGCCGCCGCGACGAGGAGCTGGTGCTCCTGTTCCATCGCCGGCTGTGGCGAGCCCACCAGCTGATGGGTCCGGCCGGATCGGCGATGACCACGCACCTGCCCATCCAACGCTTCCGTCGTTGACGCCCCGGCGCCCGGGCGTCGACGGGTTGCTCCTGGTCACCGCGATCGCCGCGGTGTCGACGTCCGCACCGCTGATCCGGGAAGCGGCGGCCCCGGCGCTCACCATCGCGTTCTGGCGCACGACCATGGGTGCCGTCGCCACGTCACCGGTCGCGTGGCGGCAACGGCGCCCGCTGGTGCGCCATGAACGACGACTCGTGGTGGCGGCCGGAGTCGTGCTCGCCGCCCACTTCGCCACGTGGATCTCCAGCCTCTCCTACACGTCCGTCGCGTCGGCGGTGACGCTCGTGTCGACGCAGCCGGTGTGGGCCGCGTTCGCATCGCGTGCCCCCGTCCACCGACGGGTCTGGCTCGGCATCGGCGTCGCCATGGCAGGCGCGGTCGCGGTCACCGGCGTCGACGTCTCGGTGTCCGGCCGCGCCGTGTTCGGCGACGTCCTCGCCCTCGTCGGTGGTGCGCTCGCCGCGGTGTACGTGACCATCGGGGCCGAAGCGCGCAAGACGGTGCCCACCGCCTCGTACACGGCCGGCTGCTACGCCGTCGCCGCCGCATCGTTGCTCGCCGCCGGACTGGTCGGCCGCGTGGATCTGGTGCCCCACAGGGCGGCGACGTGGGGATGGCTCGTCGCCATCACCGTCGGTCCGCAGCTGCTCGGGCACAGCGTGATCAACGCGGTGCTCCAACGCATCGACGCGGTGGTGGTGTCGGTGTCGATCCTGTTCGAGATCGTCGGCGCGTCGCTGCTCGCATGGTGGTGGTTCGGCGAAGCACCACCGTCGGGCATCTACGCGGCCGCCGTCCTGCTCGCCGCCGGCGTGGTGCTCGTGGTGTCGGCGTCGCGGCGGGCGACCATGGCGCTGGAGTAGGCAGAAACCCTTGATGTTGTTGGGTTTTCGGTTGTTCGTTGCATCGAACATGTGTACGATTGGGACATGTCGGGACGACTCCGCCAGCTGCTCGCCGAGCGTGACCGTCTCGACGCGGCGCTCATGGCTGAGGTGGCCGAGTTCGATGCCGCGCAGCTGTGGGATCTGGACGCGGCGACGTCGATGGTCGCGTGGCTGCGGGATCGGGCACGGATGTCGGGACGTGATGCGCAGCGGTTGGTCACGATGGCGAAGCGGACGCGTTTGCTGCCTGTCACCCGTGACGCGTGGGCGGCCGGTGCGCTGTCGTCGGGGCAGGTGCAGGAGATCCTGCATCATGCCGGCGCGAAGCTTGCCGTGTTCGCCGAACACGAAGCGGCGGTGGTGCCCACGCTGGTGCCGTTGTCGATCCTGGACACGAAGACCGCGATGCGGGAGTGGCGTGGGCGTGCCGACGCCGAGGATGGCGGCACCCCTGGTGAGGGTGAGCCGGCGAGCAGCGTGCAGCTGTCACCCGTCGGTGACCGCTACGCCCTCAGCGGCGACCTCGACGCGGAGGACGGCGCCATTGTCGCTACCGCGCTGCGCGTCGCCGAGTCCCGCGACGAGGAGGGTGAATCCCGCACACCGGCGG